>Ga0209430_1003123_pt1 | contig 9901 bp, 7 predicted proteins | sample BarGraIncub1133A_FD_184504 | JGI IMG/M metagenome (GOLD analysis project Ga0209430, IMG submission 184504) | Arctic peat soil microbial communities from Barrow, Alaska - Barrow Graham LP Incubations 11-33A (SPAdes) (version 2) | ecosystem: Environmental > Terrestrial > Soil > Wetlands > Peat... | reverse complement strand
GCACGGTGGAGTGATCAACGAAAACACCGCGCTCGTGCACCAGTTCCTCAACATGTCGCAGGCTCAATGGGTAGGCCACGTACCAGCGTACGCATGTGAGCATCACTTCCAGCGGATAGTGAAACCGTTTGAGAACCTTGTTCAAGGTGCCGTTGATCAAACTTTTGCGGAAATCAAGCATGACCCGGATTGTCGTTTACGCTTACTGCGACAGAACCCGCCACGCATGCGCTGGCGCGCGGTGCCGAGCTGACCACGGTGCGCGATAATCTGCGGCATTCGTCGGTTGCCACAACCTCGATTTACCTGCACACCGATGAGGTCAAGCGTGCAAGGCAGATGGGGAACGCGTTTGCGCCGCGCCAACAGTAGCCCACCCGTTTCCCCAAGGCTGCTGGGCAGCTCCTGTCATGTGCGTGTCCTTTGCAGGAGACAGGAGCACCGACACATGTGAATTCACGAGACGAAACCGAAGGTGTCTGTCATGACATTACGTAGCAACGATCTGTGCCACTGCGGCAGCGGCAAAAAATACAAGCACTGTTGCCTCAAAAGCGACTACAGCCAAGAGCCCGCAGAACACGCTGATACCGCGCGAATCCTTTTGGATTGGCTCAATCGCAACCACCGCAAGACCTGGCACGTGGCAATTGAGAGTCTGCTCGAAGAGCTGCTGACCCAGGACGAGTTTGAAGTGCTGAGCGAGTTGGACGCAGAGACAAATACCGCCATTCTGATCAACCTCAGTGAATGGCTGCTGGCAGAGGGCAGCATACTGGTTAAAGGTGAAAAGAGGCGAGTTCCAGAGTATCTTCTGGGCACCAGTGGCCCGCGCATGACTGCGGTTCAACGCAACTGGCTCATGCAACTGGAAAACAACCCGTTGCGGCTGTACGACGTGACCGACGTTATACCCGGCGCGCAAATGACGCTGTGTGACGTATTGAGTCCGCACGAGATGCCCATCGTCGTGCGCGAGCGCACTGGCACGCAATCGTTGAAGACCGGGGAGTGTTTAGGGTGCCGCATCATGCGCGTTGACACCCATTACGAGCTCTCTGGTGCAGCCTATCCATTCTCAATGCTGGCAAGCCAGAGTGTGGGGGAACGACTGCAAGCTATCGCTGAAGAATTCAAGCACGAACGACGGCAAGTCCAATCCCTTGGAATCGACATCATGGCTATGTGGTTGCAGCAATGGGTGGCCCCGCCACCGATTCCCATGATGATGGATGCCTATTCGGGCGAACCTTTACAGCTGGTGACGGACCATTATCTGGTCAAGGATTGGAAGGCGTTGGAACAAGCGCTGCGCAAATGTGCTGACGTTCATGGCAGCCGTGAAGACGGCTGGGATCAGGTGCTGGAGTGCGCGGACGGCCAACTGCGCCCGATGGTCACTATCAATATAGGAAAATTGCCAAATCAGGTTGAACTATTCACAAAAACGCTGGCATTTGCAGCCACGGGACGTGCTTGGTTTGAGGAAGTTGTGGGCGACTGCGTGCAGTATTTGCATCGTCAGTCAGCTGACCCCAGGGACATCATGATCAATGGTGGCGGCGAACCGTTTGCCGGTCATGGTGCGGACATTAATATTGATTCCGAAGCGCTCGATGAGTTCATGGAGAAGACCATTGGGCAGCTGTACGCCAACTGGGCCAACGAACCGATTGGCATGCTGGGGAATTTGACCCCACGACAAGCCATGCAAACACCCGCTGGGTTGGAGCGGGTCAAAGGGTTGATTCGAAGCTATGAGTCGGGCGAAGAAGAGCAAGCCGCACTTGCACACCGTGCGCCTGTGTCCTACGCCTTTTTATGGGAATCGATCGGATTGACGGACTGAATCCTATGCAGCTCGACATCTTTGAACACAGTCGAGACGTCATGCTGAAGAATGACGTTGTCCAAGCGCTGGAGCGCAGAGATATTGCGGCGGCCTTGCAAACCCGAGCTGTTTTGGCGCAGGAATACCCTGATGCGGCAGGCCTCCCGGACCTCGATCAGATGATTTCAGCGATCCAGAAACCAGCTGTACGCATCAACACCCATGATGAATTGGCCCACACGCGACTATGGCTGTCGACATCGGTGGAGCCTGCCGCTCAAAGGGTGCTTGGACAAAGGGCTGGGCAAGTCTGGGTTGTGCCGATTTGGAAGAATCTGGCTACTGGCGCTGCGGCCCTGCCATGGCGAGCGCAATCGCCTATGGATCACAGCGCAGCGCTTTGGCTGCATATCGCCGATTGGGCTGCGGCCATCATGGCCGTGAAAACCATCGAATCGTGGCGAAGAAAGCCAGCACCATTGAGCTGGATGCTCCACGCGAATCTGGCGCTCACCGGACTTCAGGCCAATCTTGGCATGTTGGCAGAGCTTGCCTGGATATCGCCAAGTCGTTTGGAGGGCGTGGTGACAGCGGTGCGCGACCCGTTACTTACCCAGCTTGTAAGAAAATTTGAGGTTCAATTCGAGGGTTACGAGAACAGCGATGACTTGGCATGGCTTGGTGCATGGGCACTGACTGACCAGCCAAATTTTGCAGCGGCATTTGCTCTGGCACAGCCATCAAATCACAGCGCGCCAGAGCGTGGCATGCGTCTCATGATCGAGTTACTTGGTCTAGAACGGCAGGGCCGACACCATGACATTGTCATCCAACGAAAAGACTTGAAGGATCTTAATGGGGCGCTGTTTGCGGCCTATATGAAGTCGCGATGACCGAGCCTAAAGGCAATGTGTCGGCGAAACTTTATTTTTTGGGGCTTGGGCAAAAATAGCCACAGTGGATGATTGAACCCAGATTGCTACTATTTGGGTTATTATTAATCACATGACAACAACCCAAAAGGACAAATGATGTCAACTACAGCAGAAACCATCGACCATGCCACCCTGGAGCACCTGGCGGACGCGGGCGCGATCCGTGGGGCCAGTGTCATCGGCCAGCCAGGCGGCTGGGGAGTAGTGTTCCAGTACGGAACCGCCGAGCGGGCGCTTGCTGTCAAGCGTGGTCAGGTGCGTATCTTTAAAAAGTTCGACACGCTGGCCAGCTACCTCAAACAAATCGGGATCGATCAATTCAGGACCGACACGCGGCAGTTTGATCCGACTGTGACCATCGTCCGCCGTGCCGACACATCGGAGCGCATGAAACGCGCTCACGAGGCCGCTGCGCATGATATGTGGTTTCGCGCCCAGGTCGAGCAGGGCCTGGCCGAGGCCAACGATTCCAACACCAAATGGGTATCCAATGAGGCTGTCAAGGCCACCAGTGCCAAGCGGCGGGCCGCATGGGCCAAGAAAGCACAGGCGGCTGCTTGAAAGTCATTGAGTGGCTACCCTTGGCCAGCACCAATCGGTTTGAGCAACTGGACGGCGTTGTTGCACGGATCACGCTGAAGACGAGGTTACCCCAACCCCAGAGCGGCTTATGCCGCCACGGTTGAAGTGCGGACGGAGTTCGGGCGTCCAGCACCCAGCATGCGGTTGAGCACGACCACCGCGACGGCCGCCTCGGTACGCTGGCCCCGCCAGTCACGCGCGCGAAGCCTGGATCCGATGATCGCCTTGTAACGGCCCATCGTGGTTTCCACCAGCGCGCGTGTGCCGTAACCGCAGGCTTCTTGCCAGCCCAGTCTACCCAGACTCTGGATCATGAGCAGGTGCGCGTCTCGCCGTGTTGGTTCAGTTTCAAAGTGCGCGCTTGGCTGCGCGGTTACGCGCGGCGGTATGACGACTTGAATTTGTGGGTCAAGTTTCGCAATGGTCTCGTAGGTCGGATCCCCGTCATAGGCCCCATCGGCAGTGACCTGGCCAATCTCATGTTCGATTTGATCGAGCAGTGGACCAACCTGGGACGGGTCATCAACGTCTTGCTCTGTCAGTATCGAGGCCACTATCAGCCCAGTATGGGCATCCACCGCCAGGTGCAGCTTTCTCCAGCTACGGCGTGACTTCTGGCCATGCTTTTCCTGCAACCATTCGCCCGCACCAAAGACCTTCAGCCCGGTGCTGTCGATCAAGATGTGTGCAGGCCCTGCGGGCAGTGCGCACCGCTTGGAAATCGACTCCAAGCTCATGGCGCGCCGACTCACAGTGCTGTGATCGGGGACTTTCAGATCCACGCCCAGCAACCCAAAGATAGAAGCCATCAGACCTTCGGTCTGACGCAGCGGTTGGCCAAACACCAGGCGCAGCATCAGGCTGGTTTCGATCGCCAAGTCAGAATAGAAACATTGCCCACCAGGCGTACTGCGCGGCTGGGCTGCCCAATGATCCATCGCTTCAGCCGTGACCCACAAGGTCAGGCTGCCGCGACAGCGAAGTGCTGCATCGTACTCAGCCCAATTGCGCACCGTGTACTTCATCTTCGGAATATGGTGGCGGCACTTGGTGTTATGTTTGTTGGGCATGCGGTTGGTCAGCTGTATTGGCAGGGCCGACGAGCCTAACAGGCATCTGCCGGGCATCCGTGCAACAACGCCCAACAAGAGCCTACGCCCAGCAGCATGGCCTGGCCTTGTCCGGCTCGGCGGTGAGTACCTGAGTTTGCTGCAGTTCTTTCTGAATCACCGCACGTTTCTGCGCAGCAGGGTTCCTGATCGGGCGGGCAAGAGTCCCAAGCAGTTGATGACGGGTCAAGCGCATGCGCATTGGCTCACGCTGCTTGGGCTCGGGCAGCCGCAGCCTCTGCGGACTTGATCCCCCGGAGGTGAAACACGCCTCCAAAATTTCCATGAATGAATGAAAAATCCAGAACTTCTGAGGGAGAACTTGTCACGCCTGTGTTACCCGAAAACGAGGGTATTTGAACCACGCCCTAAATTAGCCCATTTCCGATTTATTCAACAATGCCCTTATGCCCCAGCCCGAGGTAAGCCTCGATAACGCGCGGGTCGGCGGCCAGTTCTGCGCTTGGGCCGGACAGCGAAACCTCGCCGGTTTCCAACACGTAGCCATAATCGGCGATTTGTAGCGCGGCGCGGGCATTCTGCTCGACGAGCAGGATGGCGACTCCGGTCTGTTTTAGTTCGGCGATGATGCGGAAAATTTCCTTGATGACTAGTGGCGCCAGGCCCAGGCTGGGCTCATCGAGCATCAGCAACTTCGGCTTGGCCATCAGGGCACGACCCATGGCCAGCATCTGGCGCTCGCCGCCGGATAGCGTGCAAGCCAGCTGGATGCGGCGCTCTTCGAGGCGCGGGAACAACTCGAAAACCTCGTCCATGGTTTCCATCTGGTCCCGATGGCCGCTGCGGTAGCGATCGAATGCGCCGAGCAACAGGTTGTCCTCGACGCTCATCTCGGCGAACAGCTCGCGCTTTTCCGGCACCAGCGTCATGCCTTGGCGGACCAGTGATTCGACTTCGCGTTCTCGGCCCTGAAGGTGGCCCATGTAAACGATTTCGCCGGTTGCAGGCAACAGACCCATCAACGACGCAAGCAGTGTCGTCTTGCCGGCGCCGTTGGGGCCGATCACGGTAACGATCTCGCCGCGCCGGATCGTCAGGCTCACGTCGTGCAGCGCCTCGACCTTGCCGTAGGCGACGCGCAGGCTCCTGACGTCGAGGATGACCTCGTTTTTGTGCAAGTGTGAATGCTTGTTCATGCTCATTCGACTCCACCGAGATAGGCTTCGAGCACCTTCGCATTGCGCTGGACCTCTTCCGGCTTGCCCTCGGCAATCTTCTCGCCAAATTCCATGACGACCACACGATCGGCCAGGTCCATAACGAAGTCCATGTCGTGTTCAACAAGCAGGATGCCCATACCCTCGGCACGCAGCTTGCGCAGCAGTTCAGCCAGCGCCTGCTTTTCCTGATAGCGCAAGCCAGCGGCTGGCTCGTCGAGCAGCAACAGGCATGGATCGGAAGCCAGGGCACGGGCGATTTCGACAATGCGCTGCTGGCCCAGCGCCAGACTACCGGCCGGGTGGAACATGTGCTCGGCCAGACCGACCCGTTCGATCTGGCGGGCCGCTTCGGCGAGCAGACGGTTGTCCTCGGCGCGGTCGAGGCGAAGCGCGGCGGCAATGACGCCCTTGCTGCCGCGCAGATGGGCACCTATGGCCACGTTTTCGAGGACCGACATTTGGCCGAGTAGTCGCACATGCTGGAAGGTCCGGCTCATGCCGCGCCGCGCGATATCGCGTGAACCCAGTGCAACAGTCGATTCACCCAGGAACGCAATTTTTCCTTCGCTGGCCGGGTCGACTGCGGAAATGCAGTTGAACATCGTGCTCTTGCCGGCGCCGTTCGGGCCGATTAGCGCCATCACTTCACCGGCGCGAACGCTCAGGTCCATATTATTGTTGGCGACCAGGCCACCGAAGCGCTTGGTGACCTCGCTGGCTTCCAGCAACACCTGGCCTGCTGCGCTCACGGGGCGTTTTGGCAGAATTTCAGCATTTGGGACGTTGCGTTGCCGGGCGCGGCCGGGCAGCAGTTTGACGATGACCGGCCACAGGCCAGCACGGGCTTTTTGCAGAACGATCACCATGGCGATGCCAAACACGATGATCTCGAAATTCCCGCTCTGGCCGAGAATTTGCGGTAGCCAGTCCTGCAACCACTGCTTCAAGATGGTGATCAGTCCGGCGCCCAGCACGGCGCCCCAGACGTGGCCCATGCCCCCCACGACGACCATGAACAGGTATTCGATGCCCTGCGTCAGGGCAAACGGCGTCGGATTGACGAAGCGTTGCAGATGCGCATACAACCAGCCCGAGGTGCTGGCCAGCAGTGCGGCGATCAAGAAGATGACAACCTTGGTGCGCTGAGTATTGACGCCCATCGCCTCGGCCATCACGACGCCACCGCGCAGCGCACGAATCGCCCTGCCTTCGCGCGAATCGAGCAGGTTGCTAATGGCGACGATGGCGAGCAGCACAACGAGCCAGATCAGGTAGTAAAACTGTTCTCCGGACTTCAGCTCCCAGCCGAACAGCCACACCGCCGGAATGCTGGTAATGCCGGTGTGGCCCCCAAGAAACTCGACGTTGCCGAACAGAAAATACAGGCTGATACCCCAGGCAATGGTGCCCAGCGGCAGGTAGTGCCCGCCCATGCGCAGCGTGATGAAGCCGAGAAAAAGAGCGACCACGGCGGTGATGGCGAGACCGATCAACAATGTCAGCCACGGTGATAGGCCATAAGTTGTCGTCAGGTAAGCGGTCGTGTAGGCACCCAGGCCAACGAACGTGGCCTGCCCGAACGAGGTCAGGCCCGCAACGCCGGTCAGCAGGACGAGACCGATGGCGACGATGGCATAAAGACCAATGTAGTTGAGCAGCGTGATCGAGAACTCGGGCAGCAGGCGCGGCGCGGCCAACAGCAGAGCGATGAAGGCGGCGAATGGCAAGTGGCGCAGCCAGCGCCGGTTGGTCCGCGCGGGCACCGAGTCGGGGTTGACTTCATCGGTGTGCTCGTCATCGTCCTCGACATGGCGCGTTGTAAGCGAACGCCAGAGCAGTACCGGGATAATCAGCGAGAAGACGATCACTTCCTTGAAGGCGCTTGCGTAAAAGGACGAATAGGATTCGAGCAGGCCAACCAAAATGGCTCCCAACGCCGCGAGCGGATAAGAGACCAGGCCACCGATGATGGCGCCAACAAAGCCTTTCAGTCCGATCAGGAAGCCGGAGTCGTAGTAGATCGTCGTGAGCGGCGCGATCAGAATACCGGAGAAAGCGCCAATGGCGGCGGCCAGCGTAAAGCACAGCTTGCCGGCCAGCACAGGTGGAATGCCCATCAGTCGGGCGCCGGTGCGGTTCATGGCTGTGGCACGTAGCGCCTTGCCGTAGAGGGTGCGTTCGAAGAAAAAATAGAGGCCGATGATAAGCAGTGCAGCGGCGACGACCACTAGGATGGTCTGGCCTTGCAATGGAGCATCGGCCAGCTCGAAGCTGAGGTCGGTAAAGGCCGGCGTGCGCCAGCCTTCGGCGCCAAAAAAGAGCAGGCCCAGGCCAATCAGCGCCAGATGCACGGCGACCGCAACAATCAGCAGAACCAGCACCGGCGCACTGGCCAAAGGCTGGAAGGCGATGCGATAAATCATCGGCCCGAGCGGCACGACAAGCAGCATGGAGATCACCACCTGCAGCCAGAGCGGCAAATCGGCCGGTGGAATGGCAAACAGCCCGGCAGCGGCAAGCAGCGGCAGACAAATGTTGAAGATAACCAGCGGCGGCAGTTTGACGAAGCGTTTTTCGCGCAGCAGCTTGATGCCGTCGAGCAAGGCGATGGTCGTGCCCAGGCCTACCAACAGCCAGAGGGTTCCCGGCACCTTGCCCGCCTGCAAACTGGCCAGCGTCAACGCGCCATAGGCGACGAACTCGCCCTGCGGAATGAAGATGACGCGGGTGACTGCAAAAACCAGCACCAGGGCAAGCGCCAGCAAGGCGTAGATTGCCCCGTTGGTGATGCCGTCCTGGCCGAGCAGAAGAAAGATTTGAAGGTCCATGGCTTACCGATGGCTGTAGTCCAGGCATCGGCTAAAACGCGCCGCGCCGGACTAAGGGGGTGCGGCTGGCATCAGTGTGACACCAGCGCGAGGACGACTGGATTATTTGACCAGTTTCCAGGTGTTTTTGTCGATGGTGGCCATGACCCGGGCGCGCTGGTCGAAACCCTGGTGGTCGTTAGGCGTCATATTGAAGATGCCGTGGGCACCCGGCAGGTTCTTCGTGCCTTCAAGGGCATCACGCAGCGCGCGGCGGAATTCAACCGTGCCTGGCTTGGCTTTTTTCAAGGCCAGCGGAAGAGCGTTGCCAAGCAGCACACCAGCATCCCAAGCGTGGCCACCAAAGGAACTGATGCTGCCCTTGCCATAAGCAGCTTCGTATTTGGTCACGTATTCGAGTGCCGTTTTTTTGACCGGATTGTCATTGGGCAACTGGTTGGCGATGACCATCGGCCCGAGCGGCAGGAAGGCGCCCTCGACATCCTTGCCGCCGACACGCAGGAAGTCATTGTTGGCAACGCCGTGGGTTTGGTAAATCAAGCCCTTGTAGCCCTTTTCCCGCAACGCCTTTTGTGGCAGCGCCGCCGGTGTGCCTGCGCCTGCGACCAGCACGGCATCGGGCTTGGCCGCCATGATCTTGAGAATCTGGCCCGTCACCGAGGTGTCGTTGCGCTGGAAGCGCTCGCTGGCGACGACCTTCAGTTTGCGGGCTTCGGCGATCTTGGCGAATTCCTTGAACCAGCCCTCGCCATAGGCGTCAGCGAAACCGATGAAGGCCACCGTTTTCAGGTTCTTGTCGGTCATGTGCTGCACAATGGCGGTCGCCATGTGGGCGTCGTTCTGGGCCGACTTGAAGACCCAGTGACGCTTGGCATCCATCGGCTCGACGACGATGGCCGAGCCGGCCATGGAAATCATCGGTGTTTCGTTGTCAGCCGCGACGTCCATCATGGCCAGCGAGTTTGGCGTCGTGGTCGAACCGATGACGACATCGACCTTGTTTTCGCCGATCAGTTTTTTGATGTTTTTGGTGGCAGCGGTCGGGTCGGTGGCATCGTCCAGGACGATGTAATTCACCTTCTGCCCGCCGATGCTGGTGGGCAGCAGGGCAATCGTGTTCTTTTCCGGGATGCCGAGCGAGGCAGCCGGGCCGGTGGCTGAAACAGAAACGCCGACATTGATGTCGGCGAAAGCGGCGGCAGAGAGTGCGGCGAGGACGGCCATAGACAATTTTTTTAGCATTTTTTTATCCCGGAACAGAAGAAAGAAGGCAAGAAAGTCTAGCATGCTACTGGTTGCGGGTTGCGGCATGATTGGCAGATCGCCAATGATGACGCGATCATGCTGCGTGGGGTCGTGCCAATTGCACGACCGATTTGCGGCGACACGTGCATACAAAACTTGATCTGAGTGCGATACGGACGTGCGCAATCCG
>Ga0209430_1003121_pt1 | contig 9911 bp, 12 predicted proteins | sample BarGraIncub1133A_FD_184504 | JGI IMG/M metagenome (GOLD analysis project Ga0209430, IMG submission 184504) | Arctic peat soil microbial communities from Barrow, Alaska - Barrow Graham LP Incubations 11-33A (SPAdes) (version 2) | ecosystem: Environmental > Terrestrial > Soil > Wetlands > Peat... | reverse complement strand
AGATCCATTAGGCACACTGTCTCCGCGTGAGCAACAAATTATCATCATGGTGGTCAAGGGCGCTTCCAGTTCCCAAATTGGCAGTCAACTGCATTTGTCGCCCAAAACAGTCGCCACCTACCGCAGTCGCCTGATGGCCAAGCTCGGTGTGCGCGACGTCCCGGGCCTGGTGCGACTGGCAGTGCGCAATAAGCTGATCGATGCCGACGAGTCAGCCAGCCGCAGCCGCCGCGCCACGGACGGGCCATAGGAAAAATGGAACGGCAGTGAATTTGGTGCTTGCGTTGCCTTAATTGTCCATGGCTGCCCGCGCAAGGCGTCTATGCCCGCGCAAGGCGTCTATATCTCCCTACAGACGAGGCGCAAGATGACGCTTACAGTTTGTTGCAAGGATTGGCTTAAACACCCACCGGGTGTGGCCTCCGGCACGAGAGCAAAACCAAATGATGAACGTTCAGTCATTACCGAGCGCAGCTCGCTGGGATCACTCTTTTCATCAACCTGCGCTCAAACTGGAGACCGACGAGCACTGGTCGGACTTCTCAGAGGTACTGAACCTGTTGCGCTTTGATGGTCATGTGCAGGGGCTCACTAACACCAGCCTGTTCCGGCGACGCCGCGTCAAGGCGGGCCAGACCGCCTTGTGCATGGGGCAGGTGTTTGACGGGCTTTTTGTGGTTCGTCTGGGAGCGCTAAAAACATCCATGACGCATATGGATGGCGCCGAGCATGTGCTGGCTTTCCCCATGAAGGGCGACCTGCTGGGTTTTGATGGTGTCTGCAAGAACACGTACCTGAGCGAAGTGACCGCCTTGACCGACTGTGATCTGATCAAGATTCCCTCCAGTGAGCTGTTTTCACCTGGGCGCAGTTGCAACGACATTGAGCGCATGGCCTATTGGGCCATCAGCCGCGAGATTGTTCAGGAGCAGTCGGCCTATGCCTCCTACCATTCGACCAAGTCCGAAGCGCGCGTGGCACGTTTTTTACGCATCCAGTCAGAACGCTTCAACACCATGGGCTACTCGCCCAATCGGTTCACCCTGCCAATGACGCGGCGTGACATCGGCAACCACCTCAACGTGACGCTGGAGACGGTGAGCCGGGCCTTTTCGGCACTGGATCATCTGGGCATCATCGCGGTGGAACGGCGTGAAGTCAAAATCCTCTCGCTGGAAGCGCTGCGCAAATTTGAGCATTAGAGGTCATGGCTATCAGCAATGTGGTGCCGGTTAGCATCGGTCCACCCGCCATCACCAGGAAAACATCTTGAGCAGAAGTGACAGAGAAGAAAACAAGTCGGTCGCGCTTTATTGGGACTTCGAGAACCTGCACGCCAGTCTGTGCGAGGCGCGCTTCGGTGAGGGGGCTTACAACAAGCCCGATGGTCGCTTCAAGGCGCAGGAGCCGCTGGTAGACGTGCAGGCAATTGTGGAACTGGCAGCGTCTTTTGGCCCGATCGCCATCAACCGGGCTTACTGCAACTGGCAATATTTTGGTCGTTACCGCGATGCCCTGCTGCAGGGCGCGGTGGAACTGATTCAGTTGTTTTCACCCGGTGCGTCGGCCAAAAACGGCGCCGACATCAAGCTGTGCCTGGATGCGGTGGAAGACATCAGCCGCTTTGGCCATATCGGCACCATTGTGATCGTGGGCGGCGACAGTGACTTCATGCCGGTGTCGCAAAAAATCAAAGCGGCCGGGCGCACGCTGATCGGGGTCGGTGCACGCAAGTCGACCAATCGGCATTGGGCCAAGAGTTGCCATGAGTTTCGCTATTACGAAAATCTGGTGGAGGCCCCGGCAGCCATCGATGGGCTGCAGCCTGATGCGCCGCTGCCAAGTGCGCCGCCCGAGCCGGTGAACGCCGCCGCCGAAATCTTCAAGCGCGCAATTCGCCTGCTGGCCGAGACCCAGGGCGATGCCTGGGTCAACAAGGCGTCGATCTGGCACATGATCAAACGGCTGGACCCGACCTTTGACACCAAAGACCATGGCTACGCCAGCTTTTCCGCCATGGTGAAAGCGCTGGAGGCGCTGGTCGAGATTCGCAAAGGCGATTTTGACCAGGTGCTGCGCTTGCGTTGAAGGCGCTCGCGTGCACCTTCATCAGCCTGGCACCGGTGAGCGACAGCGTGCAGCGCTTGGCCAAAGCGCAGGGCATCCATTTGATGCCCATCACTGAACTGGCGCAGCTGCTCATGCCATAGGGAGCAGCCTGATGTTTGAATCGGCAGAAATTGGGCACAAGATTGGCAAAGCTGCCTACCGCGAGGCGGTGCCGCTGCTGCGCGCCGATTTGCTCGAAGCGCAGGTGGACTTGTACGCGGACAAAAAGATTCCGGTGCTGGTGCTGGTCAGCGGCCAGGACGGCGCGGGCAAGGGCGAGACCATCAATGTGTTGTACGAATGGATGGATCCGCGCTTTATCGCCACGCTGGCGTTTTCCGAGCCCAGCGATGAGGAGCGCGAACGCCCGCCGATGTGGCGCTACTGGCGCCAGTTGCCGCCCAAGGGCCGCGTCGGCATTTTTGCCGGGTCCTGGTATTCGGACCCGATTCGCGAACGCATTCATGGTGACATCTCCCTGAAAGAACTTGACGCCCGTGCCGAGCAGATCAACCGTTTTGAGGCCATGCTGGTCAATGAAGGCGCGCTGGTGCTCAAGTTCTGGTTTCACTTGACCAAGCAAGGGCAGAAAGACCGGCTCAAGGCCTTGTAGGCCGATCCCCGTACCGCCTGGCGCGTGACCCAATGGAACTGGGACCGTCTCAAGACCTACGACCGGCTGCAGGACGTGGCGGGCCATCTGCTGCGCATCACCAACACGCCGTGGGCGCCCTGGGTGGTGGTGGAGGGCTTTGATGACCGTTACCGTTCGCTGACGGTGGGGCAGGTCTTGCTGGCCGCGTTGAAGACCCGCCTGGCTGACACCAGCCCCCATGAGACACCGGTGGCGCCGATGGTGCGGGTCGATACCGGCGGCCGCAATGTGCTCTCGAAGCTTGATCTGAGCCTGCAACTGGCGGACAAGACTTACCAGCGCGAGCGGACGTAGCCGCCGGTAGCCGCAAGCCGGACAAACCCGCCAAGCACAAAGAATCCACCAAAAAGTCGGCGAAGTGAGTGTGTGCTGACGTTTGATTCACGGCCTGGATGGTGCCTCCTGATTTCAAATAATTTATATCTGTACCTAATAAGCTATCAAAATCATAGCGCATCACGTATATTCAACGAGGGCCAACGGCCGTTTTCCCATAAATTATGGGTGCTGTCCTCCTGCCGCAGCAAGAGAGTGTCAAGCAGCGGCGCCAGCGCGGTGGCATCTGGATTGGCGAGCATGACGTAGCGGGCCGATTCGCCCTCTGATTCTTCCTGAAGCAAACCGATCCAGTCCAGTTCTGACAAGGTTTCCAGTACCGGCTCCAGTTGCAGCGCGTCTACCCGCAGCAGCACCGAGAGTTGCTCCATCGTCAAGCCTTTGGCATTGGTGGCGTACGCGCGGTCAAGCTGCTGCAACGCCTCCAGTGCCAACTGAAACTGCAAGCCATGCGAACGGCCTCGGTGTTGTATGCCCGAGAGCAGGCTGGGCAGGTAGGCCGCAATCACGGCGCCCAGCAACACAATCACCCAGGCCACGTAAATCCAGATCAGCAGGATGGGCACGGTGGCAAAGGCGCCGTACAGCACAGAGTAGGTGGGCACTTTGCCCAGGTACAAGGCCAGCAACTTCTTGGCGAGCTCAAGGCCGGCCGAGACAAACAGGCCGCCGGCCCAGGCGTGACTCCATTTCACCCAGGTATTGGGCACAAAGTGGTACATCGCGGCCGTGCCCCAAGCCACCAGGAAAAACTGCAATACATCCAGCAGCAATTGCACCCCGCCTGGCATGACGCCCACCACGCCTTTGGACGCGGAGATGGCGTAAGACGTGATGCTCAGGCTGACCCCCAGTACCAGCGGTCCCAAGGTCAGGGCGGCCCAATACACCAACACGCGCTGGCCGAGGGGCCGGCGGCTGCGCACCCGCCAGATGCTGTTGAGCGTGTGATCGATGGTCAAAATCAGGGCCACCGCCGTGACCAATAACAGGGCGATCCCGGCGCCCCCCAATTTGCTGGCCTGCCCGGCAAACTGGGTCAGGTAGCCCAGCACCTGGCGGGCGATATTGTCGGGAATCAGGCTGGCCACCAACCACTGTTGCAGCACGCTCTGGAGCTGGGCAAACATGGGAAAGGCGGTAAAGATGGCCAGCGCCACGGTGACCAAAGGCACCAACGCCATGGTGGTGGTGAAGGTCAGGCTACTGGCCGTCAGGCCCAGACGGTCTTGCGAGAAGCGCTCACGCAGGGTGCGTGCCGTGCTCTTCCAGGGAAAGTTCGACAGGTTTTTGAACAAGGTTGCAAGTCGTTGCGACCAGCTCGGAGGCGGTGTGGCGGGCAGGGGAGGGGGCATGTGCATGGCCGCTATGATGCCACTCCAATGAAGACGTCAATGAACATAGAACAAAACAGCGCCTCAGTGCAGGTGCGCACCACGCGCGTGCTGGCCGTGGGCAGTTTGCTGGGGCTGATCGTGCTGGGGCTGGCCTGGGAGTTGTGGCTGGCCCCCATTCGCCCGGGCGGCTCCTGGCTGGCGCTCAAAGTGTTGCCACTGTGCCTGCCGCTGGCCGGGCTGCTGAAAAACCGCATGTACACCTACCGCTGGGTCAGCCTGATGGTGTGGCTGTATTTCACCGAAGGGGCGGTGCGCGCCTACAGTGACAAAGCGCCGGGCAACTATCTGGCGATGGTCGAAGTGGCACTTTGTCTGAGCCTGTTCACCGCCTGCGCACTGCACGTTCGCTTGCGCCTCAAAAACCCGATCAAAGAAGGCTGAACATATGCAAACCCTGCTGGATGAACTTCGCCACATCGTCGGAAACGCCCACGTATTCACCGACGGCGACCTGACGGCCTGGGAGCAGGACTGGCGCAAGCGCTCTCACGGCAAAGCATTGGCCGTCGTTCGGCCCGCTTGCACCGATGAGGTGGCACGGGTGGTCAAAGCCTGTGCCGACTATGTGAGCGCGAACCCTGCGAGCGGCGTCAGCATCGTGCCCCAGGGCGGCAACACCAGTCTGGCGGTGGGCAGCACGCCAGATGATTCCGGTCGCCAGATTGTGTTGAGCCTGCAACGCATGAACACGGTGCGCAGTCTGGACGCTGACAACTTGACCATGACCGTCGAGGCGGGCTGCATTCTGCAAAACCTGCAGGAACGCGCCGAGGAAGCGAATTTTCTGTTTCCGCTGAGCCTGGCCGCTGAAGGCACCTGCACCATTGGCGGCAACCTGGGCACCAACGCGGGCGGCACCCAGGTGGTGCGCTACGGCAACACACGTGACCTGTGCCTGGGGCTGGAAGTGGTCACCGCGCAGGGCGATGTGTGGCATGGCCTCTCAGGCCTGCGCAAAGACAACACCGGCTACGACTTGCGAGATTTGTACATTGGGTCGGAGGGCACGCTGGGCATCATCACCGCCGCCACCCTGAAGCTGTATCCGCTGCCCGCCGCCCGGCTCACGGCGTGGGCCGCCGTGCCGTCGCTGGAGGCGGCTGTTACCTTGTTGGGGCTGGCGCATCGGCACCTGGGCGCGGGCTTGACGGGCTTTGAGGCGATGGGGCAATTTGCCTTGAGCCTGGTCGCCAAGCACTTTCCACAATTGCGGGTGCCGTTGCATCTGGATGCGCCGTTTTGCGTGCTTCTGGAGAACTCGGATCACGAATCCGAGCTGCACGCGCACACACAGTTCGAGCACCTGCTGGAAACCGCGCTCGAGCAGGGCTGCGTCACCGATGCCGTGGTGAGCGAGACCCTGGCGCAGGTGAAACAACTGTGGCATGTGCGTGAAAGCATCCCGTTGGCGCAAGCGCTGGAGGGGCTCAACATCAAGCACGACATCTCGGTGCCAATCTCACGCATCCCCGACTTCGTGCGCGCCACCGATGCGCTCTTACAGCAAGCCATCCCTGGCGTGCGTCTGGTCAACTTTGGTCACCTGGGTGACGGCAATTTGCACTACAACGTGCAGGCACCCGAGGGCGTGGATGCGGCAGATTTTTTGCGTGACCATGAAGCGCGGGTCAATACCCTGGTGTTTGACTCGGTGCAAGCTTTTGGCGGCTCGATCTCGGCCGAACATGGCGTAGGCAGCCTGAAAGTCGATCATCTGGCGCATTACAAATCCCCTGTCGCCCTGGGCCTGATGCGTGCCATCAAGCAGGCATTGGACCCGCAAAATCTGATGAATCCGGGGCGGGTGATTCGGGTTTAGCCAATTTATGCGCATGATATAGTGCGCATAAATCATGCATATTTAGCGAGGAAAGTTCCATGCGCACTGCTGTTCAGGCTCCCAAACGCCCGGTCAATTTGTCGATCACAGCCGACACGATTGACAAGGCCAAAGCACTTGGCATGAACCTGTCGAAAACGGTGGATGCCTTGCTCGGTGAAGAAGTCAAACGCCGCTACTGGGAAAAATGGCGTGAGGACAATATGGAAGCCTTTGCCGCGTACAACGAGCGGGTGCGCAAATACGGGCTTCCTCTTGCCAAGTACCGCACATTTGGCAAGAGTCTGGGCGATGGCCGGGTGCAAGACTGACCATGGCGCGCTTTGATGTCTATCCCAACCCCGACGCTGATGATCGCATCCTGATTCCTTTCTGGCTTGACGTTCAAAATACCTTTCTCAACATTGAGTCCCGCGTTGTAGTCCCGCTGCACGCCAGTGAACATTTCGACATTATGGTGCGCAACCTCAACCCTGAATTCACTGTCAACGGTGTCCGCGTTGTGATGAACACCGCCGCGCTCGGTGCTGTTCCGGCAACCGATTTGCGCCGATCAGTGGCTAACCTTGGCGATCAACAGCACTTGATTCAAGAAGCCCTTGACACACTTTTTGCAGGCTACTGACATGCACCCCATCGGCTCCCAATACGAAGACTTCCTGCGCTACGTGGCCACCCACGGCGTGCTCAAGATGGACCGCACCGGCACCGGCACCACCAGCGTGTTTGGTTATCAGATGCGCTTCGATTTGAACGAGGGCTTTCCGCTGGTTACCACCAAAAAGGTGTTCCTCAAGGCCATCGTGCTGGAATTGCTGTGGTTCTTACGCGGCGACTCGAATGTGAAATGGCTGCAAGAGCGCGGTTGCACCATCTGGGACGAATGGGCCCGCCCCGACGGTGATCTGGGCCCGGTTTATGGCGTGCAGTGGCGCAGTTGGCCGACACCCGACGGTGGCCATATCGACCAGATAGCCGAAGCCATCAAGACGCTCAAAAGCAACCCCGATTCGCGTCGCATCATTGTGAGCAGCTGGAACGTGGCGGAGCTCGACAAGATGGCACTGATGCCGTGTCACGCCTTCTTCCAGTTTTACGTGGCGCCAGCGCAAACCCCGGGCGGCAAAGGCAAATTGAGCTGCCAGCTTTACCAGCGCAGCGCCGACATCTTTTTGGGCGTTCCCTTCAACATCGCCAGCTACGCGCTCTTGACCCACATGGTGGCGCAGCAATGCGACCTGGACGTCGGTGACTTCATCTGGACTGGCGGCGATTGCCACATCTACAGCAACCATGCTGAACAAGTCGCCTTGCAGCTTGGTCGCACGCCGCTGGCCTATCCCACGCTCAACATCAAGCGCAAACCGGCATCGATATTTGACTACGCCTATGAAGACTTTGAGGTCGTGGGTTATGAGTGCCACCCCGCCATCAAGGCGCCGGTGGCGGTCTAAATGAAACTCCACCTGATCTTTGCCCGCGCCGCCAATGGCGTGATCGGCAACAAAAATACGCTGCCCTGGCATTTGCCCGAGGACATGGCGCACTTCAAGCGCACCACGCTGGGCTGTCCGGTCATCATGGGGCGCAAGACCTGGGATTCGTTGCCGTCCAAGTTCCGGCCGCTGCCCGGTCGCCTCAACATTGTCGTGACACGCCAACCGGACTGGCAGGCCGCAGGCGCCTTAACGGCGCATTCGCTGGCCGAGGCTTGTGCCCTGTGTCCTTCAGACAGCAATGCCTGGGTCATCGGTGGCGCCGAGTTGTACGTGCAGGCGCTGCCAATAGCCAGCACAGCGGTGGTCACTGAAATTGACGCCAATTTTGAAGGCGACGCTTTTGCGCCACAATTCGGCCCTCAGTGGAGCGAGACTGCGCGCGAGCGGCAGGTTTCGAGCACCGGATTGAGTTTCAGTTTTGTCACCTATTGCAAAAATACAGGAGTTTGAAATGTCCGAAGATGGATTTCACGTGCACGGCCCGCACGACCACGAGCTGGAACACGCCCAAGCGGGCGATCACGGTGGCGAGCATGGCGAACATAGCGGCATGATCAACCAGATTGCATTGTTCACCGCCATCATCGCCACGATCGGCGCCATTTTTGGTTACATGGGTGGTGCCACGCAAGCCAATGCCGGCCTGTACAAAAACAACGCCACCATCAGAAAAACAGAAGCCTCCAACCAGTGGAATTTCTTCCAGGCCAAGAGCACCAAGCAGTCACTGGCCGAGTTGGCGCGTGATTTGGCGCCGGAGGATAAAAAGGCCAGCTACCAGGCCAAGATGGATCGCTATGAGAAGGAAAAGAACGATATCAAGCTTGTGGCTGACAAGATGGAGCTTGACGCCACGCACTGGGAGAAGCAGAGCGACGAGCAGATGCACCAGCACCACCGCTGGGCGCAGTCCACCACGGTGCTACAGGTCTGTATAGCACTGGCGGCAATTTCCCTGTTGACCAAGAAAAAATGGCTGGAGTACGCCATGTTTGCTGCGGGCGGTGTCGGCATCATCGTCGGTGCTTTGGCTGCGCTACATATTTAATAGCTTATTGGGCTTGTAGGACGGGGGCTTGAGCCCCATTTGACTAAAAATTTTTTACGATGAAATTCGCCACCTGGAACGTGAACTCGCTGACCGTGCGCTTGCCGCAGGTGCTGGACTGGCTCAAGGTCAACCCGGTCGATGTGCTGGCGCTGCAAGAACTCAAGCTGACCGACGACAAGTTCCCGTTTGACGCCTTCACGCAAGCCGGTTATGCAGCCCAGTGCTTCGGCCAGAAGACCTACAACGGCGTGGCGCTGCTCAGCCGGGAACCTGCACTCAACGTGGTGCGCAACGTCCCCGGCTTTGCCGACGACATGGCGCGCTCAATCAGTGCCGACGTGGCCGGTGTGCGCGTCATTGGGGCCTATTTCCCGAACGGCCAGGAGCCCGGCAGCGACAAATTTGAATACAAGATGGCATGGCTCAAGGGCCTGCGCGACTGGGTTCGCGCCGAGCTGCTCCAGCACCCCGAACTGGTGCTGATGGGTGACTACAACATCACCTTTGACGACGCCGATGTGTGGGACCCGGTGGGCCTGAAAGACACCATCCATTGCACCGAAGAGGAGCGTTACCACCTGCGCGCCTTGGTTGCGCTGGGTCTGCATGACGCTTACCGCCTGTTCGCGCAGCCCGAGAAAAGCTACTCCTGGTGGGACTACCGCGACTTCGCCTTTCGACGTAACCATGGCCTGCGCATTGACCACGTCCTGGTCAGCGACGCGCTAAAAGCCCGGGTGACGGGCTGTGTGATTGACAAGGCGCCGCGCAAGAATGAACGCCCCAGTGACCACGCGCCGGTGGTGGTGACGCTGGCGGACGCCAAGAAAGCCTAATTTTCTATTGTTTTAATAGCTGCTGGTTAAGGCTGGACAAGGGCTAGAGCCTGATTTACTCCAAACCCAACTCCTGAATCTTGCGCGTGATGGTGTTGCGGCCAATGCCTAGTTTTTGGGCTGCCTCAATGCGTCGGCCCCGGGTGGTAGCCAAGGCGGCCAGAATCAGCCGCGCCTCAAAACGGCGC
>Ga0209430_1003120_pt1 | contig 9912 bp, 11 predicted proteins | sample BarGraIncub1133A_FD_184504 | JGI IMG/M metagenome (GOLD analysis project Ga0209430, IMG submission 184504) | Arctic peat soil microbial communities from Barrow, Alaska - Barrow Graham LP Incubations 11-33A (SPAdes) (version 2) | ecosystem: Environmental > Terrestrial > Soil > Wetlands > Peat... | reverse complement strand
AGACCTCAAGGGGTTCCCCATTTTTTTGTTGGAATTTGAAATATGATGAATAACGAAGTGCAGAGACTCTTACTGACTTCAATCCGCTCTACAACCTCCTTGGTAATATCCTGACGAAAAAGTTTCTCTATCGATTCTGTTGTCTCCAGCCAGGTCAACCAAAGTATCGATCTTCTTGTTGACGCCCTTCAAATCTTTCTGCAACAGCTCCAGCCTGTTCTGTTTGTCCATCAGATTAATCTCATTGTTATTATCACCGCAGAGACTCTGTGGCGACAGAGAAATGCGTTTAAGCATGGATTGTAGGGCGGCCTCCACAATATCCTCGTTAACTTTCGTTTTACATTTTCGGCATGTGTAACGCGGTATGGTCATTCCTGGATAAGGATTGCAGTATCCGATTATTAAAGAATCTGACGGTCGATATGGGAGTTGCTATTGTCATTGTTAATCATCTGAGAAAGGTGGCCCACTGCTGCACGAGATTCTCCCACATTACACAGAGATGCCAGTTGAACTAATCACGGAAAGATTACTGGATGTTTCGTGGCGAACCTGAAGAATTAAATTGAGGGCACTCACTTGACATTGTATCGAATTATGCAATTCTTTATCGTGTGGTCGCCGAAAGGAATTATTCTGGTTAATCGATAATATTAAACCGTCCGCGAAGTTGGGGCGGAAAGTTCACAGGGTCTCTCTGAGGCAGCCGGGTTACCGAATTATCCATTGATATTTTGCACCCGGTTTTTTTGTCTCTGAATGGCCGGATAAGATGACTGGAGGGCGGAAATGAATGAAAATGAACAATCCGAAAGGGGAATCGCTATGCGTAACTCAGAAGAGGGGAAGATAGGGTGGATTTTACTTTGGCTCTTGGGAATCCCGATTCCGATTCTACTGGTACTGTTTCTCTTGCGTGGGTGCACCTGAGGCGGGTTGTTGCAAAAAAATACTCACTAACGACAATAACCGGCAGTCCGGAAGAATTGGTCGCCGCCGCGGAGGCCGACAATGAGCACTTCGACGGTAAAACCACAGAATAATTAATCGACTGTGCGAGGATATATACCGTGAAGAAGGTCGCACAGGAAGTCTATGATCGCATCGATAATGATCTCTACCATGAGGAAGGAGACATATGGTGGCAATCAGACTCCCCATTGTATCTGATACAATATTCAGTCAATCCCGCCCGGGTTGGGTATTTCAAAAAGATACTGTTTGATACACTGAACGTTGACCCTCAAGGAAAAGCGGCCTTGGAGATTGGCTGCGGGGGTGGCATTCTGTGTGAGGAAATTGCGCGCATGGGTTTTGATGTCACCGGAATCGACCCTTCTGAACAGTCGCTGCAGATAGCGACCAGCCATGCGAAGGCAAGCAGCCTGCAAATACAGTATGAAAAAGGAACAGGAGAGGCACTCCCGTACCGGGACAGCTCATTCGACTTTGTCTTCTGCTGCGACACTCTGGAGCATATACGCGATGTGCCAAAAGTCATTTCGGAAATATCCCGTGTCCTTAAACCTGAAGGCATTTTTTGTTACGACACGTTCAACCGCACGTTCATGAGTAAACTGGTGGGAATCAACATCTCGCAAGTGTGGAAGCGATGGGCTTTTGCTCCGCCCAACCTCCATGTGTGGGAGATGTTTATCAAACCGGATGAATTGACATCTCTCCTGGGACAAAACCGTCTGGAATGCCAAGAACACAGGGGCATGAGACCGAATGTTTCGCTTCTGGTCTTTCTGCGCTACCTGCGCAAAAGAGCCAGAGGAGAACTAACCTACAAAAACCTCGGCGAAAAGCTGTTTCTGGTTGAAAGCAGCAACATGAGCATCATGTACATGGGATATGCCATCAAGAGTCAATAATCCACGAAGCTGTATTGAAATGCATTATCACCATAGACTACGCGCGGGGGGAGTTACCAATTGAAAGAGTTTATCATGTCCGACAGAGAAAATACGATACATGATGTGCTTAAAATCGCGAAAAATTGCCGACATTATGCGATGTGCAAAATCGATTTTTTAGGAACTGGTGTATGCGCTTCAGGGCTTGAAAAGCAGTATGTGAGTTTTTATCCCGAAGGCCGAATGGACCTGTATGCCGCGCTTGCAGAAGGCACAATTCCTGTCACTGAAAAATGCGTTGAAATTGCAGACAGCTGTAATCTATGCGGCAAGTGCGATTTCCAGTGTTACTTTGTTAATGAGATGCGTCCCTCAAAAGTCATGAAGGCATTAAAAGATCATGTAAGTGCATATCTAGAAAGTGGCGGGAAAATAGTCTCTCCGGAAGATGACACTGTTCTTACTGAATTAAAAAGTATTGTCGGGGATTTCTGGGCTACTAACGATTCCGCAGTGAGAATAACGTATCATCATGACCTCTGTCCCCATGTGACGTTCAAAATGCCGGAATATGTTGTCATGCCGAATTCACATGAAGAAATTTCTTCCATCATCAGACTCTTGAGTAATCACAAAATCCCCTACGTTGTGCGTGGCAACGGCGCATCCAGCCATGGCTTGGTGTTCAGTGAAGGCGTGGTCATGGACCTTAACCGCATGAAGAGTATTGATTTTGATGAAAAGAACTGGTCTGTAAAAGTGGGGCCGGGCGTTGCATCATATACTCTTCAATCAGAAGCCGGAAAGCGCGGCTACAGAGTCCACACAGCTGAACCGGCATCTCTCGTCTGCGCCAACATCATGACATCAGGTTTGCTTTCCACCTTTTCCACGACATACGGTATCTCTGCGGACAACTTTATCGACGCAGAGTTTATTGCCCGAGACGGTTCATTTTTCAGCCTGAATGACAGGACGGCGCCTAATTTGTTCTCGTTCAACAATGCACTGTCCGAGCATGAGGCTTTTGCCATATGCGTGTCGGTCAGCATGAAACTTCATCCTGTGACCGATGACGAAGAGGGAATCCTCGTTCCTTTTGAATCACTTGAAAAAGCTCTTGATTTCGCCAGGGAGTGTGCAACCCGGCATATCGGCCTCGCGATAGGAATTCTCGGGGGAGAGTTTGTGTCATCTTTCCTTGCCCCGACAAAAAAGCTTGCCGCCGAAGCAAAGGATATTTTCACCAAAAAACTGGGTATGCCCTATCTTGTGCTGTTCATCGGAGATAGATATGCCCTACGTTCTGTCCGTGACATGGGGCAGCCTGCCATAGACCAGAAACTCTTCAAAACACTTTCCCAGGGATTGCCGGCACTACATTCCGCAAAATGGCTCGACCTGTTGAAGGAACTTTCAGACGATGAACCGTTCTCATATCTCCGGCTCGGCCAATTCGGTGACCTTGCCGAAACGGCACTTGCCCCTTTTCCCACTCAACTGACTGAGGATATAGACTCGGATTTACGTCCATTTTTTGAGGGGCTGTACTCCAGACCGGAAATGACCGATCTCGTCTGGCTGAATACGTTCAGGATACTGAGTTCACGCTATTGCCGCGAAAAGCCCTGTGTAGCGCTTGTTTGTTATCTTCCGATTGATACGTCATTGATTGATGAAATTCAGGACGGGTTACGGGATATTGCTGAAAAGCATCACCTGAAAAACGAATTCGGGTTTATTACACCGATCGACAGCGGGAAAAGATGCGTCTGGGAATATGATTATTATTTCAACCATAATGATTCGGATGAAATTTCAAGGATTCAACTGGCGACACATGAAGCTGGTGCTCTGCTGGATGAATATTCCGAAAAAACCGGCACAATCAGACAGGTTCGTTATGTTGTTAATCAGGGCTGCTGTAGGAGAGAAAACCTGCTGTACCTATAGAGCGTGGTAAGGAGGTAACGCAATGCATGATGATGCAGGCCATTCAATTGTTCTGACCGGCGCGACGGGATTTCTGGGGGCCTTTCTGTTGGCGGGCCTCCTGGACCGCGGATATCATGTAACGGTCCTGGGGCGCTCCTCGAAGGAGAGGGGGCTGTCGGACAGAATGTCAGATCTTGTCCGGTGGTTCAGTCTTGCCGATCCGGGGGAACGGTTATGCGCCCTTGTGGCTGATTTTTCGAAGAAACATCTGGGCCTTGATGACGCGACGTACGGCCGCCTGTGCACTGCTGCGGGTAAAATCATCCACTGCGCCTCGGACACCAGCTTCGCCGAGCGCAACAGGGCGCGGGTGATGGCAACCAACGTCAACAGCCTGCCCGCCCTGCTTGATCTTGCTGCTGATGCCAGGACTAAACATCTGTACTACGTCAGTACAGCCTATGCCGCCGGCATGCGCGAAGGAATCTGCATGGAGACACCGATCAGCACAGACAGCTTCACCAACGTGTACGAGGAGAGCAAGGCAGAGGCTGAAGGTATTATCGGGCGCTACTGTGAAAACACGGGTGTGCCTCTTTCCATACTGCGGCCGTCTATAGTCTACGGACATTCAAAAACAGGGAGAGCCCTGAAGTTCAATGCCTTGTACTCTCCCGTAAAATCACTCTCGTGCGTCCGGGACATCTTTATAAAGGACATCGTCGAGCAAGGAGGGAAGCGATCCAGACAGTGGGGCATCAACATGGGCGATGATGGCACGTTATGCTTGCCCCTGGCGATCTATCTGCCGATCAGGGGAACGGTGAACCTGATACCCGTCGACTATTTCGTTGAATCCGCTCTCTGCATTATCGAACACTCCGGATCAAGCGGTATTTATCATATAACTAACGACAATCCGCCGGATATGACGACGCTTGCGGAGTACTCTGAACGGTTTCTTGGTCTGCGGGGCATCCGCGCAGTGTGGGACCCGTCGGGCAAGAACCCCGCGCCCAACCCGGCTGAAGAACTGTTCGACAGGTTTATTGAGCAGTACCGACCCTACCTGTCAGACAGGAGGACCTTTGACCGGAGTCGTACGAAAAGTATCACTCCTAGTCTCTCTACGCCCGCTTTTACCTATGAAATATTCGAACGCTGCATGGATTACGCAGTGGCATGTGATTGGGGCAATACCTAACCAATGTGTATGACCTGAAGACCGGAACGCTCATCTGGAGCGGAGAAGGCCGCTCAATAATAAGCCTTGAGGCCTTCTTCAATTTTTATGGATCAGAGAGGACCAAACAACTGCAAGGCATCTGCTGCGATATGTGGCCAGCCTTAAATACCGACATGGTAACAGATAATTTGCATCCACCGGAATTTACTGATGAAATATTCAAAAAAGCATGGAATATGCCATTCGTGTAAACTGGGGGGAATCAATATTCGCAGAAGTTAAACAAAAATCATAAATAGGTAACGTAAAAATGTTTTCAACTTTCAACTCTTCTCATGGCTAAGATATTACTTATTAACTCCAATAGGTTCAAGCATCCATGGCCTGTCATACCTTTCGGACTCTGTTACATAGCGACTATTCTGGAAGTCAATGGAAGTCACAATGTCTGTTTTCTCGATTTGTGTTTTTCTTTAGATTGTGCTCAAGATATAAAGAAGGCAGTTCAAAATTTTACCCCTGATGTCATTGGCATCAGCATAAGAAACATTGATGATACAGGAGGGTATAACGTTCATTTTTTGTTGGAAGATGTTAAAAACGATGTCGTTAATTATTGCAAAAAAGAATTCTCCGGCCCTATCGTTATTGGAGGTCCATCAGTTGGGATCAGCGGCAGAGAGATGCTTGAATATTTTGACCTTGAATATGCGGTTCGTGGCGATGGTGAAGCTGTAATGCTTGAATTTGTTAAGCGTATTGAAAACCGGCAGCCTTTGGAAGGATTAAAAGGCTTGATTATTCGCAGGGATAAGACAATTATTCAGGACAATGAACCTTTTCGGGTAAATGATTTAGACTCACTGCCTTTTCCTAAACTACTCCGTTATTTGGCCCTTGACCGATATCGTCAATTTGGGTCACCTCTCCAGATACAGACCAAACGGGGCTGTGCCTTAAGGTGCTCTTACTGCACTTACAATATAATTGAAGGAAAGCAATATCGTTTAATAAATCCCAGGCGAATAGCAGATGAAATTGAAATTCTCGTGAAAGAAACGGGCATCAATCATATTGAATTCACTGATAGCATTTTTAATATTCCACTCGCTCATACAAAAGAGGTTTTGAGGGAAGTCATTCGGAAAAATATTGACCTCAAATTGCATACCATGGGGCTTTCTCCTGCGGCTGTAGACGAAGAACTTCTGGACCTGATGAAAAGTGCTGGTTTTAACGAAGTGGATATTGGTGCCGAGTCTGCTTGTGACGAAGTACTTGAAAGTCTTGCCAAGGATTTTAAACGATCGGATGTTTTAAACATTGCTAACCTCTTAAAAAAGAAAAAAATACCTGCAACTTGGTTCATTATGCTTGGTGCTCCGGCTGAAACACGCGAAACTGTGTTTGAGACCTTGAAAACGATGGGCAGGGTTGCATCAAAATGGGATTTGGTATTTGTATCTACAGGTATTCGCGTTTACAACGGGTCTCCGCTTGCTGAAGAGATAAGGAAGCATGATATTCATTGCACGGGTGACAATTTTTTGCATCCGGTAAAAATTGAACCGGAGAAAATAAGTTTGTCGGATATTCATACAATCGCAAAACGCTTCTCATTCCGATACCCGAACTTTTATTTTTACGAAAAAAAACATATAATTCCTGGGCAGATTCTTAGTATTGGCAATCTTTTATTAAATGCGTTCCACTCCCGACAACCCGTTTGGCGTTTACTCGTCATATTAAAAAGGATTGAATGGGCTCTGGGAATAGGTTTGGTAAAAAGAGTTGTTTATGAGCTAAAAATGGTTACGCATGGTAAGACAAGTCGAATAACAAATGGGTTTTCACTTATCATGAATAAATAAATTATATTCGAAAACATAACAAAACCTGAATCGATCTAAAAAAGCGCTTGGCGTAAAAACCACTCTGGTCGGCACCCAGTGTGCGTAGCAGCACGGACCAACCTTGTGAATATAGACTTCAAATCAAAACGACGGTTAAATCGATATTGACACTCACCGAGATAGCGGTAACCGTATTTTTCAAAGCCAAAAGCATGATAAGTGCCTGAAACAGAAGTCTTCAAGTTCCCAAGAATAGTGTTAATCCAGGAGAAGAATTCCATGTCGGTGCTTTTGTGGTTCTTTCCTACGACTTCACGTTGATGAAAGCAACCGGCTCGGCTATCCCCCTGGTTCTTGATGTCAGGAGGATAGCAGAGACATACGACAGAAAAAGTCATTCGGAATAACCAAGCGCCTTATCAGAACAAATCGGGATATCTGATCGCATGCCATCTTTATAGTGAAATCGACATAGAAAATCGATGTCGGTTTAAATATGAAAAGATAGGTAAAACCTCAAGGGTTTCCCCCTTCTTTTTTGTTGGAATCTGGAACACGATGAACAACAAAGTGCAAAGACTCTTTACTGACATCAATCCGCCTCTACAACCTCCTTGGTAATCTCCTGACTGGCTTCATACGTTAACTCTGACCACAAAACTGCCAGCGTCGTTGCTTGGCTAACTACATACTTGCGGACGCGATAGTCTCTGATAGACTTGCAGTCAGTGATTGATTTTTGAGTAAAATAATTTATCAGGAGGGTGCCGTCATGGGCATGATTAAAGAGTTTAAGGAGTTCGCTGTAAAGGGGAATGTCGTTGACATGGCGGTAGGTATTGTTATCGGGGCAGCATTTGGTAAAATAATTACATCCCTTGTTGCTGATGTGATAATGCCGCCAATAGGTGTCGCACTGGGAGGGGTCGATTTTTCCAGTTTGTCGATTATCGTCCAGAAAGCCTTTGATAAAAAGCCGGCGGTGGTAATCAGCTACGGGAAATTTCTACAGACAATTATTGATTTCATAATTATTGCCTTCGCCATATTCATGGCAGTGAAGGGCATGAACTCCCTTAAGAAAAAGGAAGCAGCTGCAGCACCGGCTGCGCCACCCAATCAAGAGGTGTTGCTCGCAGAAATACGGGATTTGCTCAAAAAAAACAATCCATCAAACTAAACACGGAGGTTAGACATGAGACTTATCGCAACGTTGGCCGGAATCACACTGCTTGCAGCTTCCACCGTTTTTGCCGGTGCCGCCAGGACCTACCAGGTAACCGGCCCGGTTCAGGAGGTGAAGGACAACATGGTCGTTGTTCAAAAAGGAAAAGAGAAGTGGGAGATCATTAAGGACAAAGATACAAAGTCTACCGGCGATCTCAAGGTCGGGAACAAGGTAACAGTTACGTACACCATGAAGGCCGCTACCATAGATGTTCAGAATGATGCCAAGCCTGTCAAGAAGAAGTAACTGGTAATGGCCTGTGCCGAAGCAAAACAGGGAGGTCGTGTGACTTCACCGGTTCTTCTGACCGCACTGCATGAAGGTTTCCAATGGAATGATTTCGGTCTCTCCAATAACTGCTTGACAACCACGGACCAGTCCATCTATATTTAGAGCTCAATAAAAGGGAGTAGCTATCAGCCGGAGACATGGCTGATCCCACGTCCGTCAACACAGTCGAAAGACTCGGGCCGGGAACGATATATATCGCAAGCAAGACTTTTATCCAATGCGTAGTACGCCGTGGGTAAAGGTCTTTTTTTTTACCCCGGCGAAGAATAAATCGTCGGAGGAATCATGCCTTACACCAGGAATCCCGTCTGCAGGGGGCTCAAAATATTCAAAAAGAAAAATAACAAAAAAGAACAGGTGCAAAATGTCATTTCACTGCGGATCAATGATGATGAAAAAAAGATGCTGGAAAAGCTGACAAAGTTCACATCCAAAAGCATCTCCGAAATCATGAGAGAGGCCATTGATCTGTGGAGTTCCAAACGACGCAAGCTGTGCATGGATTAATATTTGAATGGCAGTAATTACAGGAGGTTTTATACATGGAATGGCTGACGGATCCACAGGTCTGGATGGCACTGGTGACACTGACCGCACTGGAAATTGTACTCGGGATTGACAATAGTATCTTTATCTCCATCCCGTACGACAGATAAAAAAGTGTACTAACCCGGCATAGCCGTAGAAGAAACAACCAAGGAGATAGTAAAAATGAAAAAACATGTTGTTAAGGTATTTGCGCTGCTGGCAGCCGTACTGTTTTTGAGCATCACCGTGCTGGAATTCAACGCACATGCCAGGGTCGGCGGAAGTCGCTCTTTCGGCAGTCGAGGATCACGGAGCTATTCCAGGCCAATCAGCCCCGCTTCCCAGCCCAGTCAGCTACGGCAGCAGGCCGCGCCCTCGCCAAGCCCTTTTCAGCAGCAGGCTGGCGGCGGGTTCATGAGGAGCATGGCCGGCGGAATGATGGGAGGCATGCTGGGGAGCATGTTGTTCAGCAGCGTTGCCGGAGCCGGTGGCGGTGGCGGCACGGGTAGCGGTGGTATCGGCATGTTTGAAATCATGCTTCTAGCCGGAATAGGCTATCTCATTTACCGGTATATTAAGAAAAAAAGAGCGGACAGTTCATCCACTCCATATAACCGGGAATGATTCATCTTCAACAATACTAGTAATGAGCGAGCCAATGTTGTGGCACCATTACTTCATTTCGATGGCAATACGTACTTGGTGGTGGACGAACGAGGTCGACTCAAATGGATCATCGATGCCTACACGTATTTGATTCGTACCCACTGTTCAAAGCCGATCGCGGGCAGATTCTGAAACAGATGGCAAAGTAGGGTCTTGCCGTGACGAGGTAACTATAGCGTGAAGCATTTCGTATTCAAGACACTGGGGCAGGCCAAGCGCCTGATTATTATAGTGGTCGGCTTCACGATCCTGGCTGCCGGAATAGCCATGATCGTGTTGCCGGGTCCGGCGGTGGTGGTCGTTCCTGTCGGGCTGGCGATACTGGCCACTGAATTCGTCTGGGCCAGAAAGCTCCTTGACACG
>Ga0209430_1003119_pt1 | contig 9923 bp, 8 predicted proteins | sample BarGraIncub1133A_FD_184504 | JGI IMG/M metagenome (GOLD analysis project Ga0209430, IMG submission 184504) | Arctic peat soil microbial communities from Barrow, Alaska - Barrow Graham LP Incubations 11-33A (SPAdes) (version 2) | ecosystem: Environmental > Terrestrial > Soil > Wetlands > Peat... | reverse complement strand
CCCTGCCGATCCTTTGACCGAGCCCGCCGAGGGTGATGTTAACCGGGTGTATCAGCCTGCCGCCGACCGTCTCCTGAATCAGGTTGCCGACTCTCTTGATGGCGAGTCCGGTTTTCAAAAGCTCGGGAGCCTTGCGGGCGAGTTCCGCCACCCCGCGCACCTCCAGAAGGTCCGGGAGCAGCAGGCAGTAGAGGTGCAGGGAGTGGCTCTGGATCTGGCCACCGTTCATGATCAGTTCCCGGGTGAGTCTGGTAACGCGGGAGACCTTTATGCCGAAGGCCTCCTCGAGCGCTAGGAGCGCTGTCACCTTGTGCACCGTTGAGCAGAGCGAGCAGATCCGGCAGATGATGTCGGGAACCTCGGCGAAGCTGCGGCCGACGAGGAGCGCCTCGAAGAGTCGGGGGGATTCGGTAAGGCATAGTTCGACCCGCTCCACCTGGGCGCCGTCCAGGTAAACCTTCAGGCTTCCGTGCCCCTCCACCCGGGTGATGGGGTTTATTTCAACGACGCTGCCCATAGGTCCACTCCGGAGTAAAACGGCTCATCCTGCGCTCTATCTCTTTCCTGTCGAAGCCACGCTCGAGGAGAAGTTCCAGCTCCTGAGCGATGTTCGCCTCCTGCACCGGTCCCCGGCACCCCTCGCAGGGAATCCCAGTCGCCGGGCAGCGGGCGTTGCACCCCCCTTGGATGATGGGGCCCAGGCAGAGTTCGTTTCTCTCCAGGAGCAGGCAGAGGTTTTCCCGGCTCCTGCACTCGGTGCAGACTGGATAGCACGGGGTCGGCGGAAGCGTGCCAGCAAGGAGTGCACCTAGTAGGGCCAGAAGGTCCGGTTTCTCGGGCGGACACCCGGTGATGGCGAAGTCGACGCTGACGAAATTCCTGAAGGGGGAGGGGGGGAAGCTTTCGAAGGAACTCCCTCCCTTTCCGTAGACGCGCGCGAGCAGCGCCTCTCGCTCCGAAGTTGCGTTGTTCATGGCGGCCACGCCTCCGAAGAGGGCGCAGGTGCCGAAGGCGACCAGTATCCGGCTCGCGTTCCTTAACCTGAAGAGGGTGGCCAGGTCCCCCGGGGTGGACACGGCTCCTTCGACGATCGCCGCGTCGAAGACGTCCTGCGTTTCGAGGCCATTTTCGGCCATCGGGAAGGAAACCAGGTCGAATCTCTCGACGATCTCGGGTAGTTCCTGCTCGCAGTTCAGCAGGGTGAGCTGGCAGCCGGAGCAGGCGGTGAGCCCCGCGATGGCGATTCTCGGTCTGATCATAGCGCCTCCGGAATCTGTTCCAGGTCGCTCAGTCGAAAGACCGGACCGTCCGTACAGCAGAGCTTCTGCCCCACGGCGCAGTGGCAGCAGCGCCCGATGCCGCAACGCATCCTGCGCTCCAGGCTTATAAGTATCCGCCGCGCCTCGACCCCCGCCCCCTCCAGATCTCCCACCAGGCAGCGGTAGAGCGCGGGCGGCCCACAGATGGCCGCGTAGCTTCGCCCCGCGTCAAAGCTGAACCCTTTCAGCAGGTCCGGGAGCAGCCCAACAGCGCAGGAAAAGTTCCCGGCCGGCTCCTGTGGCGCGAAATCGACCGTCAGGTAAAGACGCAGTTCTCCCTTGGCGGCGAGGCCGACCAGTTCCTCCCGAAACAGCATGAGCTCCGGCTGCCTCGCGCCGTACATGAGGGTGACCTCCCCGAAGTCGTCCCGGTGCCGCAGCAGGTGGTAGAGCAGCGAGCGAAGCGGCGCGATGCCAAGGCCCCCGGCCAGGAGCAGGACGGGGCTTCCCACCATTTCCCGGATCGGAAAACCGGTTCCGAAGGGGCCGCGCAGCCCAAGCCTCTGGCCCGGTTTCGCAGCGTGCAGGAGTTCGGTCACGTGCCCCACGCGGCGCACGCAAAGCTCAAGGGTGCCGTCCGCGCCAGGCAGGTCCGCGGGTGAAATCGGAATCTCGCCCGCCCCGGGGACCGAGAGCTGGATGAATTGTCCAGGTGTGAACCGGGAGAGTGCTCGTAGCGAGGAGGCCTCCGGCGCGACCCGAAACAGGGCGGTGTCCGGGGAGAGCTCGCGCCGGTCCAGGAGGATCGCGCCATGGGGCAGCTGCATGTCGCTGGCGGCATCGTTCATGCCGGCTCGCCTCCCGGGTTTTTGCCGGTTTCAATCAGTTCGCGCAGATCGATATCCACCGGGCAGGCAGACCGGCAACGGCCGCACCCGACGCAGGAGACCACCCCCTCGAGCGGGGAAAAACCGCAGTACTTGTGCAGGAACCGGTACCTGAGCCGTTCCAGCCTGGTGGCCCGGAAATTGGCGCCGGCCACCTCGCCGTGGGTCTTGAACAGGCAGTTATCCCACTCCCTGAGCCTCACCCCGTCCCCGGCAAGGTTCGGGTATTCCCGCACGTCGAAACAGTAACAGGTGGGGCAGCAGACCGAGCAGGCGCCGCAGGCAAGGCAGAGCTGGGCGAACCTGTCCCAGAGCGGGTTGTCGGAAAAGCGCAGCTGTGGGTCCTGGGGCCGGATCCTGCAGGCCGTGCGGCAGGGGCCGGCGCTGGCGGGCGCCGCTTCCGTGAGGAGGTCGTGCGCGGCACGCGCGATCGCCTCGCCCTTCGGTGTCGAGGGTCTTGTCAGGAAGCCGTCATCCAGGGCGCTTAGGTAGAGGTCGCAGGGGGCAGCCTCCGGCGGGGCCGAGCAGAAGCAGAAGTCGTCCGGCTCGCAGGAGATGCCGACCAGGGTGAGCCGGGCGCGCCTGGCTGCGTAGCAGGGATCGGGGCGATCGCCCAGAAAAACCCGGTCCAGGTAGGCGATCCCCTCCAGGTCGCAGGGGTGGACGCCGAAAAGGACGATGTCTCGGCCCGGCGGCGCCGCAGCATGGTAGATGCCGTCGCGCAACTGCAGGATCTCTTCTCTGAAGGGAAGTAGATACTTCTTCGGGGGGATCAGGGTCCTTCGGTAATCGAGGCGCAGCGCTGCTGCGTCGTCGAGTGCGGCGAAGGCAGCTACCCCGTTGTCGGAGATGGTTGGACCGTGCAGCTCGCCGAAGAGTCTCAGCGTCTCGAGGAATGCCCCGAGGTGCGAATTTTTGAGAAAAACGTTTTCCAAGGTGAGCCCTCAAGGCAGAGGCGTAATGCGTGATATGTGGTTTGTCATTTGTGTTTCAAGATTTGGCAATGCTTCATTTTACCGACAGGTTTCCGGTTGGCAAGGGGAAACCCCCGGCGTGAATCGAGAATATCCCACCAAGACACAGGCAATCATACAAAGTGATTTTGCTGGCCAGGTTGCACCTGTCAGGAGTCACAGCGGTTCGATTGACTTGGACTCGGTAAAATGTTACTTAAAAAGGTACTGGCGCTGATTCGGCCTCTCGGTAAAACTTCAACGACTAGCATGCGCTGCACCGCTTAGCTCATAAAATTCGCGGGTGCGGGCAATGGAACTACAAACTCCTTAGGGGGCGCCGGAACCCTCTTTTTTTCCTGCCGGTTCGGCGGGCAGATCAGGATCGAGAAAAACGACATGACCAGAGATTTCGTTGATTTCCACAGCCACATGCTGCCCGCGCTCGATGACGGCGCCGCTGACATGCGCGAATCCCTTGAGATGGCGCGCACGCTCGCCGGGTTCGGCTTTGCTACGGTGCATTGCACCCCCCACATGATCAAGGGCGGCTATGAGAACCCGCCGGAGAGGGTAAGGCAGGCGACTCGCCTGCTGCAGCGCGCTCTGCACGAAGCGGGGATCAAGCTGAGGCTCATCCCCGGTACCGAGCACTACCTTGACGAGTACCTCTTAGAACAGGTTCCGGGCGCCCTGACGGTCGATTCCTCCCGCTACCTACTGATTGAGGCTCCGTTCAGGTCTGTGGGCGGGGGTATGCTTCCTGCTGCGGTGGCAGGGCTGAAACAGCGCGGTATGTTGCCTCTCTTCGCCCATCCCGAGAGGTGCAGTGTCTTCCATCCGCCAGCCAGGAAGGAAGGGGTGCGCGAGGCGCTTTCATTTGTCCTGGGGAGGCGGAAGGAGCCTGATCTCGTGGGCTCGCTCATTTCGAGTCTGAAGGATGACGGGTGCAAGTTCCAAGGGAATCTCGGAAGTTTTGCCGGAGCTTACGGCAGCGAGGTGAAGCAGCGGGCGGTTTTCTTCCTGAAACAGGGGGTATACTCCTGCCTTGGCAGCGACGCGCACAGGCAGGAGGATCTGGCAGTCATGCTTTCAAGCGGTTTTGAGGTAGTCGTTGCAGCGGTAGGAGAGAGTGCCGCGCATGAACTTCTCTCAGGCAGAAGCTTGATCTGAAAACTGTCATGTGTGATGTGTGTAATTGAGATTCGTGACGTATTGACGGGTTTCGCATTCGAGCGTCTCATATCTACTTTTGTATCACGACTTTTTCTCTGTAAATACCGGTCACCTATCACACTTCACACCTCACCTATCACGCTCCTCGCCTCTCGCATTTTAAGCTTTCTCATTTCGACCCGTTGACCATGCACCGTCGGCATGCTACCATTCTTGGGGCTTGCTAACCTGCGCACGCCTCGATTTTCCCGGCACCGGGCCCATCTTGGTGACTTGACCCACTCCGCAGTATGGGGGTTGCGACAAGGCCTTGCCGCCGGGCCGGCATGGAACTAGCGGTGCTTGACTAAGGGAAACGCCACATGTTGAAGGTCCTTTCCGTTTTTGGTACCCGTCCCGAGGCAATCAAGATGGCTCCGGTCGTCAAGGATCTGGAGAAGCACCCGGAAGCCTTCCAAAGCTTGGTCTGCGTCACCGCGCAGCACCGCCAGATGCTGGACCAGGTGCTGAACCTCTTTGAAATCTCGCCGGATTACGACCTAAACATCATGAAGCCCGGACAGGATCTCTTCGATATCACCTGCAACGTCCTGCAGGGCCTGAAACCGGTCCTCGAGAAGGAGCGCCCCGACGTCTTGCTGGTCCACGGCGACACCTCAACGACCATGGCTGCCTCCATCGCCGCCTATTACACCCGGACCAGGCTAGGTCATGTGGAGGCGGGGCTTAGGACTTGGGACAAGTTCTCTCCCTATCCCGAAGAAATGAACCGGCGGGTGACGGGCGCCCTGACCGACCTCCATTTCGCGCCGACGGAGGCCTCGCGCCGAAATCTGCTCAGAGAAGGGGTGGCAGACCGGATGATTTTTGTTACCGGGAACACGGTGGTGGATGCGCTCTTGTCGGTTTCCGGCAGGATCAGTGCCGACGCCAACCTCGCCAGCCACTTTGCCGCCGAATTCTCTTTTCTCGATCCCCGGAAGAGGCTCCTGCTCGTCACCGGCCATCGCAGGGAAAATTTCGGGACCGGTTTCGAACACATCTGCCATGCGCTCTCCGACATCGCCAGGAGAAATCAGGACGTGGAGATTCTCTATCCGGTCCATCTGAATCCCAATGTTCAGGAGCCCGTAAAGCGCATGCTTACTGGTATCGGAAACGTGCATCTCATCAAGCCGGTCGATTATCTCCCTTTCGTCTACCTGATGAACCGTTGCTATCTTATCATCACCGACTCCGGCGGGGTGCAGGAGGAAGCACCGTCATTAGGCAAGCCGGTTCTTGTCATGCGCGACACAACGGAGAGGCCCGAGGCGGTGCAGGCCGGCACGGTGCTGCTGGTCGGCACCGACAGGGGTGCGATAGTACGGCAGACCAATCGGCTGCTTGATGACCGTGCGGCCTACCAAGCGATGTCCATGGCGCACAACCCATACGGCGACGGACATGCGGCAGAGCGGATTGCCGGTTTTCTGGCGCAACTGACTTGTCAATTGACAATTGACAATTGCAACTCGAACGACTTAACGACTTAACGACTTTGACTCAAGCGAGGTCCAGAATGGCTCAAAACAGGCAGAAAATAGTTGTCATGGGATTGGGGTACATCGGCCTTCCAACCGCATCCATGCTCGCCACCAAGGGGCATCAGGTGGTCGGTGTCGATGTGAACGAAGCCGCGGTAGGCATCATCAACGCAGGCAAGATTCATATCGTGGAGCCGGATCTGGACATCCTGGTCCGTTCCGCCGTCAACAGCGGCAACCTGAAGGCGTCGCTTGTCCCGGAAGAGGCGGACACCTTCATCCTGGCTGTGCCAACGCCGTTCACCACGTCGGCGGTCAGTGCCCAAAAGATCCCCGATACAAGCTACATCGAGGCGGCGACGCGCTCGATAGCCCCGTTTCTTTGCGAAGGAAACCTCGTCATCCTGGAGTCCACCTCCCCGGTCGGCACCACCGAGAGGATCGGCGAAATCCTGGCCGAACTGCGTCCCGATCTCATCCATCCCAAATTCGCCACGCAAAACACGGCCCTGATTCATCTGGCCCACTGTCCCGAGCGCGTACTTCCGGGTCACATCATCCGTGAACTGGTGGACAACGACAGGATCATCGGCGGCATCAACAAGGCCTCTGCCGAGAAGGCGAGAGATCTCTATAAAACCTTCTGCAACGGCGGCATCTTTCTTACCGACAGTAAGACGGCTGAGATGTCGAAACTCGTGGAAAACTCGTCACGCGACGTGAACATCGCCTTTGCCAACGAGCTTTCCATGATCTGCGACAAGCTGGGCATAAACGTCTGGGAGCTTATCGGGCTTGCCAACAAGCATCCGCGCGTCAATATCCTGCAGCCGGGGCCGGGGGTCGGCGGGCACTGCATCGCGGTCGACCCGTGGTTCATCGTTGCCGCGGCGCCCAACGAGGCGAGGCTGATCCGCACCGCCCGCGAGGTGAACGATGCCAAACCGCATTGGGTCATGGAGCGGGTGAGGGCGAAGGCGGAGCGCTTCAAAAACCCGGTCATCGGCTGCCTCGGTCTGGCATTCAAGGCCAATATCGACGACCTGCGTGAGTCGCCGGCCCTGGAGATAACGCGGGAGCTTATTGCCTCGGGGATCGGCAGGGTGATGGCGTGCGAACCCAACGCCAATGGCCACTTTGCCGAGTTTCCGCTCTATGAACTTTCGGAAGTTTTGAAGGAGGCGGATATCCTGGTAGTTTTGGTCGATCACGATGAGTTCAAGGATATAGACCATGAATTGCTGAAGGAGAAGATGCTCTTCGATACCAGGGGCGTCTGGAAATAGGATTCAGGGGCCGAACCATGACGGCCATTGTTCCAGTCGTAAGGAATCACTTGGTGCAAGTCAAGTCTGGCAGGGCGCAGAGCCTGGCGCAAGCGGGATCGTCGTAGTCGAAATGATAGTGGTTTTTCAGGTTCCAAGGCCCGGGCTGTGCTGCCGGGCCTTGGTTGTCTCAGGGAGGGAACGCTCTGTGCTGAGAGGAGTTAGGGGACCTTTCTGCCGCGCCCCGGTGCATGTTTGATTTGTTGACCATGCCCCGCCGTCATGGTATTTTGAGGCTGATCTTGCAAGGACGGAAGGTGTTATGAAGGTGTTATGCAAGTAAAAGCACATAACGGCATCACGCCATTCCCATATATAACGCATCACACAACACGCGATTGTCATGCTCCGCAATGTCAGCTTCCTGTAACATATTTAGAGTGCTCCCTAAAAATAGGATTACATCAATGTCATCTGCGTATGAAGTGCTGAAGCTGGAATTAAAGAGCAGTCCTAAAACCTGGCTGGTAACCGGCTGTGCCGGGTTCATCGGTTCAAACATCCTGGAACAACTGCTGAGGCTTGGCCAGCAGGTGGTCGGGCTGGACAATTTTTCCACCGGGAAACAGAGAAACCTGGATGAGGTGCAATCGCTGGTGAGCATGGATGAGTGGGAACGATTCCGCTTCATGGAAGGTGACATACGGGACCTTGCCACCTGCCACGAAGCCTGCTCCGGTGCTGATTACATTCTCCATCAAGCGGCGCTGGGCTCGGTGCCGCGATCCATCGATGATCCGATTACCTCCAATGCGAGCAACGTGACCGGTTTTCTGAATATGCTGGTCGCCGCCAGGGAGGCCGGGGTCAAGCGGTTTGTCTATGCGGCCAGCAGTTCAACGTATGGGGATCACCCCGGACTGCCCAAGGTAGAGGAGACGATCGGTCGACCACTTTCGCCGTATGCCGTCACCAAGTACGTCAACGAACTCTATGCCGATGTCTTTGGGCGGTGTTATGGTCTGGAGTCGGTTGGACTTCGGTATTTCAACGTGTTCGGTCCCAGGCAGGATCCCGATGGCGCTTATGCTGCGGTGATTCCCAAGTGGATCGCCTCGTTACTGCGCGAGGAGCCGGTTTATATCAACGGAACCGGCGAGACCAGCCGCGACTTCTGCTATGTGCAAAACGCGGTTCAGGCCAATTTGCTTGCGGCGACTGCTGATCGTGCCGAGGCGGTCAACCAGGTCTACAACGTTGCGGTGAATGCGCGCACCAATCTGGTGGAACTTTTTTCCCTGCTACGCGACGGGCTTGCGGCGAGGCATCCTGCTCTGAAAGAGTGCCAGCCGGTCTTCAGGGATTTTCGCGCCGGGGACGTGATGCATTCCCAGGCGGATATAGGGAAGGCTGGACGGTTGCTTGGGTACCAGCCGACGCATACCATCAGGCAGGGATTAGACGATGCTCTGGAGTGGTATGAGGGGAACGTTGGATAAAGTAAGGTTCCGTGACCAGAGAAGCAGGGGCAGGCTGGACGGAGTTTTTTCCCTGCATGTGCCTGTCCCCCATAGCTCCACGAAGCTCCTACTTAGGAGGTAATGCATGGATGAGAAAGACTTTGAGCGGATTGCTCAGATGGTGGGCCAGGTAATTGATACCAAACTCGATCAGGTGAACGCAAGGTTTGACCAGGTCGATGCCAGATTTGATCAGGTCGATACCCGATTTGAGCAAATAGATGCCAAATTTGAGCAAATAGATGCCAGGTTTGAGCAAATAGATGCCAGGTTTGAGCAAATCGATGTCAGATTTGAGCAAATGGATACCAGATTTGAGCAGTTCAAGGATGAAATTATCCACGAGTTCGATCATGGGCTGACTTTGCATGACAATGGATATCAGAATGGATTAGCTGTGATCGCAGAAGGCCATCAGATGCTTTCGGAGAAATTGGAACGGGTTGAATCCAGTCTCAGTCTTAAAATTGACAAAATTGCTGCCGAAGTTGCTGCCCACCGTGCTGATACTGAAGTGCATCATGGCATTTATCGAGTGAAAGAGAGTTAGGGCCGTTTTCGAGAGTTACCGGTCTCAGAAAAGTAGATTGCGCGCCAGCCGCCGCAGCCAAGGCTTCTTTGGCGGAGGTAGACGGTAGCGCTTCGGCGCGCAAGCGTGGTAAATGGTTTTAGCTTTGATTTTTCGATCAGGCTAACCGTGGCAACTGTCCCCGATTATTGGCAATGCCCCCCTGGCCCCCCCCTGGACCCCCCCCTGTGATCCTGTTCAATATCCGCAATTCTTCGCAGCGGGCTGAACACCCGCTAACTTCCTGATACTACGTTAGATACTCCCGCCGGCGACAGTTGCTGTGCAACAGCTTGGCACGGCTATTGTGAGGCTGGTATCCGTTTGCAGAGCTGTGCGGCGGAAATAGTTACCATATTTCAGGGTGTTAAGCGTTTTTTAATGGGTCGCGCCAAAGTTGGATCCAAAGTTGTAGTTACTGGTTAAACGAACCGACAGGGGGATTTAACCATGAAAACCACGACACTGGTCCGCAGCTTAAAGGCATTTGCGATAATCGTGGCCTTCATCGCCGGCAGCGGCGCGCAACCGGCACGGGCTGGCGAGGTCTCCGTCTACCTTAAGTCCGGCTGGTTCACTTGGGACGAGAAGCTAAACGGCAGCTCCTTCGTGAAGGAAAAGGGCTTCATGCACGGCGCCGGTATCTCAAGAAGGGACGAGGTGTCGGCGTTGTCGGTTGCCGAGGTTGTCGAGGTGTGGGGGGGCAACCTGGATTACGACGGGCACGACGTGACGGGGACGACCCCGCTGAAGACGGACACCTCCTACC
>Ga0209430_1003114_pt1 | contig 9931 bp, 7 predicted proteins | sample BarGraIncub1133A_FD_184504 | JGI IMG/M metagenome (GOLD analysis project Ga0209430, IMG submission 184504) | Arctic peat soil microbial communities from Barrow, Alaska - Barrow Graham LP Incubations 11-33A (SPAdes) (version 2) | ecosystem: Environmental > Terrestrial > Soil > Wetlands > Peat... | reverse complement strand
GTGCGATTGAATGGTTGCGGTGACAATCAATTTTGCGAAAGCTGCCGGAAAATAGATCATTGTAAACTGGACCCAGCCGTCCGGCAACGGAACAATAACGAAATCAAACAAAGTTCAAATCATCCAAAATAATGAAGGATCCTACTGAACCTATCCCTATCCCCAGGCGTCGCTTTTTAAGAAACGGGATGCAGCTCACACTTGCCGGAACACTGGTTGGGATTGCCGGTTTTTCGGTACTGAAATCGAAAGCGAACGGAATGGTCTGGCAGATTGATCCTTTCAAATGCGTCCAGTGCGGCCGTTGCGCCACGGAATGCGTGATGATGCCATCGGCTGTAAAATGCGTTCATGCCTATAACCTTTGCGGATATTGCGATCTTTGCGGTGGTTATCTGAAACCTGATCCAAATGCCAGAAGTACTGCCGCCGAAAACCAGCTCTGCCCTACCGCCGCTATCCAACGTAAGTATATCGAGGATCCCTTCTATGAATATGTGATCGATGAAAAATTATGCATCGGCTGTGCCAAATGTGTCGCCGGCTGCACTTCTTTTGGTAATGGATCCCTGCATTTGCAGGTCAGGCACGATCGTTGTAAAAATTGTAATCAGTGCGCAATCGCCAGACTTTGTCCGGCAGAGGCCTTCACCCGCGTCCCGGTTGACAAGCCCTATCTGATTAAAGGAGGTTGGAAAAAAGAAATTAAAAAAGGATGAAAAACAGGTTGCTGAAATATTTGTTATTTTTTGCACTGCTGATTTTCAGTGCATCCTCTCTTTTGGCTATTGAAGCACAACAACGGTTTCCAAAACCTGAATTTGCCACAGGATATACCCAGCCAAATACCACTACCCCATTAGCAAGATTTCAACTGCTCGAATATTTGGATGTTATCATTTTATTGGCGGTTCTCCTGGTCTCCACCTGGTTTATTTTATACAAACGTTCCAGGCAAGGCGTCTTCTGGATTTCCGTATTTTCCCTCCTTTATTTCGGCCTCTACCGGGAAGGCTGTATCTGCGCCATTGGTTCTATCCAGAATGTGATCCTGGCATTTGTCGATCCGACCTATGCCATCCCCGCAACAGCCCTGATATTCTTTCTGTTACCCTTGATTTTTGCCTTGTTCTTTGGGAGGATATTTTGTGCCGGAGCCTGTCCCTTGGGCGCCATACAGGATTTCGTGATCTTTCAGCCGATCGAACTTCCCAAATGGATACAGCAAATTCTTGGATTGATTCCTTTCTTGTACCTGGGACTGGCAGCACTTTTTGTCGCTACAAAATCCGATTTTCTTATCTGCCGTTACGACCCGTTTGTTGGGTTTTTCAGGTTTGATGCTCCTTTCCATATGGTTGTTCTGGGGGTTCTGTTTCTGCTCGTCGGAATATTTGTCGCCAGACCCTATTGCAGATTCTTCTGCCCTTACGGCGTGCTGCTCGGTTGGATGTCCAGATTCTCCTCCAGGCACATGACCATTACTCCTGCGGCCTGCATTCAGTGCAAACTTTGCGCTAACTCCTGCCCTTTTGGAGCCATCGATGAACCCGTTGCCGAAACAGGCAAGAGAAGAAGCAACGTCAACCGTTTCATCATCTATTTTCTCGTGTTTCCCCTTTGGGTTGGGATCGGCGGCTTTGCCGGTTCAAAGATGCAGGTGCCGCTTTCGCTGATCAACCGCACGGTTTACCTGGCAGATTTAATCATCAAGCATCCGGAAGTGAAAAATGATCCCCTCAATATTGATGTAAGAACTTTTATGAGCCTTGGTAAATCTACCGAGAAATTGATGGCCGAAGCAGTGGCTATCAGAAAGCAATTCTACATCGGCGGATGGTTATTGGGTGGTTTCATGGGTCTGGTTATTGGAAGCAGGCTCATGCGTTTGTCTGTTTTCAGGAGAAGGGACGACTGGGAACCCAATAAAACCAATTGCCTGAGCTGTGCCAGGTGTATGAGTTATTGTCCTGTTAAAGAATAAGTTGAAAAAATGAATAAGATAATCATGACAGATAGCGATAAAATCAGGCTGGCCCGTTTTGCAAGTTGGGTGACTGCTATGTTTTCCCTTGTGATGACGTTTTTACTTGTTGCCAACTTTGTTCAGACGAAGATAAACGATCCGGTCAATAACAAAACAATTCCTGCGCTTGTAAAACGACTGAGTCAAAATCCTGCAGACGAAAGTTTAAAAACCGAAATCAGGGCTTTTGACCTGATGGCCAGGAAGGCCTACTTTACGAGTCACTGGCAACTACGGACAGGTAGCTACCTGCTGATTTTAAGCGTGTTGCTGACTGTGCTTTCCGTGAGATATATACAATCCACCGTCTCAAAATTAAGCGAGATGGACCGAATCAGGGAAACCGGCGGACTCGATGACTTGCTTGCAAGAAAATGGGTTCTTTTTTCGGGTTCGGGGCTGTTACTTCTGGCACTCGCCGCCGGATATCTTTCTAATAATGTGCTGAAAGACTATCAAGTCAATGAAAATCCCATTGCTAGTCAGGATAGCTCTGCTATTGCGACAGATGGAACCACGGCTAACGGAGCAGCTGCTGCAGGAATTCCATCTGCCAGTACTCCAGAATCTAGTACAAAAGAAATAAGTAACGTCGCGAATTCCGGAGCTGTTCCAGGTGCAGGCCTTGAAAAAGAATCCAAAGATTCTCAAACGGCAACCGTTCAGGCGACTAATAATCTGAAGGGTGCTACTCAGGCAGGCACTAATCAGCCGGATGCAGCAAAAGCAGATATTTCAAAAGCAACTTCCGCTCCGACTTTCCCAACGTTAGCAGAATTAAGAGCCAACTACCCCAACTTCAGGGGTTCAGAAGGAATCGGTGTGACTTACCAAAAGAATACTCCTGTAGAATGGAATGGTGGCAGTGGTAAAAATATCCTCTGGAAAGTAAGGGTTCCAAAACCCGGATTCAGTACCCCAATCATCTGGGGAAACCAACTATTTGTTACCGGAGCAGATGCGCAAGCCCGGATGGTCTATTGTTACGACAAAAATACGGGCAAACTGCTTTGGGAAGGAGCAGCAGATAAGATTGCCGGATCACCAGCCAGTATGCCAAAAGTCACTACCGATACCGGACTGGCAGCTCCGACTATGGCAACAGACGGCAGGGCGGTATTTGCCATCTTTGCCACAGGTGATGTCATCGCTTTCGATCTGGAAGGCAAACGGCTCTGGGGACGTAATCTTGGCGTTCCGGATAATCATTACGGACATTCGTCTTCACTTATTGTTTACAAAGATAAATTGCTCGTTCAGTACGATACGAACAGGTCTGGTAAATTATTGTCCCTTAACACAATAACTGGCGAAACCATCTGGGAAACCGCCAGGAAATCAAAAATTGCCTGGTCTTCGCCCGCATTGGTCAATACTGGTAAAAGGATGGAGGTCATTCTCTCCAGCAACCCCAATGTAAGCAGTTACAATCCGGAAACCGGAAAAGAATTATGGTCCATCGATTGCCTGTCGGGGGAAGTTGGTCCTTCAGTCGGTTACTCCGACGGGATGGTTTTTGCCGCCAACGAATATGCCAAATTGGTCGGAATAAAACTGGGTGTTACACCTGCAGTTGCCTGGGAAGCCGACGAATTTCTACCGGAGGCATCGAGTCCACTGGCTTTCAAAGACTTGCTATATATTGCTACATCCTATGGCGTATTTGCCTGCTACGAAGCCAAGACCGGCAAAAAATTGTGGAGCCAGGAATATGGCGATCCTTTTTATGCCTCTCCGGTTTATGCTGATGGCAAAGTCTACATCACCGATATGTCAGGGAAAACTCACATCGTAAAGGCGACCAAAGAATATGAGCTGATCGGCACCCCCGAAGTAGGTGAAAAATCTGTCTGCTCACCCGTTTTCGTTGGAGGAAAAGCTTATATCCGCGGAATGAATCAATTGTTTTGTATAGGAACGAAATAGCCATCGCAACTTCTCCAGTCCGTTCCGAGAAAATAAAATATAAATAAATGTCAGTAGATTGATATATTTTATGTATATTATTATCTTTGCATTCACATAAATAAGATTATGGAAAAACTGGTACAAAAATTTTACGAAAAATACGCTTCAGTTCAGACAGAAATTGTGCGTGATTTTATCGATGAAATTGATTGGTCAAACAGGGTCATAGGAAATGCCAGGACTTTCGTTCAGGGAATATTTGCACTTCCAAACCAATCTCAAATTTCCAATTCTCAGCCTTGAGGAGATCCTGAGCAATTATATTCAATTATCTGTAGGACTCATTCAAAGAATAAAACCTCTTGTTTTTTTCGAAGCTTATCTGAAATATGGTTACTACCCTTTTTTCAAAGAAAGCTTGTCATCCTTTCACCAAAAACTCAACGAAATAATATTGACAGTGTTGGAAGTTGATATTCCGCAGTTTGCATCAATTCAAACTTCAAATATCATCTATCTGAAAAAATTATTGAGAATCATCAGCAGATCAGTCCCTTTCAAGCCCAATATGAACGGTCTGAGTTCCCGGACAGGAATAAGTTTAAACACAATGAAAACATATATTGGTCTGCTCAACGATGCCCAGTTGGTTCAGTTACTTTATGTGACTGAAAAAGGAATTAACAGCCTTAATAAGCCTGAAAAAATTTATCTCAACAATTCGAATCTGATGTACAGTCAGGGTGAAGAGAATGTAAATATTGGAAATATAAGGGAGACATTCTTCTTTAATCAGCTGAATGTGAAGTACAAAGTAAATGCATCAAAGGATGCTGATTTTCTTGTAGCGGATAAATACACTTTCGAAACAGGAGGGAAAAACAAACAGACCAAACAAATAAAAGATGTTCCGAATTCCTATGTGGTAAAAGATAACATTGAAATAGGATCTGACAATACTATTCCTCTTTGGATGTTTGGTTTTTTGTACTAAAATTGGCAATGATCAAATTTATAATACAATTGCTGCAAAAAAAATAGTTGATAAATATTTTAAACCTTAATACCATGGGATTTATTAGAGAACCAGAAGGAGTTGATTTTGTGATTCAAAGTAAACCCCTGACTGAGAAACAGAAGAAAGAACTTAGTGAATTTATTGCTAAAAGAAAACTTGAGATTAAAAAGATATCGGGAAAAGTCACATGGCGCTAATCGAGTAGACTGCCCCGCCAGATAAACTGAAAGGGAGAGTACCCAGAAAATATATGATGAAATAACATAAGTGGACGAAAAAATACAGATATATCAGGCAGTAGATCAGATCATTGATAAAAATGGACGTTTGCCGGGAGCGGTCATTCCGATCTTGCAGGCGATTCAGCAACATTTCAACTATCTGCCTGAAGATGCATTGAAATATGTTTGCAGGAAGACAGCGATCACCCCCGGACAAATTGTTGGGGTCGCCTCCTTCTATTCCCAGTTTAGGATGCAGCCTGTTGGTGAGCATATCATCAAGGTTTGTGTCGGAACGGCCTGCCATGTAAAAGGTGCGGAGCATGTCTACGATACGATCCGCCGACATTTCAAATTAGCCGAAAATGAGAATACGGATGCCTCCCGGAAATATACCATTGAGAAAGTGTCCTGTCTGGGTTGCTGCACCCTGGCTCCTGTGGTTCAGATTGATGAAATAACTTACGGTCATGTTGTTTCCGATACGGTCGAAAATATGATCAGTGATTTTGAACGCCACTCGGGGATGCCGAAGACCGGTTCCGGGCTCTTTCGAAACACTTCTGGTTCCGAAATACAAGGCGAAATCAGAATCGGACTGGGCTCCTGTTGCGTAGCTTCCGGCAGTGAGGAGGTAAAGAAGGCGGTTGAAGAGACTGTTGCGGATACGGGAATCCTGGTAAGTCTGAAAAATGTCGGATGTGTCGGAATGTGCCATCAGGTACCGCTTGTTGAAGTAATTCCTCACAATGGAAATCCGATATTGTACACCAAGGTTAAGCCTGAAGAAATAAGGGGAATAATTGCCAGCCATTTCAAGGCGCCTGGTCCGCTGAACAGGTTAAAAAACGAACTCTATCATATTTTCGAGAAGATTCAGACCGACGAAGTCTGGAAGGGTGTAAAACGATATTCCATTGATGCCCGGGAAAAGCAGGTTACGGATTTTCTGGACCGGCAGATTCCTATTGCCACTCGCTATCGCGGGATCATCAACCCGCTTGATATCGAGGAATATAAAGCACATGATGGGTTCGAAGCATTGAAAAGCTGCCTTACCAGCTTGTCGTCGGAGGAGATTATTCAAACCATAAAAGACAGTGGACTCAGAGGACGTGGAGGTGCAGGTTTTCCAACCGGAAAGAAATGGGATTTAGTTGCCCATAATCTTTTCGATGTTAAATACCTGATTTGCAACGGTGACGAGGGTGATCCGGGAGCCTTTATGGACAGGATGCTGCTTGAGTCTTATCCTTATCGTGTTATTGAAGGGATGTTGATAGCGGCCATAGCAGTAAATGCCACGCAGGGATTCTTTTACATCCGCGCCGAATATCCGCTTGCTTTAAAACGAATAAGGCAGGCGCTCCAGAACTGCAGGGAAAATAATATTCTGGGAGATAGAATCATGGGCTCCGATTTCTCCTTCGACATCACGATTTATGAAGGAGCGGGTGCGTTTGTCTGCGGTGAAGAGACTGCCCTGATAGCGTCAATCGAAGGTCAGCGGGGCTTTCCACGGATACGGCCACCTTTTCCGGCAGTCAAAGGATTGTGGGAAAAGCCTACGCTGATCAACAATACTGAAACTTTTGCATTGGTTTCCTATATCATCCACGAAGGTGAGGAGAAGTTTTCCTCCGTCGGAAGTTTGACCAGCAAGGGTACCAAGGTCTTTGCCCTTGCGGGAAAAATTAACCGGGGTGGATTGATTGAAGTACCGATGGGAATAACCGTCCGCCAGATCGTAGAAGAAATCGGCGGAGGAGTCCAGAATGGTAAAAAATTCAAGGCTGTACAGATCGGCGGACCATCCGGGGGGTGTGTTCCAGCTGAGCTTTACGACACTCCCATCGATTATGAATCATTACTTGAGGTCGGCGCCATGATGGGTTCCGGCGGACTGGTAGTGCTGGACGAAGACGATTGCATGGTCGACATTGCGCATTATTTTCTCTCTTTCACCCAAAATGAATCTTGCGGAAAATGCACTTTTTGCCGGATAGGAACGAGAAAAATGCTGGATATACTGACAAAAATTACTGCAGGGAAAGGGGTACCAAAAGATTTGGAAGAACTTGAGCATCTTGCAGCCTGGACGAAGAAAGGCAGCCTGTGCGGATTAGGAAAATCTGCTCCAAATCCAGTTCTATCCACCTTAAAATATTTCAGGGAAGAGTACCTCGCGCATCTGAATGGCAGATGCCCTTCCGGAAAATGTGCCGGTTTGATTCAATATAAAATCAACGATCTGTGCATTGGATGTACGCTTTGTGCCCAGAAATGTCCAACCGTCGCCATACTTTTCAAGCCACACCTGAAGCATGAAGTCATCCAGGATTTGTGCATAAAATGTAATGCCTGCAAGGAGATATGTCCGACAAACGCAGTAGATATAATTTAGAATGAATAAGATTAGACTCACGATAGATAATCATCATATTGAGGTAGTTGAAGGCACAACAGTCTGGCAGGCAGCCAGATCCATCGGAATAAATATTCCAACGATGTGCTATCTGGAAGAAACCGGGCATATTACTTCCTGCATGGTTTGTCTGGTCAAGAATCTCAATACCGGTCATTTGTTCGCTTCCTGCTCCACACCTGTGGCGGAGGGACAAATCATTATCACTAACGACCAGGAGGTAACAGATTCCCATCAGACGGCCCTGGAACTGTTGCTGAGTGAACATGTAGGCGACTGTGAAGCCCCCTGTCAGCTGGTTTGTCCGGCGCACATGAACATCCCGTTGATGAACCGGTTGATTGCCAAAGGTGATTATGCAAAGGCGTTAGAGGTAGTGAAACGGGACATTGCATTGCCCTCCATTCTGGGACGGATCTGTCCGGCCCCCTGCGAGGCGGCCTGCAGGCGCAAACAAGTCGACGAAGCTGTCTCGATTTGCCATTTGAAAGGATTTGTTGGGGAGGTGGATCTGAATAGTCCCCTGCCCTATCGTCCAAAACAAAACGCTCCTACCGGGAAGCGGGTGGCCATCATTGGTGCAGGTCCCGCCGGACTTGCAGCCGCTTATTACCTCCAGCTGAAAGGACACCAAGGCGTGATCTTTGAAAAATCTGACCGTCCGGGAGGGATGCTGTGCTTTATCGATCCAGAAATCTTGCCGACAGAAATCCTGCGGAAGGAGATTGAAGAAATTTTAAAAACAGGAGTGCAATTACTTCTGAATGAAACAATTGATGACCAAAAATTCACCTCATTATACAACGAATTTGACGCACTGGTGATTGCAACCGGGAGCGTAACAGAAGAAAGCTACCTTTTCGGACTTGAAAAAGGAAGCACCGGCATAAATGCAGACAAATCAAGCTACCTCACCTCCTTACCCAAGGTTTTTGCCATCGGAAATTCGCTTCGTCCCTCTAAGATGGCGATCAGGTCTGTGGGACACGGAAAAGAGGTCGCCACAATAATCGACTGTTTTTTCGCAACCGGTGAGATAAAAAGTTACCCGGTCCGTTTTAATTCGAAGTTCGGCAGATTGTTGGCAGAAGAGTTTGAGCATTATCTAAGGGATGCGAAGCAATTTCCCAGACAGGAAGCCGAAAAGGATGGGTTTTTCCCTGAAAAGGCGGTTAATGAATCCAAACGCTGCATGCATTGCGATTGCAGGAGTCCGGAATCGTGCAAACTAAGGGAGTTTTCGGACGAATACGGAGCGGATCAAAAGCGTTTCAGCAGTGGCGAAAGAAAGCGAGTTGAGAAATTAATCCACCGGGAAGGTATCGTCTACGAGCCTGCCAAATGCATCAAATGCGGCATTTGTGTTAGTCTTACCAGGCAGCATCAGGAGGAATTCGGACTTACTTTTATTGGCCGTGGTTTTGATGTAAAAGTAGGTGTGCCTTTTGACCAACAGATACAACAAGGGTTGCAAAAAACAGCTCTTGAAGTGGCAAAAGCTTGTCCCACAGGAGCCCTGGCAATGTTCATAAGTGAAGAACAGCTGGATCTGGATAACCTGAAATTGTAGCAGTCCGGACCCTGATTTTATAGAAAGAGTTTGATATTTTTGCAGCATGAACCGTATCCTTATCCTCTGTTGTATTTTCTTTGCGGGTTTTCAAGAAGTTGGCGGTCAGCCGGGCTGGCCCATCTTCAGGGGTAATCAGCAACTAACCGGTGCCTCCTCCCAGCAGTTGCCTGACGCACCGAAATTGTTAAGCTCCTTCCCTACCGGGGATGATATCAAGGCATCACCAGTAATCTCCGGACAGACTATTTTTTGCGGATCAACAGACGGCAAAATGTATGCCGTTGGATTTGATGGCAAACAAAAGTGGTCATTCACTTCCGGAAATGCCATCGAGGCATCCGCTTTGCTGATCAACGGTTCTGTTATTTTCGGCTCCCTCGACGGCTGGTTTTTCAGTCTCGACGAAAAAACAGGCAAACAGTTATGGAAATATAAGACGGATAACCAGATCATGGGATCGGCTAACTGGTACAAGATGGGTTCAAAGATCAGGTTACTGGTTGGCAGTTACGATTACAACCTGCATGCCGTGGATTTCTCCAAAGGTGATAGCATCTGGCGATATGAATCAGACAATTACATCAACGGTGCGCCTGCCATCTTCGAGAAATACGCTGTTTTTGGCGGATGTGACGGCTTCGTTCACCTGGTAAATATTGAAACCGGCAAAGTCTTCAAGAAGATCAGACTCGAAACCTATATCGCCTCTTCACCCATGATAGAGGGCCATCTGGCTTATGTCGGAGATTACGAAGGCCAG
>Ga0209430_1003111_pt1 | contig 9934 bp, 8 predicted proteins | sample BarGraIncub1133A_FD_184504 | JGI IMG/M metagenome (GOLD analysis project Ga0209430, IMG submission 184504) | Arctic peat soil microbial communities from Barrow, Alaska - Barrow Graham LP Incubations 11-33A (SPAdes) (version 2) | ecosystem: Environmental > Terrestrial > Soil > Wetlands > Peat... | reverse complement strand
ATCATACAAACCCTGCAGATGGCTTAAAAGGTAGTTGCGTGTCATATGGGGGAATAAGGATAACTAGACTTTGTCCTAATTGCAATAGGGAGAGTTTACATCGACTCTTTCGTTAGTTCGGTTGTATCGATTTCAAATGGTGCTTTATGGTTTGAGTATTTGATATGGACATTCGCCAGATTTTATAGGAAGGCATTTGTGAATTATGGAAAGAGTTAAAACAGGAATAATTGGATGTGGGAAGATCGGGCACATACATGCTCAGGCCTTGAAAAACATACCTGAATCTATTTTTACCGCTGTCTGCAGCCGCGATTTCAATAAGGCAAAGTTATTTGCCGAACAATACAACGTCAAAGCATATTCTAATATTGAAGAGATGGCTATTGATGCAGGAGTTCAGGCTGTAGTCGTCTGTACCCCTCATCCAAATCATAGACAATCTGCTTTGAAAGCAGTCAGCGTGGGCATGCATGTATTGGTAGAAAAACCTTTGGCATCCTCGCTGGAAGATTGCGATGCAATGATTAAAGCTGCAAGGGATAATAAGGTGGTACTTGGTACAGTATGCCAGAGAAGGTTTTATACCCCTGTACAAAGAGTGAAAAATGCCATAAATGAAGGAAAGATTGGGACTCCCAAATTAGGTACTGTAAATATGTTGGGGTGGAGAGATGAAGCATATTATAGAGGTGATCCGTGGCGAGGGACATGGAAAGGAGAAGGAGGAGGAGTACTGGTTAATCAGACACTTCATCAGCTCGATCTTTTGCAGTGGTTTATGGGTCCTATTGATGAGCTTTTTGGTTACACGTCGAATATCAACCATCCATATATTGAAGTAGAAGATACCGCTATAGCTATAATAAAGTTTAAAAATGGTGGTGTTGGGAACATAGTTGTAAGCAATTCCCAAAATCCTGCTCTTTTCGGAAGAGTGCACGTACATGGTGAAAACGGGGCTTCAATTGGAGTTCAGACAGATGGTGGTGCAATGTTCTTAGCGAGTATGTCCAATAATGCAGAGCCGCCGATTAACGATCTCTGGAGCATAAAGGGAGAGGAACATTTACTTGATGAATGGAAGGAAGAAGACACAAAATTCTTCAAAAGTATTAATCCGATACAATACTTTCATGAGAAACAGATCAGCGACTTTTTGAACGCGATAATTAAAGGTACCAAAACTTTAATCGATGGAGAAGAAGGAAGAAAGTCAGTTGAAATATTTACTGCTATTTATCGTTCAAACAGAAATGGTGTAGCAATCAAATTTCCTCTTGAACCTGAAAACAGGAATAATATTGATTGAAGGCTTTTAACTTAATATCAGCCCTCGATTTTTTTGGGGGTTGGAATAGTGATATATATAACTGTTCCTAAACCATATTTACTTCTAATTGTTATACCGTATTTATCACCGTATTTGAGACAAATTCGTTTATTGGTATTAAAAAGTCCAATATGCTGTTGAAATTCGCCTTCTTCGTGGAGTTTACACTGTATTTCCCTTAATCTGTCATATTTTATTCCCAAACCATTATCAATAATTGCAAAACGAATAACCGATCCCAATATTAAGATCTTTATTTTTATAAGGCTAAATCCTTCTTTTCCCTTTATGCCGTGATAGATGCTGTTTTCAATCAGCGGCTGGAGCAATAGTTTTATTACTTCATACTCTAATACTTCTTTATCGTACTCCCAGATTACGTCAAATTTGCATTTATATCTTACTTTCTGAATATTTATATAGCTTTCTGTCCTTTTTATTTCTGTTTCAATAGTTACAGTCTTATCAGGATCTCCCATTGAATAGTTAAGTATATCAGACAAATTTTCTATCATTTCACTAACGTCATTCGGACCATCTGTCAATGAAAATGATTTCCAATAAATTGTTTTCATTGTATTAAAAAGAAAATGAGGATTCATCTGCGATTGTAAAGCTAGAAGCTCCAATGTTCTCATTTTGAATTTCTTTTCAGATAATGCAATTTTTATAAAACTACTTTCTATGAATGTTTTGAGTATATTATTAATAATGTAGCTATATTCATCTTTTATACGATCAGGCAAAGGAGGAAGAGGCTGTCCTTTTTCTGCAGAATCGAGAATATTAATGATATTGTATATCTGCTTAGAATTTTTACTTGTAATATAATAGGCTAAAATAATACCAATAATTAAGGCGGCAATAAGAAGCATTACCATAATGCTACTAAGTTTCAAAGGAAGTTCATAAAGTGTATGCTGAGGAACTATGGAAATGTATTTCCAACCATAATTTTTAGATTGTAATTTAGTAATTATATAGTAGTCACCTGCAAATTTCATAGTAAAAAAGTCAGAAGGTGATTTAAGAATTTTAGTAAGATCAATATCTTTCAAATAAGGGATATTGGAATTTTTAAAAAATATTTCATTATCTTCATTTGTTATCAACAAACTTTGATCAGCTAGAGGTGTAGCATTTTTAAGGATATTTTCTATATAACCTGGCAGAATATTTAATACAATTATGCCTCTCCGAGATAATGTACGCCGATAAATGGATATAACCTGAAATGGCTTTTCTTCAAACGCATACTGCTTGATTTTTCTAGTCTCAGTCCAGAGGTTTATATTGCGGTCCTTCTTTTTGTAGTTTTGAAACCAGGAATTATCAATAACTTCATTTATAGTGGCTATACCATCAATGGATGAAAAAAAGTTTTTATCTGCACTATCATAGTAAACATATGTTGAGTAGATGTAAGGTCTGGCAATTGAGTCAGCTTTCATAAATCCTTTTATAATCTTTATTATTCCATTGCTTTCGTAAGTGCTGGGGGTATTTTGAAAAATGGAGTCCATTTCAAAACCAATATCAGTATTTGTATCATAAATCAAAGACAAATTATTAATTTGGCTCAAGACTAGTTCAACATTCTCTTTTGCCTGATTTAATAATTTGATATTACTTTTATTAATATCTTTTTTTATATTGTTTTCTGTAAAAATAATCGATAAAGTTCCATATATTAATAATGGAATCAGTAGTGGGATAATGAAAAAAGCAAGATTTTTGAAGAAGAATCTCCTTCTCATAATATTTTCACCTTTCCAATTTATAACTTAGCAGAAGTTCGTTATTTCTGAACTCTCTTGGACTTATACCATAATACGTTTTAAAGGTTCTTGCAAAGTTTTTGCCATTACTATAACCAAGGCAATTACTAACTTCATAAATCTTGTATTTTATGTCTTTTAAAAGCTCAATAGCTTTTTCCATCCTAACTAATAACAAAAATTCGGAGAAATTCTGTTCAGTTTTTAGTTTGAAAAATTTACTAATATAATTGGGGCTCATATGTATTAATTTGGATATATCCTCTAATTCTACAGTTTTATAATTCTCACTGATATATTGCTTGATTGCAGAAATTATCTTTTCATCATAACTGTGAGTTTTAGGAGTGCTTTCTGACAAAAATTCGGGAAACTGACATTTTTTTTTGTTTTCACTATCAAGCTCTTCTTTAACCTTTTTAAATACATTTACAAGTTCATTGGACTTGGTAGATTTTAAAATGTAGTTTTTGACTCCTAAGGATAATGCTTTTTGGGCAAACTCAAATTCCCTGTAGCCGCTCAAAAATATGACCTTAACATTCGATTTCTCGCTATGCAGTTTTTCTGCCAATTCAATACCACTCATAATCGGCATTTTAATATCACAAAGAAGCACATCAATTATATTATTTTGTATATAATCAAGTGCCTGTTTACCATTTTCTACTTGCCCAACAACCTCAAAACCCACTTCGTTCCATGGAAAGTATTTGCAGAGACCTGACAGTATTTCGTATTCGTCATCTGCTATGAGAAGTTTATACATTTTGACTTACCCCCATAAAAAATAAAGAAAAATATAAATATATTATAGCACATACACACTTTACTTGCTAGACAGATTGTGTCAAGTAAAAGTTGACAATTTCACACGGTTTATAGATTTACGAATTAATTGAAGTCAAAATTTAAAGCCCAAAAAGTATAAATTTGCTCAGATGATAATTAATGATGAAATTCATCAGCTAATGATACCTTTGTAAATAATAAGTTAATTAATAGGTGAAATAGTGATACTTAATATCTATTCAAGTACGTGTTTCTAACTTTAATTGACTGCTATACTGTATATTGTAAGGTTGATAACAACCTATTTTTATAAAATAAGGAGGATGTAAAATGACAAAATTACCTAAAGCATTAATTTCTGCATGTATTATTGCATCGATGGCTATTTCATTTGTAGGATGTGGAAGCACCAAAATTGCAGATTCATCGTCGTCAATAGTTTCTTCGACACAGACAGCCCCTGCATCTGTAGTTCCAGCAAAACCGCTGACACTTAGATTTTCATGGTGGGGTTCTGATCCTCGTCATAAAGTGACGATGGAAGCTATTGACCTTTATAAAACTATAGCTCCAAATGTAACAATTGAGAGTGAATATATGGGAGCAGATGGTTACAAAGATAAACTGATGACGCAGTTAGCAAGTGGTACAGCTCCAGATATCATACAGGTAGATGCTCCTTGGCTGTCTGATCTAGTTAAACAATTCAATGCTTTTGCTGATTTAGATCAGTTCAAAAGTATACTGGATACATCAGGTTTTGATGAAAAATTTGTTAAGACTCATGGCGCAATTGATAATAAGCAGTACGGTCTCCCTACTGGTACTAATGTAATGTGCATGCTCTTAAACAAAGATATATTAGCTAAAGCTAATATAAAATCTGATCAAGTATGGGATTGGGATACTATCATGTCAGAAGGACAGAAAGTTAATAAAATTGATAGTAAATCATACTTTTTGGATATGGATCAGAATGCAGTTGCTCTTCTTATTGTAAGACCTTATATAAAACAAAAGACAGGAAAACAGTTGGTGAATGATGATTACACAATAGGGTTTGATAAAACAACTCTTGTAGACACTTTAACTTATATTAAAAAGCTATTTGACGCAAAAGTAATTCAACCTGCTGCCGAAAGTTTTATGTATAAAACTGTATATTTTCAGAATCCGACATGGGTAAATAATCAAACAGCAGCAACTATTGAGTGGGTATCAATGATTGTTGCCAGAAAAGAAGGTTTCAAAGCTTCTGCAGAAGTGTCTCTTTTCCCAATTCCAAAGGATGCAAAAGATACTGCTTTGCTTGTAAGACCTGCACAGTTGCTATGTATTAACGATAAATCTGCTGCAAAAGAAGAAACAGCGAAGTTCATGAACTTCTTCTTAAATAACAAAGATGCTCAGTTAATATTGAAGGATCAAAGATCAGTTCCACCAACAGAAGCAGGAAGAAAGGTATTGACAGATGCTAATTTAATAGATCCACTTGTAAGCCAGGCTGTAAATATGTCCGTTGAAAAAGCAGGAACTGCAGAAAATGCTATATCATCAAATACACAGTTAGATACCATTATGATTGATGCTGTAGAAAAAGTTGCATATGGAAAATCAACTCCGGAAGTTGCAGCAGATGACATGATTAAACAGTTCCAATCCAAACTTAATGAATTGAAGGCCTTGACTGTAAAGTAGGAAGTAAAGCTTATTGAAGACGAATATTGCTTATGGTGGTAGTCGTCTTCTTTAAACTAAAAAATGAAAGTTGGTTGATCATATGAAATTTAGGGACAATTTGAATTGTGGACTAAATCCTTCACCTTCAAAGAAGGTAGTGAAAAGAAAATTTAAAAATTATACTGGATTAATTTATATTCTACCTTGGATTATTGGATTTGTGGTTTTTCAGTTATATCCATTTATTGCAACATTGTTTTATTCCTTCACAAATTACTCTTTAGGAAGAGTACCAAAATTTATTGGATTAAAAAACTATATAGATATGTTTACAAACGATCCATACTTTTTTCAAGCAGTAAAGGTTACTACTATTTATGTTATGATGGTAGTACCATTAAAACTTATTTTCGCGCTTTTTATTGCTATTATATTAAATGTAAAAATTAAATTTGTTAACTTTTTTAGAACTATATACTACATTCCTTCTATTCTTGCTGGTAGTGTTACTATATCAATATTATGGAGGGCATTATTCGTAAATGATGGGTTAGTAAACAACCTACTTTCTTTTTTTCACATTGGTCAGATACAATGGTTAGGAAGCTCATTAATGGCTCTGTTCACAATAAGTATGCTTGGAGTTTGGCAATTTGGATCTTCAATGGTACTATTTCTAGCAGGATTAAAACAGATACCTAAAGAATTATATGAAGCAGGAAAAGTGGACGGAGCATCAAAGATCAGGATGTTTCGAATAATCACTATACCTCTGCTAACTCCCATTATATTTTTTAATTTAATTATGCAAATGATTAATGCATTTCAGGAATTCACATCAGCATTTGTAGTTACAAATGGTGGACCTATGAGGGGAACTTATCTTTTTGGCATGAAATTATACGAAGAAGCATTTAAAAACTTTAAAATGGGATATGCTTCTTCTCTTTCATGGATGCTCTTTTTAGCAATTATGGTTTTTACCCTGCTTATTTTTAAATCATCATCAAGCTGGGTACATTATGAAGATGGAGGTGAGTTTTAATGAATGAAAAGTCTCAGAATTTTTTACGGTATGCTTTTCTAGTTTTAGTAGGACTCATCATGATATATCCATTAATTTGGCTATTTCTAGCATCATTCAAGTCAAATCAAGAAATTTTCGGAGCTCTTTCACTCCTACCTTCGAAATTTACATTGATACCGTATATTGAGGGGTGGAAGGGGAGTGGCCAGTTTACATATGCAACCTTTTATATAAACACATTTAAAATGGTTATCCCAACAGTTCTATTTACGGTAGTATCCAGCGTTTTAGTAGGGTATGGCTTTGCAAGATTCAAGTTTCCTTTTAAAAAGATTTTGTTTACGATTTTAATTTCTACATTAATGCTTCCAAATGCAGTTATTATTATACCTAGATATATGTTGTTTAATATTTTTGGATGGATAAATACGTATAACCCTTTTATTGTACCTTCAATGTTTGCCTGTTATCCATTTTTCGTTTTTATGATGGTACAGTTTTTGAGGGGACTTCCAATAGAATTGGATGAGTCGGCTTTATTAGATGGATGTAATTCATTTGTTATACTTACGAGAGTATTGCTTCCACTGTGTAAACCTGCAGTATTTTCTATAGCAATATTCCAATTTATGTGGACTTGGAATGATTTCTTTAATTCCTTGATATTTATAAACAGCACAAAGAAATTTAATCTCACACTTGCACTCAGAATGTCGCTTGATTCACAAGCTGGAGTTAATTGGAATCAGATAATGGCAATGGCTACTGTGGCAATAATACCCTGTGTTCTTTTATTCTTTTTTGCTCAGAAATATTTTGTCGAAGGAATTGCAACTACAGGTTTGAAGGGATAAGTATCTGGAAAGCCATTTGGAGTATATTATCCAAATATGGATTTTCAATTATATAGAGACTAGTTAGCTATACGAGCATTCCTGTAATGAAGTTATTTGAAGTTTGAAAATAAAAGTACCCTTTGATAAAATAATATGTGTAAGGAGCTTACAAGTCTTAACATAAATTAATAAAAGAGGGTACCTAATATGAATTATAAACAAAATGAAAAGATACTGCAAGTGACAGAAAAAACTCTTGTGGTAGGAGTAGACATTGCAAAAGAAATACAGTTTAGTAGGGCATTCAACTACAGGGGACTAGAGCTAGGCAAGGTGTTTTCATTTCCAAATGATCGGTCTGGCTTTGATAGTTTTAAAGAGTGGTCCGAGAAGCTAATGAAGGAAAATGGTCTAGATAAATTGATCATAGGCATGGAACCCACCGGTCATTACTGGTGGAACCTCGGAGAGTACTGTCGCGATAACGAAATGAAAATAGTTCTTGTAAATCCGTTTCATGTAAAAAGGAGCAAGGAATTAGACGACAATAGCCCAACAAAGAATGATAGGAAAGACCCTAAAACAATTGCAAAGTTAGTAATAGACGGCAGATTCGTAGAAACGTACATGCCTACAGGTATTTATGCAGAGCTACGTGGGGCAGCCCGTTTGTATGACCACGTACTCGGTTGTAAAAGCGTAGTTCAAAATAAAATACTACAGTGGCTTGATAACTATTTCCCTGAATTTACTGAAGTATTTGGCAGTTGGGATTGTAAATCAGGAATGATAACGCTTAGAGAGTTTCCACTTCCGTCGATGATAGTAAAACTTGGTGAAACCAAGGTACTGGAGACATGGAAGAAAGAAATAAAACAGGGTGTAGGTAAAAAGCGGGCTCAAAAGCTTTTTGAAGTTGCCAAAAGAACTGTGGGAAGCAAGGAAGCTCATAATATGGGAATTAAGGAATTGAGTTACTTAATCAGTGAGTATGATGTGTATGTAAAACAAATTGATGAAATAAAGATAGAGATGGAAAGCCTGCTCAAACAGGTTCTGGGAGCAAAAGAAGCTCTCAAAATAAAAGGAATGGGTTTTGTTAGTAGCAGGAATAATTGCTGAAATTGGAGATATTAGCCGATTTCAAGATGCAAGACAAATACAGAAGTATGCAGGACTAAATCTTGTGGAAACTAGTTCAGGTAATCACAAAGGTGAGACCACGATAAGTAAGCGAGGGAGAAAGAGGCTGAGAATGATGTTGTTCAGGGTCATGATGCCAATGGTAGCAAATAATGCTGAATTTAAAGAACTACATAGGCACTATACATCAAGAAAAGAAAATCCCCTAAAAAAGAAACAGTCACTCATCCTGCTGTGCTGTAAGTTGATCCGTGTGCTATATGCAATACTAACAAAAGGTGTTGAATATGACGGAAGTAAACTGATGAAAGATATTAAAAGACCAATGGAACAAGCGGCATAACATCCGTTACGCTGCACTAGAAATATATGTGGATGAGGATTAACTCTCTCGGAGCTCTAAAAAAAGGCATGTATATCATGAACTTTAGATATTATGCAGTATTTAATAAGTAGTATGCTGATGTATATTAAACCGGATAAGATAAGCGTCAACCGGTTAAAGCTGAGGCAATTAATTAAAGGCAATATTTAAATTTATATAGAGTATTGTACATTGAAAACAGAGAGCAGGGATAAGCCAGGAAGAAATTCCCTCCATAAGGGCATTGACCCAGGGAGACATAGAAGGTTAAGTTACATGAGAAAGTGCGGGCATCCGTAGCTAATAAAATTTGTAAAAAAGACGCATCTTTTATTGAACACACAACCAACTGGGAATTATATGAATTTATAGCATTTTGAGGCATGAGGCTTTCTGAAAAAAAAGTGAAAAACTAAGAAAGAGAGAGATATTGAAAGAAAAATAAACTTAATAGAAGAAGGAGGTTAATCATGGAAAAGGTACGTGTAGGAGTTATTGGTTTGGGTACTATGGGGACCAACCATATAAAGTATCTTATAAAGGGTGAAGTTCAAAATGCTGAGCTTACAGCTATATGTGATATAGATCCGGAAAGGATCAGACAGGCAAAGGGTATAATAGGTGATAGTATACCATCGTATGATAATGCAGATGAGCTACTTGCATCAAATGTTGTTGATGGTGTTATAATTGCAACACCACATTATTATCATCCCGTTTTGGCAATAAAGGCTTTACAAAAAGGTATTCATGTACTTGTAGAAAAGCCGGCAGGGGTTTACACCAAACAGGTAAAGGAAATGAATGAAGAAGCTGAGAAGAGTAATAAGATTTTTGGTATTATGTATAATCAACGTACAAATCCTTTATACCAAAAACTGAAGGATTTGATTGCAAACGGAGGACTTGGTGAGTTAAAGAGAACAAACTGGATTATTACAAATTGGTACCGCCCACAGAGTTACTATGACAATGGAGGCT
>Ga0209430_1003108_pt1 | contig 9936 bp, 13 predicted proteins | sample BarGraIncub1133A_FD_184504 | JGI IMG/M metagenome (GOLD analysis project Ga0209430, IMG submission 184504) | Arctic peat soil microbial communities from Barrow, Alaska - Barrow Graham LP Incubations 11-33A (SPAdes) (version 2) | ecosystem: Environmental > Terrestrial > Soil > Wetlands > Peat... | reverse complement strand
AAACTTCTTTCTATTGTTGCAGAATTTTTTAAGGAATCTTCTATAAAAAGTATATCTCCATCTTTTATTTCAGGCATATATTTACTACCCCATATTCCCTGAATTGTATTCAAGTTTCCGCCTATTACTCTGCCTCTAACAATCCCTTCACAAACTGTAATACATTTATTTTCTCTTTTTTCTTTGCATCTATCTTGTGTTTCCCAATTAATGTGCTCATCTGACCAATATTCAGGAGTTTCAAAGAGATAAGGAATTTTTGTTTCATCCATAGTGATTTCCTTAAAATATTTATAAGTAGAATCAACAAAGGGTGGTAATTCACCAAATGAAGCCACTAATGCAGGTCCATAGTAAGTGATTATCCCTGTTTGTGCAAATATAGCAAGTAGAATTGCTGTAACATCAGAATACCCTATTATTATCTTGGGATTGCTTTTTAGTGCTTCATAATCTATATAAGGAAGAATTGAATTTGAGTTCATTCCTCCAATAGTAGACATAATACATTTTATTTTTGTATTTCTAATTAAAGCATTTAATTCCTCTGCCCTATCCTTAATACTTCCAGACCTATAAAAATCGTATTTTCTTGTTAGGTTTCCCTCTACTATTTCAAAGCCCTTACGCTGCAAATATTTTTTTGCTCTATCAAATCTATTAGGACATGTATATGTTATAGGTGATGATGGTGAAAAGATACCAATCGAATCTCCGACCTTTAACTTTATTAAGTTGTTCATAATGTAGCCCCCTTTATGCATATCATTTATTTTAAAATGATTTACTATTGTATATTGATTGTGCTGCACTAATCTACAATTATATCTTAACTATGTAGCTATTTTTTGCAGTCTTCCAAATGATAGTTAGATAATTTTCCCCATATAATATTCAGCAACATATTTTCCATCAACTATAAGTGAGTTTTCTTTTAAACCTTCTTTTTTGAACCCCATTTTTTTATATAATTTAATGGCACCATCATTATGTTCCATCACAGTTAATTCTAATCTTGTAACCCTATTTTCTAATGCCCATTTCTCCAACTCTTCAAATAATTTTACTCCGATTTTTTTACCTCTATAATCTCTTAATATCCCAATAACTATATAAGCTCTATGACTTATTCTTTTTGCAAATCCTCTTTCAGATGATAAGAAGCCAATTATATGTCCTTTATCTTCTGCTACTAATCTTAACGATTTTGAATTACATATATTGTTAATATCAGAGTCCATCTCATCTATAGTCGTTTTTCTTTCTCCTGGTTCCCACATCATATTGGTTGTTTCATTATCCAATTGCTTTAACATATTTAAGAACTTTTCTGAATCCTTAGTTTCAATTTTTCTTATAATCATACACTTACCTCCACGTTATTTATAACATGTTTTTATACTAAGTATTCATATATCGTAGAATTACGATTGATGTAACATTTAGGAATATTGCGTCTTAATTACTCTATTAATTTTCATCTTGTACGCGTATAAAAATTGATTAAGTTACCATCTGGGTCTCTAAAATAAAATGAGCAATTACCCCATGGTTGAGTTGTAAGGGGTTTTACTATCTCAACATCAAATTGTTGTAATCGAGTATATTCATCATTTACATTATCTACATTAAATTCAAGTTCAAGGCACCCATTTGAAGCTGGTTTGACTGAACCTTTTGCAAGCTCCTCATGTGCTTTAAACCCAAATAAAGAAAGGACTCCGCAATCAGTTGGGAATTCAACATAATCATCTCCATAAGCCTGTGGTTTAATTTGCAAAACCTCTTGATAGAAATCACTTAATTTTTTTACATTTTCAGTAATTATACAACTGTGTGTAAGTTTCATTACCTTTCTACCTCCTTGTCATTTAGCGAATAAATCGTTATTTTTGTCACTATTCCAAACGTATTCAATTCTTTGTGCAATCTCTATTGCTCTTTCTAAACCAATTATATCGGCAATAAACCCTAATGCCATATCTATACCTGCCGATATACCAGAAGAAGTATAAAATTTACCGTCTACTACCCATCTGGCACAATTTTCCCACTCAACATTAGAATTCAAAGATTTAACCCATTCAAAAGCTCTCTTATTTGAAGTTGCCTTTCGGCCATTTAATAAATCTGTTTTAGCAAGTAATGCAGAGCCAGTGCATACCGTAAGACAATATTTTGACTGAGCTACAATTGTAGTAAGCTGTTCAATAAAAATACTGTCATTAACCAAATGCCGTGTGCCCTGTCCACCTGGAACCAATAATATGCCTGAAAAATCAGCATCCTTTAATTGTTCAGTTGTAATTATCGTACCTTGTTTACTTTGAATGATTCCGCCATTTACTGAAAAATACCGTAAGCGATATTCTTTAATTTGACCCAGTATTTCAACTGCACCAAATGTATCTAATGTTTCAAAATCAGCAAACAACAAAACATTTACGTCCATAAAATACCTTCCCTTCTTTTCTTTGCAATAAAATACAAGTATAATGAGAATAATTATTTTTCTATTGCCATATCATAAATCCCCCATTTGTCATTTTCATACGGGAAGATACCCTTATTATACTTTTCGTCTACAATCCCTATTGCTTTGTAGCAATAATGGGCTGAAGGATTGTTATCAAATACGCCCAAAGTAACTCTCTTTACCTTTAACATATCAAAAGAATATCTTATGGCTAAAGATACCATATCTTTTCCATATCCCTGTCCTCGGATTTGTGAATCTACAATAATAAACCCTAAGTGAATGCTTTCATTTTGATAATCCGCCATACGCATTAAAAAATGACCTACAGGTATTCCCTCTACATTAAGAGCAGTCATTATCCACGCATTATCATCCATTTCATAATTGTGATAATACTCATTCAATTGTTCTTTAGTTAGTGGATATGTAAATTTATCTGCACACCATTGTGTGAAAGTGAACTTATCGTTAAACCAATTTAAAATATATTCAGAATCGCTTAATTTATAAGGTCTTAATCGAATCATATTTACCCCCTAGTAGAAATTTTTGTTTCGCAATAAAATACAATATTAAATAAATCGTATTTTTAGGATAAATTCACCATAGCTCGTCCTCATTTTATATGCTATAAAAATTTCTTCAATTCATTAAGTTGCCATTTTCGTTCAAAAGTTATAGCATCAGTATCATTGGAACTAATTAAGCCTATTGTTTTTATGGCATAATCTGATGCTACCATTGCATGTTCTCTCATATGGCCACTTGATACTGCTTGACCAACTACTCTTAATGCTGTTTTCTTTATTTCTGAATCGCACTCACGAGCGATTTTGTGAATTTTAAAACCAGCCTGTCTTACATCATACATTCTCACTTCACCTCTTTGCCATAATTCATTTACTATAAATCCATCAACTATTACATCCATCGAATTATAATCTATACCTACAGTGTCCAAAATATGTTTTGCCATTAGCAGCGACCACTTTGCTAAATCTACTTGGCTAACTTTTTCATATAATTCATCAATTTTAGCCCTTAATTCGCTATTATCTATTATCCTTATTTTTACTTTTGTTTGCATAACATACCTCCTCAAAATATTTGAATATTTACTTCAACATATTTTACAACTATTCATATATCGTAAAATTACGATTGATGTAACATTTTCTAACAATACGTAATTTACATTAAAAAAATTTCTTTGCATTGTCAAAGAGAACGGTGGTTATTTCAGGATATGTCAATTAATCAGGCAAATTACAAAAAGTTCGGACTTCTTTCATCTCGCTATTTGGAATATCAGATAATCCAGTTATCTCTGCCATAAACACCATACCATTAGCCCACGATTTATTATCTCCTGCCCAATAATCAAACACTGGCAAAATTGAAAATTTTACAGCCCCTGACTCTTCGAACAGTTCACGCTTTGCCGCCTCAAGGGGTGTTTCTCCTTTTTCAATATGTCCTCCTTGTGTTTCCCAAGTAGAACGCTTTTTATGACGGCTAAGTAATATTTTCCCTTGATACTTAGAAATAATTACAACATATTTATACTCTTTTAACTCATTTAATTTACAAACCTTACATTCCATAATATCTCCTTTCAAATTATACCTAGTGTTTACTTCGCTATTTTTTACAAACTAGAAGTATCCTATATGGATATTATACCAAATGCTGATTGACCTTAGCTAATATTAGGTATTGTTATTTTCACTGCTATAAATACTGATAAAACAATTAATTTGTATATAAGTTAGCATATCGTTACTTTATATTATAAAAGTTTAGTTTATTTACTAAAAAATAATATTATAATATAACTAAAAAACGTCGGCAATTGAACGGTTGTGGTATACCACAACCACTCGATTGCCGACAAAATAACATAAAATAAAATAAAAGTTTAATTCCTATTATATTTGTTTAGTATATTGGCTAAATAATTAAATGCACTTCAAATGCCTATTATAAATCTAGATACTGCAATTCTCTTTAATTATTTTTAAATTCACAAATCTTTCTCTCTAGTTACATTAGTATTTCATGTTGGTTTTATTATTTCTTCTTGGTTAGCTCAGAAATCTTTATAATTGTCCCGTTAAAATAGCACACCGTTAATTCTAAATCAGATAGCTCATTTAACTTGTAAATCATATTACCAGTTAAATAAGCATAAATTACCATTTATAACTCACGAAAGAATATTCCAATGCAGCTACATGGTACTTGTTAATATTATTGTAAAAACAGTTGCACTTTTACAATAAATTGTATACAATGTATATATAGTTATTTAACTAATTAGCTAAATAACTATATATTGTAGAAAGGAGCTCTTATATGAGTAAAGCATTTAAAGCTTTAAGCGATGAAACGAGAAGAGAAATACTAAAATTACTCAATAAAAAAGATATGAGTGCAGGTGAGATATCTAACCACTTTGATATGTCTAAGCCATCTATATCTAAGCATTTAGATATTTTAAGAGAAACGGGACTTATAAGTTCTGAAAAAAAAGGTCAGTTTGTAATTTATTCTGTTAATACATCCGTCATTCAAGAAGTTCTTGGCAACTTCTTAGAAATATTCACAAAAAAATAGGGGGAACAAATATGAAAACTTTTAATTTTGCAAAAATACTATTCTTACTTACATCCCTAATAATTTTAATTGCAGGAATTATAATTTCAAATAGTAATTTTATAGTCTCAGTTATAGCTACTTTATCTATTGTTTGCTTAATTATATTTGATATACAAGCACCAAAAATAGCAAATCTTTCGGAAAATAATCCTAAAGTCAAGACTATGAGATTAATAAATAGACTAACCATAGTAATTATTATCATATGTATCGTATTTAGTATATACACACCAATTGAAAATTTGTTTTCTTCAAAAACTAATAAAATAATATATGTTGGATTAATATCAATATTTATTATGACTTTTGGTAATCTTTCACCTAAAATACCTTTTAATAGACATTTAGGGTTGAGACTTCCATGGACTATAAGAGATGAGGATACTTGGAAAATTGCTCATAAAATATTAGGTTATTTATCATTCCCAATAGCAATAGCTATGTTTATTCTAACTTTCTATTTTAATTTAAATACTATCATTCCTGTTTGTATAATTATATTGATTATAATACCGAGTTTATATTCGTTTCTATTCTATTATAAAAAAACGAAAGATTTAAATATGGGAAAGTATAAAATTAAACTTAACAAAAGAGATATGTTAATATTAATAATACCAGTTGTTATAATAATTTTACTTATACCTGTGCTCCCCAATAAAATTCCTATGCAATGGAATTTTAAAGGTAATGTAAATTGGTACTTAGATAAAAAATTCTCTTTTATTATAGGAATAATTCCATTCTTCATATACAAATCCTATCTGATAAGACGTAGATACAAATAGTACCAGAAACTTTACTGTAATTTTTAATCATGGTTGTGCGATTAGTAATAATTCGCACTTTTGGTCATTATATAAAAATAGATAACTGTTGTGTACTGCTCACTCTTCATTCTTTTAATTTAATTTTTCAATAACTCCAACTACATAACAAACATTAACACCAAATGTATGGGAGTTTTTAATATTAAAAAATGGATGTTTAACCCCGTTGGTCTAATTAATTTTAAAATCATAAAAGGAATTTTAAAGGGATTTATGTATTTTTATAGAAGTTTAAGAACAGAGGGTGGTGAATGATATCATAGAGATTATTAAACTTGTTCTATCAGCAGGAGTTTTTATAGCGGCAATATCGGGGGTATTTAAATATTTTTATGAAAAAAACAGAGAGTTGTATATTAGTCGTTTAAATGAAGTATACGCTCCACTAGTCAGCTACTTAATTAAACAAGAAACAGTACGATACTTATTTTTTAAAGAATTAACAATTAAGGAAGCTCCTATACTTACTTGGATAAGTGAAGAAACAACAACCAATGGAACTGAAATAACTAAAAAATCAAAACCAATATTAGATAGAACATATTTTATCGAAATACTTAAAAACTCTAATAAAGGGTTAATAAAACCTAAATTGTTAAAATTGCTAAATGCTTATGAAATATTAATTTATCTGGAAGAAACACTTAAAATTGATAGTGATAAATGGAAAATCGCAACAAATAAGAAGGTTAATGTAGAATATGAACTATTCAGAGAAGTGCAAATTGGTTACGAAGAAACCATAGAAAAATTAAAATTAGATGATAAATTTGAAATTTTTAATTTAGAGGATTTTACTATATAAAAAGAACAGCTAACAACTAAATTAAGATATCAGAAAACCCTCTACTAATTAATCAGTAGAGGGTTTTCATTTCATCCGTTTTGTAACTATGGGTGATTTACCGCTTTATTCAAAGCGATTTAAATAAAAAATATATTTATAAATGCGTCATAAAACTATATTTTGGTCTTAGCGCTCCAATAAAAAAACTCAAGGATACATTTGGCAAAAATCAGTACATAAAATAGATAATGTGAGGCATATCATTAAGTAAGGGATTATGATGGGGGTATGAGTTGATAAAAATACTTATTGCAATAGCTGGTTCTTTAATAAGCATTATATTTACACTAATAAGTAAAAAGGGTTTATTTCTCTATACTATAAGAAATTTTAGTAGCCTTGAACAAATGCTCACAAAAACATTTGATGTATTAATTAAGGAATCGTCAGAAAGTGGAAGAGTATTACTATTCTCATTTTCTGCAATATGTAGCATTGTTATATCAATTGTAATTATACATTTTTTTATTGAATCATTTAATGAATATTGTTCTGAGTCAATTGTTATGAAGATAATTATTCCATTATGGATAACAGTCTTAGCTTTTAACTGTCTGGTTGCATTATACTATATATTGTTTTTAATGATATTTTTGTTAGCTTTAGCAGCTCTAATATTTATAGTATTCACCTCATATGATGGACAATCTAAAGATGGTCCAATCCATGTAAGAGGTCACTATAGGAAGGGAGCCTATGTTAGAAGTCACAGTCGAAGAAGACCAAATAAATTTTGATTAAACAAATGCAGGAGTGCATACATGATAGTTGCTATTAAAATCACCAGTATAATTGTATCTACACATTTTAAGATACCAATAATTTTTTTTCATAACAAAATTATTATAAACGGAATATTTGTGGATTAAATTACCATATATATTAACATAGCAATATAATATGGTGGATTATGTACAAAGCATATCATTCAGGTGATAAAAAAAATTATACACTAGAAGAATGGATAATGAACCCTGCTTTTATAAATAAGGATAGTGAGGATAGAAAATTCCAAGTTGAACCAAGATGCCCAGTTTGCAAAACAGTATTATCTATAAGACCTAAGGCTGATGGAGATAGAACTCGACATTTTTGGCATTGTATAAAGAATACAGGTTGTCCCACAATCAATGAAAATAACTTAAGATATATTGGGTTAGGTGAAATTCAGGATGATAAAGACAAAATTAATGATTTTAAATTTGAAGTAGCGTCAAATTCATATAAAATCTTCTCAAAGTGTATGAATATGTGCGATGATAAGTTATCTGTAAAAGAATTTATAAGAATGCTTGAATGTTTTACTAAGTATAAAATATGGAACTATAGAAATCTTTATTTGAAATATATACCTTATATGTTACTACATTTATCATGCAACATAAAAAAAGATTTATATTTTGTACTAATGCCATATAAATTTAGTAACTCTAATAATTTTTGGATTACATCCGATGTCGAAAAGTTTTTATTAAGGATTGACGATAATACTGGTAGTGAAGAAAAATTTAAAATTAGCGATGTCTTTTTAAAAACACATAATAACCCAACTCAAAGGTTTAATAATGAACTAACAAATATATTAAATGCAATACGTATAGATAAACTTAAATATGACGATGTAATTAGAGAATATAGTAATATAAATTCAATCAAATGAAGTATTTAAGAGTTACAGGTAGAGAGCAGTGGAAGTGGTCTTGAGTTGACAAAGTGTCAATTACTCTCGACTCATATTATTATTTAAATATGAGAAAAGGTTCCTTATTTATTACCGTTAATAGGTAATAAGTGAAAAAGTATAGCTATAAGCTATAACCACATACTATACCGTCCTTTTATCTTTTTATATCTTTAAAATCAAATATCATGTTTGTATATATCGGGATATGCTGCACTAAGTGCCTTAGAATCAGATTGATTAAATCACTTTTGGAGCATCCCACTCAACCCATATTCATTAAAAACATTTAAAGTTAGTTTTTTCTTAATATCGTTTTTCGACCATTTAAGTTTTCCCTCCACAAGCCACTTAGTAGCTTCTATTCCTAACTCCAATGTCCAGTAGTTTTTAGGTACTTGTGTCAGCTCCCAAGGCTTGAATTTATCTGGATACAATGAATTTATTGCTTTAAATGGTGAGCTTCCATAAACAATTTCAAACATTCCGTATAATCTGTTTGTAGTAAATTTAGTTACCCGAATAAACTTTTTAATATCATTATCTGACCATTTAAGTTTTTCCTCAATAAGCCATTTGGCCGCCTCAATGCCTCTCTCTAATGTCCAATAGTTACGGGGACATTTAGAAAACTCCCAATGATTGAATTTGTTTGGGTAGGCTGAATTAATTGCTTCAAAAAAAGAACCATTGTAAACTTGTTTTAACATTCCCATCAATCCATTGACTATAAATATATCTACTGAAATATTTTTTTTAACATTTTCATCACTCCATTTTAATTTTTCTTCAATGAACCATTTTCTGGCTTCTATCCCTGTTTGTACTGTCTAGTAACTACGTGGAGCAGCATCTAATTCCCAGGGCTTAATATATTAGGATATGAAGAATTAATCACATCATAAGGAGAAGAGTTAAATAGCTTTTTTATCATACTTCTGAGACCATTTTCAATAAATACTTTGTGAGAAATTTTTTCTTTTATATCGTTATCCAACCATTTAAGTTTTTCTTCTATTAACCACTTAGTTGCTTCTATTCCTATATCTAATTTCCAGTATTCCTTCGGTACACTACTACTTAATTCCCAAGGTTTAAATCTATTTGGATAAGCAGAATCTACAGCTATTTATAAATTAACACTTTTCATAGTTTTATTTTTTACCATTTAATTGCTCTGCAATGATTCTTGATAAATACATTCCAGTATTCTTTGCTTCGGTAATAGTAGTATTATTATTTCCTACCTCAATTAACATAGCATTATTACTTAAATCTTGGCTATAGAAACCCATGCCCCTGTTATAAAGATAGACTTGCCTGGAGTCCATAAGACCTGGGTATAATTTATTTGATATTCCTATCATTGAATTTACTAATTTTTTCTGTGCGACATACCTAGGGTTTCCACTTGTCATTGCAAACATAACCTTAGCAACAT
>Ga0209430_1003099_pt1 | contig 9959 bp, 7 predicted proteins | sample BarGraIncub1133A_FD_184504 | JGI IMG/M metagenome (GOLD analysis project Ga0209430, IMG submission 184504) | Arctic peat soil microbial communities from Barrow, Alaska - Barrow Graham LP Incubations 11-33A (SPAdes) (version 2) | ecosystem: Environmental > Terrestrial > Soil > Wetlands > Peat... | reverse complement strand
GAGCCCAACGAGTATGTCAAGCTCTGTCCAGTTTATAACGTTGCAGGCGAGTTCTATCCGCCTAGTCTGGAAAGGTGATGACAGAAAGGTTGTAAAACTACTGAGATTTACACGCATATAACCACCAAAGGTTTCGAACAAATAAAGAGTCTGCTGGTTATATTAAATATTACATAGACAAAGCAAAGATAATTAATTAAAATTTTTACCTTTGGTGCAGGAATTAAGGAGCTATGAAAGCATCGAAAATCACACACCGAAATGATACCCGGATACGGGTTGATTTTCCGTATAATCAGGAATTTTTATCAAAATTGAGACAAATTCCGGATACTAAATGGAGCAAAACCATGAAGGCTTGGCATATTCCTTATAGTACATGGAATGCTTATGAACTTTGCTGGGAGCTGTCGCGCTCCGATAAGTTTATGGCAGAACTTCCTCTTATTGCTGAGCGTAACGGGTTAACCTTTCTGCATCATTTGGTAAGTAAGGGTAAATTAAAGCCACGGATATCGCGTCATGATATTGAAAATTATCGTGAATGCCCTGAAGCGTATGTAAACAAGCTGAAAGAGTTGCGTTATGGGCAATTTATAAAACAATAAGACCCCATAGTTAAACACTTAAAATTGCAATAAAAATAAGAAATGAAGTGTAACAATAGACGACTTTACGACTGCTTTTTTGTTAAAAAAATAATAGATAGATTCAAATAAGAAAACCAATAAACATAATATAATGGGTACTCTAAAGGAAATGCAAGATATTTATAAAGAAACTCAAATATGGAAACATTTTGTTTCTATTACAAAACCTAATACTGACAAGCAAACTTTTGTCTTCAATTTGATTAAAGATGCTTCCTCGATTCTTGATAGAATTATTGAAACATTTCCTACATACACTTTACACAACGGGCAACATCAATTGAATATACTTAACCTGTATGAAAAATTGTTAGGCACAAAAATTGATAATTTAACTGATTTGGAAACTGCAATACTAATATTAAGTGCATTTTATCATGATATTGGAATGGTATTTAATAATTTAGAGAACGAAGATCTTAAAGAAGAACAATATTTTAGTGATTTTTTGGCAGCGAATGATCTTGCAAAATTATCAATTGCAGAAGATAAATGTATTAGCCCTATCACAGCTGAATGGTATTGTAGATGGAGCCATGCTAAACGAGTATGGAAATATCTTGATACAATAAATGATAAATTGTTCTGGGAGGGTAATAATATTAGAAAGGAGTTAGCAGAAGTATGTTTGAGCCATAATGAGAAAACTGAATATATTAAAGATAATTACATTTCATCAAATTCTTGGAACAAATCTGACTTGAAATTTTGTGCAATAATATTAAGATTAGCCGACATTCTTGATTTCGATGATACTCGTACACCTAGAAGTATATATGATTTTTTAAATTTAGACGATCCAAACAATAAAAATGAACAGTTAAGTCAGAGAGAATGGCAAAAGCATTTTGCATCTAGAGGATTTACATTTGACAAATGGAATCAAGACAATAATTATACAATAGATTTTCAAGCTGCTCCTAAAAATCCATCTATTGAACATGATATTCTTGAATTCTTGAATTATATTGAAAAAGAATTTAAAGAATGTTCCTCAATTCTTCGCTTTTGTTCTGACAGATGGAAGGATTTTAAACTCCCTGAAAAAATTGACAGACAGAATATTAAAAGTCAGGGTTATACATTTGGAGATTTTAAATTTTCTCTAGATCAGAAACACGTTTTATCTCTATTGATGGGAGAAAATCTATATGAAAGTCAATATGTATTTATACGAGAATTACTGCAAAATGCTATTGATACTAGCCGACATCGTAAATTTTACGAAAATAGTAAAGGGAATATGAATTTTACATCAAATCAAATAAATGTGTCAACATGGTACGATTCAGATGGTTATAGATGGATAAGAGTTGATGATTTCGGAATGGGGATGACTTTTTCTCAAATCTCAAAATATTTCTTAAAAGTAGGTAGCTCATATTATAATTCTGATGAATTTAAAGTTGAAAAATTAAGCTATAGCAATAAAAAGGACGATTTTCTACCGGTCAGCAGGTTTGGTATTGGAATACTATCATGTTTCATTGTTGGAGACATTGTTGAAGTAAATACAAAATCAATATTTTCGAATAAAAGGGACATACATCCTTTGAGGCTATCGCTCAAAGGTATGTATAATTACTATGTTTTGCAGACCGACAAAGATATTCCGTCAGAAATGCCATCATGTAGTAGAGAACAAAATGCATATAGAAAAGATATTGGAACATCAATTGCAATACGTATTAAACCGAATTATGATTTACCTGATTTTGATTTATCTAAGATACTAGACTCAATATTATTTAATCCAGAAGTGACAGTTAATTTGATTGATAAAGGGAAAAAAGGAAGATATCTAAATGGTCTTGATCGAGATAATATAGATATAATAAAACATACATTAAATAGCAATGAAATTAACAAAATTACAGATTTTATTCGTGGGTTAAATATCCTATCAATTAATCCAGTTATACGAATAATACCAATAAATTTAAATAGAGTATATTCTCATCCTAACATTACCGGATTCCTTTACATTTTTCTGCTTGAACCTAATATTGTGAAAAATAATAATTATCACAATGATGATATATTGGACGAAACAGATATACAACAAAAAAGAAGAACCCCCCATACTTATATTGATGATGAAATTTTTAGATTATCATATTGGCATTATAATAATAAATTCTCACTTGGATTGAGAATGAGTAAATACATAAATTCAAATAATGAGATGGATGATGTAATTGATTTAACTCATTTACTTAAACCAATTGAAATATTTAATGGAAATTCAAATTTAAATAGTGCATTTGATTCTATTGTGTTATCTCATAATGGTATTATTATCCCAAATATGAAGGACTCTAAAATCCAATTAAAACTAGACTATCCAAATGAAGCTCAAATAATTGGTTTCATTCAGTTATCTGACAAACTTCGACCAAACTTAAGTGTTGCACGTAGTAGTATTATTTCTATACCATGGCTAATGTGGTCTAGTTTAAATTATACTATAAGACAAAATTTCCCAGATGAATTTTCCAACTTGAAAAGTGTGGATTTTTTAAAATCAAGTCATGTAAATTTGATCAATAAAGAATTAAATGAAGATTTTTTACTTTTTGATAAAAGATATTGGCCAACCGAAAAAATATTTGTTAACAACACTCTTTCTCTAATTGAAATTTTAGAAGCTGACTATGTTTCTGAAAACGTGTTCAAACGTATGGATGATGCTAAAGATTTTCTCAAAAAGAAGCTAATAGAGTTATACTCAATATATAAAATTACTCTATATAAAAGTAAAAGTTTCTTTGATAATTATCGGTTAGTGCTGGAAGCAAAAGTATGTAAACCAGAAAATGATTTAATACTATCAAAGCCAGACTATCCTCCTCTAACTTTTTGTGAATATGAAAATTTTGAAGGGTTAATGCCTATGAAGCTCGACAATCAGATTTTAAATATAAAACATCCTTTCTCTAAATGGTTGATTAAATCTTATGCATTTTTAGATGAGAACTATTCAAACCATCTTTATATATTATTGAATAATACAGATATATCTGTAGTAAATACAACAATTAAGAAATTAAGAGAACATTTACCTGAACAGTTTAAACCTTCAGTTGATTTAATTCTAACCGAAGATGATTTTATGGTTGACTTAGATAAGCTACCAACAAAAGAAAACGTTAATCGTTAAATAAGGATAATTAAATTAATCATAGAATTTATGTGTGTAATTCTTCTGTAAAAATTAAAAAAAACCGCTCATAACATACGCCTATGCTCACCTGCTGGTTGAATCGCACTTAGCAGTATTTGCTCCCGCTTTCACTTTTTCGCTTTGCTAAAGTGAAGCTCCCGCAAACCGCAGGAGCGCATAGCTTCGGCCGTTATGGGCAAGTGTAGAAAAAAAAACCAACTAATAGAATAAATCAACATGGAAATTAGACATAAAGAATTACTCCCAGACAAAGAAAATCCATTTCTTCATTGCAAACTTGGTAGACAAAAATATGCTAATATTTTGACGACAATTGTTCAAAACTATGCTGACGGTTTTGTATTAGCTCTAAATGGAGAATGGGGAACTGGAAAAACCACTTTTGTCAAAATGTGGCAGGCCAGTTTAGAGAAAAATAATTACAAGACTATTTACTTCAACGCATGGGAGAATGATTTTGAAAATGAACCATTGATTGCGTTACTAGGTGAACTAAAAAAACTTGTTGAGAATAATAATGACTCTTATATATCTTTACTGAAAAAAGGGGTTGTTATTACCAAGAATATCTTACCAGCACTTGCCAAAGGGGTTATTTCAAAATACATAGATGCCGGAACAACTTTAGACGTTTTAGAAAAATCAATTGAGGCAGCAACTGAAATATTAGATAAAGAAGTTGACGAATATGTAAATAAGAAAGATGGTCTTATTGATTTCAAAAAACAATTGGGAAAATATATTGAAGTAAATAAAGCTGGAAAACCAGTCGTTTTTATTATTGATGAATTAGATCGTTGTCGTCCTGACTATGCAGTTGAAGTTCTTGAGAAGATTAAGCATTTTTTCTCAGTAAAGGGAATTGTATTTGTTTTATCCATTGATAAAATTCAATTAGGTCATTCTATTCAGGGTTATTACGGAAGCCAAAATATTGATACTGAAGAGTATTTACGTCGATTTATTGATATTGAGTATAAATTACCAGACCCTGATGCAAAAATTTTTTGTAAGTATTTGTTTGAATATTATGAATTTCAGGATTTCTTTCTTTCTCCAGAAAGAAGTAGATCTTATGAATTAAGGGAAGATGGTAATACGTTTATTTCATTTACTACAAAGCTGTTTGAAAATCAGAAATACACATTAAGACAGCAAGAAAAGCTTTTTGCACAAGCTAGACTAATCTTAAGATCATTTACAAGTAATCATTATCTCTTTCCTACATTATTTTTCATGTTGATTCACCTTAAAAACTTTGAATTAGAATTTTACAATAATATTAAAAACAAGAAACTCACAATACAAGAATTAGTTGACAGATTTGAAAGTATTTTTTCTGTTGAATACTTGACAAGTCAAGAAGATGAATATGTAAGACACTTTTGTAACGGTGAAGCATATTTGATTATGTTCTATAACAACTATAACAGAAATGGATATTCTGCACGTAAAGAATTATTTATCAGAGATGGCGAAAAGAAAGAGCTTACTTTCAATACTAAAATGGTTGGACAGTCAGATGAAAATATGCTTCTTCTTTATTTAACTCATTTTGATCAATTTCAATTCAATGATATTAAAATCAATTTTTTACTAAACAAGATTGATCTTTTAGATAATATATCTTGATGAAATTATATGATCATGAAGAAACTCAAACACCTAGCCCATAACACGCGACTATGCTAACATGCAGGCTGACATGTACTTAGCAGTATTTGCTCCCGCATTCACTTTTGTCGTTTCACGACAGCGAATGCTCCCTCAAACCGCCAAATGCCCATAGCCTCGGGCGTTATGCCTAATACAAGACAGAGACGCGATGTAACAAATAGATTATATTGAAAAATTATGAATATTAGAAAAATAGACAAGGACGATTTAAGTTCTTTAATTATACTATACAAACAGTTTTGGGGAGATATTTCTAATCTTCAAAAAATGCAGACCTTATACAACGAATTAATTAAAAATCCCGACTATATAATTCTTTGTGCCGAGATAGAACAAAAAGTAGTAGGTACAGTTATGGGAGTTGTATGTTACGAATTATATGGAGAATGTAAACCATTTATGGTTATGGAAAATCTAGTGATTGACAAAAGTTACAGGAAAAAAGGAATTGCAAAATTACTTTTAACAGAACTAGAAATGATTGCTAAAAACAAAAAATGCAGCCAAATCCAATTTATAACTGAGAAGAATAGAAATGATGCGGTATCATTTTATACAGCGATGGGATTTGACCCTAATTCACATATAGGATTTAAGAAGTCTTTAAAATGAAAAGCAGAACAGAAGCATAATAGAATTAAATGGACTACGAAAAAATTAAAGAAAGACTAGCACCTTGTGGATTGCATTGAGGAAAATGCTTTGCATATAATCAGGGAGACATAGTCAAGAACAGTACGGCGCTAAAACAAGACTTGGATTATGAGATTAATATATTCTCACCAATTTTACAGCCGGATTGCGATAATTAAGAAAACTCATGGAATTTAAGACTGAAAGATTATATATTAGACCTGTACGCATTGAAGATAAAGAATCAATGTTCAGGTATCGTTCAGATTTAGGAACAAATAAGTATTTGAGTTTAATTCCTCAATCTGTTGAGGATGTGGCTCTATTTATTGAGAAAACATCACCTGAGATAAATGTACCTGGTACTTGGTTTCAATGTGTGATTGTGGAGCAATCTTCCCATTTACTGATTGGTGATATCGGAATTCATTATTTAGATACTGACTTAGAAAATAAGCAAGTGGAGATAGGTTATACTTTAGATAAGGAATTTCGAGGAAAAGGGTATGCTACTGAAGCATTGAAAATAATTATTATTGATCATTTGATAAATTCCTTATGCAAACATCGGATTATCGCATCCATTGACCCGGCAAACTTAGATTCGATAAGATTGGTTGAACGATTAGGATTTAGGAAAGAAGCGCATTTTGTTGAAAGCTTATTCTTTCATGGAAAGTGGGTTGATGATTTGGTGTATGCTATTCTTGCTAAAGAATGGAAAACTCCCATATAGATGGGATAGATTTAGGTACTTGAAGCAATGAACATTACTTTCTCTTTTCGCTGCAACAATTCGGAATTTATTGTCAATTTGCAGTAAATTACGGATAGGAAACTCTTTTTGATAGAGCAAGACGCTATTATTTTTATACATTGTTAGGTGCTGTTGATTTACACCACTTAAACTTATCTTTGATGTCATAATTGTTTTCCAAATTATCTAAATCGATTGTAGCTAATTTCATACACTTCGACAGATGCTATTTTTCCTTTAACGACGATATTTTTATCGGAATTTACAAAAAGTTGAAATTCACTCTCGTGATTATCGAAAGGATTCAATACAGAGGTGATGCTGTTGTATTCAAAAGCCCCTAAATCGGGAGCTGAGCCTGAAAAAGTATAACCAAGATTGGTTCCTTTATTCAACAAATTACTAGTTCCTGTAAGGTGGAGGAAAGTTATCTCGGGCAACGAACCATTAGCCTGACGAGCGTTAAGCATTTGAGTATCATCCAAGCTTACAAAATCGGATGTAACGCAAGTAAAACCAGTATTCCAGCTGTTGTAGGCCTGAGTAACGGATTTACAGGTCAAACTAATTGAACTTTTGCTGCTGAGTGAAGCACAGTTTTTGATAATCAACGTACCGTAACTGTTGTCATTATATCCGTAATTCGGGTTGTTATTGTAACTTGTGCAATTAGAAATGGTCATTATTCCATTATTATGGTTCTGGTCAAACCCTTTTACCAGATTGCCAACCGATATACAATGATGTGCAGTGGCATTATTGGCTGTATAATTTCCTCCCATTTTGAAACCGTTACCGTTTCCGACATTTGGAATAATATGATTTGTAAAACCATCAATATAGGCTTTGTCTGTTGCATATCGAATATGGTTTGTCATGTCAAATTGTGCAGGAGCCATGTTGTAGCACCAGCAACTATCGTAAACCGTGTTGCCGATTTTTTCGTAGCTATCCCAACCATCGTCAGAATTTCTCCAAGAACGACAACCTTTGTACGTGTTCGTGCCTATATTGGTATATTGTTTGTCAGCAAATCCATCGGCATTGCCGCCAATTGAGCCACTGGTTTCGTAATCGAAGTTTTCGTACGAATCGCAGTTGAGGATATAATTATTGCTTCCTGTTTTCAACTGGAAACCAGAATCGCAATTCCAGCGCGCTGTGCATTGTTCAATAAATAGATTACTTCCTGTGACATAAAAACCATTATCACCGGCTCCCTGAACAGTTATCCCTTTCACATGCATACAATTGCCCGAAAGATTTAAACCTCGGCTACTGCTGCTATATGCCTGTGTGCGGAAGTCAAATATCGGAATTTCTGATTTGTAGGCAACGTAATGAATCAGATTACTCGCCGAACCTGATTTAGAAAATGATTGTGAGGAATTGAAACTGTAGGTTCCTCCTCTGAATATAAGCGAATCACCAGCGACCAGAGATTTGCCAACGGCTGAAGAAAAACTCAACGGACTTAAAATCGTCCCGGTTCCGCTGCCTGTTGGAGAAACATAATAGGTTGTGGCAATTCCTGACAAGGAAATTGTTGAGAACAGGAGTAAACAGTAGAGTGTCTTTTTCATGCTTATTTTTTTAGATTTTTGATGTCGTAAAATTACTTCTGATTATTCATGTAGCTAATGCGCCAGCAATATAATCAGGGATGCGTATAAGTTCGCCTGAATAGTTTTCTCCTTCTTTTTCTGGTTCGATAAAATTAATTTCTGTATTTACTTTATCAAATTGTGCCCCCCTACTAATATTTCATCATTTCTTGCATTCAAAATATACCATTGGAATGGTCAGTTTTAATTCTCCTTTCAATTTTGAGAAATCATTGAGATTAGATTCAAATCTTTCAAAAAACACTTTCTTCTCTGGTTCTTCAAGCATGTTTCTCCAAGAATCAATAAACCCTACTATTATTACGCTATGGTTTAAGAATGTAGTTCCATTCAAAAAACGCATGGTATAATTTGCCTCCACTTGCTTTTCAATTCTAAATCCACTTTCCTGTATTAAATCCGTTTTTGATTCTATTGTACCACGATGTTCTATATGCGATTCTAATTTTGATAAATATTGAATCAATCCTAATTCTTTAAGAGTCTTTTCAAATATGTCAAAGAAATAATCAAAAGTTCCTTTCAAATTTGATGTTGTGCATAAAGAAGAATCCTTTTTAATAACCCGATAGCATTCCGCCAAAACTTTTTCAGGATTATCAAAATTATTTGTTCCTAAATTCGAAGTGATTAAATCAAAATAATTGTCTTGAAATGGAATAATCGATGCGTCAGCCTCTATTATTTCAATATTTTTTAATCCAATTGTATTAATCTTGTCTTTAGCTCTTTTGGCTGCGGCAGTCCATATGTCAATTCCCACAGATTTACAATTTTCTCCTAATCTTTGAGCAATGTCAATTAATGGAAAACCTGTTCCAAATCCTATGTCGAGATATGTTTCATAATTTCTTATTGGAAAGTTGTCAAGTAATAGAAGACCAAAAGGTGAAGACCATAATGGTAATTCGTCATATTGTTGTACAACGTTATCTTCTTGCCAATCTAGTATTTTATCTAAATAATGTGTCATATCATTGAGTTGGTTTCATTTTCTTATTTTGCGCTTAACGACCGAGGCTATGGGCATTTGGCGGTTTGTGGGAGCAAAGCCTCCAAATGGCACGTCAGCCAGCCTGTGCCCATAGGCGTGTGTTACTGCCAGTTAATCGTTTTTCCAATCCATTATCATTTCATTAACCGTAATAGCTTGTCCACGTAATAAAACACGGTTATTTTCTAAAAGCTCACACTCCATTATCCCTGTTCTCTCTGAAGCCTGAAATGCTAACATCTTTGATTTATTTAATCTCTTTGACCAATATGGAGCAAGATAACAGTGAGCAGAACCTGTTACCGGATCTTCGTTTATTCCAACACCTGGAGCAAAAAATCTCGAATAAAAATCATAATTGTCATCTGATTTTGCTGTTATTATAAACCCGCCTCTGTCTGACTTTTGCAACAACTGAAAGTCTGGTTTTATTCTCTGT
>Ga0209430_1003090_pt1 | contig 9977 bp, 7 predicted proteins | sample BarGraIncub1133A_FD_184504 | JGI IMG/M metagenome (GOLD analysis project Ga0209430, IMG submission 184504) | Arctic peat soil microbial communities from Barrow, Alaska - Barrow Graham LP Incubations 11-33A (SPAdes) (version 2) | ecosystem: Environmental > Terrestrial > Soil > Wetlands > Peat... | reverse complement strand
CCTCCAACGTCCCCGAAATGGCGTAGGTCGACGACGCCAGGAGCTTGCGCAGGATGAGCGTCACGAGCTGGCGCTGGCTCGCCGGCAGCGCGTACAGGTTGGGGCGCTGCAGGTAGTCCGACACGAGGTCGTACAGGCGCTGCTCGTCGGGTGAGGGCACGAACTCCTGCACCAGCGCGTGACGGTTGGTGTACTTCACGTACTCGAGCACCTGCCGGCGCAGCGTGCGTTTGCAGATGGGCCGCAGGCGCGCCTTGAGCTCGGCGAAGTCGTCGGCGCGATTGGGGCGCACAAACCGTGCCCGGTAGCTCTTGAGGTCGCCGAAGGCGAACTCGTCGATGATGCTGACCAAACCGTAGAGCTCCAGCAGGCTGTTCTGCAGCGGCGTGGCGGTGAGCAGCACTTTGGGGAACGGCGCCACGGCCTGCTTGATCGCCAGAGCGATCTTGCTGCTGCTCTTGTACACGTTGCGCAGGCGGTGCGCTTCGTCGATCACGATCAGGTCCCAGCCGGTCTGCCGCAGATAGGGCTCCTTGCTACGCGCGAACTGGTAGGAGCACACGATGATCGCGTCCTGCTGAAACGGGTTCAGATTGCCCGCACGGACGGCAGCGTTGAAGCTGCGGGCCTCCAGGATGGCGCACGGCAGGTAGAACTTGTCGGCCAGCTCCTGCGTCCACTGCTTGCGCAAGTTGGCCGGCACGATCACGAGCATCCGCCGCTTGCGCTCGGCCCAGTTCTGCGCCAGCAGCAGGCCCGCCTCGATCGTCTTCCCCAGCCCCACTTCGTCGGCGAGAATCGCGCCCTTGGAGAAAGGGCTGCGGAAGGCGAAGAGCGCCGCCTCAATCTGGTGGGGGTTGAGATCGACCTGCGCGTCAGCAAGAACCGCCGTGAGCTTCTCGACGCTGCCCGACGAGCAGCGCTTGGTGATCTCGTAGGCGAAGTACTTGGCGTGGAAGTCGGTGATCACGAGCGGAGGGCGTTGCCGTTCGGTTCACGAGGGCGCCACGTCGCCATCCGATACATCATGCACAACGCCTGCGCTGCGCCACGTGCGATGGTGACCCCCCCAATGGTCGTGCCCACTACCGCGAACCCCGGTCAACGGAGTGCTCACGTACGACTGCTGTAGAAGCCTACCACTTGGGGTGGACGGAGGAGGCGCCCGTGAGCGGCGGCACGCTCCACCGCGCCGCCGGCCACGCCGCCGACCCAGAGCTGCCGGGGCTGCTTACCACGGGCGAGCCTTGATGCCCCGGCCCAACCCGGGCGCTCGTCCGCGTAACGTCCACCGTAAGGGGCCATCGTCGCCCTTGAGCTGCCGCCCTACAAGTTCCAGACTCGGCACATGCCTCTTGCTGCTGACTCTGACCCAAACCTACATCGCCACCGGCTTGCGGTTTCCGCTCGCTTCGTCACCCTCGTGCGGTCGCGGAATGCTTGCGCCACCGCGCCGGTGGGGTACACTCTCCGTAATCCTCCCCGCCGTCCGGGTCGCCCCGCACCGGCGGGGCTTTTCTTTGCGCCCTTCGGGCGGCGCGCGTGAGCGGCTCGATGTCGCAGCGGGTTGTCGTCTTCCTGGACTACCAGAACGTCTATCACCGCGCCCGCGATGCGTTCTGCGCTCGTGATGCCGCTGCGAGGGAGGGTCAGGTGGACCCGCTTGCTCTCGGTCATCTGCTCGCGGGCCGTGTCCCGGGCGGGCGGCTCGCAGGTGTGCGTGTCTACCGCGGCCGTCCCAGTAGGCGTCGCGACTCAAGGTCGTACGCCGCCTATCGGCGGCAGACGGCGAGGCAGGCCAGCCGCGGTGGCGGGCTCGTGACGGTGATATCGCGCGACCTGCGCTATCCACGTGAATGGCCGGGGCGATCCGCTCAGGAGAAGGGCATCGACGTGGCGCTCGCCGTCGACTTCGTCATGATGGTCGCCCGCCGTGAATGCGACGTAGGCATCCTGTTCTCCAGCGACACGGACCTGGTGCCGGCGCTGGAAGCCGTGCTCGCGTTGCGGCCCGGTGACCCGCCGGCGTGCGAAGTTGCCGCTTGGGCTGCACCGGGCACGCGCCCACGCTCACTTTCGGTGCGCCGGGCCAGTATCCGTCGTCACCTGCTTTCAGAAGCTGAGTACCGGGCGGTAGCGGATCCGACGGACTACACGCTCTCTCGGTAAGTGCCGGCCGTCGCGTCTTACCCGCGCCCCACGGAGGTCCCCACTCTCCCGGCGCGTCGCGCTAATCGGCACCTGCAGGAGTTTGGCCGGCACGATCACCAACATCTGGCGCTGTCGCTCGGCCCACTTCTGCGCCGGCAATAGCCAGCCTTCACCGCCTTCGCGAGCCCCACCTCGTCGGCAAGGATGGCGCCCTTGGAGCACGGACTGCGGAAGTCGAAAAGCGCCGATCGACTCACCGGGGCGCGGCCTCGCCCGCGGATGCGTCAAGCACAAAGCCTGCGCCGCGGAACGTGTGATGGTCACCCCCATGGTCGTGCCCACAACCGCGAACCCCGGTCAACGGAGTTCTCACGTACGGCTGCAGTAGAAGCCTACCATTTGAGGGTGACGGAGAAAGCGCCTTCGCCAGACCAGTCCGAACCACACGAAGACGGCGGCAGAACGAGCGGCCTACAGGCGACATGACGTCGGGGGTCATCTTCATGCCGTCGGGGTCAGTACGGTGGTAAGGTCATCTTCCTGGGCGCTGCCTCCCTTCAGGAAGCACCCCTTGTGTCCATTCTCAGGTGTCAACAAAAGCGGGGTCGCCTCGAGGTAGGGGCCAGACGATGAAACGCACAACGAAGCAACCCATCCAAGAGTCAGAGAACCTTAGTCCCAAAGCGACGAAGGCCGAAGCGCCACCATGCGAGGACGCCGCCGGGAAGGATGAACCTCAAGGCACAGGTGCCGACCTTGGGCTCTGCGTCTCCGATATCCTTGAAGCTCTCCCGTTCTACGCAATGCTCGTGGATGAGCAACACCACATTCTGGAGGCGAACAGTGCGGTGCGAGGACAACTGGGGCTCGACCCGGAGGCCATAGTCGGCAAGTACTGCCCGACGGTCGTACATGGCCTTGACCAGCCCTGGCACGCCTGCCCCCTAGAGGAAGCTGCCGAGACAGGACAGGCGGTCGAACGGGAGGCCTTTGACCAGGAATCGGGGCGCTGGGTCAGCTCGGGGATCTATCCGACTGGACGGCTCACCCAGGATGGTAGCGGTATCTACTTCCATACGATTTCCGACATCACCGATCGCCAACAGGCCGAAGAGCAACTGAAGGCTTCTCGTGAGCAACTGCGCGAACTTTCTCGGTATCTCGAATCCGTCCGGGAAGAAGAGAGAACCAAGATGGCGCGCGACATTCATGATGAGCTCGGTCAGACCCTGACTGCCCTGAAGATCGACTTGTCCTGGTTGACCAGGAGGCTTCCCCACGAACAGGAATTGCTCCTTAAGAAGACAGAATCCATGTACGAGCTGGTTGACGGCGCCATCCAGACCGTAAAGAGAATCTCCACTGAATTGCGGCCGGGGGCACTGGATGACCTTGGCCTGGCGGATGCCATTGAGTGGCAGACACAGGAATTCGGCAAGCGTACCGACATCAAATCTAAGTTCAGCGCAAGCCCTGAAGGTATTGTTCTGGACCGCGATCGCTCCACGGCGGTCTTCCGCATCTGCCAGGAGGCGCTGACGAACATCGTTCGCCATGCTAAGGCGACCAGAGTCAGCGTGAGCCTCAGAAAAGGACCAGGCCGCGTCTCATTGAGAATCAGCGATAACGGCAAAGGAATTGAAGAAAGCCAGATTCTCGATCCAAGAGCTTTTGGGCTGATCGGTATGTGCGAACGCGCCCGCTTCTGGGGTGGCGAGGTGAAAATCAGCGGCGCTCCGGGCAAGGGGACACTGGTCGCGCTGAGTATTCCCCTCGCAAGAAGGGAGGATCTCAATGCTGAGAATACTGATTGCCGATGACCATCCGCTTTTTCGGCGGGGACTGAAGCAGATAATCGCGGAGACGTCCGACATGGTCGTAGCCGATGAAGCCGCGGATGGGCGGGAAGCGCTAAGCAAGGCAGCGACGGGCGACTACGATGTACTCCTGCTGGATATTACTATGCCCTTCAAGAACGGCGTGGATGTTCTGTCCCAGCTGAAGAATGAAAGGCCAACGCTGCCCGTCCTCATGTTGAGCATGCATCCGGAGGAGCAGTATGCCGTGCGGGCTTTAAGAGCTGGCGCCTCCGGATACCTGACCAAGGAAAGCGCGCCGGAGGAACTGGTAGCCGCTATTCGGAAGGTGTCGACAGGTGGGAAGTATGTCAGCGCTTCCCTGGCCGAGCGCTTGGCCTCCATCGTGCAAAGGGATGACGAGGCGCTGCCCCCCGAGACTCTCTCCCATCGTGAGTACCAGGTCATGTGCATCCTTGCTTCAGGGAAGACAGTCTCCGCAGCGGCCCGGGAGCTATCGCTCAGCGTCAAGACCATCAGCACCTATCGCGCCCGTATCCTGGAAAAACTGAAAATGCAGAACAACGCTGAGCTCATGCGCTACGCCATCAAGAACCAGCTCGTGGAGTAGTAAGCCACAGCAGCCCTCGCGCTTCCCTGGCACCGTACTCCTCCAGGTTGCCAGGTAGATCTCCTCCTTCATTCTTCCCGCCAGGCGCACTCGCTTGTTCTTAATCCTGACTGTTCGTAGGGCAAGTGCTGACAACAGAACAGGCCATGTCCTACAAAAGAATAAGACTTACGCCGATTTTCAGACCATGCCGCTTGTTCTAGATTACAAGAAGGTGCGATGGCTTGGCGCCTTGAGGATGAAGGCATGGAGGTGACCGGGAATCAGATAACTCGTGAGCCCAATTTATGGTAAACCGGAGCTATTGTTGATCCGATGAGAAAAGGGAGTCCCATGAGAAGACTGTGGCTATTCACGATCGCCCTGCTACTGGGGGTACTGCTTTGCACCGGGACGGCGCTTGCAGCAAGCCCGTACGGAACCGGCCACTTCATTGCGGCGAACCCTATGACCACGGCTCGCGGCTACTTCACCGCAACCGAACTGCTCAACGGGAACGTCCTGGTGGCCGGCGGGTATGACGGCATCTTCGGCCCGCCCCCGTTCTTCGGGGACGCTGAGATCTATCACTGGCGTACAGGGATCTGGAGCCCAGTGGCGTCTATGAATCATCCGCGAGCTGCGGCAGCGGCCGTGCGTCTCCCGGGTGGGAAGGTCCTGGTGGCCGCTGGCATTGGCTTTGGGCCCGCCGGCCCGTCAGCCGGCACCGCCGAGATCTACAACCCAGCGACCCACACCTGGGCCGACACGGGGTCGTTGAACATTGCGCGCTTTGAGGACATGGCCGCGGCACTGTTGCCAGGGGGCCGCGTCCTGGTGGCAGGCGGCTTTGTGCCGGGCTCGGGCGCCCCCCCGTTTGAGCCGTTGGCAAGCACCGAGATCTGGCACCCGCGTACGGGTCAGTGGGCGTTGGGCAACCCCATGCATGAGGCCCGCGGCGAGTTCGCCAGCGTGACACTCAAGAATGGGCGCATCCTGGTCATGGGAGGCATAGATGCGAGCGGGTCTGCGTTGAAGAGCGCCGAGATCTACAATCCACATACTGGTCACTGGAGCCTCATCCGAGAAATGAACTCTCCGCGCTTCGATGAGTCGGCCGTGGTGCTGCATGACGGCCGGGTGCTGGTGGCCGGTGGAGGCGATGCAACGGGCCAGCCAACCACCAGCTCAGAGATTTACAACCCGCGCAAGGGAACCTGGAAAACCACCGGCCCCCTGCACGTTCCAAGGAGCGAAGCCGAGTACGCCATCGTGCTCCTGCCGGACGGTCATGTGCTGCTCGCAGGCGGGTACAACACATTGGGGCTGTCGGAAACCCACGTTGACACGGCGGAGGTATACAACCCGCGGACCGGCACGTGGAAGGAAGTTGCAACTACGATGAGCAGCGCGCGCTCCGGCCATGCTGCTCTGCTCTTACGCGGCAATCGCGGCGTGCTCGTCATGGGGGGTGCCATGGGCCCTGCTACCAATACTGCTGACATCTTCCGTTATAGGGCAGGGCACTGAACCGAACCTGGAACTGGGGAGGGGCAGCTTTCTGGCTGCCCCTCCCTGTCCGTGGCCCGGCCATAGCAGCCGAGACCACGCGTGCCCGAAGAAGCATATCCCCTGGAGCCGCGGTCCCTCGACTGCGGTGACAGGAAGGAGGTCTGGATGGCGGCGCGATCTGCGCAAGAGAAGGTAGCGGAAGCCAGCTTTATTGCTACTCCTTCCGCCTCTGCACTTGAGCCCGCATTCTGCCCTGCTGGCACCAGGATGACCCAGCATGACTAGTCATCTCAAAGGAGTGGGGTGGACAGAGACAGCCATATCTACACCAATCTACAGCCTGATCTATGACAACGCCTACCTCGGCTATCCCTGTGGCTTCAACAGCGGCGTCGATGTGGCGATCTACCCTCCGTCGGCCGGTGAACCAGGGTGGCACCTTATCGACGGTCTTCCCAGTCGGCCGAGAGGTCGTCCTCCCACGTGGCCGCCGGCGAGGCAGCGGCCTCCGCGGCTTCAAGACGAGTCGCCAGTCCCTCCGGCGTCCCCGAAATGACATACGTCGACGACGCCAGGAGCTTGCGCAGGATGAGAGAGTCACGAGCTGGCGCTGGCTCGCCGGCAGCGCGTACAGGTTCGGGCGCTGCAGGTACTCCGACACGAGGTCGTAGAGGCGCTGCTCATCGGGTGACGGCACGAACTCCTGGACCAGCGCGTGACGGTTGGGGTACTTCACGTGCTCGCGCACCTGACGGCGCAAGGTGCGTTTGCAGAGGGGCCGGAGCCGCGCCTTGAGCTCGGCGAAGTCGTCCGCATGGCTCGGGCGCACGCCGCTACGTAAAACTCGCAACCAGTTCATTCATGCTCTCAGGAGGAATCGATCATGAAAAACTTTCCGCAGCAAATTACACACAGTTCCGGTGCGCCCCTGCTTCTGGAGACAAGCCGCCTCTTGCTGGCGTTCCAGAAGCCGGTCACCCGCAGAGAAATCGCGCGCTTTGTCAAGGAACTTGACCTCTTCTTAGAAGGTGATGTCCAAGACAAGGCAGTTCCGGGCGAGCGCGTCAACCATACCGATCAGCGGTTCTGGGTGCAGTCGCGTCGTCCCATTGACGATGACCGCTACCAGAAAATCGAAGAATCTGCCGTGCGCTTAGGTCTGGATTGGATTAGCCCAGTGTACCGGCTGTCCGGCGAGGAAGACCGAAAAGGACTGCTTGCACCGCTTCCCAACGTGGTCGTCGTCAAAATGCGCGAGCAGCGCCAGCTCGAAGGCGACACGCCCGGTATCCACAATGCAATTATCGCGGCGGCGACCGCCGGCCCTGCCCCAGCACTGCAAGAGGTGTTGGAGAAATCCAAGTACCTCAACGGCTATCGCTACTTCGTCATCACCAATCCGCGTGAGGTCAATGCCTACCAGATTAGACAGCGCTTGCTGGAATCCAATAATCGGATCGTAGCCGATGTCCAGTTTGAGATCATGCCGCTGATAACGCCAACGTCAGTTTCACCTAATGACACCCTGTTCGCTCAGCAATGGGACATGACCCGCATTCAGGCAGGCGGCGCGGGGACAACCGGTTGGGACATCTCCACCGGCGTAGCGACAGTTGTGGTATGCGTGTTGGATGAGGGTTGTGACCTGACTCACCTGGATTTGCAATTCTCAACTCCCGGCATCAATCTGGGCACAATGATGCCTGATGGGTCGCCCACAGGCAATCACGGCACAGCTTGCGCGGGCATCGTTGCCGCCACTTACAACAATGCGCTCGGTGTGTCCGGGGTGGCTGGAAACAGCCGCATTATGCCTGTCGCTTTCCAGAACTGGACCGACACCGAAGTAGCCGCCGGGATCACCTGGGCGACGGCCAACGGCGCACGGATTATCAGTATGAGTTTCGGATGGAACGCCTGGAGTCATGCCATCATCGATCCCGCTATCCAGAACGCTTTCAACAACGATGTGGTGATGTGTGTCGCCACCCACAACTACAATGGCCCGATCACTTATCCGGCCACCAATCCCCTGGTGATTGCGGTGGGTGCATCCGACGAGATTGACAACCGCAAAACCCCAGCGAGTCCCGATGGCGAGACCGGGTGGGGTTCGGACTTCGGTGCGGAAATTTCGGTTGTTGCTCCCGGTGTGCATATCCCGACCACCGATCGTCATGGTGCGCTGGGCTACAACACCTCGGCTGGCACAGCAGGTGATTACTTCCTGACCTTCAACGGTACGTCCTCGGCCACCCCGCATGTCGCTGGCATGGCGGCGCTCATCCGCAGTGCCTATCCAACATTGAGCAATGTCCAGGTGCGTGCCATCATCGAACGCACGGCGCAGAAAGTCGGCACGGTTGCCTATGCCGATGTTGCTGGCTATCCGAATGGAACCTGGAACCAAGAGATGGGCTATGGTCGCATTAACGTCTTCCGGGCGCTGGACGCGGCCGATGTCTTGATTAAGGATGCCCCCGGCGATACCGGGGTGGAGCCATTCACGGGAGGCAATTTCTGGGACTTTTCGGACATCGTGGTGCGTATCACCGACGACGGCGTGTTCGTACCCAGCAACCCAGCACAGTCCAAGAACGTCGAACGCGGCCAGGCCAACTACATCTATGTGCGGGTGACCAACAACGGCCAGCGTGATGCCCGCAACGTCACCGTCAGCACACGCATCACGCCGTATGTCAGTTTACAGTTCGTCTATCCGCAGGATTGGACACTGGTGGATGGTATGCACGTCAACCCAGCACCTATCACGGCCAATTTTGCCAGCATTCCGGCGGGGGGCACCGTGATGGCGAAATTCAGCATCGATGCCGCCCAGACCGACACGCTATACGGCTGGGAGAATGGAACCGGCTGGCATCCATGCCTGCTGGCGATGGTTAACGCCGACAACGACTATGCCTTCGCCACCGCACCGCTGACCGGCGACCCCATCAGCGCCCGGCGCAACAATCTGGCGCAGCGCAACCTTTCGGTCATTGATGTGCTGGCGAGTGCCAGTGCCAGCTTCCCGTTCATCGCGGGCAGTCTGTACAATGCCGAGCGTATCATGTCCATCATGATCGACCGCAGCCGCCTACCCAAAGCCATGCCACTACTGCTGGCGCTGGATGACGACGGCAGCGCCTTCCCGTTGGTGAACTTCGAGACACAGCTGTCCAGTGGGAATCAGAATACGGATGATTGCTGCGATGATGGGCTGGTTTTCCTGGAGCGTACCCGTGTCAAAACGCGGCTGGGCTGCTCCACGGGTGTGCTGACGCTGGGAAAAGGCTCGCGCTTCGACTGCTTGAACGTGAACAAACTGGGCAAGGTGACAGTCAAGGGTGGCGACGTCATCCTGCGCGGCGACAAACGCTATGTGGAGGTGAAAGCGTCAGTGGTCACGGTGCAGATGGAGAAGTCGCCGAACAGCATTTATCCGCTGTCACTGCGGACGACGCTCCCGGCAACTGCCGAAAAGGGTGAGCAGTTCTTCATCCAGGTAACGCAGCAAAATGCCCAGGGCACGACAGTGGGTGGCGCGGCGATGGTATACCTGTTGAAGTAACCGTTTCTTACCCGGATGGCTGGTACACGCCAGCCATCTTACGCCGGGTAGAGCGGGCGGGCGTGACCGTGGGGGGAGTGCCCGCCCGCCCCGCTTGGCGTCACGCCGTCGGAGGTCATCGTCGTGCGCGGGCCGGCCCCGCAGGCGGGCCGGCCCAGCCTCACGCCGGCAGGAGCACGCTGAAGGTCGAGCCTTCGCCTTCGGGGCTCGACACTTCGAGGCGGCCGCCGGCGCGCGGTCGAGGCGCCGTGAGGGCGTGGCGACGGGCGGCCAGGGCGACCCGCGGCGGTGTCAGCGGCCGAGGGCCGCGGCCAGGGCGGCGATGGACTCGGGCGGC
>Ga0209430_1003088_pt1 | contig 9980 bp, 7 predicted proteins | sample BarGraIncub1133A_FD_184504 | JGI IMG/M metagenome (GOLD analysis project Ga0209430, IMG submission 184504) | Arctic peat soil microbial communities from Barrow, Alaska - Barrow Graham LP Incubations 11-33A (SPAdes) (version 2) | ecosystem: Environmental > Terrestrial > Soil > Wetlands > Peat... | reverse complement strand
ATTTTTAGGATAGGTGTATAGGTACTGCGAATGGCAGGAAGAAAAGCTTACGAATAGAATGATAATAATAATGCTTATTTTTTTCATTCGATTAAGTTAAGATTAATTTGACTTAATTTAATTAATATGTAATATTTTGAGATTATTAAACTGAAGTTTCGTTGGTGTGCCTGAACTGTGGATGAGTGATTAAAACTAAGGGAAACAAATATCTCCCTTAGTTTTGTTACAGAATCCAAGCCATAATTTTAATACCCAGGATTTTGATTTTCAGGGCCAATAAGTGAATTCCTGATGATCTCAAGATATGGTATAGGATATAGGGTACGGAAAGGTTGGAAGGTGAATTGCCTGTTGGTACTTAAACCGCTATTGCGAGGGTATTCCTTATCCAGATATTCGGAGACAATTCCTGTACGCACTAAGTCATACCAGAAAGAATATTCAGCCAGAAATTCATGACGACGTTCATTCATCACTGCAACCTTCTTGATATCTGCGGTATAGGAGCTAAAATGAGGATTACTTTTGTAGAAAGTTTCCGCGCTGGGTACAACAACTGAAGTAGCATTATATGGGATAGGCTCGTTGGGGAACTTTGGTTGAAGTGCCACTTCCAGATTACCCCAGGCGCGGTTACGGATTAAATCCAGATAATACCATCCAGAGTGTCCATCTCCATCTGCACCATCGCCGACAGTTTCGAAAAGACATTCGGCATAGTTTAGCAACACTGCAGCATAACGCATCCAGACACAAGATTGAGAATAATAAATCTTTTCAGTATATAATACCCGTTTCCATTGTTTCATACAATAATTATTGGGCATGTTCTCTGCAGTAACCAGAACATCGTTAGTCATTTGTTGTCCTGTATATGGATTCATCTCCCCACGGGCTACGACTGAGTATTTTCTCCGCTTGTCTCCCGGTTCGAAAGAGGCGACATACTCATCCGAGATGAACAATGCCCCCCAGCCCCCGACACTGGGTGCAGCAGTCAAACAACTGGCCCACAATAGCGCATCAGTTTTGTCGGCTGCTCCCCAACCCATGTCTACGAAATCAGGAAAGGCTACTTCAAAGATGCTTTCTCTGGCCCACCAATGGTTCTCAGTATGAATGGTACCATAACTGGGTTCCAGACTATATGTTTGGCTATCGATAATTTCTTTCAGCTCTTTTTTAGCTGACGCATAATTCTTCAGATACATATACACCTGAGCCATATAGGCCTTGGCCATTCCTTTGGTTATCCGGCCGTATTCCCCTTTCCATGGAGTCCATTCAAGAATACCGGCAGCAAAAGAAAAGTCTTCCAGTACAAAGTTCCAGGTTTCTTCAACCGTGGCTGCACGAGCCTTGTTCGGGTTGTTCGAAAAAGTTTCTCCTTCAGCCAACATTGGTATACGACCGAAGTTTTGTGCAAGATAATAGTAGAAAAAACCACGAATGGCACGGGCTTCAGCCATAATGATGTTTTTGGTCGTTTCTCCATTTGTAAATACAGCAGGATCTGCATCCTTCAACTTGGCAATGAAACGGTTGGCGCGGTCAACTCCTCTATAGCAGTTTAACCAGCCGATTTCAAACATATCTTTATCGGCACGCCAGTCATGACGGGTAAATTCATTGTCCCATCCCATGGCCTGACAATCGAGGGCTGGATAGTTGGAAAAAGCCATTTGGGGTTTGAAGTTCCAGTTTTGTTGAATATCAACTCCTTTTTTGTCAGGATACAACATATCGTATACTCCGTTCAAGCCTTGTATTATGGTTGCTTCAGAGGAGAACAACGCTTCAGGTTGGATAACGTCATAACGATCTACTGTCAGATAATCTTTGCTGCAGGAAGTACTGAACACTAAAGACAGTACCAATAAAAAGTTGTAAAAATATATTCTTTTCATAATCATTTTTTTAATGCATTGAACATGTTAGAAGCCGAAATTGAAACCAAAAGTCCATGTTTGCGGAAATGGATACCTGCCACCGTCAAACCCAGTTTGTTGTACGTTGCCGTTTCCGACTTCAGGATCCCCGATATCATATTTGGAGATGGTCATGAGGTTTTCAATACTGACAAAAACACGGGCTGATTCCATTTTTACCGAGGAGAGAAGATTTTTCGGAAATGTATATCCCAATTGAACATTTTGCACTTTTAGGAAATCACCTTTTAGGATAAATGCATCGGATATTTGCCCATTATGATTAAGATCTTGCTTGGTAAGTCGGGGATACAAATTGGTCGACCCTTCACCATTCCATGCGTTAGTAGCATAGTCAGCCAATATGTTATTGGTACTAAAGGAAACCAAATTACGGTATGAATATGACAAAATATCTTGACCAGCTACTCCATAGAAGTACATGTTAAAGTCGAAATTCTTGTAACTCAGACTGATATTTAACCCATAAGTAAGATCGGGATAACCGTTTCCTATGATTTCCCGATCCTTGTCATCAACCCAACCGTTTCCATCAAGGTCTTTGAATTTCCGATCGCCGGGTTTGGTTCCGATCGACTGGTAAGCTCCTTTGGTGGCTCCTTTCGCAATAGCATTTGCATTCAGGGCATCGATTTCAGCCTGATTTTGGTATATGCCATCTGAACGCCATCCAAAATAAGAACCTACAGGGAACCCATTCCTGGTGATGGAGTAACTGCCCCACCATGCTCCTGAACCCACATCGTTGTTGGAATATATATCAGCTCCGACATCTACTGCTTCGTTTTTCAGGGTAGTGGCATTGGCATTTACATTGAAATCCCAATCGTTCCATTTTTTGTGATAGCCAATTTGAAACTCTAATCCCGAATTGCGAATTTGACCGGCGTTGGTATAAATTTGGGTAAAACCTGTTGAAGGACGAAGTCCCCTGTATAAGAGCAAATCCTTGGCATCTCTACGGAAATAATCAGCCGTAAATGTCAGGGAATTGTTCATGAAGCCCATGTCAATCCCAATATTCAACTGTTCGTTGGTTTCCCATTTCAGGTTGGTATCTATTTCGGACAGCTGAGCAAGACCCGGTGCAATTGTGAAGGCATTGCTGGTTTGATTATAAAGATAGTAAGCTATGCGATTGGAAGATAGCTGGTCTACAGATAAATTGGTGGCATTTCCAGCATTTCCTGTTTGTCCCCAACCGGCTCTCAGTTTTAGGTTACTGAAAATATTCTGATCCTTCATGAACCCTTCTTCCGAAATTCTCCATCCCATAGACAACGAAGGGAAAGTACCATATTTATTTCCGGCACCGAAATTGGAAGATCCATCGCGGCGAACCGTGGCGGTTAGTAAATAGCGATCGGCAAACGAATATATGATACGTCCAAAGAAGGATTGTTCACGGCTGTCAATACCCAAACCACCTCCACCGAAGATAGTTTCAGGAGCTTGAGATAGCCCGATGGTACGAAGTGTATTTACTGCAAAGTCGCTGGAGCTGGCATTTATATTTTCTGAAAATCCTTTTGTAACGGAGTGTCCCAGCAAAGCAGTAATACGGTTTTTTCCAAATGTAAGATTATAGGTTAAATAATTTTCCAGGATATACTCCATAAAACTGCTTTGGTTCATTATTAAATCGTCAGTTGGATTATAGTAAAAGGGGCGAAAGTTCCGTGCCTGATATGTGTGATCGCCTTTGCCAGTATAATTAATACCTCCAACAGATTTGAAAGTCAATCCTTTAAATAAATCAATTTCAACAAAAGCATTGGCCAGAACCCTGTTGGTGTAATTTAGCCCATCGGCAGTTTCTGCAACAGCTATTGGATTATCTTCGCCACCGTTGTTGAACCCGTTTCCTTCGCGCGGGAAATGGCCCCAGGTTCCATCAGGATATTTTATAGGAACATTCACTAGTTTTCCGACAGAAAGTGTATCCATAGTAGGGATTAAACTGGCATAATTCATCAGGTTTCCACTTCCCTGAGATTCGGAGCGCATGAATGAAACATTCAATCCTGTATGGATAAAATCTTTGATGTTGTGCGAAATATTGGCACGGGCGGTCAACCTTTTAAAGTTTGTAGCACGAATGATCCCTTCGTTGCCTAAATATCCGATTGACATCATGGCCTGAGTACTTTCAGACCCTCCCGATGCTGAAAGGTTGTATTGCTGCATCAAGCTGGGCCTAATCATCTCTTTCTGCCAGTCAAAACTATTCAGGGCAGATGGATTAGCCCAAATGGGATTGTATGCAGTTCCGTCATTCTTTGCTACATTATTAGCTGCGGTAGCGAATTGTTCGGCATTGGCAACATCAATTGTGGTATTCTGATTTTGCAAGCCGAAGGAAGCATCGAATGTAAGGTTAGCGCGGCCTTTACTTCCTTTTTTAGTGGTGATCATGATTACCCCGTTGGCGCCACGGGCACCATAAATAGCGGTAGCTGAGGCATCCTTCAATACTTCAATTGATTCAATATCGTTTGGATTCAAGAAGCTGGCGTTAGATCCGACCATAATACCATCGACTACATACAGCGGTTCTGCAGAATTATTAATGGTAGCTGTACCACGAATGCGGACGGAAGTGCCTCCATCAGGAGATCCTGACGTTCTTATAATCTGCACTCCTGCAGCCATACCTTGTAGTCCTTGTTCCATGGTAATAGGATGACGTTTTACCAACTCTTCAGGTTTGACCGAGGACACAGAACCGGTCAGATCGCTCTTTCTCACTGTTCCATAACCAATCGCCACAACTTCTTCAATACCAACTGTTTCTTCTTCCATTGTGATGTTTATGGTAGTCTTGTTTCCTACAAAAACTTCTTGAGTTTTCATCCCCACAAAAGAAAATTGTAAAGTAGCATTTTCAGTATTATTGGAAAGTGAGTAATTTCCATTGGCATCGGTAATGGTTCCATTTGTAGTACCTTTTACCACCACAGTAGCGCCAGGAAGCGAGGCTCCTGATGAATCGGTGACTTTGCCGGAGATGGATTTTTGTTGCTGGGTTGGAGAATCTCCTAAGAAGTTGTTCGCTTCGGGTGTTGTCAGTACAATTTGCCTGCCTTTTACGGTATAACTTACATTGGTGCCTGCAAAAATTTTGTCAAGTATCTTTTCAATCGTACTACCTCGTAATTCAATATTTACTTCTCGGTTTACATCAATGATTTTTTCGGAGTACAGAAAGAAAAATTCACTCTGGTTTTCAATAGCTCCCAATACATCTTTGACCGTGGTATTTTTCAGATCCAAAGAAAGTTTAGTTGTTTGAGAGTATAAGTCTGTTGCCATAGCCCCCAAAAACGAAAACAGAATAATGCACAGCGTTAGTTTCATTTTTAATAAGATTTTGTTCGCACCTGGGAATAATATCCCAAGAGCATGATCCCATACTTTTTTTTTCATACTTTTGTTTTGAATTGGTTTAAAATTTGTCAAATTTCATTTTGACCTTTTTTGAATCTCAGGCAGGAAGATGGTCGCACATTTTCCTGCTTTTTTTTTATCCATAAGTATTCTATCTCATAGGCATTTCTTTAGGTTTGTATATGATTAGCGTTTAATATCTTTTGTTTTCAATCCTATTTGCACTTTTTGTTTGGAGAAACTTCCATCAGGTAATTTTTTACTTAAAATTATCTGATAGCTAACTGGTGTAGCCAACGACAACAATTCAAGCACCTGTGGTAGCGTTTCGTCTCTAAAAGTGGCGGTAAAAGGATATTCTATTGTTTTTTGATTGGAAATTTCAACATCAATGTTATACCACCTTGCCAGTTTTTTTGCAATATCTTCTACATTATCGTTTTTGAAAACCAACAAACCATCTTTCCATGCGGTATATTTGTGGGTGTTCTCCGTTTCAAGGGTATAAATATTTTTTTTCGCATCAAATTTTAAACATTCGCCAGGCGTTAATGCTTTTATTTCGCTGTTGCTTTTTCTCTCATAAAGAATAACCTTACCTTCAACAAGAGTAGTCTCAACTGCATCGTCATCCGGATAATCGCTGACATTAAATGCTGTCCCGGTAGCCTTTACCTCCAAACGGTCTGTTCCGACAATAAATGGCACCTTTGCATTATGGGCTATCTCAAAATAAGCTTCACCGGTTAAAAATACTTTACGGAATTCACCATCGAAACGATAGGGATATATTAATTTACTGCCATGGTTAAGAAATACCTTTGTACCGTCGCCCAATTCGATGTGCATTCGGGAACCGGCAGGAGCTTCAACTTCCAACTCATTTAAATTGGCGGCATAACGGTCATGATCTGAAAGGTTGGTGTAAAGAAGCAGGCTTAGAACAGGTAACAGAAGAATTGCAGCAGCACGTGTTATTATTGTCAATATCCGGGTTTTGGTTAAGGCTTTTTGAATTACTAATTGTGTGGGATTCTGGTTAATATTGATTTGGTGATGAATTTTATCCAATATACGGTTGTATTTTATCCTTTCAACAGGCAAGGCTTCGGGTTCAAATTCTTCCCATATCTCTTGTACCATTTCTCTACCGGAATTTTTAAGAGAGTCATCCCTGATCCACAAAAGAAGTTGTTCGAACTCCGTTATCGTACAATTTTCCTGCAAATATTTTATGAAAATTTCTTTCGTCATATTAATGTGTTATAGAAAACTAATCTGTAATATACGGGGTATCCTAAAATATCGTTTTACAAACTCTTTTAAACCCCATTTTAAGATTGTTTCAAACAGTGATACGTTTAACTTTAGAAACACCACTATGTCAATTTTGAAAAAAAATCATTTTTCTCAAAAAAAGTTGATTTCAGACAAATCCGGTTGACTTAGCCAACTATAAAATGGGACATGAATGCCTGTATTAGCTTTATAAAATGGAGATACCGAAAGAATAGAAGTCTTTAAATTAAAGGAACAGACTCATAAACAACATATTTATCAGCAAGGAATTGTCCATATTCTGACGCAGATATTTTAAGGCTTTTACCATGTGGTTTTCAACCGTATTTTTCGATATTCCCAATTGTTTTGCAATTTCAGGGTAAGTCAAACCTTCCTCCCGGTGTAATAGGTAAACCTGTTTCTGCCTATCAGGTAAATTAGCAATCAATTTTTCTGTCTGAGTGTTCAGTTCGTTAAATTCAAGTTCACTTATCGAGTTTGGAGTAGTATAGATTACGGAATAATTCCGAAGGTGTTCAAGGTATTTCGTGTTGTTGATTCTTTTACGGATGAGGTCAATCGAATTATTGTAAGCAATGGTAAAAATATAAGAATTTAATAATTTGTAGTCCTCAATGTTGTGTCTTGACTCCCATATTTTCACAAAGACTTCCTGCACAATATCGTCTGCTTCAGCTTCATTCTTTAAAATTTTAAAGACGAATGAAAACAGTTTATGGCTGTATAGTTCATAAACCCGATCAAAGGCCAACATATCCCCATTTTTCAAACGGGTCAATAGTTCGTATGTAATATTGTCTTTGCCAAGGTTCAATGTCAAGTATGATTAGAGAGTTCAAGTGGCTAAATTATAAAAATACTTAAATAAAAGATTTGATCATTCTTATTCTCACAGAATTAATAAAATGGATATTTATTTGTAACCCTCCAATTTTCCACCCTTGGTCTCATTTTTTGTCACACTTTTTGCAAGCCTTCGCACCAATAGCACATTGTCTTTTCGTGCCTCAAAGTCAAAGACCTATTCCAACCCACAAATCAAAAAGACGTTTCACTTCAACCACCTCCACCGTTCCGCTTGTGCCAAAAAATTCAACCCCAAATCTATTGATACATAACGCACTATTCTATAACAAACCCCACAAAACCCAACCTGACCGAAGCTTGTCATAGAATCACGCTATGTACAATAGCCGCACAAACCCCACCCACTCGCTATTCGGTCAGCATCTTTCTAATCAGCATAGTCGCCGGGAAAAACCACAAAAAGCCCCACCACCCGTCTAAGGTGCAGACCATGAATTGTTTTACGGCCAAAGCCTGCGGCCAGAGGCTTCCGCTTCTCTCCATTACACTCCAAGGCTGCACTTCGTTCCGCCACCTTACACCTGTCCGCCTTTTGGCGGATTCCATTCCGTTCATTGTCAGCCCCCAGCCTCGGCTACCCGCGCAAGAGTGCTTCCATTCATTCCATTTCGCTCAGGCCAACCCTCAGTTCCATTCCGCTCCCCTTTGGCTCTCCAACCCACAACCCCGAACTCAAAGCCAAAACGGGAAGCTCCATTCCACACAACCCCATTCGCTGCTTTCCATTCAGTCACCATCCTTGCTTTTCCCATCCCAATCAGCGGTATGCCCTGTGGAATTGTCCACCCCTGAAAACCAAAGACCACAAAATTCCCCGCCACCCTTTAATGGTGCAGGTAAAAATAAAGGATCATTTCCGCACGGCCATTGTGCTTGCAGCCGGTTCGTCTCACTCATTCAACCGTTCGCCGTGACGCTCGTTCCTCACGCCACCGCTCACTAATTCATTTCGTTCACCTCACCAGCTTCAGCACCCCACGTGTGCGTGTTTCGTGCCTCAACACCTACACCTTTCCCCACCCACAGCAACATTTCCACTTATTTTTACCTGCGAAATTGTTTGCCCCATAAAACCCACGGTCGCCAATCATTGTCGCTTTAATCAGCCTGCATTGATCGTTTCATCATGCTATTGAAATGAGAATAACTCCCATCCCACTTTCCGGTGCCAGTTATTTCCCATTTCAACAGCACATCATCATCATACCCGAAATTTGTCATTTCCTTTTTTTGAAAAAGGGTTTTTAAGGGATTTATCCATGAAAACTGATGGAAAGTAATCAAACATGACCGTAGTAATAATGTCACTGCAAACGAACGCATCCAAACGCATAAACATCTAATCATCAAACATTGCCCAATTATTGATATACCTTGGTGCAGATAAGGATAAGGTCGGGTTTGGTTCGTGTCAAGTCCATACCAAGTCCAAGTACAAACAATTAAAAATTACTGCCATGGGCACGATTAAACAAGGTATTTTGGGTGGCTTCTCCGGCAAGGTCGGAACAGTCATTGGGGGCAACTGGAAAGTCATTGATTATATGCGTGGAAAAGCTGCCAGTGTTTCAAATCCTAAAACAGAAGCACAACTGGACCAAAGGGCCAGATTTGGTGCTGCTCTCAAATTCTTACAACCATTAACCCCATTTCTGAGAATTGGCTTTAAGAATTACGCTGTGAAAATGACTGCTTTTAACAGCGCTATGTCCTACAACCTGAACAATGCTCTTTCCGGTAGTTATCCGGATTATTTCATCGACTTTCCCAGCGCATTAGTATCACGTGGCTCTCTTCCGGGTGCATTAAATCCACAGATCCAATCCTCAAATCCTGGTCAGGTTGATTTTACTTGGGAAGATAATTCTCAGGACTCAACGGCAAACACCTTCGATAAGGTTATTTTGGTTATTCTCAATCCTGCCAAGCAGAAGGCGATTACAATTATTGGTGGCAATGAAAGGTCTGCTTGTGCACAGGCAATTGAAGTTCCGTCAACGTTTGCTGGTGATGAGGTGCAATGCTACATTTCATTTCAAAATGCAAACCAGTCTATTTTGTCAAACAGTGTTTATGCCGGTTCTGTCAATGTGTATGACTAAAATTGGATTAGGCAAAATGCTTAAAACCGCTTTCTTTCAGAGGGCGGTTTTTGTTTTTAATATCCTTTGGTAACGCCTTTTTGACACGTTTTGTATGCAAATTGTATGTAGGAAAATAAAAAAGCTGCTGCGATCTCTCGTAACTGCTTTATTTTGAAGTGGCCCCACCTGGGCTTGAACCAGGGACCACCTGATTATGAGATAAGTATTGTATGTAAAAACGCGGAAATCCGCCATGTAAAAGTTTCGCGAAAAGAAGTTCTATGGAATGGGATCAAGCATTATCAGGTAATTAATATCGATATTACGGAACAAAAGAAGCTAACCATAGATCTGATAGCAGCCAAAGAACACGCCGAGCAAAGCGACC
>Ga0209430_1003087_pt1 | contig 9987 bp, 11 predicted proteins | sample BarGraIncub1133A_FD_184504 | JGI IMG/M metagenome (GOLD analysis project Ga0209430, IMG submission 184504) | Arctic peat soil microbial communities from Barrow, Alaska - Barrow Graham LP Incubations 11-33A (SPAdes) (version 2) | ecosystem: Environmental > Terrestrial > Soil > Wetlands > Peat... | reverse complement strand
TACAAGTTCTCCATTAATAGTTTCAAAATCCTCTATAGCATTGCGACCCTCTACCCCTGATACATCAACCACATGAACCAGTAGCTTTGTTCTCTCTATGTGCTTTAAAAAATCATGTCCAAGCCCAACACCCTCATGGGCACCTTCTATGATTCCTGGTATGTCAGCTATTACAAAGCTCTTTCCCTGTTCAATCTTAACTACTCCAAGGTTTGGAACCAAAGTTGTAAAAGGATAGTTTGCTATTTTGGGTTTAGCAGCAGAAACCATTGATAAGATCGTTGACTTACCGACATTTGGAAAACCAATTAGACCAACATCTGCAATCATTTTCATTTCAAGAATCATAGCTCGTTCTTCGCCAACGTTACCACTTTTGGCAAAAGTAGGAATTTGCCTAGTTGGTGTGGCAAAATGCTGATTACCCCTGCCGCCTCTTCCACCCTTTGCTATAGCACAAGTCTGTCCTATCTTTACTAAATCCACAAGTACGATTCCCGTGAGTTCATCCTTTATAACTGTTCCAATTGGAACCCTTATAATCAAATCTTCACCGTTTTTTCCAGAACAATTTTTAGTGCCGCCATCTTCACCGGCTTCGGCTTTGAAATGCTTTTTAAATCTAAAGTCGATCAAGGTATTTATTCCTTCATCAACTACAAAAATAACATCTCCACCTTTTCCGCCATCGCCACCGTTTGGTCCTCCAGCTGATATATATTTTTCTCGGTGAAATGATACCATCCCATTTCCACCATTTCCAGCCTTAACATGTATTTTAGCACTATCTTTAAACATTTATTTTTCTCCATAAACTCAAAATAGTTCTTTCTTTTAACAATAAATACTGAAAGAACAGTTAAATCTAACTAAATTTTATCCTTTTACCTACGCCAAACTCTCTTTATTATACCATTTTTCGATCAATTTATGTGATTATCCTAATAATAAAAATGTGCATTAAAAAAGGTAGAAAATGAATATCACATTTTCTGCCTTTTTATAATGCGATAAATATTAAATTTCAGTAATTATCTTAACTTGCTTTTTATCTTTGCCAAGTCTTGCAAACTTAACTTTACCATCTTTTAATGCAAACAAAGTATCATCAGAACCTATTCCAACGTTTAGACCAGGATGAACCTTCGTACCTCTTTGACGAACAAGAATATTTCCAGCTAATACAAACTGGCCATCAGCTCTTTTAACGCCAAGTCTTTGAGACGCGCTATCGCGACCATTTCTAGAACTACCAACACCCTTTTTATGGGCAAAAAGTTGTAAATTAACCTTTATCATGAGACTACACCTCCTCATTCATTACCTTCACATAGTCGGGATAAGCATACTCTATCTGTTTGAATCCTATTTCCGCAGTAGTCATAATTACATTGGCATCATGTCTTAATTCAAGTGATATATCCATGTCAAGCTTACATGACATAAATCCATCCCTCTGTTTAAAAAAACCTTTCAGACCAATAAGCTCTTCTATTGCTCCTACCGTAGTAAAAGTGATTGCAGAAATTGCTGAACATACAATATCATTGCCCTCTTCGGCATAACCTGAATGTCCCTGAACAACAAACCGTTTAATATTTCCCGCTAAATCCTTACCTATATTAACATTAATCATTAATAGTCAAATCCTTATGCATTAATCTTTTCAATCTGAACCTTTGTATACGGCTGTCTGTGACCTTGTTTCTTTTTGTAATTCTTCTTAGCCTTGTATTTGAAAACAACAATCTTTTCACCTTTACCATGGCTAATAATCTTTGCATTAACAGAAGCAGTTTCTAGCATTGGAGCTCCAAAATTCATAACTCCATCATTTGATACAGCAAGAACTTTATCAAAAACAACAGCAGAACCTTCTTCTTCGAAAAGCTTTTCAATGAAAACTACATCGCCTTCTTGAACTTTATACTGCTTACCACCAGTCATTATAATTGCGTACATGATACACCTCCTAATTAACAGTCTCGCCGACTAAATGACGTATACACATCACAGGCAATAATTCTTGCGAATTATATTTAGGGAGCCTTGGCCGAGCGGCTACCGATATATTTTAGCACAACAAGGAATCAATGTCAATTTCTTTGATTCTTAATCCATTAGCCTTCAAATCACTATCTGAAGAAACTAATATTTTTCTTTCTATTCCATTTAGCAACTCTTCTTTATGCTTTTTAATATTAGCTTCGACAATTGTTGACACCGAAGGATGTACCTCCACCTTTAACGCTTTGGCATCAGAAGATTTCATATACTCTTTGATTCCCTTCAATACCTTCATAGCATTCGTATCTGCTGTGAAGACTTTCCCGTTTCCATCACAGCATGGACAATCACAGGTCATTACTGTTGAAAGTTCCTGTCTTATTTTCTTTCTAGTCATCTCAACCAGTCCAAGCTCAGTCATTCCCAAAACAATGGTTTTAGTTCTATCACTTTTCAGACTCTGCCTTAGAGAATCAAGTACCATTTGCTGGTGCTCACTATCATTCATATCGATAAAATCAATTACAACTATTCCTCCAATATCTCTTAACCGAAGCTGCTTTGCAATCTCCTTAGTAGCCTCAATATTGGTTTTTAAAACAGTATCTTCTAAATTATTATCCCCAACAAATTTGCCAGTATTTACATCAATTACTGTAAGGGCTTCAGTTTTGTCAATAATTATATAACCACCACATTTTAGCCAAACTTTTCGGGCAAGAGCTCTCTCTATTTTGGTCTCTATTTGATAATAGTCGAAAATTTCATAGTCTTTTCGAAATAATTCAACTCTGTTCTTTAATACTGGTGAAATCATCTCAACCAACTCAAGAACTTTAAAATACTCTTTTTCATTGTTTATAATGAATTTATCTACATCCCATGTAAACAGATCCCTTACAGACCTATAAATCAAGTTAATATCTTTGTGAATGCATCTTGGAACTGGTCCATTGCACTCCATTTGTTTGATTTTGCTCCACAGCTTTGTTAGAAATGATGCGTCCTCAACAAAATTCGATTCCTCTTTGCCCTCAGATACAGTACGAACAATTAGTCCCATACCATTAGGCTTTAGTTTCTCTGCTATCGTCTTTAGTCTTTGCCTCTCTACATCATTTCCAATTCTACGTGAAATACCCACATAATCTGCATTTGGAAGCAATACAAGATTTCGTCCTGGCAAAGTTATATGTGTTGAAACTCTAGGGCCCTTAGTACCAATGGGCTCTTTAATTACTTGAACTGTTAATTCCTGTCCAATCCTTAAAATGTCAGAAATGTTGTATTGCGCAAAATCACGATAAACTTCTATTTCATCGTCTGAATATTCTTTTTGCAGTATAGCGTCCCCGACATACAGGAATGCATTCTTTTCATATCCAATATCAATAAATGCGGCTTGCATACCAGGTAAAACACTACTAACTTTTCCCCTATAAATGTTGCCAACAAGCCCCTGATGTGTTGTTCTCTCAATATGAATTTCTGCAAGCTCTTTGTCCTCAAGTATGCCAACCCTTATTTCTCCAGCATTGACGTCTACAATTATTTCATTAATCATCCAATCACCTCAAAGTAACTATAAAACAAGCCCATCCATTGGATCTAAAAGTTGGTCCTGAGCGTTAACAAATAGCTTTGTTCTATGAATTCTGTCAATTTCAAAATCAAATTCCAAATAACCAAATAGCGATTCGATCAAAAGATCCGGCTTTAGATTCGCCTTACTCCCAGCACTGACTAGCATAGTTAGTTTTATGATATTGTAAGTGCCGCACGGCTGTAATTCAAAATCCAAATCAAAAATCATATCCCTAATATTCGTATCTTTCATTCCACTTTTAGTTCTCTTTTCTATAATAATCTCGTTCTGCGCAAGATATTTGTCGATACTCACTTTTAAATTTTTCTCATTACATTCTGACTTAGTACCCACTACAACAATATACTCAGAAGCCGCTATTGTAGCCATTATATTTTGTTTTGATTGTCTTTGCTTTGCAGCGGTAATCTCCACTCCCTGCGGAAGCTGAGCATTCAATCTTTCCATAAACTCAGGAACAGATAGCTCATCATCAATAACCTCAAAATCCCCGTACTCCGCATCACTAGTAACGCCAACACTGAGGGGCAAGCCGAAAACCATACCTGGATGTGGATTAAACCCCTGTGAATAGACTATGGGAAGCCTCGCTCGTCTTATAGCACGTTCAAAAACCTTCATCAGGTCAAGATGTGAAATAAACTTCACTTCATCACCACGCCTAAATTTTGTACGAATATTAGCCAATGTCATTACCTCCACAAACACCACTTTCGAATATAGCAGCACCACACCCACCACAATCAACTTTACAGTTTAGTGAGATTTTCTCCTCAAAAGCTTTTTTACTTTCATTTATTAAATATTTCTTTGAAACTCCCACATCAATATGATCCCAAGGTAATATTTCATCATACTCTCTTTTACGTGTAGCATAAAAATATGGGTCTACGCCACATTCTTCAAAAGCTTTCATCCAGATATCATATTTAAAGTGTTCACCCCAGCCGTCGAACTTACATCCCAGCTCCCAGGCTTTAATCAAAACCTTACAAATTCTTCTATCTCCACGTGCAAAAACAGCCTCCATAAAACCCAACTTATTATCAGAATAATTATATGATATCTGCTTTGAATGGATTTTGTCTTTCAAAAACATTTGTCTCTCTGATAGATCTTGTCTGCTGTACTGAGCTTCCCATTGGAATGGCGTAAAAGCTTTTGGAACAAAGGAAGATATGCTGACATTGACGTTTAATCCCTTGCCATTCTTCTTTTGCACCTTTCTATATATAGCTAAGACCTTATGAGTCAGCTCTGCTATTCCTTCAACATCCTCTAAAGTCTCAGTTGGCAATCCTATCATGAAGTATAACTTCACACCATTCCACCCACCATTAAACGCAAGTGAAACTGCATTTAGCACATCCTCTTCTGTAATACCTTTATTAATTACGTCTCTGAGCCTCTGCGTTCCAGCTTCAGGTGCAAATGTCAGTCCACTTTTTCTCACCTTATGTGCTTTCTCCATTAAATCTAATGAAAAGGAATCTATTCTTAGAGAAGGGAGAGACAAATTCACTCTTCTCTCTTCCATTTCGTCAAGAAGTCTTGATGTGAGAACTTCTAAAGAAGTATAATCACTTGTGCTAAGCGAGGTAAGCGATATTTCTTCATAGCCAGTGCTATCTTCCAGTTTCTTAGCTAATTCCATTAACCTCTCAGGGCTTTTTTCTCTAACAGGCCTATATATAAAGCCTGCTTGGCAAAATCTACATCCTCTGCTACAGCCTCTAAAAACCTCGAGCATTACACGATCATGCACAATTTCAGTATATGGAACAACTATTTTATCAGGATAATATACCTTGTCCATATCCTTAATAATTCTCTTTCTTATATTTATAGGATACTGTGGTTTTAAAGGTGTAAAGCTCTTTATAGTACTGTCCTCATTATAGCTGAAATAATAAAATGAAGGCACATAAATACCTTCTATCTTTACTATCTCCTCAAGAAAAGCTACTCTTGTCTGACCTGTGCCCTTCCATTTTCCATAAGCATCCATTACCTCATTAATAATTTCTTCTCCCTCACCCATCATAAAGAAATCTACGATATCAGCAAGTGGCTCAGGAGTGTATGCACAAGGTCCTCCAGCACACACAAACACATCTCCTTCAACCCTAGCCTCAGATGTAAGAGGAATACCAGCAAGATCAAGCATATTAACTATATTTGTGTAGCTCATTTCATATTGAAGAGTAAACCCTACAAAATCAAAGTTTCTTATAGCATCCTTGGTTTCAAGGGCATACAGAGGTATGTTATTCTCACGCATTTTTACTTCCATGTCAGTCCAGGGTGCAAATACCCTTTCACAATAGCAATCCTCTCTCTCATTCAATAAATGATAAAGAATTTTCATTCCAAGATGGGACATACCTATTTCATAAGTATCTGGAAAACAAAATGCAAATCGAATGTCAACACTATCTGGATCCTTGATAACGCTATTCCACTCATTTCCAGTATATCTTGAAGGTTTTTCTACACTTTTTAACAATGCATCTGACAGCTTGATACTCATTTTTTCCTCCGCTGCTTAATTTAATATATGTATATAGTATTCCCAAAAATATAAGCGATCTCCCTTATGAGAAAGTCGCTTATAACCCTGGTCATCTCTATACTTTAATCTTTTTAAATTCATTTGTTTTTTTGCCTATATAATCTAGTACTTGTTTATGCTCTTCTTTTCCATTTCCCGAAATTCTAATAGGCTCACCAAAAGATATGCATATAGGCTCTTTTCTTTTTACTGGTCCTATATCTTTTATCAACTTGCCATTGCGCCAAAAATCAGTTTTTATAGCTACTGGTATCACTGGAACTCCAGCTTCTTTTGCCAGCTTTATGCCTAGCGAATTAAACTTTTCAGGACTAAACTCCACCTGCCTTGTTCCTTCAGGAAAAAGAATAATTGATGTACCGCTTTTAAGAAGTTCTTTCCCTTGGCTAAGAACATTTATTAAATCCTGCCTTGAATTACTCCTCGAAACTACAATTGGATTACGGCTACGCATTATAGGACCAAATATAGGATTTGAGATAAGGCTCTCTTTAACAACAAAGGTCACTTCTTTTATAGGTGCAATAATGGATGGGAAAACAAAAGTCTCCAAAGTGCTCATATGGTTGCTTATAAAAACGACAGGACCATCTGCTTTACTTATGTTTTCGATGCCATCGATAAAAAATTTTCCGCCACTATTCTCAATATTTTGGAAAATTCTATAGCTTGAAGCAGCCCACTCCTCAGTGTCATATTTGCCTTCTGAAACTGATTTACGCCCTTTAAAAATCACTTTGCTATATCCATATACAAAATACCATCTCGTGTTTAAAAAAAGTTTATCCAAGAAATTTCTTTTGTTTCCACTGGTTTTATATTTATCTCCAGTAAAAAATGGCTTAATCAAAAATATCACATCCAATTTTATTATTCTCATTTGCTTAATCCTACTACCAGTGATTATTATATCTCACATTTTATCCGATGTCTATCGTCTCTAAACACCTGCTTCTATAATCGAGGTTACTACCCAAAATAAATCTTTGATAACAATTTTAAGATTTTTACTGATAAATAAGACTTTTTATAATATAATATAGTAAAAATATAATTAATGTAAATTAATATATATTGGAATTTCGATATGGAGATAATTTATGGATGCTAAAAGTATAAGGATTGGTACAAAACTTGAAATCGAAATACCATCAACTAGTAGGACAAACGATTTTACATCAAGCTATGTTAGTCAGTTAATTGATGTCATTGATCACAAAACTATTTGTGTTGTAGCACCCATGATTGAAGGTAGGCTAAAGTATCTATCTAATGGTTCAAATATAGCTATCTATTTTTTGAATGATAAACAAGATCTTTTAAACTTTAGTGCCGTAGTAAAGGGGTACCGAAAAATCGGACCTTTAGAAACATTTGATATAACAATTACTGGAGATATCACGAAAATTCAAAGAAGAAGATTCTATAGGCTAGATGTTGCTCTCAGCAGCCAATATATAGTTAAAGATGCGCAGTTGTTAATTAGCAATAAGCATGAATTTTCAAAAACAGACGAAGCAGATCTAAAAACAGCATATACTAAGAATATAAGCGGAAGTGGTCTTTGTCTCGTTCTTGATCAACCCCTTGAGGCGGGTTCAACTTTAGATATTACTATCAACCTAGATGATACTGCCCTAATAAAAGTATCTGCTCAAGTAATCCGGTCAATAAATGCCCTTAATAAAAAATATGAGGTAGGTATGCATTATGTAAAAATAACGCCCCGTGATTTAGAAATATTAACAAAGTTTATATTTCAAAAACAAAGACTCATATTAAAGAATACAATGCAGGCAAAAATTAGGTAATACTTTTATTATTTTGGTTCAGGGCTTTTTAATTTGTATTGCCCTGCTGACCGAGGTAATACCATGCTTTCTGCGTATAGAATCCATAGCTTTTTCTAGTTTTTCTTCTTTTTGCGAAAGGTTATGAACTTCATTAAAAACATCTGATTGATCAAAAAGTGATAACTGAGCACAAAGGCTATCTTGTTCAAATCCAGTTATACTAATGCCTATAAGTCGTACTGGTTTGGAACTATTCCAATTCTTCTTTAAAAGAGCAAACCCTTTTTCATATATATCCTTTGTTAAATACGTCGGCTCTACACATATCTGCCGTGTTATATTCTGAAAATCTGAGTACTTTATGGCAACTTGAATTGTTCGTGCCTTCTTATTGTTTTTTCTTGCATCATAGCCAACCTCTTCACACATTTCAAGAAAAACATTTCTTAAATCCTCTATATTTACTGCATCCTCCGAAAGAGTATTAGAGCGTCCGATCGACTTCATTTCACCAGATGCATGAGGTATTACAGGTGAATCATCAATACCATTTGCCAGTCTTTGAAGCCCTATCCCCTGCTTTCCAAGCATTTGGTTCAGTGCTTTGGGATTATAATTAGACAAATCACCAATAGTTAGGATTCCTATATTGTTAAGTTTCACTCCTGTCTGCTTGCCGATGCCGTACAAATCTGTGACCTTTAACGGCCAAAGCTTAGTTTTAATATCTTTTATCCATAGTTCAGTTATACCCATGGGCTTCTTTATTTCTGATGCAATTTTTGCAAGAAGCTTGTTTTCTGAAATGCCAATGGAGCACCACAAACCTAATTCATCATTAATATTATCCATAATCCTTTGAGCCACCTCCAGGTGTGTCCCAAAGAGACTCTCGGTTCCAGTCATGTCTAGCCATGCTTCATCTATACTATTTTGCTCAACAACTGGAGAATAGTTGCTTAGAACCTTCATAACGTCCTGTGATTTCGCCTCATAAAAATGATGATCTGGTGGAATAATCATCATTCCAGGGCAGAGTTTTAGTGCTTGATGTATAACCATTGTGGTTTTTACACCATATTTCCTTGCCTCATAATTTGCAGCAAGAACTATACCTGTCCTATTCTTAGGGTTTCCAGCTACTGCTGCTGGTTTACCTATTATCTCAGGGTTTCTGGTCATTTCACAGCTTATGAAAAAAGCATTCATATCCACTAAAAAAACTACTCTTTGCATCTACCCTTCTCCTCGCAAAAAGGGAGTCCTAAAGAGGACTCCCTAAATACTATACCATGTACAAATTATTTAGCTGCTTTTGACAACTCAGCGAGTTGAGCAAATCCAGCTGCATCATTAACTGCCATATCAGCGAGAACTTTTCTGTTAAGTTCAATTCCTGACTTCTTCAAACCATTAATGAATTTGCTATATGATATGCCGTTAATTCTTGAAGCAGCATTTATTCTTGCTATCCAAAGCGTTCTGAAATCTCTCTTCTTTAATCTTCTATCATTGTAAGCATAGTTCCAAGATTTCATTACTGCTTGTTTTGCCATTTTAAAGAGCTTGCTTTTTGCTCCAAAATATCCTTTTGCAAGCTTTAGTACTTTTCTATGTCTTGAGCGAGTTCTCATCGCACCTTTTACTCTTGCCATAAATCTTGTCCTCCTTCTTATTTATATGGAATAAGTTTTCTAATAGTCGCTGCATTTGCTGCTGAAAGATATTTACCTAATCTATGATGCTTCTTAGCCGTCGTAGACTTAGAAATAAGTCTGTGGTTTCTCCATGCCTGTCCACATTTAATCTTTCCACTAGCTGTAACTCTAAATCTTTTTTTTGATGAACTATGGGTCTTTAACTTTGGCATATTATTTTCCTCCTGTTCTACTACTTTGGATTAAGTATCATTTTTACTTTTTCTGCAAACTTTTCGAGAAGATTAACTTCGAGTCCCGAAAGCAATAAAATGCAACAAAAAAAGTGGATAGAAGAAAGTATCCACAATA
>Ga0209430_1003086_pt1 | contig 9988 bp, 16 predicted proteins | sample BarGraIncub1133A_FD_184504 | JGI IMG/M metagenome (GOLD analysis project Ga0209430, IMG submission 184504) | Arctic peat soil microbial communities from Barrow, Alaska - Barrow Graham LP Incubations 11-33A (SPAdes) (version 2) | ecosystem: Environmental > Terrestrial > Soil > Wetlands > Peat... | reverse complement strand
GGTGGAAATGTGATGAAAGCGATCATTATAAATCGGTAACTATTTGAATGTTGAAAATGGTGAGATGAGGTATCTTATGGATAAAAAATATATTTTGGCAATCGATCATCAGTGCGGAGATGATTTAGAAGTGGGCTGTAATAGTGAGAATGTGAATGACAGAGTAGTATAGGCAAGTATAAATTTTTTCTTAAACCTTATCATTCAAAATAAAGATAAGTATAAAGGATAAGCAAATACATGAAATTCAGCACTATATAACAGAGATAGTAGAATGAATTAACTCCATTAATTTAATTTGTATTCAGAGGGACAATATTGTACCCGACCTATATTGGTATCGGTAAAGTTCCTCTTGATATAAATGCTAAATATACTTAGAAGCACTTAAGATACTGGCTTTCAAGGAACATCCGATGTGGGTGTTCTTTTGTATTTAGCATTAGAACAACCGAATTCAGTAGTTTTCCTATTACAAATTTTTAATAAACAATTAAAAGTAGAATCAAATTTCAACTGTTTGAAAAATTAAAATCTAACAATCACCCCTTCAAAAAATACATTTATTACAGCACCAGTATCTGATAATTAATATAAAAGATTTCAAAAATTTTCAAATATTATAAATGAGCTACTAAATTGTATTTCATTGTTGGACAGAAAATATAGTGATGTTTTGATGCTTAGATATACTTACGGCTTTAACGATGATGAAATAGCAAATTTACTTGGTATCAGTAATGAGAATATCAGAATAAGACTTCATAGAGGCAGGAACTTTCTTAAAAATAAGCTGAATGAGGTGAGTATCAATGGATAAATATCTAAATGATAAGCTTTTTGAAGATATATTGGAATATACACTAGAACAAGAGTGTGAGCGAATGGGTGAAGAGTTTCCTTCTGAAAGGGAACTGTCAAAAAGTATTTCTGTTTCACCTGAATTTGAGAAAAAAATGAATACTCTCTTTAATAATGAAAAGAGAAAAGTAAGGAGGAAGTATATTTTAAATATCACTAAAAAAGTTGCTGCGTGTGTAGCAATTGCGCGGATATTAAATACTACCCTATTAATTGGAGTTCAGTCCTACAGAGTCCAATTCTTTAATCTGTGCATTGACGTTAAGGATGAGTTTATAACTTTCTTCTTTGAGGATAAGGGTGACAAAGGGGTAATTGGATTAAATCAAATTCCTAGTGACTGGCAAGAAGTGTACCTTCTTACATATATTCCGGAAGGATTTTCAATTACAAAGGTTAGTGCTTCTGGAGATATAAAAAGAATTATATTTAGTAACGAGGAGACTAAACAAATAATAAGTTTTAGTTATTGTCCAATTAAGACCAGTACATTTTCACTTGATACTGAAGATGCCAATACACATAAAATTGATATCTTAGGGAATGATGGTTATATTTCTGAAAAGTACATAGATGGTGAAAAACGTACTTCGATAATTTTCAGGAATGATACTTTAGTGTTTTCTCTCATAGCGCCATTTGACCAGAAGATATCCGTCAGAATAGCAGAGAATATAAAAAAAATAAGATAATTTAGAAAATTTTGTAACAGAATTCATTCTTTTATGGTTATTATAGTGTAGCAATTTTTTAAAGTATATTTGTAAGCGGTAAATAACTCATCACCTTTAATAATTAATCCTACCATGAGATAATCTCTTTATCAAATAATAAGGAGCAATTGTAGATGGCTAAAAAGGATAATTCAGAGCAATGGGAACATTTGTTGTCTGATTACAGAAGCAGTAGTATGACTGCAAATGAATGGTGCCAGTCAAATCAGGTTAAGCGAAGCATATTCTATTACTGGATGAGAAAGCTGAAAACCAAAAGCTCAGAGGATATAAATACCAAATGGGCATCAATACCGTTACCAAATGTTCAAGTGGTGGCACTGCCATCTTCACCTATTACATTAAAAATAGGTGATTTCAGTCTTGAAATAGAATCTGGTTTTGAGAAGGTGGCATTAAAAGATATTCTTAGTGTGGCGATACAATTGTGCTGAATATTCTGAATCTAGACCAAGTATATCTTGCTTGCTGTCCTACTGACCTGAGGAAATCTATCGATGGATTGGCAACACTAGTGAAAATAAGATTCAAGCTTGATCCGTTTTCAAATTGTCTATTTGTATTCTGTAATAGGAACCGCAACAAGATTAAAATCTTGGAATGGGAATTTTCAGGATTCTGGCTACACTACAAAACTATAAAACCTTCGGAACAAATAGGTACCAAGGCTTTAACCGGAAAGAACTATTGCGACCAGCTTTTTTCAATTGAAAAAAAGCTTTTAGAGTGTACCTCTGAAGAAAGATACAAAAAACGTCTTGAAATGGCAAAACCAGTTCTTGATGAATTTTATGCTTGGCTGAAATCATTTGGGGCAGTGCCTCAAAGTGCATTAGGAAAGGCTGTCAATTATACCTTGGGTCAGTGGAAGTACCTTGTAAATTACCTACAGGATGGCCGGTGTGAAATTTGTAATAATAGAGCTGAACGTAGTATCAAACTTTTTGTAATCGGTCGAAAAAACTTCATGTTCTCCGACACAGTAAAAGGAGCAAAAGCCAGTGCAATAGCCTATAGCATTATTGAGACTGCTAAGGAAAATGGTTTAAATCCCATGAATTATTTGAGCTATCTGTTTGAGAGAATGCCTAATGTGGATTTTAAAAACAACCTTGATGTGTTTGAATCTCTTTTCCCATGGGGGCAACTTCCTGAGAATTGTTATATTAAGAAAAGCGGTGAATAACTGTCAAGGTAACAAGATATTTACCGCTTACGTATATGGTGAGAAAAGGTGATAAAATGAATACAAGATTCTATAAGGTAATAATTACTGTTTTAAGCTTAGTATCTTTTATAATGTATTACCTGTTTATAATATATTCAGATAAAGCGCATAAAATATTTGTACTGATGGATTCAACCTTGAATTCTATATTGTACCATTATAGTTATATTTCCAGTGTATCCTTTTCATTATTTATTATATTTATACATTTAATAGCATTTGCTTTATTTGGTATGAATATGAAAAACAAAGTTAAGGGCCTACTTTACCTTATTAGTACTGCTTTGGTTATATTTACTTTTTGTTTTGGGTTAGAAATAGTATTTAATTATAGTTACTTTAATTTTAACTCGGATTTTTTGCAATTTGCAGTAATTATGTTAAGTTTATTTTTACTTTATTCGATTTTATGTTCATGTTACTTAATTAGAAAAAAGTTTAAAAGCAACCAGTTCTCTAGCATTAAATAATAAGTTATATTATGAACTAACTTTATTATTACCTTCCTTTTTATTATACATAAAGATTGTTAAATAACGTATTTTTTTCTGAAGGTGAACGGCAGATAAAATAAGATTTATAAAACTATTGTTGATTTTTTTGTTTAAACGTTAATATCATAGATTTCAAAAAAAGTAGAAACACTATTTGGCATGATAGTAAAAGAGAAAGAATTAATTTACAATATTAACAATTTCTAAACTAAATATTTCTACTAAAAACTACTATACCCAAAGTAGTTTTTTTATTCTCAAAAAACGAAAGGAGAATACACAAATTGATCAACGTAAAGTATTAGTTTAAGTCGGAATTGCTGTACCCACTGAAAGGTTTATATAACGTAATAGGGACATGAAAGTACGCGTTCAATATAGGTAGTTAAAAGATAAAGGCTCCATGCTTAACGAAACAAGAGCCTTTGCTTTTAAAATATCGAATCATATGAACTATCCTATTTCAAATTCATCTTATCAAACTGAGGATTATAAGCATAAAAGTTTTTTGAGTCCATATTATCTTGAGCCACTCTCATTGCTTCACCAAATCTCTGGAAGTGTACTACTTCTCTTTGGCGAAGAAATCTAATTGGGTCTAATACATCTGGGTTGTCAGCTAGCCTAATGATATTGTCATAGGTTGCTCTTGCTTTTTGCTCAGCAGCAAGATCCTCTGTCAAATCAGCAAAAACATCACCTTTTGATTGGAAGCCGCCAGCTGAAAATGGCACGCCATAAGCGGATACAGAATACAGTGCAGTGGTATGATCCACAAAGTAGGTGTCAAAGCCGCTCTGTTTAATCTCTTCAATAGTGAGATTCCTTGTGAGCTGATATACTATAGCGCAAACCATTTCGATATGCCCTAATTCCTACGTGCCTACATCGGTATCGGTAAAGCGCCTCTTGATATAAATGCAAAATATGCTTAGAAGTACTGTAAATACTGGCTTTCAGGGAACATTCGATGTGGGTGTTCTTTTTTGTTTAATAGAATTATATCACATAAGTGAAAGTAGATTGAAAAAAATGAGAAGAAACACTGAATTCATCTCACAGAGTGTAGCTGCAAAAATTATTAGAGAAGTTAGATCTAGAGATTACGGTGCCACCCCGGCAGCCTGTAAAAATAGTGGTAAAGAACACTGATTTCCATTTTCTCCACTACATGATTATATCGTACAATCACGAAGGTGTGTCCGTCAAAAACAGAATAACCCAAAGGTGAATATTTCTATATAATTGCAGCAGGTGGAAAACATGGATTTATAAAGAAAACTGATTTTGAGCCACTTAGCATTAGTGACATTCCATATTAACAAATTTTACTCAATATTTCTTTTGTTTAGGCAGACTTTCCGATATATTTCAATCTGTGTGTGTTTACAAATACGTGATTATAGATTACAATAATAGCATACTTGTAAAGAAGGATGATATGATGAAATATATTGAAAAGCTCAATGCTTTAATTGATAAGCATAATGGAATTATCTTAACAAAAAATGTTACAGAAGCAGGGATTCCAAGAACATATCTCTCCGAACTTATTAAAAAAAGTGTATTAGAACGATTGGAACGAGGAGTTTATATTACAAAGGATAGTTTTGATGATGAAATGTTTCGATTGCAGGCTAAATATGCTTCTGTAGTTTTTTCACACGATACTGCTTTGTTTTTACATGATCTTACGGACAGAGACCCGCTTCAGTATTCCGTTACTGTTCCAGCAGGATATAACTCTCAAAACATTCAATCAATTGGTGTAAAGGTATTTTCCATTAAAAAAGAGCTTTATGATTTAGGGTTAACCACCGGCAGTACAATGTTTGGTAGAGAAGTTAAATGCTATGATATGGAGCGGACTATTTGTGATATTTTAAGAAGTCGTAACCAAATGGATATTGCAATTGTAACCGATGCAATTAAAAGGTACGCTAAACGAAAAGATAGAAATCTGCCACAACTTATGAGGTATGCAGAAAACTTTAGAGTAGCAAAGCTATTAAGAACCTATATGGAGGTACTACTATGAACTCAGCTACGCAGTTGAAAGCTCTTATTCGCAATATTTCAAAAGATAAAAAAGTGAATGCACAAATATTATTACGCAACTATATGCTCGAAAGGTTGCTTGAACGTATATCAATATCCCAATATAAGCACAATTTTATTCTTAAAGGAGGTATGCTTATTGCTGCAATGGTGGGAATAGATACTCGTTCAACCATGGATATGGATGCAACAATTAAGGGTGTTCCTGTTTCAAAAGAGAACATTAAAATAATGTTTGATGAGATACTAGCTGTCAATGTCAATGACAATGTTGACTTTACAATAAATAGTATAGATGACATTCGGGATGAAGCAGACTATACAGGATTTAGAGTAAGTCTCAATACAATTTTTGATGGAATAAAACAAACCCTAAAAATCGACATTACTACAGGTGATACGATAACTCCTCGTGAGATCGTATATAAATTTAATTTAATGCTTGAGAATAGAACTATTGAGGTAATGGCATATAATCTTGAAACAGTGCTTGCTGAAAAGTTGGAAACTATAATTTCGCGAGGTACGACTAATACTAGAATGAGAGATTTCTATGATGTTTATATTTTGACAAAGCTACAAGCTGACAATATTAATCAGAAGCTATTAGACGAAGCATTGAATAGAACAGCTATAAATCGTGGGACTGATCCTTTGTTAGATAATAAGGGTCTTATTGTCTCTGAAATTATAACAAGCAGTATTATGCAAGATTTATGGATAAGGTATCAAAAAAAATATGACTATGCAGATGATATCTCATGGGGAGATGTTATGGGTGCAGTTCAAGCTACTCTAAATATTAGTGATAGAAGATGAAAATGGAGGTCTGAAAATGTCAGTTATAAATTTTAAAGCTATTCAAAAATGGGGCAAGATACCTAAAAATATAAAAGAGCTTCTTGTAAACAACGTTTTTTGCCCTGGCTGTGGTGTAACTACTATTGTTGAATATTCTATCAATGTTAATAAATTTGGTGTTTTGCTAGAAGGGAAATGTAAAAAATGTGGTAATGAGGTAGCTCGGTTGGTTGAAGATGAATAAGAACAAAAAAATTGTGCTGGAACAATAAAGGCTCCCATCGCTAATTGCGAAACAGGAGCCTTTGCTTTTAAAATATCACATCATATGAACTATCCTATTTCAAATTCATCTTATCAAACTGAGGATTATAAGCATAGAAGTTTTTTGAGTCCATATTGTCTTGTGCCACTCTCATTGCTTCACCAAATCTCTGGAAGTGAACTACTTCTCTTTGGCGAAGAAACCTGATTGGGTCTAATACATCTGGGTCATCAGTAAGTCTAAGGATATTGTCATAGGTTGCTCTGGCTTTTTGCTCAGCAGCAAGATCCTCTGTCAAATCTGCAAACACGTCACCTTTGGATTGGAAGCCGCCAGCTGAAAATGGTGTGCCAGAAGCAGCTACAGGATAAAGTGCAGTAGTATGATCGACAAAGTAGGTATCATAGCCGCTCTTTTTAATCTCTTCAATAGTGAGATTTCTTGTAAGTTGATATACTATAGCGCAAACCATTTCGATATGCCCTAATTCTTCCGTGCCTATATCTGTTAAAATACCTTTAATTTCTTTATAAGGCATTGTATAACGCTGACTAAAATACCTATTTGCAGCGCCAAGCTCACCATCGGGCCCGCCGAATTGGGTCATTACTACTTTAGCTAAAGCTGCATTTGGTCTTGATATTTTTACTGGATATTGGAGCTTTTTTTCATAAACCCACATATTTTACACCTCATTTCCGTTTTCCCATGGCCATGGATTCTCAATCCATCCCCATGTAGGGAGATTATTATCATAATTATCAATGGTAACTGGACCATATTTCCTTGTGAAATCTGATTCTGCTTGTTTTTTCATTTCACGATATTGCTTAAAATATGATAGTGCTGTTGGGTCATTTGGATGAACATCCAAAAACAAACCAACTTCTTCCATCGCAAAATCGCTTGCTTGCATTTTCCACATAAGCATTTCTCGTTCACTCATCATACTCATATTCATAGTCTAGGACCCCCTCCCAAGAATGGCTTGTCAAGACCTTGGAAAATAGTGCCCCTTTCTAGTCCTTTACTAATTTCATAAGGTGTTTCCCAGGTCTGGTCTAGAACATATGCCATTGCTAGAACCATTTTGGGGCAAGGTATTTGCTTTGCTTCAAGCATATCCATATATGGGTCAACATACTCATTATCCATTTCACTCATATCCTTATATGGTCTTCCATACGGAATATTCATTTCATTCATAGTCTTTCTCCTTTCAATATTATTGAAAAATATACTTCTACTTACAGAATATGATAGTTGAATATACAAGGTTACATAAAGTTTTAAGTAATTGCATTATCAGAAGTAAACACTCCAAACAATGAGAGTTACAAGAGATTAATGAATCAAAAAATATAAAGTAATAATAAACGATACTATGTTGAAAACAGGTTCTAATTGACGCTAATTCTATACTTAGCCTATTATCTATGCTAATATTACATAGGGTAATATTAGCATAAGGTAATAGCGACGCTAATACTATAGAAACGAGGGTTTTTGCGGAAGTAGACATTGAATAAAATGGTTGGGATTACTTATTTGTGAGGTTTTTAATGAATAATAAAATATCACTTACTGTTTATACAACATCTCATATGGTAGTTGATTTTTCATGTTTTTATGTTTTAATGGGTATGTTTTCAAACACTGTGAAAGATTTAATTACCATATCGTTAGGATTTTTGATCTATAACATTATTGCTTTTGGAATTCAAATGTTCATTGGATATTTTGTAGATAAACATTCTATACAGCACTCAAAAGTTGCAATTATAGGCTGCTTTATTGTACTACTTGGGTTATTACTTGCATTCTCTTCTTTGAATTTGACTCCATGGATGGCACTCGTATTCTGTGCATTTGGTAACGCAAGTTTCCATATAGGAGGTGGAATAAACTCTCTGGTATATGCAGATGGCAAAATGGCTAGAGGCGGTATTTTTGTGTCATCTGGGGCTATTGGGGTTGCACTTGGAACGTTGGCAGGGAAGTCACTATTGCCATTTTGGTTACCTGAAATAATGCTATTAGCGTGTTCGCTTGCAATATATGTTTTATGCCGTTCAGAAAGGGGAAATTACTTACATTATAATTACGATACCACTCCAAAAACTGGCTCCTTTAATAGATGTATTTCTGATAAAATTATCATATATTTATGTTTGATTTCGATTATAGTACGCTCATTTGTGGGCTTTGAAATACCTATTACTTGGAAGACTACTACTTTCCTATTTATTTTGCCAAGCTTATGTGCATTTGGAGGAAAATTTGCAGGAGGTATCCTTGCCGATAAATTCGGGGCAAAAAATGTTGGTGTTTCTTCATTATTAATTTCAATTCCATTCTTATGTTTCTTCAATAATAATATAATATTATGTGTAGTGGGACTTGTTTTATTTAATATTACAATGTCAATAACACTTTGGGGTGTGGCTATGCAGCTTCCAAATCAGCTGGGGTTTGCATTTGGATTAACAACACTTGCGTTGCTAGTAGGTAATATGCCTACATTTTTCTTTAAATTGCCAGAGATGTTGATAAGTATAGTGTTGCCGATATTTATAATCATTTCGGCAATATGTATACTTTATGCGATAGAAAACAAAAAGAGGAGAGGTTATTATGTTAAAGAAATTCATGACTTATCAAAAAAACTGTCTTTATGATGTGGCTGGACCACCGATTTTCTTATTTGCATTAGGTGTGCCAATATTGCTGGTTTTACTGGTTGTTACGGGAATAGTAGTAGCTATTATACTTATAGATAATGTTATACTTATTAATAAGTCTGATGCAAAAAAGTCTGTAATCCAAGAGAAAAAGGAAAAGCAAAAAGACCATAACCAATGATTTATAGCTATTTTTTACTTGCTTTTATTTTGACTCTACTTATTGAGTGCACAATCATGTTTTTGGTGTTTAAATCAAAGCAGTTTGTGTATTATATTTTCCTGTGCAATTTATTGACTAATCCTGCATTAAATTTAATTACTTTAGAAATTGGACAAAAGTTTGGGGATTTTTGGTATAAAGTTGCTATAATAATTTTAGAATTGGCTGTGGTTATTATAGAAGGGCGTATAATATATACGTTATGCGGCTTTGAAGCAAAAAAAGCTATAGTGGTATCATTTGTTTTAAATTCAGCTTCATTTTGCTGTGGCTTTTTAATTAGCCTTTTGATAACTTATTTTTATAAGCTGTGAGATTGATTGACGATATTATTTATATAAACCATCATTTGTTTAAAGAACATCACATATTAATAATTAATTTGTAATATATTTTATAGTCGCTATGCGGCTCATGGAGGTTAATAATGAGAAGATTTGGAGATAGATCTGATGGTAGGCTTATTAGAAGCTTAGATGCATTTTATAAAATGATTCCTTTTATAATGAAAACTAGAGTAGACGCATTAGTATATTTTGAAGAAAGAATTGAAATTGATCATACAGAAGCCTACATAAGAGAACAAAGAGCAAATTTTAAAAAAAATATTAGCTTCTTACATATTGTTATTGCTGCCATGGTA
>Ga0209430_1003079_pt1 | contig 9998 bp, 5 predicted proteins | sample BarGraIncub1133A_FD_184504 | JGI IMG/M metagenome (GOLD analysis project Ga0209430, IMG submission 184504) | Arctic peat soil microbial communities from Barrow, Alaska - Barrow Graham LP Incubations 11-33A (SPAdes) (version 2) | ecosystem: Environmental > Terrestrial > Soil > Wetlands > Peat... | reverse complement strand
GAAAGCCTTTTAACGCTTGAAGAGCGAATTTTTACTCCGAAATCGGAAAAATATGATAAGCCTGCACCGGAGCTGCACGTTATTTCGGCTGCGGATATTTATGACGAGGCACAGTTTGCAGCACAGGAAATTTCAAGGCTCGTTCGAGAAGAGGGCGTGCGTTATAGCGAAATTGTAATTATTTCACGCGGGATGGAGCTTTACAGCGGCATACTCGACCCTGTATTTGAAAAATACGGCATACCACTGTTTTTTGATACAAGTCGTGATATTGAAACACATCCTCTCATGGCACTTGTGCTGAGTGTACTTGATATTTTAAACGCTAATTTTAAGGCTGAACACATCTTTAGGTTTTTAAAAACCGGACTTACGCAGTTTGAAACGGTTGAGGTTTCAACACTCGAAAACTATGTATTTATGTGGGATATAAAAGGAATTGCTGCTTTTAGTAAACCATGGCAAAACAACCCCGAAGGCTTTATGGATGGTTTATCAGAAGAAGCGGCAGCACAGTTAGAAGTAATTAATGACCTTAGAACAAGGCTTATTACCCCTTTATTATCTTTTAAACATTGCATGGATGAAGCAGCAGATTCCGAACAAATGGTAACGGCATTATATAATTTTCTTTGTGAAACAGGTGTAGAAAAAGCCGTTTTATCAAGCTTTGAAGCTTTGCAAAGCAGCGGTGAGGTTGAACTTGCCGATGAATATAGGCAGATTTGGGAAAAGCTGATGGGCATTTTTGACCAGACAGTCGCCACGCTAAAAGGCGTTATTCTAACCATTTCAGAGTTTACTGAGCTGCTGCGCCTTGTTATTGCAAATACTGAGCTTGCACATATTCCGCCCTCGCTTGATGAGGTAACGGCAGGCGATGCGGAGCGTATCCGTTCTGGTAATGTTAAATATGCTTTTGTCATAGGGCTTGCAGAGGGGATTTTTCCGCGCAATCAGTCTTCAGGCGGCGTTATTTCGGATGTGGAGCGTGAAAAACTTATTACCCTTGGGCTTGAGCTTTCACCTCCAGCAGAGGAGCGTCTACTTGAAGAACGTTTTATTGCCTATAAGGCATTAACCTGTGCTTCAAAAGGGCTTTATCTTTCCTATCCTCGCGGCAATACTGCCGGTAAGGTAATGCGACCCTCATACTTTTTAACAAGTGTAAAACAGCTTTTTCCGTATTGTGAATTGCAATATGATATTTTAAGTGATGATATGCAGGCAGTACAGAACGAACGTTCTGCATATGAACTGCTTGCTGCAAAATTTAGTGATAACGATTCACTTTCATATACCCTTAAAGATTATTTCTCTATGAAGTCGCAGTACAGAGAAAAACTAATTTCCCTTAGTGCGGCAGCACAAAAAACACCTGCACGTATTGCCGATAAAAGTACAGCAAAGGCTCTTTACGGCGAACGTATGAATATCTCACCAAGCAGGCTTGAAACCTTTGAGCAGTGCAAGTTTTTATACTTTTGCCGTTATGGTCTTAAAGCACGACCACGCCGAAAGGCTGAGCTGTTGGCACCCGAAATAGGCACGCTTATCCATTTTGTTTTAGAACGACTGCTCTCAAGCCTTAACGGGCGAAAGCTTTGGGAAATTGAAGAGCAAGAGCTTGATAAAATGGTGAGTGCACTCCTTGATGAATTTGCGAATGGCTATCTTGGCGGCTTGGCTGATAAATCAGAACGCTTTAAGTATTTGTTTTTCAGGCTTAAAGAAAATGTTATAAGCCTTGTAACACATGTTGCAAAGGAACTTGCGGGCAGCGATTTTTATCCGGTAGATTTTGAACTGGAGATTAGAAGTGATGGCGAAGTAAAGCCCATGATAATTGACCTGCCCGACGGCGGTGTAATAGCCGTTGAAGGCAAGGTTGATAGGGTAGATATAATGAAACGTGGCGCAAATACTTATCTTCGCGTTATAGATTATAAAACTGGTTCAAAAACCTTTAAGCTTCACGATGTTATTTATGGCCTTAATATGCAAATGTTGATATATCTTTTCAGCCTTTGCGGTAATGCTAAGGAAAGATATTCAACAGAAACTTTGTTGCCGGCAGGTGTGCTTTATCTGCCTGCTAAAAAGCCTGATATTATGGCAGAACGTGATGTTGACGAGGCAGCAATAACCAAAAAAACAAATGTTTCATATAAAATGAATGGCCTTGTAGCGGGTGTGCCGGAGGTTATTGAAGGCATGGAGCATGGTGCGAAAGGTATATTTATCCCTGCAAAGTTAACGAATGCAAATGAACCTGATTTTAATACTTCAATCGCCTCATTTGAACAGTTTGGTGTGCTTAAGCGGCATATCAAAAAGATACTATATGATATGGCAGGTACTTTAAGGCAGGGCGACGTTGCAGCCATTCCTGTTGAAGGGCTCGGGTATCATCCATGCGACTACTGTGACTATTCTGCTGTTTGCGGGCATGAAAAGGGTGACAGGGTTAAATTCTTAAAGGAATTTGACGATGCCGAGGTTTGGCAAGCCGTCAGTGGAGGTGACACAAGTGGCAAGAAATTGGACTAATGAACAAAAACAGGCAATTGATGCACGTGGTGGTACGCTGCTGGTTTCGGCTGCTGCAGGCAGCGGTAAGACAGCTGTGCTTGTAGAGCGTGTAGTAAGTCTAATAACTGATGATAAAAAGCCCTGTGATGCTAATAAGCTGCTTGTGGCCACATTTACAAACGCCGCAGCGGCGGAAATGCGCGAGCGGCTATCTTCTAGAATAAGCGAACTTATATTCCAAAATCCTGCTGACCGCAACCTTGCTCGTCAGCAGATTCTGCTACAAAATTCACACATTAGCACCATACACTCATTTTGTCTTGATTTAATACGAGAAAACTTTGAAAAGCTAGATATCTCGCCAGACTTTCGTATCTCAGATGAAAACGAGATAAAAGTGCTAAGGCAGGATGTGCTGACGGAACTTTTAGAAGAAAAGTATGCGACAGAGCTGAATTTAGCTAAAACAGGCAGGTTTCTTGAGCTTGCCGGTATGCTTGGCGCAGGTAGGGATGATAAAACACTTGAAGACATAGTGCTGCGCTTATATGGCTTTTTGCGTTCACTTGCCGACCCGGAAGACTGGCTTGATAAAATGCTGCGCATGTATAACCCCGGCAACAGTGTAGGGGCTACCCTCTGGGGGCAAGCCGCTATAGCATACATAAAGGTCGCACTTGAAGGTGCGAAACATATACTTGAAGATGGGCTAAATATCATTAATAATTTTGAATTGCTGCAAAAGGCATATTTGGGTGCATTTTCAAGTGATCTGCGGCAGATTGCGAGTGCCTGCGAATTAGCGCAGGCAGGGGACTGGGCTTCAATTTATACTGCGGTAAACAGCATCGTATTTGAAAGGCTCGGTTCACCACGCGGTTTTGAAGAAGTGCAAATAAAAGAAGATGTTAAAGCAAAGCGTGATGACGTAAAGGATATCATCAAAAAGCTGCTGAAAGGAATTTTATCCTTTAGCGAAGAGGATTTTCAAAGTGACTTAAAACAGATTTATCCCCTTACCGAATGCCTTTTTACACTGGTAACGGAACTTGATAAACGTATGTTTATTAAAAAGCAAGAAAAGAATATACTGGATTTTGGCGACCTTGAGCAGCTTGCACTGTGCTTACTAACGGAAAAAACAGATAACGGCTTAAAACCTAGTGCTGCCGCAAAATCAATAAGTGCAAGGTTTGATGAGGTGCTTGTTGATGAATATCAGGATACTAACCCCGCTCAGGACGCGATATTCGCAGCCGTTTCAAAAGGCGGGCGAAACCTTTTTATGGTGGGCGATGTTAAGCAAAGCATCTATCGTTTTCGTCAGGCAAGCCCCGGTCTTTTTATAGATAAGAAAGATAGATTTTCTCCTTTTAATGAAGGTGTATTCCCTGCAAAAATTATACTCGGTAGAAATTTTAGAAGCCGCCGCGGTATAACCGATGCAATTAACTTCGTTTTTACACAGCTTATGTCAAGGCAGTTTGGTGAGATTGAATATGATGCCGATGAACAGCTAATACCGGCCGCTGTCTTTCCCGAGCATGACGGTGCAGATTTTGCACTGCATATTATTGATACTTCGGACTATGATGAAAATGAAGATGAAGATAAATATACCCTTGAAGCGCGGCATATAGCTGGTATTATAAAAAAGCTTGTGGGTGAAGGCTACACTGTAAGCGGCGAAGATGGCTCGCGTAAAGTAACCTATCGCGATTTTTGCATTCTTCTTCGCAGTTCAAGCGGAAGGGCAGAAGGTTATGCGCGTGAACTTACACTTAACGGTATTCCTGTTTACACCGATATGGCAGGGGGATATCTTGGCTCTTATGAGGTTGCGGTTATGCTTTCACTTCTTCGCATAATCGATAATCCGCTACAGGATGTTGCGTTACTTTCTGTAATGCTTTCGCCTATATTTGGCTTTTCGCCAGAAGATATGGCAAAAATTCGTATAAAGAACCGCAAAGGCGGGCTATATCTTGCACTTGTAGCCTATGCAAGCGAACAGGGTGGGCGTTTTGCAAATTTTCTTGAGCAGCTAAACAACCTAAGAAGACTTGCTGGTGTGCTGCCTGCTGATAAACTGATTTTACGTATTTTTAATGAAATTGGTTTTTTAAATATCTGTCAAGCAATGCCATCTGGCAACGCTCGGCGTGCCAATCTGCGCCTGCTACTTGAATACGCACGAAATTACGAGGCGGCAGGGTACAAGGGGCTTGACGGCTTTCTACGATTTATAGAGCGCATTGGCGAGCAAAAGGGCGACCTTGCGCCAGCCTCAGTAGTTTCGGAAGCCGCCAATGTGGTGCGCATCATGAGCATTCATAAATCTAAGGGGCTTGAGTTCCCCGTTTGTATAATCGCCGACCTCGCAAAACGTTTTAATAAAGAAGACCTAACACATAATGCCCTTTTTCATCCTGTCTACGGCTTTGGGCCTATAGTGAGGGATGTAAAGCTAAATTGCCGATATACTACCTTAGCGCGAGAGGTAGTGCGTATGGAAACAGAAAAAAGCAGCCTCGCAGAAGAAATGCGTGTGCTTTACGTTGCTATGACACGTGCTAAAGAAAAACTATACTGCATCATGACCATGCAAAACCCAGAGGGGGTAATAAAAAAAGCCGCTTCAATAATAAGAGAAGGTGAAACTCGGCTTGATGCTTTTAGAGCCGCTCAGGCACAAAGCTTTGCCCACTGGCTGCTTGCCTGTTCATTTCGCCATCCCGATTGCGGCTTACTGCGCAGCACTGTCGGGTTAAGTGAAAACTGTGTGATTAAAAATAAAAGCCACTGGGAGCTTAAGATAACAAAGGCTATCAGTGCTTCATATGATGAGGCTTCTTTTGAAGAAAATAGTGAAACAATTAGTCTTGAGGGCATAGATATACTTATGACAGAACTTCGGCGGCGCATTGACTTTGTATATCCGCAAGGGCTGCTTTCTAAAATACCTTCTAAGGTTGCAGTTTCTGCAATTGCCGAAAAATCGGCAGCAGCAGATTTTGCATACAGCCCGAATCGCCCCATGTTTTTAAGCAGTGGCACGCTTACAGCCGCCCAGGCAGGCACCGCACTACATGCCTTTATGCAGTATGCAAAGCTTGAAAAGGCTTCAACAATTGCGAATATAGAGCTCGAGATTAACCGGCTTCTAAACGATAAATTTCTTTTAAAAGAAGAAGGAGCCGCAATTAACCGCCAAAAAGTTTTAAGATATATAAATTCCGAAATTTTTAAACGCATAATAAATGCGAATAAAGTATGGAAGGAATTTAGATTTAATACATCCATTGCAGCAGTAGAAATTGATAGCAGAGCAGAAAATTTTAGCGAAACCGTTGTTCTGCAAGGTATGGCTGACATAGTTTTTGAAGAAAATGGAGAATATTTTATCTTGGATTATAAAACCGATAACGCCACAGTGGAAGAACTGCGAATACGCTATACAAAGCAGCTTGAAATTTACGACCGCTCGGTATCAGAGATTATGGGCAAAAAGGTAAAAGAAATATATATCTATGGTTTTAAAGAGGATATTTTGATTAAAATTTGAATATGCGATAATATTTTAGTTATTATACAAAAAGCCCTTGAAAATATCACGTTTTCAAGGGCTTAACTTTGTTTGAAAATATAATAGAAATTGGTTGTGCGGACAAATTGGGGACACTTTCCCCAGATAATCACTAAAAAAGTCAGGATATAATGATTAAATTATAGGATAATCATTGATGTTTATCAAGGATATTTTGATAAAAGAATTTTTTTTTCAAAGGCCCTACAAGCGAAAAAATTCTATTAAAATTATACTTGCATTATAGATTTTTTTCTGATATAATTCTATTGTTATGTCAAGTTCTATGAAAGAGGTGAAAATCATGAAGGATAACATACATCCAATATACGAAGAAACTACGATAAAGTGTGCATGCGGCGAAGTAATTGAAACCCGCTCCACTAAAAAAGACGTTCATATTGATATTTGTTCAAAATGCCATCCTTTCTTTACTGGTAAGCAGAAGCTTATTGATACCGGCGGAAGAATTGATAGGTTCAAAAAGAAATATAATCTCGACTAAAGTCAATTGGTTGACTTTTTAAGTAGTTTTTTAATGCGAAGTGCGTATATCCTTTTACGGCTTTCGCATTTTTCGAAAAGGGGCGGCGCCGCAAGGCGTCGCCTGCGTTTTTATAAAAGTTTGTTTATATAGTTTAAACAAATGCAGTTTACTTTGGAGAACCTAATTATGGTTTACAATACCCTTACACCCTCTACAGCAACATTTGTTGAAAAAAGGTCTAAATTTATCGCAAATGTTTCATCGGTGAAAACACAACAAGAAGCAAATAGCTTTATAATGCAGTTAAAAACACAGTACTATGATGCCCGCCATAATATATATGCCTATATTTTAAAGGATGGCACAAGTAGGTATAGTGATGATGGCGAGCCACAAGGCACAGCCGGAATACCGGTGCTTGAAATACTTAAACGGCGTGAACTTATAAACGTTGTTGCAGTTGTTACACGTTATTTTGGTGGAGTGCAGTTGGGCACAGGTGGCCTTTTAAGGGCGTATTCACATGCGGTACTACTGGCACTTGATAATGCACAGATTTTAGTAATGAAACTGTGTAATATTTATAGCATTAAAACAGGATACGAAATGCTTACAGGGCTTGAAAAAATCGTTATGCAGTGCGGCGGGCGTGTTGTTAAAGTGGAATATGGCGAATACGCAGAGGCCCAAATATATATTGTAAAAATGCAGAATGAAAGCTTTTTAAAACAGGTGATTACCTTATCAAATGCAAGAATTTCACCATTACTTATTGGTGAAATATATTATAATCTATAATTTATTTAGAACCAAAGATAGTCTTTGGTTCTCGGAGGTAAGACGTGAGTATTGTTAAAAGTGTAGACGAACTTGTTGGCGGAACACCTGTTTTCGCATTTGAAGAAGCAGGTTCGCAGATACTTGTTAAGCTTGAATTTAAAAATCCCGGCGGCAGCCTTAAGGATAGGGCGGCACTTGCCATGATTAATGATGCCGAAAAAAGCGGAAGGCTTGCCCCAGGTGGCGTTATAATAGAACCCACAAGCGGTAACACTGGTATTGCCCTTGCGATGATTGGCGTTCCAAGAGGCTATCGCGTAATAATAGTAATGCCGGATACAATGTCTGTTGAACGCCGAAAGCTTATTGCCGCCTTTGGTGCGGAAATAGTGCTTACAGATGGTGCACTGCGTATGCAGGGAGCAATTGATAAGGCACAGGAGCTTGCAAAAACTTTAGAAGGTGCTTTTGTGCCCATGCAGTTTGAAAATCCTGCAAACCCTTTAATTAATTCTATCACAACAGCAGCTGAAATACTTGAAGATACCGAAGGCAGATTAGATGCTTTTGTAGCGGGTGTGGGCTCTGGTGGTTCGTTTACAGGCGTATCACGCACACTTAAAAAAAAGCTGCCGAGCATTATCTGTGCGGCTGTAGAACCTTCAGAATCAGCAGTAATCTCTGGTGAACGCCCTGGTTTGCACGGCATACAGGGTATAGGTGCAGGATTTGTGCCAAAAAACTTTGATATTACACTTGCTGATAGAATTATAAAAGTACCATCTTCCGCTGCAATCGAAACGGCTAAATGGATGGCAAAAACGCATGGTCTACTTGTGGGTATATCATCCGGTGCGGCTGTTTATGCTGCAAAAAAGCTTGCTGCCGAACTGCCTCCAGACTCACGCATACTTTGCATTGCGCCGGATACAGGTGAGCGTTATCTTAGCATTATGTAAATGCAAATATTAATGACTAGAGTTAAATATAAAATATATTTTATATTTATTTGTTTTTTAATAGGAATTCTACAATCTTCGGCGTATAACTTATTATGGAACATTTTTATGGGGTGAGCGCTTGAATATTAGGGAATTAACCGAGGAAACGGAATCTAAAGTTCTTTGTTCCTTTGCAACGTTATCACTTTTTTCAAAGGGTAGGGAGGTTTTTGAAGAGCAATGCCCTATGCGCACAGTTTTTGCCCGTGATAGAGACCGCATAATTCACTGCAAGGCTTTTCGAAGATTAAAGTTTAAAACGCAGGTTTTTTTGTCACCAGAAGGAGACCATTACCGTACCCGACTTACCCATACATTAGAGGTTTCTCAAATTGCCAGAACAATTTCAAGGGCACTTAGGCTTAACGAAGATTTAACAGAGGCGATTGCTCTTGGTCACGATTTGGGGCATACTCCCTTTGGCCATGCGGGCGAAAAGGCACTTGATGAGATATGCAGTAAGGGCTTTAAGCATTATAGACAAAGTCTTAGGGTAGTAGATAAGTTAGAGCGTGAGGGCAAAGGTCTTAACCTTACTTGGGAGGTTCGTAACGGTATTGAACGTCACACTACCGGTGACCAGCCTCAAGCACTCGAAGGCAGCGTTGTAAGGCTTTCAGACCGCATTGCTTACATAAACCACGATATTGACGATGCAATGCGAGCAGGTATTATAATGGCGGATGAACTCCCGTTAAGGGCAAGGTATACCATAGGCAGAACCCATTCGCAGCGTATAAACACATTGATAACCGATACCGTTACTAACAGCGGCGAGGGTACAATTAAAATGTCCACCGAAATGGGACAAGCCTTTGATGAACTGCATACTTTCATGTTTGAAAGTGTTTATACAAACCCAGAAGCAAAGGGCGAGGAAGAAAAGGCAATTTACATAATAAAAAGGTTATATGAGTATTTTTTATCTCATATTGAGTTTTTAAGTGGGGAATACAAAAGCGTTGTTGAAAACGAGGGCAGTGAAGTAGCTGTATGTGATTATATTGCCGGTATGACTGACCGCTTTGCTATTCAGGTTTATAAAGACCTTTTTGTACCAAAGGCTTGGAATAGGTAATATAAAAAAACTTTGTATAAAATTTTGTAAATTGCAGAAGCTAATTATTGGTAATTACAGGAAGAGGTGCAATTTTGGCAATTTCCGAATCTTTTTTGCAGGAGCTGAAATACCGCTGCGAAATTGAGTCCATTGTGTCGAAATATGTAAATCTGCGCAAAAGTGGAAGAGGATTCGTAGGACTTTGCCCCTTTCACAGTGAAAAAACACCATCCTTTCATGTATATTCCGATAACCAGAACTTTTTCTGTTTTGGCTGTGAAACCGGTGGCGATGTAATTAACTTCATTAGAAAAATTGAAAATCTTGAATATATAGAAGCTATACATTTTCTTGCGAAGCAAGCGGGTATTGAAGTACCTGAAGATGATGTTGATGACGGTGCAGCGGTTATTAAAACGAAAATATTAGAGATTAACCGAAAGGCCGCACTTTTCTTTTACAAAAGTCTTTTTACTAAAGCAGGCAAACGCGGCCTTGAATATTTTAATAAACGGCGGCTTTCTGCCACAACTATTAAAGGCTTTGGTTTGG
>Ga0209430_1003078_pt1 | contig 9999 bp, 13 predicted proteins | sample BarGraIncub1133A_FD_184504 | JGI IMG/M metagenome (GOLD analysis project Ga0209430, IMG submission 184504) | Arctic peat soil microbial communities from Barrow, Alaska - Barrow Graham LP Incubations 11-33A (SPAdes) (version 2) | ecosystem: Environmental > Terrestrial > Soil > Wetlands > Peat... | reverse complement strand
CTGCCTATGCGAAGAGCCAGCTCGCGATCGACTACTCGCTTCCCACGGCGGGCCGGGCGTTCATCTCGGTGTGCGATCGCGATAAGCGGTCCATCGTCGGCGTGGCGCGTCATCTGCACGCACTGGGCTTCGAGGTTCTCTCGACGCGCGGCACCGCCCGCACACTGCGGGCCGCGGGCATCCCGGTCACCGAGGTGCTCAAAGTCCACGAGGGGCGCCCCAATATCGCCGATGCGATCACGAACGGCGAGGTTCACCTCGTGATCAACACGCCGTTCGGGCGCGAGACCCGCAGCGACGGGTATCACATCCGCGCCGCGGCCATCCGTCACGGTGTGACCAACATCACCACCATGGAAGCCGCGCAGGCGGTCGTACAGGCGATCCAGGCGGTCCAGGAGGACAGGCTCGGCATCAGCGCTCTTCAGGACTCCGAGCAGTGGTCGCCGCCGGCTCCGCGCGATGGAGCGTCTCGGAACGCGACGGTGGGTTCGTGAGCTGTGCCGATCCCGATAGTCGTTCGCACCCGCTCTTGGAGCGGGTCGTGGTCGTGGCGAACGAACGGGTGGCCGAGGGAGTCGGGCTCGTCGTGGTGCGAGCGCCGCGGATAGCCGCCACGATCGCCCCCGGTCAGTTCGTTCACCTGCGCATCGCGACGGGCGCGGACTTCCTGCTGAGGCGTCCATTCTCCGTGCACCGCTGCGGCGACGGCACCATCGAGGTCCTGTATCAGGTGCTGGGGCGCGGCACGGCGGCTTTGGCCGGCGCCTCCCGCGGTGACGAGATGGACGCGATCGGCCCCCTCGGGCATGGTTGGGACGTGCCGGACGGCGTCGCCCACGCGCTGCTGGTCGCGGGCGGACTCGGCGCCGCGCCGCTCGGGATGCTCGCGGAGCAGCTCGCGGCACGCGGCGTCGCCGTGAGCGTCGCACTCGGCGCACCGAATGCGGGTCGCCTGATGGCGCGGGACCTGTTCGAATCGGTCGCGCGCCGGGTCGAGGTCGCCACCGATGATGGAAGCGCGGGCGAGCGCGGGTTCGTCACCGTCGTGAGCGAGCGCCTGCTCGTCTCCGACCGTCCCGACATCGTCTACGTGTGCGGCCCGGAGGTCATGGCGCGAGCGGTCGCCGCCCAGGCCGCGGCCGCCGCCGTGCCGTGCCGCGTCTCGCTCGAACGGCTGATGGCGTGCGGCATCGGCGCGTGTCTATCGTGCGTGGTCACGACCGTGAGCGGCCAGAAGCGTGCCTGCGTCGACGGTCCCGTGTTCGATGCCGAGGAGGTGTGCTGGGATGGAACAGAGATCCCCCCTCGGCACTAGCGTTCCCGTTGGTGCGTTCGGTGTGGACATGAGCGTGGATCTCGCGGGGCTGGCTCTCCGCAATCCCGTGATGACCGCTTCGGGAACGTTCGCGTCGGGCCGTGAATACGCCGACTTCGTCGATCTGTCGCGTCTGGGCGCGCTCGTGACCAAGGGAGTCTCCCTCGAGGCCTGGGCCGGCAACGCTTCGCCGCGCATCGCCGAGACCGCGAGCGGCATGCTCAACTCGATCGGGCTCCAGAACCCGGGCGTCGAGGCGTTTTGCGCGCGCGACCTGTCCTGGCTCGGAACGCGCGACGTGCCGGTCGTCGTCAACGTCTCGGGACACTCGCCCGAGGAGTACGTAGCGGTCGTGGAGCGGTTCGAGGCGGAGTCCGGCGTCGCGGCCTACGAGATTAACATCTCGTGCCCGAACGTGGATGAGGGCGGCATGGCCTTCGGCACCTCCTGTGTTCCTGCGGCTGCTGTGACGCGAGCGGTCCGCGCCGTGACGCGTCGGCCGGTGATCGTGAAGCTCTCGCCGAACGTGACGGACATCGCTGAGATCGCGCTGGCCGTCGAAGCCGAGGGCGCCGATGCGGTCTCGCTGATCAACACCCTGCTCGGTATGGCGATCGACGCCGATACGCGGCGCCCCAGGCTCGCTCGCACGGTAGGCGGGCTGTCCGGCCCGGCGATCAAGCCGGTGGCCCTGCGCATGGTGTGGCAGGTGGCGAAAGCCGTCCGTGTCCCGGTCATCGGCATCGGCGGGATCATGACGGGCACCGACGCCGTGGAGTTCCTGCTCGCGGGGGCGTCAGCGATACAGGTGGGGACGGCGAACTTCGTCGACCCCACCTCGGCCATCCGCGTGCTCGATGGCATCGAGGAGTACTGCGTTCGGCACGAGGTCGCCCGGGTGCGGGACCTGGTGGGAGCGCTGGAGGCGTGAAGAAGGACGACATGACGGGAGGGCCACTCATGCGCGATCGCATCATCGTCGCACTGGATCAACCCGACCTCGACAGCGCGCTCGTGTGCGCCCGTTCACTCGTGGGGCACGCGCGCTGGGTGAAGGTCGGCATGACGCTCTACTATCGAGAGGGGCCGGCCGCCGTCGCGGCGATGCGGGACCTCGGGTTCGATGTGTTCCTCGACCTGAAGCTGCACGACATCCCGCATCAGGTGGAAGGCGCCGCACGTGCGATCGGGGCGCTCGGGGCGGGGATGCTCACGCTCCACGCCAGCGGGGGAGCCGACATGATGGAGGCGGCCGTCCGCGGTGCCCGCGCAGGTGCAGCCGATGCCGGCATGCCCGCCCCGGCGGTCATCGCGGTCACCGTGCTCACGAGCATGGACGCCGAGGCGCTCGCTTCGGTGGGAGTGGCGGATTCGCCCGCGGACCAGGTCGTCGGTCTTGCGGCGCTGGCCCGGACCGCCGGAGTCGACGGCGTCGTGTGCTCTCCGCAGGAGGCCGCCGAGATGCGCGCGCTCTTGGGACCCGATGCGCTCGTCGTCACTCCCGGGGTGCGTCCGGCCGGCTCGGAGTCGGCAGACCAGTCCCGTGTCGCGACGCCGGCTGCGGCGCTCGCGGCGGGCGCGTCCCACATCGTCGTCGGCCGGCCCATCACCGGCGCGACGGACCCCGCGATCGCATTCGAGAAGATCGTCCACGACGGGCAGGAGAACGCAGACAGATGACAGCAGCCATGAACGACCACGAGGTGCTCGGGGCGCTGCAGGACGCTGACGCGATCCTGACGGGTCACTTCAGCCTTACGAGCGGTCGGCACTCCGATCGCTACGTCCAGTGCGCACGCGTCCTGGAGGACCCGGCGCTGGTGACGCGGCTCGCCGGCGCCATCGTCGAGCGATTGGGCGACCGTGGTATCGATCTGGTCGCGGCCCCGGCGGTGGGCGGGATCATCATCGGGTTCGCTGTCGCGCAGGCCCTGGGTGTCAAGTTCATCTTCAGCGAGCGCGAGGGTGGAGCCATGACCTTCCGTCGAGGGTTCGACGTCGCTCCGGGAGAGCGCGTTCTCGTGGTCGAGGACGTGGTAACCACAGGTGGGAGCGTTGCCGAGGTGGTCGAACTCGTGCGCAGCGCCGGTGGCGACCCGGTGGCGGTGGCCTCGCTGATCGACAGGGGCGGGAAGAAGGCGTTCGATGTCGAGTTCTTGCCTTTGCTTAAACTAGAGGTTGAGTCTTGGGCACCGGATGAGTGCCGTCTCTGTGCCGAGCAGATGCCGCTCTACGCCCCGGGAAGCAGGTCTCTGGGCAAGTAGCGGTTGGCATCGTCGCAGGTAGGAGGTACCATCGACCTCGTGCGATGTGTCCGCTAAGCGGATCCGCGAAGCGGTTCCCGGCACGCACGAGTGGGCGTTCGGAGTCATTCCGGGCGTCCGACCGACGAGGAGGAACGATGGCGCTACCGAACCTGTCCGACGCCGATCGTCAGGCGGCGTTGAAGAAAGCGGCCGAGGCACGCGCCAAGCGTGCGGCGGTCAGGGCCGACGTGAAAGCCGGCAAGCTGAGCTTCGCCGACATCATGAAGCGGTCCGACGACCCGATCGTCGCTCGCATGAAGGTCTCCGCGTTGCTCGAGTCACTTCCCGGGTTCGGCAAGGCGAAGGCTGCACGCGTGATGCACGATCTCGAGATATCTGACAGCCGTCGGGTGCAGGGGCTGGGTGCCCGTCAGCGCGAGATGCTGATGGAGCGCCTCGGCAAGTAGCTACCGGTGACATCGTCCGAGATGCGCGTCGGCCATCTGTTCATAATCTCCGGACCTTCGGGCGCCGGCAAAGGAACACTCGTCAGGGAGCTCATCAACCGGATCCCCGACCTGTGGGTATCGGTCTCCGCCACCACGCGGACGCCGCGACCCGGTGAGCGCGATGGCGTCGACTACTACTTCCTCACCCCGGCCGAGTTCGAGGGTCGTGTGCGCGCGGGCGAGTTTCTCGAGCACGCGGAGGTCCATGGCAACCGGTACGGGACGATGCGTCGCCCCGTTGAGCGTCGCCTGACCCACGGCATGGATGCGATACTCGAGATCGACCCGCAGGGTGCCTTCCAGGTGCGGAAACACATGGGGCGATCGCGGCTCATCTTCGTCAAGGCACCGTCGCCTGAGGAGCTGGAGAAGCGCATCCGGCACCGCGGCGCCGAGACCGACGAGCAGATAAAGACGCGACTTGCGACCGCTCGTGGGGAACTAAGACTTGAGGGTACCTATGACCATGTGGTAATAAACGACGATGTACCTAGAGCGGTGGACGATCTCATCGCCTATATCCGCTCGGTCTCCGAACAAGACGCAAAGGATCTGTGAGCACCCATGGTCATCCAGCCCGAGATCGACGTTCTGCTTTCGAAGGTCGACTCCAAGTACACGCTGTGCACCGTCTCGGCGAAGCGCGCCCGTCAGATCAACGACATGCTGCACGGTGTCCGCGACCAGGCCCTGCTGACGATGTCGGCCACGCAGATCGCCCAGATCACTTCCACCAAGCCCCTGACGCTCGCCATGGAGGAGATCGCCGATGGCGATGTCGGCTATGAGCGCGTCAAGGACGGCATCAAGTAGCACGGAAGGACTCGTGACCGCTCCAGCGGACCGCACGAGCCGTCTGCTCGTTCTCGAGCCTTACCACGGGGGATCGCATCGCGCGGTCCTTCGTTGTCTGCTGCCCTCTCTCGGGTACTCCCATGACGTCCTGACCCTGCCGGCGCGCAAGTGGAAGTGGCGCATGCGCGGCGCCGCGATCACCTTCGCGGACCAAGTACGCCTGCTCGACGCGCAGTGGCGCGCCGATTTCCCGCACGGCGAGCCCGGTCGCGAGGGCGCCCGATCCCGGTGGGACCACGCGCTCGTTTCGACGTTCCTCAACCTGGCGGAGTTCAAGGGGCTGGCTGGCGAGGCCGTGGCGGGAGTGCCGTTCGTCGTGTACTTCCACGAGAACCAGCTCGTCTATCCCAATCGCCATACCGCCGAGTGGGACCTCCAGTTCCCGCTGACCAACATCACCTCGGCGTTGGCGGCGGACGAGTGCTGGTTCAACACCGCCTGGAACCGCGACACCTTCCTCGAGGGCATCGGGCCGTTCATCAGGCAGTTCCCCGACCACCGTCCGCAGGGTCTGTCTGAGCGCATCGCATCGCGCAGCCGCGTGCTGGCCCCGCCCTTCGACCCGGCGCCGTTCGACGCCATCGCCCCGGAGCGTGGCGCACGCTGCCGGATCGTGTGGCCTCACCGCTGGGAGCACGACAAGGCCCCCGGTGCCTTCTTCGCGGCGGTCCAGACCCTGAGCGACGAGGGACTCGATTTCGAGGTCGCGATCGCGGGGCAGGAGTTCGCGGAGACCAGGGAGGATCTCGCACTCGCGGCTGCCGCCCTCGGCGACCGTCTCGTCCATATCGGCGAGCCCGACGGCAGGGACGCCTACGCGCAGCTGCTCGCTTCATCCGATGTGGCCGTTTCGACCGCCACCAACGAGTTCTTCGGCCTGGCGATGATCGAGGCGGCATATGCCGGATGCTATCCCCTGGTGCCCGACCGGCTCGCATATCCGGAGATCTATCCCGCGGAGATGCGCCATGGCTCGCAGGAGGTGCTGGTCGCGCGATTGCGGTCCTTGATCGTGGACCGGCCGGCTCCGGGGCAGGGGAGGGCGCTGGCAGAGCGCTTCACGATCGATGCGTTGGCGCCTGGGTATCGCGCGGCGTTCGAAGGGCTCCTGACGCACTAGGGACGCCGGCGGCGAGGGATCCTGTTCCTCGCGCGGCTCGCACGACGGTCGAGCCCTTCGGTCTCGACCTGTGCTCGCAAGCGCTCGTCGCAGGACCCCCCGCCGCCGGCTGCGCGATTGTTTTCCATGCGGGAGCATCATGCGTTCCCGCGGAACCACCGGCGTTCCCTTGCGGAACCATCATCGTCGATCTAGTGGTGGTATCTTGCACCGCACACTACCATGTGATACAAGGAAGTAGGTGGTACACGGTACACGGCGATCAGGAGCGTACAGGTGGCTGATTCGGACGGCAGGTTCTCGCAGTTTCGGAAGGGCGCGGTGGAGCTCGCGATCCTGGCGCTGCTCCACGGCGGCGAGGCATACGGTGGCGAGATCGTCGAGCGGCTCGCGGCGCACCCCGGGCTGGCGATCAGCGCGGGGACGGTCTATCCGCTCCTTTCGCGACTGAAGCGGGCGGGGCTGATCGACTCTGCCTGGCGCGAATCGCCCGTGGGACCCCCGCGCAAGTACTACCGCCTGACCTCCACGGGCGGCACGGAGTTCTCCGATATGGCTGCCGCGTGGAAAGGCGTCACGGGCGCGATGGATGCCCTGCTGGGAAAGGAGGCCTCGCGATGAGCGCACCCGATCAGAGGCGCGATAGGGTGCTCACGCCGGAAGCGACGAGACTCATCGACACGTACTTCTCCCGCGTGCATGGTGCGCTGCTCGTGACGGCCGCCGGGGAGTGCGAGGAGGCCGTCGAGGACCTGAGGACGCACGTGCTCGAGGAGCTCGAGGGCAGTGCGGGCACCGCGGCCGACGTGACGCGCATCCTCGCGGAGCTCGGCGCGCCCGAGGCGCTTGCCGCCCAGTGTTCGGAGGCCTCGGCTGATGGCCTGCCCGTTCGGGCGAATTCTCCCGAGAAGGGCTCGGTGTTCGCCGGCCGCCTGTTCGGCGTGCCGTACGACGTGCGCCCACTGACGGCCGAACGGGTCGCGTCGACCTGGTGGGATCCGATGAACACGAGGGTGTTCGTGCCGCGCTTGTGGGGCCTCGGTTGGACGGTCAACTTCGGCGCCGTCGCCGTGAGGTTGGGCCTCGTGCGTCCCGACGACGAGGACGTCCCGTTCGCCGAGGTGCCCGGACGGTGGCTGCTGCTGGCGGTAGCGTTCCCGTTGACGATCGCCGCTGCCCTTGCCGTGCTCGTCGCGTTCTACCAGGCAGGGCTGCCTGCCCAGGTCGCGACCCACTACGCGCCGAACGGCGTGCCGGATGGCTTCTCGTCCAAGGGGGTCGCGCTGCTGCTTCCCGTGGGCATGACGCTGCTCGGCTTCGCGATGGCGGCGTGGGCCTGGGTGAGGAACCGGCCGCCACTCTCGCGGGTGGCGACGGGAGCGCTGGCGACCATGTTGGCGGGTATCTCGGTCGGCGCTTACGGGCAGAGCGTGGCCACGTCGCAGGGAGTCGAGGGGTTGGCGATCCTGTGGACGGCGATCGCCGGAGCGTTCGTGCTGCCGTTCGTGTTGCTGGTGACCTTGTCACGGATCGGTCGCGCTGCGGAACAGCGGCGTGATCTTGAGAAGACGTCGAAGAAGGGGAGTGCTCGATGAACGGATTCGATGCGTTGCAGGGACTGCCGACCTGGGGGTTGGCGGTCATCGGGGTGTTGATCGTCGTGCAACTGGTGCTCGATGTGATCGCGCTCCTGGATCTGTACAAGAGGCCGTCCGAGGAGTTGACGATCGCGAACAAGTGGATCTGGGCGGTCATCATCCTGCTCGTCTCGATGTTCGGCGCGATCCTCTACCTGATCATCGGGCGCAAGCCGGCTCTGGTCGCCGAGGTGGCGCCGTCAGCACCTGTGGCGTCGCGTGCCGCGCGCGCTGCGGACTCCCTGTACGGCGCTCGCGAGGACGTTGAGGGGCGATGACCTCCGCGATCGAGGCCCGTCGTCTGACGAAGGTCTACGGCGAGAAGCGCGCATTGGATCACGTCGACCTGAGGGTCGAGGAGGGCTCGATCTTCGGGTTCCTCGGGCCCAACGGCGCAGGGAAGACGACGACGTTGCGCATATTGACCGGTCTTGCTCATCCCACGAAGGGGACGGTGCACGTCCTCGGCCACGATGTCGCCAGCGCGGGCAACGCCATGCGCGCCGAGATCGGCTTCCTGCCGGACGTCCCGGGTTTCTACGAGTGGATGACCGCGGAGGAGTTCCTGCGCTTCGCGGGAGGACTGTTCGGCATCGACCGTCGCTTGCTCGACGAACGCGTCGGCGTGCTCCTGGACCTGGCGGGGCTGACCGACGTGACCACGCGCATCGGTGGCTACTCGCGCGGCATGAAGCAGCGGCTTGGGGTCGCGCAGGCGCTCATCAACGCCCCGAGACTGCTCATGCTCGACGAACCGACGAGTGCGCTCGACCCCATGGGCCGTAAGGAAGTGCTCGACATGCTGGAGTCGCTGAGGGGGCGCACCACGGTCTTCTTCTCGACGCACATCCTCAGCGACGTTGAGCGGATCTGCGACACGGTCGCGATCCTCGACCAAGGGCGCCTGGTGGTCCAAGCGCCGATCGACGAGCTCAAAGCGCGCTACGGCGCCGAGAAGGTCGTCGTCGAGGTCGAGGAGGGGGCTGATGAGCTCGCAGCCGCCATCGCGGCCGAGCCATGGGCGACCAAGGTCGAGCGGGGCACGAACGGGACGATCCAGATCACTGTGAGCGACGCCGACGCCGCGAAGCGCGCGATCCCCGCACTGATCGTCGAGCGCAAGCTCGCACTGTCTCGGATGGAAGCGGGAGAGATAGGCCTTGAAGAAGTCTTCGTGCAGCTCGTGGGGGGTGGGCAGTCATGAGGGGGTTCTCGGCGTTCGTTCGCAAAGAGGCGGTCGAGATCATCCGGACATGGCGGATCTGGGTCCTGCCCGGCATGCTGCTGTTCTTCGCACTCACCGGGCCGCTCATGGCCAAGTTCACGCCGCAGATCGTGGCGGCGGTGGGAGGCGACCAGCTCGCGGGGCTCATGAAGGCGCTCCCGACGCCCACCTACCTGGACGCATACGGACAGTGGGCGAAGAACCTCACGCAGATCGCCCTGTTCGCGATCATCATCATCTACGGGGGGCTCGTCTCGAGTGAGCGCAAGAGCGGCACGGCGATCCTCGTGCTCACGAAGCCCGTGTCGCGATCCGCGTTCGTGATCGCCAAAGCGGTCGTGCATTCGGGGTTCCTCGCGCTCACCGTCGTCGTCGGAACGCTGCTGACATGGGGCGTGACCGCGGCGGTGTTCGGTCGGGCGCCGGGTGTGGCGCTGTGGTCCTCCGCGCTCGCGTGGCTCGCGCTCGGCGTCCTGTTCATCGGCATCATGACGCTGCTCTCGACGCTGATCGGTTCTCAGGCCGGCGCGGCGGGGATCGGGCTGGGCGTGTTCACGCTGATGTCGCTGGCCGGGTTGTGGGAGCCGCTCGCCAAGTACTCGCCGGTCGCGCTCTCCGGGGCCTCGATGTCGCTGGCCGCCGGCAAGGACGCGGCGATCCTGTGGCCGGTCGTGACGGCGCTCGGCCTCGCCGTGCTGCTCGTCGGCGTGGCGGCGATGGCGTTCCGCACCAAAGAGTTGTAGGCACAAGGCCGCTCGATCCCGCAAAGCACCGACCCGACCGGGGAGATCCTTCGATGGAACGCAGACTGGATATGAAACGCATCGTCACCTTCCTAGGCCTCGCCTTTGGCATAGCCTGGCTCATCGCGCTGGTCATCTACCTGACCGGAGGGCTGGTCGGCAGCCCCGTGCTCGTCCCGGGCACCCCGATCACCCTCGCGGTGGTGCTCCTCGCCGGGGGCTACATGTCGGCGCCTGCGCTGGCGCACGTGCTGACCCGGCTGGCGACGCACGAAGGATGGAAGGGCACCTACCTCCGCCCGCGGAAGCGAGGCTGGCCATATTGGATCGCGGCCTGGTTCATCCC
>Ga0209430_1003075_pt1 | contig 10008 bp, 3 predicted proteins | sample BarGraIncub1133A_FD_184504 | JGI IMG/M metagenome (GOLD analysis project Ga0209430, IMG submission 184504) | Arctic peat soil microbial communities from Barrow, Alaska - Barrow Graham LP Incubations 11-33A (SPAdes) (version 2) | ecosystem: Environmental > Terrestrial > Soil > Wetlands > Peat... | reverse complement strand
ATCCAAAAGGTATTGTAGTTACAGAAGAGGAACTGAACAAAATAAATATTCTAAGAAATGAATTTCACGGAGAATGGAATTATGTGATTAACTCCGGTTTGTAAAGTTTAATTCGTTACAATTCCTAAATAATATTTTTTTTAACTGCATAACCACATCAATTTAAAAATTATTAATCTATATTTGTATGTTTTAATGTAATGCTTTCTTCCTTTAATACTTTAATTATATGGTTAATTGCTACTCTATTGTCTCGACAAAAAGCATAATAAACAATTCTGTTTCCAAAAGTCCAATAGATGTATTATTTCCATTCAGAAATGTAGTTTCAGGCATTTTATACTACATTCCTTTTTCTTCCGGATATTTTCATACATTCCAATCTAAAAAAAAAGTGCTTTATTATTTGCCTCCTACTTCTGGTGGCGGGAGCAGGGAGTGTGAATGCTACTAATTATTATTCAGCAGGAAACTAATATTTTAAGTTTGTAATTGTTATAAATAGAGTCTGTTTTTTTAGTCATAAAATGTCATAATAATTTTTGTATATCGTTGAAATATATTATCTTAGATAAAAATTAGGATAATATGAGACTCTATAATGAATTAAAGCTGCGTTTTGATACCCCTATTTGGGGTTTACACCCTGAATTAGCCCTTTTTGATGTGTTGTTGGAGAAAAAACCTGATTTCGTCAAAATTGTAAGCAAAGAGGTTTTGTCTGGATTGAAAGAAAGCCCATTTGGTCGTAAAGACTCTCCCACTGTAGAGCAAATTTTGCGTGCTGCCATCTACAAGGAGATTAAAGGCATTACATATAGAGAGTTAGAAATAGATATGTATGATTCAAGGATTTGTTCTATTTTTTTAAGATTAGAAGACAATCAAGGCTTTAGTTATTCTGTTATGCAGAAATACATATCAAAGATTACAGAGGAGTCTATTAAATATATCACTTTATCTGTCAATAATATAGCAATACAAGAAGGGATTGAAACAATTGATAAGATCAGTACTGATTGTACAAACATAGAGACTAATGTTCATTTCCCAACCAATAATAGTTTGATGTTTGATTGTATTGAAACTGCTACTCAATTATTGAAGAGAATAAAAAAGAACAAAAAAGATGATAATGATAGGTTAGATGAACAGCGCAAAGCGGCAAAGAAACTCAACTACGAAATCAACAACACGAAAAAAGAAAATTTACCAAGTCTTTTCGATCCTTATTTAGCTGTATTAAAAGGACTTATTTTTGAATCATGGAAAGCTTTCAGAGATGATTCTTTAAAAGGTAAAGGCAAAGCTGAATTAAGTGTATTTTTACCACTCATGATTAAAGTGTATCGTAATGCATACAAATTGCAAATACAAGGTAAAAAAGTAACCAATGCTGACAAAGTATTTTCTGTATTTCAAACGCATACAGATATATTGGTGAAAGGACTAAGAGAAGTAGAGTTTGGACATAAAGTATTGATTACAAGAGGTTATAGTAACATGATACTGGATCATAAAGTATTTGAAGGTAACCCTAGTGACATAGGAATGTTATTGCCAAGTATCAAAAATATAAAAGCCAATTACAATCGTACTCCTGTGAGCACATCAAACGATGGTGGTTTCTGTAGTCAGGCAAATCTTGACGGGTGTAAGAAATTAGGCCTAGTGAATATCGTATTTACCAAAGTAACCAAGAGTTTGCGAAACATCGTCATCTCACCAGAACTTGAAAAGATATTAAAGAAATGGCGAGACACAACAGAAGCTGTAATATCAAACCTGAAAAGAGGTTTTAATTTACAGAGAGTTACCTGGGAAGGGTTTGGAAAATTTTGTTCTAAAGTTGCTTGGAGCGTATTGGGTTACAATCTGAGGGTGATGGTGAACAGAATGCTAGAATAAGTAAAAAGTAACCGAAAATGCGAACTGTCAAATAAATATATGGGAGTGGTATGTCAAGGAATGAAGGGAATGATGATTATTAAGATAATATATGCTAATTGCCGCACCTATATGTTAATGTAAATTGTTAAATGAGGAATAGAACGTCTTTCGGAAATAATTTTCAAAAAAAACAATAATCTCGTTTGAATAAAAAAAACGGGACTCTATAAACAGACTCTAAATAAATAGCCCACGCCGCAAGCGGACGGGCTATCCGGGAATAGTTTCTATTCGCTGCAAGCGGCGGGGAATTTACCCAAAGAGATTAAAGAATTACAACAAACCTTTTTCAAGTTTCATTTTACTACAAAAATAAAGTTAGTGCTATTAATATGAATACAATAACTACATATAAGATATTTAGATCGACGAAGATTTTCTTTGCCGTCCTTTTCGTGTTTTTGGCGGTGGGTGTGGGGAGTGTGAGTGCACAGATTACTCAAGTTGGAACGGCGCAATCTGTCTATGTAGGTGCATCTGATAATACGGCATCCGTTAATATACCAAATCCATCAGGAATAAATATTGGTGATATTTTAATTCTTACTGTGTCTAAATATTGCTCAGGAAATACTTCGGATCCATGGATTTATCAATATGATTCTACATGGAAAGACTGGACGATGATTTCTTCTGTTGCAATGAACTCCGCAAATGATGTTAGGAGTGCGGTGTTCTATAAAGTGGTTGACATTAACGATTATTATGCAGGTCATGTTACAGTTGTATTTGAATCCTCTTGGTACCCAATTGTAACTAATGGCTTAGTTTCTTTAGTCGCGTTTACAGGTGTTAACTCTGCAACTCCTTTTGATGTTACCCCTGGAACTATTACTACGCCTGGGAATAATACTGCTGCAACTGTTAATCCACCAGGTATAACAACTGCATCCTCAAATGCACTTGTTTTGATGTTGGGAATGAGTTGTAATACTGGAGGTACTGCAACAACTTTCAATAATACATGGTCAGTGGCTACATCTCCCACTTTAACCGAAAATTACGATATACAAGGTACTAGTAGTGTTGCGGTAGGAGCGGCGATAGGTAATAAAGCTATAGCAGGTGCAACAGGAGCTGGTACGATTACCCTTTCGGGGAATGCTTATCGTGGTGGTATCATTCTGGCTTTAAAGCCACAGGTTAAACAATTCCGTAGTAGCCAGTCTGGCTCTTGGGATCAGACTGGGGTATGGCAGCAATCTACCGACGGAGGTGCATCGTGGGTTTCGGCTACTTCTATTCCGGATGCGCGAAGTTCAGTAAATGTGCAGTCTGGTCATACAGTAACTGTAAGCGCTGCTAATGCATTTGCAAATGATTTGACAATAAATGGGTCTGTGACAATCAGTGGTACATACTCATTGACTCTTACGACAACAGCTTCTATCAATGGAACTCTGACGAAACAAAATACAGGATCAATAGTAAAAGGATCGGGAGATATAACATTTAATAGTGGGAGTACTTATGTTCATGCCTGTGATGGTGGCACTATCCCTACCGCGGTTTGGAATGTGAATTCAAATTGTAATATTACAGGGACGAATACCACACAGCCAGCAGGGCTTAGTCAAACATTTGGGAATCTTACATGGAATTGTACTTCTCAAACAGTAGAAACAGTGTTGGGAGCCGGATCAACAGTTATATCAGGAACGTTAACTGTAAGTGCCACAAATACTGTAGATCTTCAAATTACTCCTTCTGGTCAGCCGACAGTAAGTGTTGGAAATTATATTCAGACTGGAGGTACGGTATATATATCACGTAATTCGGGTACAGACAGGACGTTAAAAGTATTAGGCAATTTTACAATTAATCAAAATACCGCAACGAGTTCTTTAATTATTTCGACTGATTATTCAACAGGTACTAATACGTTGAATGTGGGTGGAAATGTGACCATTTCTGCCGGAACAATTTCAGTGGGCAAAACAACGGCTAATAGTACAACAACACTGACTGCCGGGGGAACATTTACTGAAACTCAGGGTAACTTCACTGCACCGGCGACCATGAGTGTGACGGGTGACATGACTTTAACTGCGGGGACATTTACTGCCGGAACAGCATTAACAGCATCAGGTAACTGGATAAATAATGGTGGCATATTTACGGCAGGCACCGGAACGGTAACCATGAACGTTACAGGGAAAACTATTGGAGGTACATCTTCTACAACGTTTAATAATCTGACTCTTGGCACTGGTAACACTCAAGCCTATTCACTTGGTTTTGGTCAAACTGTAAATGGACTTTTAAACCTTCAAAACAATACAAAACTTACCCTTGGATCTTACAATCTAACCTTGGGAACTTCAGCCACTTGTAATGGAACTGGTGCTAAAGGTTGTTGGATTGTGGATAATGGTTCAGGAAAAGTACAAAAGATGTTTATAGGAACTGGTTCTTTTCTATTTCCTATTGGGGATGGTACTTATTATTCACCACTAACGTTGAATTTTACTCAAGGCTCTTTTACTGGTGCCTATGTATCGGTAGGTGTAACCAACACGGCACATCCCCAAAATCTGAATTCGATTAATTATTTTATAAGATATTGGACGGTAAGTCAAACAGGAATCTCCTCGTTTTTATGCAATGTTACCGGAACTTTTGGAAATGACCTTCCTACAGGAGCAGATTGGACTGTCCAGAATCCTGCTGAATATATAAATGGTGGATGGCTTCCTTATACATCACCATCAAATGTAAGCCAAACTAATCCTTATTATACATTTGTTGCTAATGGAGTTACTGCTTTTGGTGATTTTACTGCAATGGGATTCCCATCGATAACGCCTGGTACGCCACCATCCTCATTTACCTATGTACATGGTGCTGGTCCTTCAACCTATAAACAGCTCTACGTTTATGGTAAGAATCTAATTGGTTCATTTATTGTAACTCCTCCAGCTGATTATGAGATTTCATTGGATCAAACCAATTTCTACTCCACTCCACTCACAGTTCCACAAGCCCCGACAGGAACAGTAACCAATGTTCCTATTTATATCCGACTTAAAGCAGGACTGGCCATAGGAGGTTATAATGAGAATATTACTTGTTCAACGGCCGGTTTAGTTGCAACGCTTGTGCCGGTTACCGGGACAGTTACATCTCCTACCTCAAAATATTGTCTTGTAACCGAAAATAATACAAACTATTATATTTCTCAGGTTCAATTTAGTGGCATAAATAATACAAGTACCGGTTCTACAAATGGGTATAGCGATTACACAGCTACTCCAACCACCGTTTCAGTTGGGACTTCATACACTCTTACAGTGAATGTAAATACCGATAGTAGCGGCGGTAAGGTGAGTGCAAAAGCATGGATAGACTGGAATAATGATGGCACTTTTAACGATGATGGATCTGAAAGTTATGATCTGGGATCCACAACTAGCAGTGGAGTAACCAGCATAACTCCGACCATAACAATTCCTGCAGGAGCTAGTGTAGGAACAACCAGAATGAGGATTGCCTGCGTTTATTATAATTCTGTCTACCCTCCTTGTAATACAGGGTTTAATGGTGAAGTGGAAGATTACACATTAAACATTATAGATCCGATTGCCATTTCAACGTCATCGTTGAGTGGATTTAGTTACACTTCCGGTTCAGGCCCTTCGGGTGAACAGTCATTTACAGTAACCGGTTCCGGGCTCGGTGGGGATATAATTGTCACACCAGCGGCATTATCAAACTTCGAAATATCAACTGTATCAGGAGGTATTTTTTCAACAAGCCCCATTACGCTTCATCAGACAGGAGGCATAGTTACCAAAACTACTATATATGTTCGTCTGATAGCAGGATTATCTGTCGGTGGATATGGGCCTCAAAATATAACGTTGACATCAACGGGTTCTCCGACTAAAACAGTAACCTGTACCGGATCTGTAGTTCCCGGCATCACTGTAGGAGGTGGTGGATCGTATTGTTCCACTGAAAATATTCAACTGACAAGTAGCACTTCTATAAATTGTACTAATATTTATTGGGAAGGCCCAAACAATTATTTAGCTACCAGTACTAACCTTGATATTACAAAACCTTTTAATTTTAATGTCTCTATTAATCCTCCTATAGCGGGAACTTATAAGGCTACAGCAAGTTTTGTGAATGGTGGAAATCTTGTTATTAACGGGAATTTCTCAGGTGGAATGACAGGGTATGGTGGGACTTCCGGTTTTAATAGCGACTATACTCCTGAAAACCCTAATGGAGGTAATCAAATTCTTCATCCTGAAGGTTCATATACTGTGGTTGCAAATCCAAATTCAGTACATGACTTGTTTGGTAACTGGCCCGATCATACGACTGGTTCCGGTTTACAGCTGGTGATTAACGGTGCTACTATTGCAAATACGAATATTTGGTATGAAACTGTTTCGGTTACTCAGAATACGAATTACCAATTTACTTACTGGGTACAAAGTATGGTAGCTACCGGAAATGATCCAGCGCCGTCGCAATTACAATTGTATGTAACAGGTAATGTTAGTCCAAAGACAGCAGCTGGTCCTATCTATACGGCAAGTCCACTCGGTGGAAAATGGTTACAATTTATATATAACTGGAATTCAGGGACAAATACCACAGCCTTATTATCATTGGTAAATCAACAAACAGCATCCGGCGGAAATGACTTTGCGTTGGATGATATCGTATTTCAACCGGTATATTCATCTTCAGCCTCTGTCAATGTGTCGGTTATTACGGGGAGTACTGCACCTACAGTAAGTATTGCAGCAAGCCCTACCGGTTCGGTTAGCGCAGGAACAAATGTTACATTTACCGCTACACCCACCAATGGAGGACACCCACCTACCTATCAGTGGAAAGTAAACAGTGCGATTCCAGCAACAGGAGTCTCCACGGGTTCAACTTATACATATATACCGAATAACGGTGATCTGGTTACATGCGAAATGACATCTACCTCTACATGTAAAACCGGTAATAACCCATACATTTCAAATGTAATAACGATGACGGTTGTAACTGCTACCAAAAATTATTGGAAAGGTGCTGTTGATTCTAATTGGAGTAACCCGTTGAATTGGACATCTAATACGATCCCTTCATCAGGAGATAACGTAGAGTTTTCAACAGCATCAACCATTCCCTGGGGTGATGCAAGTCGTGATTTGACTTTAGATAATGCCGATAGAGTTATAAATAACCTTACGAATTTATCAAGTAAAAATTTAATTATTCCACCTGCCAGATGCCTAACAGTTAACGGCATTATTACTACAACCGGGAATGCTAATCAAATACAAATAGTAGCCGATCCGTCAGGTATAGAACAAAACGGTTCATTGATTTTTTTACAACCGACGCTTAATCCTTCTGTTACCGCAACGGTGCAAATGTATGCCAGAGGCTCCTACAATTCCATGGGCTCTACTTACAAAGGAAACACCTATCATTATAGCTGGCAGTATTTCGGCATTCCTGTTAATACTATTACAGCGAGTCCCACTTTTAATGGATCGTATGTACGCAGATGGAACGAAAGCGGAGATTCTATCAGTAACCATTGGATTCAGTTAGGAAATTCAGATCAAGTAAGCCCCTTCATTGGATATGAACTTACTCAAAACGCGGCGGGAATTATAACTTTCCAGGGACAACTGCAGAACGGAACTTACACTTCACAAAGTTTAGTTCGGGATGGCGGTGCTTTATTCCCGGGTCAATATATTTTTGCTAATCCCTATACGGCAGCTATCGATATCCAGAAGTTTATTTCAAGGTTAAGTTCCGCCAATACCGATCAATCTGTTTATTTGTACAGCACCGGATCGTTTGCCGACTGGGGAATTGCAACTACACTTGGCACAAATGCTGGACAATATCAGGTTGTTACTTCGGCTAGCGGTACTGGCATACCTACTCAAATTCCATCTATGCAGGCTGTGATAGTTAAAGTTTTATCTCCAACCACTGTTACTTTTAATTATAGTGATGTTATCAAAAACAATTCATTACAGCGGGTAAAAGAGGATTCCGGTTCCACATCATCGGGGATGGCATATACTATAATTGATATAACCGGATCAGACTATTCAGATAGAATGTGGATATTTTCCGACTCAACTTTCACGCATCAATATGACAGGGGTTGGGATGGGACAAAAATGATGGGAATCGCATTGGCACCTCAATTGTATGCATTTGAGCAGGATGGTAACTACCAGATAGATTGCGTGGACGATATGAATAATACCATGCTGGGTTTCCAGCGGGGTATCGATACGGAATATACTCTCACCTTTACACATCAAAATATTAAAAGCAAATATGTAGGTGTATTTTTATATGATATAACAGAAAACAAAACAATGGACATTACGGAAAGTGGATCAACCTATTCATTTGTAGCCGAATCAACACCTGCTCCTGTTACACGTTTTAAAATTGTAGCACTCCCTTTAGAAAATGAAACACCGGATGCTAGTTCTCAACTCAAAGTATTCAGTTCAGGGAATACGGTATTTGTACAAAATTTAAGCAGTCTGAATGGTGAGATGGTGATTTATGATATGATGGGTCGGGTTCTTAAAAAAAGCACTTTTGTTCCTTATGGTATATCTGCTGTTCAAGTGAACACTATTCCGGGTGCTTACGTTGTAAATGCAGCAACCGGAACTGAAAGGGTTAGTAAAATAATTATATTAGGAAATTAAAGTTGACTAAGGAATTGTAACGAAATAATATATACTTTTAAAAATAAATAGTATCTTTGCTTCAAATTTATAAATTATGGAGCAAGACATATTACTCAAAGAAAAGTTAAGGAAGGTTTTGCCAATTTTAGATGAAAGGCAAAGACGACTCTATTTAGCCTCAGAAGCTTTAATTCTTGGCAGAGGAGGTCCTGCTAAAATTTCCAAACTTACTGGAGTTTCGCGGATAACAATTAATTCTGGTATTTTAGACTTACAAGCATTGAATGAGGGAGATATGGATACATACTTCATCCAAAAAAAGAGTAAGGCAAAAAGGAGGCGGACGAAAAAAGAAAAGCGATTTAGATGAAAATATAAAAAAAACAATATTTGAAATTGTAAGTCCTCACACAATGGGCAATCCGATGAATCCGCTAGTTTGGACAAGCAAAAGTCTAAGAAAGATTTCTGAATTAGTAAAGGAAAAAGGATACAATATAAGTCATAAATTGATAGGTATAATTTTAAGCGAAGAAGGATATAGTTTACAAAGCAACAGAAAAACAGACGAAGGTGGTACTCATATCGACAGAGATGCCCAATTTGAATTCATAAATTCTCTGGTTAAAGCATTTATAAACAATGGAGATCCTGTAATATCAGTAGATTGCAAAAAAAAGGAAAACATCGGGAACTACAAAAATGCTGGAAGAGAATGGACAGAAAAAAACAATCCTACGGAAGTAAAAGTATATGATTTCATTGATAAAGATCTCGGAAAAGCTATTCCATATGGAGTGTATGACATTCAAAATAACGAAGGATTTGTAAATGTTGGAATCAGCCACGACACGGCAGGTTTTGCCGTAGCATCAATAAGGAAATGGTGGGAAGAAATGGGGTGTGTTAATTTCAAAGAGTCAAAGAAAATATTAATTACTGCAGATGGAGGAGGCAGCAATAGCAAACGAAGTAAACTTTGGAAAAAAGAATTAGAATTGCTGTCAAAAGAAATAGATATTGAAATAAGTGTTTGTCATTTCCCTCCAGGAACAAGTAAATGGAATAAAATTGAACATCGTTTATTTTCTTATATTTCAATGAATTGGAGAGCAAAACCATTGACAACTTTACAAATAATAATTGATTTAATTTCCTCTACAAAAACAGAAAAAGGATTAAAAATAAAAGCGGTATTTGACGATAATACCTATCCAAAAGGTATTGTAGTTACAGAAGAGGAACTGAACAAAATAAATATTCTAAGAAATGAATTTCACGGAGAATGGAATTATGTGATTAACTCCGGTTTGTAAAGTTTAATTCGTTACAATTCCTTAAAATACAATTATGTGGACTTACAGATGAAATA
>Ga0209430_1003074_pt1 | contig 10009 bp, 6 predicted proteins | sample BarGraIncub1133A_FD_184504 | JGI IMG/M metagenome (GOLD analysis project Ga0209430, IMG submission 184504) | Arctic peat soil microbial communities from Barrow, Alaska - Barrow Graham LP Incubations 11-33A (SPAdes) (version 2) | ecosystem: Environmental > Terrestrial > Soil > Wetlands > Peat... | reverse complement strand
TTTCTATCCTCTGCACTCCAAGGATTCCACCAGCCAAAAACATTTTCCCATACAACATATCCATAACCATGAAAAAAGCTAAGTGCAATATGTTCCTTTTTCGATTCTAAGTCTCTGTCAATCCCCCTAAATGAAAATCTTGGTTCAAGCCATCGAATTGCAGGTAAATATGGAGGTGCAACTGTTTTATACCCCATATCGTAAACTTGTAGCCAACCTCCAGTAATTGAAGTAAAATCCTTAGTTTCAGGAATGCTTTCAGGATCCAATACAATATTTGGATTAACCCCTTCAATGATGTTTATGAAATCACTATCAGCACCACCCATTGTATCAAGGAATATTCCATCAGCATCAATAACATGTATAATTTGAGCCAGTAATTCAGCATCGGATGCATCTTCTCTTCTTGTACCTTCATCCCATGGATTGTAATTTATGAATACCTTTACATTTCTCTTATGAGCACGCTTAACAATACCCTTTAATGCATCTAAGCCTCCAGGCATATCACGATAATAATCAAACTGATTTCTTTGGTCTATTCCCAGACGTGGATATGATTGCCAAAGCACAATAATATCGTATCCTCCAAATTCTCTTTCTCCTTTATCTAACAATTCATCAATCATATATCTTTTTTCAATTTTGTTATAAAAAGACTCATCATACATGAACACAAAACACTCTGAAAATGCGGATTGATACCATTTCTTCCCATTTGCATTGTAGATGCTTGTATCACTGCTTTCTCTAATATTATGTCTTAGCTCATTTAACTTTTCCCTCGTTTCATCATCTGCACCTATAAATATACTTGCATCCATCGATTCACTATAATCATTATTAAGTTTAAGATTCATATTGTTATTTAGAATATTATACATTACTACACCCCTTTGGTATATATACGTTTATGTACTTTACATAAGTATATTTTATTTGTAAGTCCTTGTCAATAGGTTAGTATAAATTTGTTTAGGACAAAAATCTTAGTTAAACCCTTTCACTTAAAACTATAATATTAGGCGTTTGTGCAAACGCCACATTCTACATGAATACAGGCTTTTTTTAGGTTTGTTTATATATAACTCCACACTACAGACTACTATTTGTATAGTTCGAAATGGTAGGATAAAACAAACGGCTATAAGTATGTAAAATATTTACATACTTATAGCCGTTTTCTGTTCCATTACTACAGAGACCCCATTATGTTGAACTAAAAATATATAAAATGTCTCCCAGCTTTACATATTGACTTCTATGAATATCTCATTAGCTCCGTAGGCGAAATGCGTTTTATTTATTGTGGGTACCTTACTAAATCCTTAGTTTCCCTACTGTCATTTTCCTTGTTTGGGATGCCAATTAAGGTATGTTTTTAAGGGAGTGAAGTTTCTCATCAAAAGGGTTTTAGTGGAACCCTAACGAGAGGCATATTATCCATATACGAATCACGCTCTCTGTATAATTAGCCTAATACTGACACCTGATGTTAATTATAGCACTTTGTTTGGATTAAGTTAATTTTCACTTTAGTGAAGATTATCATACCAATCAAAAATCGCTTTAAATTTAAACCTAGTTGAGTCTGGTCATATACAGGCCCTTTTTTTATATTCTTAAATTAAGAAACATTAGAGCCCATGTATAAAAATTCAATTCAAAAAAACAAAGCCCCCTGGAACTTAGTTACCAGAGGACTTAATTTATATTATTTAACTGCTTTTAATTTTGCTATGTCTTTCCAATTACTAGCTGTTATTACTTCAACATTGTTTAAATCATTTTTTATTTCCCCTACATCAGAGCCTATAGCAGTAAGTTTATCTATGGATACAGTTTTAAACTCTGTTAGATCAGCAGTTTCCTTATAAACTACATCCATCTTATTTTCTATTCTATCAAGTCTACCTTCAACATTATTAAATCGTTCAGTGTGGCTTTTAACTTCACTTTTAGTTTCTTGAATCTCAACATATATCTTTTCTAACAGGTCAAATATTTTATTATCATCCATTGTGATACCCCCATTTATTTATATTATATCTTTATGAAGTGTAACTGAATATCTAAAGATTGTGGCTACAATTATTTATTTTTAAATTCATTATGCAAATGGAACTCTTTTACTCACTATAAGTACCTCTTTGATTATTTCTACACTTATAATAGCATTATATATTATAAGAGATAAGTTAGTAAATTAAATTTATGTTTTATTTATTAGCTTATTGAAATGTGTTCAAGTATTTAAAAATAATAGGGTGTGGAATATCCCATAATTAACAAGCCATGGGCTATACAAATAGGAAGTTTGTCACCTCACAATATAGGTAAAATGAAATATTTTTGTTTTTTATTTTAACGCATATTCCGCTGAATTAAAAATAAATATCAATAATTAAATTGTTACAAATAAGTAATTAATTTTCATTGTTACCAAAAAGGATTTTGGGCTTTTACGTCGAATATATCCATATAAAGAATGTGAAGGTGATGTTTATATGAATATTAATGATGTAGAAATGTACAGTCATGGGAAAATGAATTTTATGGTAGGACTTTGTGAAAAGCTAAGACTACCTAAAGTATTTGACTCTAACTTAGAAAAGCATTTAGGTAGAAAACCCGATATCCCGTATGGAATAATGGCTGAGATGATGTTAGTTAATATTTGTGATGATCACCATCCGTTAGTAAGGTTACAGGAATATTTTGAAATGAAAGATCTTGAAGGCATATTTCATTCTCCAATAGAATTAAGTCAGATTAATGATGATAGATTTGGGAAGTTTCTTGATGCATTTTATGAGGCTGGAGCAAGAAGAATCTTTGGAGAGTTAAGTACACAAGCATTTTTAACTTATGGAATCCAAGTTAAAAATATAAACTATGATACCACCTCAAAAGTAATGTGGGGAGAATATGAAGCAAGCGACGGAAAGGAAGGTGTTATAAATATAGACTTTGGTCATAGTAAGCAAAAACGAGAAGATAAAAAACAAATAAAAATGGGCATAGGTGTGGCCAATGGGGTTATCGTTGATGCAAGAGTACTATCTGGAAATAAGGATGATAAAACATATAATCAAGAGAATCTTGGTGAAGTAGCATCAGTTCTTAAGAGACTAAATGTTTCAGAGGAGGATTTTTACTATATAGCCGATTGTGCTTTATTCTCAAAGGAGAATTTTCAGAAGGCAAAAAAATTAAAGTTAATAACAAGAATGCCCGAAACAACTAAGCTTGCAAAAGAATGCATAAGAGAAGCTCTTGATAACAGAAAAACCATGAAGAAGCTTGATTTAACTAATGCTAGAGGTGAAAAAGTAGAATACTTTATTACTGAAAAAGTTTGTAAATATGAAGGCACACCATTAAAATGTGCTATTTGTTATTCTGTAAGTCTTGAAGCTACTAAAAAGAGAACCATCCAGAAGCAAGTAATAAAAGAAAAAGATAGCATAGAAAAGTTGCTTAAAACTTATAATAAAAGAGCTTTTGCATGTATGGAAGATGCAGAAGTTGAAATTGTGAAGCTTGCAAAAAAAACTTTTAAAAAGACAAAATTCCATAATGTTGAAATTTCAATTAATGTAAAAGAGAAAAATAAGCCAGGAAGGCAACCCAAAGATCCAAGTAAGATTGAAAAAATAACTGAATACTATTTAGAAGCAACAGTTATTGTAGATGAAAAAAGTATAGACAAGCAATTTGAAGAAGCTTGCAGTTTTGTGCTTTGTTCTAATGACTTAGAGATCACAGCGGAAAATTTACTTAGAGAATATAAAACGCAGAGTAGTGTAGAAAAAAAGTTTCAACAGATGAAGTCCCCACATTTTGTTAATTCTCTTTATTTGGATACACCTCAGAGAATAGAGGCTTTGACTTATCTTATTTTAATATCGATGATGATATTATCCGTGGCTGAATATGTTGTAAGAAGAGAGATGAAAAGCACAGGAGAAAAGATATTAGGACCCGGTAAAGTTAAAACGGTTCAGCCAACGCTATGGGCTATTTTAGAAGTATTTAACGTAGGAATTGGTGTTAAAGTATATTTTTCAAAAGGTAAAAAACACCGTTGTTTGGCACGTCCATTAAAAGAAAACCATAAAACATTATTGAAATGTCTAGATATTGATGAAAGCATTTTTTGCTGGAACGGCTAAAAACCTCTAAAATTAAATATAGAGGTTTTAAAAACTATTGTGCGGAGTATGCGTTTCATGAGAATGAAAGAAGACCACATGATGAATGGGCAGCTGAAACCTGCCTATAATGTCCAGATTGCTAGTGAGGGTGGCTACGTGGTTGGAGTTCTCCTGCCCCAAGAGAGATCAGATGTGAATACGCTCATTCCATTTCTTGACCAAATTCATGAGAAGCTTCCGGTGAGGTTCAACTCTCTAACCGCAGACTCTGGATATGAAAGTGAGCAGAACTACAAATACTTGAGGAGCAAGGGCATCACTGCATACATCAAGCCTTCAAACTATGAAATCAGAAAGACCAAAAAATTCAAGAAGGATATTGGAAGGCGTGAAAACATGACATATCTGCCTGAAGAAGACGCTTTTCTGTGTGCAAACAACTGCAGACTCATATTTTCGGGAGTTCGCAAAGGCAAGACAGCAACGGGATATGTTATTGAAAAGATACGGTACAGCTGCTCAGAATGCGAGAATTGAAGGTTTGCCAACGAGTGTTTGAAAAAAACTAAATCCAAGAATATTGAGTTCTCAAAGGAATTCGACGAACTCCGTCAGGAGTCAGATGGAAACATCAAAAGTCCGGAGGGCATCATATTTAGAATGAACAGGTCGATTCAATCGGAAGGTGTATTCGCCTATATGAAAGAGGATTTAGGCTATCGCCGATTCAGGCATAGGGGCAAAGAATATGTTGAAAACGACATGTTACTACTGGCTTTCGCCATAAATGCAAACAGGCTACATAACAAAATTCAGAATGAAACTATAGAATATTTGGAATACAAAACAGCATAATTCAAAATTAAAATTATAAGGGTGAAAGCCCTATTTGTCGTGTCCCTAAAAATTCAAGGTTAACAAATAACCACATAATGCAGAAAACCCTCAATCTATTGTAGCTCAATAGATAATAGAAAGGGGCTGTTGCAAAACTAATTCCTTAGTTTTGCAACAGCCCCTTTGTAATCAATGTGAAAGATGAAGTTTTATATTTCAACATTAATTGCGGAGGATGTTTCACTTGAAACAAAGGCTGCTTCCATTACTTTAATAACACGAAGTGCTTGCTGAGGTGTTATTTTAAGAGGTGCTTTTCCTTCTATAGCATCCAATAATTGATCATATACTACTGTTAGATTATCCACAACTTCCAAAGGCTCTGATAAGATTATTTCTTCTGTAGAGTTTGCATTTCTAGGTGCCATAGTTTTAGTAGGTCCAGCTTTGGTATAAATAATTTCATCTTCCCAAACACTTTCTTTATCTATGCATCTTACTATTTTACCATTACAATCCCAATTATCTATTTGAAGTGTACCTTTCTTACCAAGAACATACCACCTTGGATGTAAGATGTAGTTATTGGTAGCTACCTCAATATGAGCTGTTAAGCCACTTTCAAAGGTCAAGGTAAGACGGAAGTTATCCTCAACTTCGCTATACTCAATATAATACATTTTGCAAAATACATTTGTAACCTTCTGATCAATCATATACATTATTTGATCAATTAAATGTACTCCCCAATCAACCATCATACCTCCACCGAGTCTTTTGATAGTTCTCCAGCCAGTTGGCATTCCTCTTGAACCCTCAACCCTAGATTCTATAGAATACACATCGCCAAGTAATCCCTCTTCAACATTTCTCTTCATTAAAATAAAATCCCTATTAGTTCGTCTGTTTTGATCAATAGTGAATACTCTTTTATATTCTTTAGATGCGGCTATTACTTCCTCAAGTTCCGATGAAGTTAAGGTTACAGGTTTCTCACTAATAACGTGCTTTCCAGCTCTCATTGCCTCAATTAATAATTCCTTATGTACCTCATTAGTTGTAGCAACAAGAATTATATCAATTTCAGGATCGGAGAATAACTCTTCTTTTGAACCATAAGCCTTAAGACCATTGTCTTGTGCAAATTTACAGCGTTCTGGATTTACATCAAATACGCCTTTTATATGAATTCGTTCATATTCCTTGAGAGATTTGAAATGATACTCTGCCATACCGCCAAAACCGATAATTCCTAAATTAAACATTATAATTCTCCTTCTTATTCATAATAAATTTAAATGAATTTTCCATATTTCCTAAATTTGTATCTACTAAACATCCTGCGTTTAATAACAACTTCTGCAATGTTATCTTACATTACTAAATTATCACTTAAATCTACTTTAGTATATAATAAAATCGAAAAAAAGTATCAAATATTTGTCATAACATGCGGTTTCTATCACGTTTGAAATTAGTATTATTGCCCCCAAGTCTGTAAAGGCCACATATAAGCCTAGAAAGCTGCCAAATCTATTATGTAATCTGCATGATCCCAATAAGTATATTTATTTAGAAAATATATTTTTATCAGTAGTCCTGGGAAACACTCATAAGTTGATTCATATTTATATATTAAATTCTAATACTTGAACAATTTGGACTTAACTGCTACAGTTGCAACCTTTATCTTATCGTAATTGCCTCTAACAGACATTAAATCAAGGTCTAAGTCCATACTGTCGACCTGAAACAAGCGTTGTGTTGTGATGAAAAAATACATAGATTTAGAAGAATATCCGTTTTTCCTTTATTCAAACTCGAAATCTGTGGATATTATATGGAAGTTAGGTATACAATAGGTTAAACAAAACTTAGGTTGGGGTGATTTAATTGGTTGATGTGGCACTACTCGGTTGTGGAGGTGGAAGGGGTACGGCAACGATTCGTGCTAAAAAAACCTCCATACTATTTAGTGATTTTAAATCAAGCCATATTCATTGATTTTATTCAAAATATGGCTTGATTTTTTATATGGCTAGGACAGCATAATCAATGTCATTTGGCTTCCTATTTAGATCCAATTCATATTTTCCAAATCGATTTATGTGTTGTGTAATATATGGACTTAAGCCTGATAATATTTCATCAGTAAACTTATAGCCATCATTAACGTATTCATTCAATACAAGACTTATAGAATAAACATTATAAAAAATCAAACAATTTGCTACAAGATGATTATTTTTAATATTAAATAGTGGCTATAACCCTAATGTATAAGAAAATGTATAAAATCTTAATGTCATAACTTAACAGTATTGACACCTGAAAATGTTGACGTATAATCAAGGGGTTGATCGGTGTCGATACTTACTGTCAAAACGAGAGTGAGAAAAGGGGTTGTTTTTATGGGCAAAATAGTGGGATATGTAAGAATTAGTAGTAAAGGTCAATTGGTTAATAATTCGATGGAGCAACAGGAACAAGAAATATTAAATAAATATAGCAATGCAATAATTTATTCAGAACAGTTTACAGGAACTACAATACAACGACCAATATTTAATGAGGTTGTAAAGAATCTTAGTGAAGGGGATACCTTGGTTATATGTAAACTCGATAGACTAGCAAGGAATACAGGAGAAGGAATAGAATTAGTTCAAGGATTATTTAACAAGGGCATAGCAGTTCATGTTTTGAATGTTGGATTGTTAGAAAATACTACAATGGGTAAATTCTTTTTAACAACTTTACTTGCAGTTGCAGAGATGGAAAGAAATACAATTATTGAACGTACTCAAAATGGTAAAGCAATTGCTAAGACTAAAAAAGGATTTACAGAGGGTAGACCTAAAAGTTACACACAAAAACAATTAGATAATGCAGTTGGGATGCTAAACAATGATTCATATAAAGAAGTTGCAGAAATAACTGGAATAAGTAAGTCAACACTAATTAGAGAGGTTAGGAAAAGAAAAGTTACATAAGTACGTTGATTAACATTGAAGATTTTAAAATAGTTTCTGGTATTACATTTCAGGTGGATAGTGAAAAACACCCATTTGAAAAAGATGAACATCATTAGTTTTCTGTTCTTATACCGGTTTTCTGTTCCATTACTACACAACCCCCTATCCCATGAAATTCCGAAAGTTTCTGCTTGAGTTCTGGGCATGGCACAGGAAGGAAACGTATTTATAGATCAATCTCTCAATCTTTTTTATAGGGTATTGATCATACAGCATGACAGCCATGATCAATGCTCTGGCATTGTCGTCGGAAGTATATCCCTTTGAAAGGTTGGGGACACCGTAGGGACACCGTAGATAGAATGCTGGAACATTCCCGTGTCGCCAGTCATATGGAAAATATGATCTGTTTTTAAAGTGATCGAATTATAGCTTTTTTTCATGCGTTAACCGGAAGCTTTCCGTAGGATACCTATATTGTTTTATATTGCTTTAAGACCTTGACAAATAAATCCTTATATTCTTCCGCTACATACTTCCACATCATTGTTTTTCCTGTTTCTAATGTCTTCCGTTCCATTTCTTTCTTTTCTTCCGGGTGCTCGAGCACATATTCAATGCAGTCCGCAATCGATTCCGAATCCATAAATTTTGCAAGTAATCCTCTGCCCTGTGACAGCATCTCTTTTGCGTAGTTATAAGGTGTTGAAACAATAACGCGGCCATACCCGGCAGCGTAGGCCAACGTTCCGCTCACAGCCTGATCCTTGTTGAGGTAAGGAGTCATATAAATATCGGAAAGTTTTAGATAACGGACGATTTCCTCTTTAGTCAGATACTTGTTTATAAACATGACATTGTCCTCAATGCCCAGCTGCGAAACCATCGCCGCAAGTGTATTTCTATAGCTCTCTCCAGACACCTTTTTAATTGCGGGATGAGTCTGCCCGAGGATGAAATAAAGTACATCTTTATGACTTTTTGCCACTTTTGCAATCGCTTCTACCCCGTATTCTAAACCTTTTCCCGGACCGAGCAATCCGAATGTGCTGATAACAAACCTGCCTTCCAGCCCGCTCTCCGCTTTGAGTCTTTCTCTGGACTTCATCGGCATGCAGGGCACACCGTGGTTGATTACTTCTATCTTTGATGGATCAATCCCGTAAACATTTTTTAATATGTCAACCGTGTTTTTTGCCATTGTGATTATTTTTTGACCCTTTCGACCGAGAACGTTCAAAATATACCGCTGTTTGTCATCCGGCTCGGGGAGCACGGTATGTAGCGTCGTTACAAACGGAATTTGCAGATTGTTTATAAGATCCAGCAGATATTCGCCCCACTCGCCTCCATAGATGCCATACTCATGCTCAATGACCAAAAGCTCAATGTCAGAATTATTCAGCTTGGCAGCCGTGCGCGTATAACTTTTCCTGTCACCCTGCGTAAGCTCCATTATAACTTTGTCATCATACCGCATACTTTCGTTGCTGACGGCGATAACCTTAGATTGGCTCGTCGATTGGATTTCACTCATCTGCACTACAATATCTTGTGTAAACGTCGCAAGCCCGCACTCTCTGGGTGGATAAGTGCTTAAAAACGCAATATTCATAAGTCTTTCGTAACTCATATTAATCGCTCCTTTGTATCTTTGTCAGCCCAAGGCAAAAATCATCAGTATTTAAACCTTAGACAATAATCTCCTCTTGCGTTGTTTTCCTTCTGCTATTCAACCATTCAACGCTTTCATTTTTGTTGAAAGCCGTATTGCTATGCACGGTTCTGCTCTCAACGACGGAGTCTGAGGCGGCAACCGCTCCATCCAATTTAGCGCAGACGCCGATATTCACATGATCCCATATGACGCTGTCGACTACCGTACTTCCCATATGAATAGAGACGTCGTTCCCGATCACCGCATTCGGCCCGACTGTCGCATACGCTCCGATTTTAACATGATCACCGATATAGACGGGGCCCGTGATGACGGCAGTGGTATCTATAAAGGATTTGCCGTCTTTAAAAACACTCTTGTTT
>Ga0209430_1003071_pt1 | contig 10017 bp, 7 predicted proteins | sample BarGraIncub1133A_FD_184504 | JGI IMG/M metagenome (GOLD analysis project Ga0209430, IMG submission 184504) | Arctic peat soil microbial communities from Barrow, Alaska - Barrow Graham LP Incubations 11-33A (SPAdes) (version 2) | ecosystem: Environmental > Terrestrial > Soil > Wetlands > Peat... | reverse complement strand
TCCTTGTTTGAGTGGCAAAGTTACAGAAAGTTTTACAATTAACGACCGACGTATCTTTTTTGTACTTTTGCAAACAAATCCCCAATACCTATGGCATTAAATTACATCTGGGTCGCGTTTTTCCTGATTGCCTTCGTGGTCGCACTGGTTCAACTTATCTTCTTCCAAGACTACACCATCTTCGAACGCATCATGTCGGCCAGCTTCGATTCGGCCAAAAATGCCGTCATGGTCATTGCGCTCCCACTGGCAGGCATCATGACCTTATGGCTTGGCATTCTAAACATCGGGGAAAAGGCAGGAGCCATTCGGTTCCTTTCGCGCATCGTTGGTCCGTTTTTCAGTAAGTTGTTTCCGGAGATTCCCAAAAACCACCCAGCAAATGGTCAGTTGCTGATGAATTTTTCGGCCACCATGTTGGGGCTGGACAATGCCGCTACACCCATGGGATTGAAGGCCATGCAAAGTTTGCAGGAAATCAATCCGGACAAAGAAACGGCATCCAACGCTCAAATTATGTTCCTGGCCCTGAACACGGCGGGCATGACCATCATTCCCATCAACATCATCGCTCAACGTGCCATCATGGGCTCCACCAGTCCCACCGATGTATTTATTCCCATTCTGATAGCAACCTTTGTCGCAACGCTTTCTGCCATCCTGTTTGTAGGCATTCGCCAGAAGCTAAACCTGCTGAATCGTACGGTTCTTAGTTGGATTGGCGGTATAGTACTGATACTGACGGCGCTGGTATGGTGGTTTTCGACCATGTCCAAAGAAGAAATGGCCACTGCATCGAGTGTTTTGAGCAATGTCACCATTTTCGGAATCATTATTTTATTTATCGGTGGCGCACTCTATAAAAAAGTCAATGTATGGGAAGCCTTTATTGACGGTGCCAAAGGAGGCTTTGAAACCTCCGTTAAAATCATACCTTATTTGGTTGGGATGCTGGTAGGCGTAGCCGTTTTTCGTGCTTGCGGCGCCATGGAGCTTCTGACAGACGGCATCAAATACCTGATTTCAGCAGTCGGATTGAACACGGATTTCGTAGATGCCCTTCCAACGGCATTTATGAAACCGCTCAGTGGAAGCGGCGCCCGCGGTATGATGCTGGACACCATGAAAACCTACGGAGCCGATTCTTTTGTCGGTCACCTCTCCTGCCTTTTCCAGGGAGCAGCGGATACGACTTTTTATATTGTAGCGCTCTATTTTGGCTCCGTTGGAATCAAGAGAACTCGTTACGCCATTTGGGCAGGTCTGCTGGCCGACTTTGCAGGAGCTTTGGCCGCCATATTCCTGGCATACGCATTTTTTAAATAAATTGTCCCATGATCCGATTTGAAACCGATGATTGCCCTATGCCTTCCATTAATCAGGTACAAGTTGCCGGATGGATCACTGGCGTTGCTGCATCTCACGGGAAAAAAGCCGGTGAAATCAACTATATTTTTTGTTCGGACTCCAAAATTCTGGAACACAACAAGCAGTATCTGGAACACGATTTCTACACGGATATCATCACGTTTGACTATTCGGAAGACAGCAGGATTTCCGGCGACATTTTTATTGGTGTCGAAACTGTAGCCAGCAATGCTGCAATCTTAGAGTTGAATGTTGACCAGGAACTTTTGCGGGTAATCATTCATGGTATTTTGCATCTATGCGGGTTTAAGGACAAGTGCCCCGAAGACGAAGCAATCATGCATCAACAGGAAGATCTTGCATTGTCTTATTTATACTATTTTGTTAATTAATATCAAACATCCTAATGATCTTTTCTTACGACGTTATCGTGATTGGTGCCGGACATGCGGGTTGTGAAGCATCGGCTGCATCGGCTAATTTGGGTTCCAAGACCCTGCTGATTACGATGGATATGAATAAAATCGGTCAAATGAGTTGCAATCCTGCCATTGGCGGTATTGCCAAGGGCCAGATTGTTCGTGAAATAGATGCACTAGGTGGTCAGACAGGAATCATCACCGATAAGACCGCCATTCAATTCAGGATGCTGAACCGCTCCAAAGGGCCGGCCATGTGGAGCCCTCGTTCTCAAAGTGACCGCCAGAAATTCATTATTGCCTGGAAAGAGGTACTTGAAAACACGCCGAACCTCTACATTTGGCAAGATACGGTGATAGGTCTAGAGGTTAAAAACGGTGAAGTTTGCGGGGTAAAAACGGCGATTGGTGTTACTTTTTTAGCCAAATGTGTCGTTTTGACGAACGGCACTTTTCTGAATGGATTGATCCATATCGGACGTACGCACTTTAGCGGCGGACGGATGTCTGAACCTGCTTCTTTTGGTTTAACTGAGCAATTAGGCTCATTGGGATTCAAATCCGGCCGAATGAAAACCGGCACACCCGTACGAATCGATGCTCGAACCGTACACTTCGATGAAATGGAAGAACAACCGGGCGAAAACGACTTTCACAAGTTTTCCTTCCTGGACTTTAAGCCACGGACATTGAATCAACGAAACTGCTGGATCTGTTATACTAATCCCAAAGTCCATGATGTTTTACGCGGTGGATTGGAGGATTCCCCCCTTTACAACGGACAAATCAAGAGTATAGGGCCTCGCTATTGCCCAAGCATTGAAACCAAGATATTCACCTTCGCCGATAAAGATCAACACCAACTCTTTTTGGAACCGGAAGGCGAAACGACTCAGGAAATGTATTTGAATGGGTTTTCCTCCTCCTTGCCGTTGAACATACAAGTAAATGCGTTGAAAGAGATTCCCTGTTTTCGTGACGTTCATATTTATCGCCTTGGTTATGCCATTGAATATGACTTTTTCGACCCGACTCAATTGAAACACAGTTTGGAAACGAAGCTAGTAAAAAACCTGTTTTTTGCCGGTCAAATCAATGGAACTACGGGTTATGAAGAAGCTGCCGGACAAGGTTTAATCGCAGGTATAAATGCACACCAGTCTTGTCATGGTGGCGAAGCGTTCCTTTTGCATCGGGATGATGCCTATATTGGCGTTTTAATCGATGATTTAGTGACCAAAGGCGTGGATGAACCTTATCGGATGTTTACATCCAGAGCGGAACATCGGATTTTACTTCGTCAAGACAATGCGGATGCACGGTTAACGCCTAAGGGTTATATGCTAGGACTGGCATCCTTGGAAAGACAAGGTCTTTTCAATAAGAAAAAAGAGGCAATTGACAGTCTCATAAGCTTTTGCGAAGGGTACTCCATCAAAGCAAAATACATTAATGATGCCTTAATGGGACTTGATACCGCCCCACTGAAGCAAGGCATCCGCTTAATTGACTTGTTGGGGCGTCCTCAATTGGACTTTGAAAAACTAAAACCACATATTCCCGCATTGAAGGAAAAGTTGGAGGATATCAAAAATATACCCGAAGAGATTATAGAATCTGCAGAAATTCAACTAAAATACAAAGGATATATTGAACGAGAGCGAGGGATTGCCGAAAAGCTCCATAGGCTAGACAACGTCCGTATTGTTGATAAGTTTGATTATGGCAGTTTACAATCCTTATCTATAGAGGCCAGGCAAAAACTCAATCGTATAAAACCCGAAACCATTGGACAGGCTAGCCGAATTCCTGGAATTTCACCAAACGACATCAACGTGCTGCTGGTATTACTGGGAAGATAGCAAGTTGTTCCACGTGGAACAGCCACTTTTTGGGATCAGCGCCTATAGGAGCAACTCGTTAATCCGCATTATTACTCACTTCTTGTGAGATGCAGCCGAATTAGACAAATTAATTGAATGAAGATTGCATACCCCGTACAAGATCGCGTTCAGGAAATCTTAAAAAGAATTCCTGAAAATCCCGGCATTTATCAATATTTTGATGAAAGCGGGTTGATTATATATGTTGGGAAAGCAAAGAATCTAAAAAAACGCGTATTATCATACTTTTCGAAGGATCACGTTGATTCGCCAAAAACGCGTATTTTGGTTCGAAAAATTCATGATTTAAAATACATCGTTGTAGACACAGAAGAAGACGCCCTTTTACTGGAAAACAACCTGATCAAGCAATATCGCCCGAGATACAATGTAATGCTCAAAGACGACAAAACCTATCCGAGCATTTGTATTAAAAAAGAGCTGTTTCCAAGGGTTTTTCTGACAAGAAATATCATTCGTGATGGTTCAGAATACTATGGGCCTTACAGTTCCGTCCCCATGGTAAGGGCATTATTACAGGTTATAAAAAAAGTTTATCCTATTAGAAATTGTAAACTACCGATGCTGGATCATCAAATTCGCAGCGGCAAATACAAGGTTTGCCTGGAATATCAGATAAAAAAATGCAAGGGGCCATGTGAAGGCTATCAATCGTTGGAAGATTATATGGAAAACATTCAGGAAATTCGTGAAATCCTGAAAGGTAACATCCATCAAATCAGCAAACACTTATTGAACGAGATGAAGAGCTTGGCGGATGAATTAATGTTTGAGGAAGCGCATCAGATCAAGTTAAAATACGATCTCATTGAGCAATATCGAAGCAAATCGGCGATAGTCAACTCAGGCTTACATAATATTGAGGTGTATTCTTTCGATGAAACGGATCAATCGGCCTTCATAAATTACCTCTATCTGGTAAACGGCTGTATCGTTCGTGGAATGACCATTGAATACAAAAAACGACTGGAAGAGGAAAAAGAAGCATTGCTTAGTACAGCCATTTTTGAAATCAGGCAGCGGTATACAAGTCCTGCTAAAGAAATAATAGTGCCATTTATTCCGGAATTAGACCTGGAAGGTATTACATTCAGCATTCCGCAACGTGGAGACAGAAAGAAAATACTGGATCTTTCCCTTCAGAACGTCAAACAATACAAACTGGATCTTTTGAAACAACAGGAAAAGCTAAATCCTGAACAACGAACGACCAGAATTCTAAGTACCGTCAAAAAGGACCTAAATTTGCACGAATTACCCCTGCACATCGAATGTTTTGACAATTCAAATACACAAGGCAGTTTTCCTGTTTCTTCGTGCGTTGTATTTAAAAATGCGAAACCATCGAAAAAAGACTATCGGCATTTCAACATCAAAACCGTTGTAGGACCAGATGACTTCGCGTCCATGGAGGAAGTCCTTAAGCGCAGATACAAGCGTTTGTTGGATGAGGGACAGCCGTTGCCGCAATTGGTCCTAGTCGATGGTGGTAAAGGACAACTTTCATCAGCGGTGACAGCACTGAAAGAGGTGGGTGTATTTGATAAATTGCAAGTTATAGGAATCGCAAAAAACTTGGAAGAGTTGTTTTTTCCCAATGATTCGGTGCCCATTTATTTAGATAAAAACTCCGAAACACTTCGATTAATTCAGCAACTTCGGGACGAAGCGCATCGGTTTGGCATCACGCATCATCGCAAACTTAGAAGTAAAAATCAAACCGCCTCTGAACTGGACGACATTCGTGGTATTGGCAATGCAACCAAATCGCTACTGCTGAAAGAATTTAAAAGTGTGAAACGGATCCGAGAGGCGACCTTGGAAAGTCTTCAAAAAATAGTTGGGGCATCGAAGGCTGAGAAAATATCGCTATTTTTGCATTCTAAAAAAGAATTATGAGAGCGGTCATTCAGCGCGTTTCCAATGCCAAAGTTGAAATTGACGGAGTCGTATGTGGGGTTGTCAATAAAGGCCTTCTGATTCTAATAGGCATCGAAGAAGCTGATATTCAAGAGGATATAGATTGGATTAGCCGCAAAATCGTACAATTGCGTATATTTGGGGATGATGCTGGACTGATGAATAAATCCATCATAGACGTTGATGGTAATATACTGTTAATCAGCCAATTCACGCTTTTTGGACAGTTAAAAAAAGGGAATCGCCCTTCTTTTATCAAGGCTGCCAGACCGGAAATTGCCATCCCTCTTTATGAAAAGCTGAAGGAAGAATTGAATCATAAGCTGGGCAAAACGATCGAAACCGGAATCTTTGGAGCAGACATGAAGGTCAGCTTGACCAATGACGGCCCTGTGACACTTTATATAGATACGAAAAACAAAGAATAAACCAAATGGATAAGATTACGAGCCTATTAAAAGAATACTCCAACTACAAGGAGGCCGATGTGCTTAAAAGCATCGAAAAAATCCTGCAAAAAAGAAAGGATGCCAACCACACGAAGAAAGCGTATGAAACAATCCTGAGTTGCATTGACCTTACCAGTCTGAACACGGCTGATACAGAGGAAGGTATCGCAAGTATGGTTCAAAAGGTGAATGCATTTGGGGAGAACTTCCCCGAACTTCCGAACGTTGCGGCCATTTGCGTATATCCCTCTATGGTCAAAACTGTAAGGGAGTGCCTGACTGAAGGTGTGGAAATCGCTTCAGTTGCGGCTGGATTTCCTCATTCACAGACATTTATTGAAGTGAAAGTGGCTGAAACGTCGCTAGCGGTGCTGGATGGTGCAAGTGAAATCGATATCGTCCTTTCCATCGGGAAATTAATGGAAAAAAAGTACGAGGAACTCGTTGAAGAACTGCAAGAAATCAAAGTGGCCTGCCGAGAGGCTCATCTTAAAGTTATTTTGGAATCCGGTTCTCTGAAATTGGATGAATTACGTATCGCCTCCATTTTAGCAATGGAGTCTGGTGCAGACTTCATCAAAACCTCGACCGGTAAACAACAACCTGCTGCTACAACAACTGCCGCTTACGTCATGTGTAATCTTATCAAGGAATTCTATGTTAAAACAGGCAAAAAAGTGGGTTTTAAGGCCGCGGGCGGCATTGTAACCACCGAAGAGGCGCTCGACTACTATTGCATTGTCGAAGACGTCCTGGGTCAAGAATGGTTACACAAAGACCTATTCCGATACGGCGCCAGCAGATTAGCAAACAATATTCTGACTGAAATCATGGAAAAACCGACTACTGCGTTCTAAAAAAGATACATCCTGTTTTTAGTATTGTGGGGAAAGATGTTTTAAAAGGGCGCCAAGGTCAAGGCACTGATTATGAGACACCCCGGAGCGTACATAAGGTACGTGGGTAGTGGCGAATAAGCAGAAATCAGTTTCGATAGTCGAGCGCAAAAACAAACTTGTTTGGGTTTGCTGAGCGCAGAAACTGGCCTACGAAGTAAACGCAAAGATTGGTGGTATTTTGAGACATCTTATTTGGTTCTTTTCATGGCATATTCCAGGCAAGCAAGCAATGAATCGTGAAAGGTTGATTGCGGATAGCGATCAATATTCTTTTTGGCCATCTCACCAAATTCTTTCATCCGTTTCTCCGCGTATTGAATACCACCTGCTTCACGTACAAAAATGCTCATTTTAGTAAGATTTTCTGTGGTGAAATCACGATTCCGGATCATATTCAGGAAAGGACGCTTATCCTCTTTGGTTGCGTGTTCCAATGCGAAGATTAAAGGCATGGTCATTTTCCCTTCTTTCAGGTCATTTCCAGTTGGTTTACCGATGTCACCCGATTCAAAATAATCGAAAATATCATCTTTAATTTGAAAAACCATTCCTAGATTTTCACCAAATAAGCGAAGGTTTTCCTCCTGTTCAGCAGTCGCTTCCACGGTAATTGCTCCTGCTTGGGTGCAAAAGGCAAATGTCATTGCCGTCTTTTTACGAATAACGTCCAGGTATGAAGACTCATCGATTTGAAGTTTGCGTTCGTTGGAAACCTGTAATAACTCACCATCCGACAGATCACAACCCAACTGGGATAGCATGGTTGTGATGCGTCGGGTATTCATTTTTGCAGTAATGAAAGCAGATTTTGATAGATAATAATCACCTACCAGTATTGCTATACGATTGTTCCACAAAGCATTGACAGAGAATTTCGAGCGTCTTTCGTAGGTCTGATCGACAACGTCGTCGTGCATCAAGCTTGCCGTATGCAGCAATTCAAGAGAAACTGCAGCTGTAATGGTATCTTCATTAACCGAGCCGAACATACCAGCTGCCAACAGCGTTAATATAGGCCGCAATTCTTTCCCCTTAGTCGTTCTAACGTATGCCAAGATAATCTTCAACAGAGCATTGTCTGTATAAATCGCTTCTTTAAAGGCTTGTTCGTAGCGCAGAAAGTCTTGGTTAACCGGTTTTCGGATCTGTTCAATCATATAGCATGTATGGAGATACAAAAATAATAAAAAAATAGAGCTTGCTCATTTTTTAGTACTTTTACGAAAACAAACATCAGGTTCCCATGGATTCCTCCAAAACTCTCTTTCTGCTCGATGCTTATGCATTGATTTACAGGGCATACTACGCTTTTATAAACAATCCAAGGATAAACTCCAAAGGGCAGAACACATCGGCCATTTTCGGGTTTCTGAACACACTTGAAGATTTGCTTCGGCGTGAAAACCCGAGTCATATCGCTGTGGGTTTTGACCCTCCCGGTCCAACCTTCAGGCATGAAGCCTTTGAAAAGTATAAGGCACAACGGCTAAAAACGCCGGAAGTGATCACCTGGTCGGTGCCCTGGATAAAAAAAATCATTGAAGCATTCCATATTCCCATTATCGAAGTAAAAGGTTTTGAGGCAGATGACGTTATAGGAACCATGTCTGTAATGGCTGAAAGGGAGGGTTATACCGTCTTCATGATGACCCCTGACAAAGATTACGGGCAATTGGTGACCGATCATGTGTTTATGTACAAGCCCAAATATGGATCCAGCGAATTCGAAATCCTGGGACCGGAACAAGTGATGAGCAAATATGGATTGACGAGTCCGGCACAGATGATCGACTATCTGGGTTTGGTCGGTGACACGTCCGACAATATTCCAGGTTGTCCCGGTGTCGGAGACGTTTCAGCCCGAAAATTGCTCGCTGAATTCGGCAGTATTGAAAATTTGCTGAACAATACAGACAAGTTGAAAGGGGCGTTAAAAGAAAAAATTGAGAGCAACAAGGAGCAAATTGAATTCAGCCGATTTTTGGCTACGATCAAGATTGATGTTCCGCTCGAATTCAATGAAGCGCATTTGCATCGGGATCCGATAGACGAAGCCGCGCTTCGGCAAATTTATGAAGCGTTGGAATTTCGGACGCATCTCCACAAAATTGAAGACCCTCGCCGCAAGCTGCGAGGAATCTTCGATTCCGGCAAGGAAAAAAGTTTATGCGATAACCCCGCCGCAAGCAGCAGGGAATGCGCGACCGGAATTCAAAATAGCCGACCTGTTGCTCCGGAAAAAAAGTTGGAGCAAACGGAAGTACTAAAAACGCCTTCCAAAAAGCAAGTGGCTCCGGTGGGACAATTTTCTCTTTGGGATGAGCCTGCTCAGTCAGAAGAAAAATTGCGGACTGAAAAGACCTCGACAAACACCTTCGAGAATTCTGTAAATGCGGACGAAATCCCAGGTGAAAATGAATTTTCGATTCTGAAAGGCTTGAAAGAGGTGCCACACTCCTACTATCTACTTGATTCTGAGGATAAATACAATCGATTTTTAGATAAAATCCGCAAGCAGGATTTCTTCTCATTTGACACAGAAACCACAGGCTTGGATGCCATCGAGGCAGAATTGGTTGGAATGTCGTTTTCCTGGGAGAAAAATGAAGCCTACTATCTTCCCGTACCTGCGGGGGAAGCCGGATTTCAAAAAGTGCAATCCTTAAAGTCTATTCTCGAAAAAGCCTCGGTTTTAAAAATCGGTCAGAACTTGAAATACGACATGGTCGTCTTAAAAAAATACGATATCGATGTGCAGGGTCCGTTTTTCGATACCATGATCGCGCACTATTTGCTTCAACCCGAACAGAGGCACAACATGGATTTGCTTGCCGAAATTTTCCTTGGTTACCGAACCATTCATATTGATGAGTTGATTGGGCCGAAAGGTAAGAATCAAAAAAACATGCGGGACCTCGCTCCTGCCGAAGTTTATGAATATGCTGCCGAGGATGCGGACATCACCTTGCAATTGAAGGATGTCCTGGAAAAGGAAATTCATGAAAAGGGTCTGGACTTCTTGTGCTACGATGTAGAAATGCCACTGGTCAAGGTTTTA
>Ga0209430_1003070_pt1 | contig 10017 bp, 10 predicted proteins | sample BarGraIncub1133A_FD_184504 | JGI IMG/M metagenome (GOLD analysis project Ga0209430, IMG submission 184504) | Arctic peat soil microbial communities from Barrow, Alaska - Barrow Graham LP Incubations 11-33A (SPAdes) (version 2) | ecosystem: Environmental > Terrestrial > Soil > Wetlands > Peat... | reverse complement strand
GAGCAATACTGTTCTGCAAATTCAAAAGAAGATGCCTATGGTACCCGATACATCCTCGAAGACAAGGGAGAAATAGTGAGTTCCCTGATTTTGCTTGAACTGAAAAATATCGGGGACAAAAAGGTTTATGGTATCGGCTCCGTATTGACGTCCCCGGCATGTAAGAATAGAGGGTATGCTACTGAACTTCTCAAAAATTGTATTCAACAGATAAATATCCGGGATGCACTGGTTTTTCTGTATTCAGAGGTTGCCCCTGCGTTCTATGAAAGATTTGGCTTCCGAACTCTTCCGCCCGGTTTACAGAGGGAAACAGACAGTATCTGTATGGTCTTGTGTGATGATGATATGTGGAGCCTGCTGATAAATAACGGCATGGAGTTGATCCCCGTCCATTTTTAGGAGGAACAATAAAATGAATTACAGGCAGTTAGGAAAAACGGGACTACTTGTCAGTGAAATCGGTCTTGGTGCTGAATGGCTGGAACGTCACGATGCAGGTGAAATAAAAGCAGTCATTGAGCGTTGTGAGGACCATGGTATTAATATTCTGGACTGCTGGATGTCTGAGCCGAATGTTCGTTCTAATATCGGGGCAGCAATTGCAGGGCGCCGCGGGAAATGGATTATCCAGGGACATATCGGTTCTACCTGGCAGAACGGGCAGTATGAGCGCACCCGTGAACTGGTAAAAGTAAAGGAAGCCTTTTCTGATTTGCTGATACGTCTTCAGACAGATTATATCGACCTGGGTATGATTCATTTTGTTGATCAAACGGCTGAGTTTGACAGCATTATGCAGGGTGAATTCATTGATTACGTCAGGGAATTGAAGAGAAGCGGAATTATCCGACACATTGGCCTGAGTACACATAATCCGGATGTAGGCAAGTTGGCAGCTCTTTGCGGTGAGATTGAAATGATTCTGTTCAGCATTAACCCTGCCTTTGACATGCTTCCTGCCAGTGAAGATATAAACCTGCTTTTCAGCGAAAAATACGGCGAAGACTTACGGGGAATTGCGCCTGAGCGCGAAGAACTATATCGGATTTGCGAACGGGAGCGTGTCGGCATTACCGTTATGAAAGGATATGCCGGAGGAAGGCTGTTCAGTGCAGAACGTTCACCGTTCGGCGTTGCCCTGACCCCGGTCCAGTGTCTCCATTATGCACTTACACGCCCGGCGGTGGCAGCCGTCATGGCGGGTTATGACACACCGGAGCATGTCGATGATGCTGCCGCGTATGAGACGGCAACAGAGGAACAGAAGGACTACGCAAGTGTCCTTACAAATGCGCCGTATCATTCATACTCCGGCCAGTGTACCTATTGCGGCCATTGTGCACCGTGTCCCTCCCGCATTGACATAGCTATGGTTAATAAATTGTATGATCTGGCTGAAATGCAGCAGGAAATCCCGGCAACGGTAAGCGCCCACTACTTTGCCCTTTCGGCTAATGCGTCAGACTGCACAGTCTGCAAGGCCTGTGAGGCACGATGCCCTTTTGGTGTATCCATTGCGGGACGGATGGAGAAGGCAGCGGAACGGTTCGGAAAAAGTGTGGACTGTAAATGAAAATACTCATAACCACCGAAAGTTACGCACCGGCTGTTAATGGTGTTGTTATCTCGATCCTCACACTGCAGAAAGAATTATTGAAGATGGGGCACGAGGTAAGAATACTTACCTTGTCCAACGGCAGCCATTCATTTACGGAAGGTAATGTAACCTATATCAGGGCCATGAATATCGGCAGGATTTACCCTGATGCACGTTATGCTTTGTTTTACAGAAACAAGTATATCCGCGAATTGATGGAGTGGCATCCCGACTTGATCCACTCGCAATCCGAGTTCAGCACATTTCGGATCGCCGTTTATATTTCGAAGAAACTCGAAATTCCAATTGTTCATACCTACCATACGATTTACGAAGAATATACGCATTATTTCTCTCCTAACAAAAAACTTGGGAAAGATATGGCTATGCGCTTTACCAGAAGAATTTTAAACCAGACACAATTTGTCATTGCACCTTCAGAAAAGGTTCATATCATACTCAAGGGTTATGGCGTCAGACAGAAAATTCTGGTTGTTCCAACAGGCATTGACCTGGAGAAATTTGATGCCGTCCGGAATGCGCCTGAGCTTCAGACGCTGCGCGAAAAAACCGGAATAAAGAATGGACAAAAGGTGCTGATCACTGTCAGCCGGTTGGGTAAAGAAAAAAACCTTGATGAAATTCTTCTGTTTATGTCCCGCCTGAATAACCCCGGGATAACTTTACTTGCTATCGGTGACGGACCGTATCGCGAAAACCTTGAAGAATATGCCCGCAAACTCAATATTGCCGGACAGGTTATCTTTACCGGTATGGTGGAACCCGCAGAAATCGCCTCTTACTATATGCTCGGAGATGTTTATGTCTGTGCCTCCAACAGCGAAACACAGGGCCTGACATACATGGAAGCACTCGCCGCCGGTGTTCCGACCTTATGCAAAAAGGATCCCTGCCTGGATAATGTGATTGTAGACGGCGTAAACGGCTGGCAATATTCGACTTATGACCAGTTTGCAGCCAGGCTCAACGAGATGTTTTTTCAGGATGAATTGTACGAGAAATTATGCGGGAACGCGCATAGGGGGATAGTCCGGGATTATTCATCAGCAGCATTTGCCAAAAAGGTTTTGCTGATATACAAAGAAGCCCTCTTTCTGCCATAACCGGCACTGCCCGACATCCGCTACTGTGCGGCAGGAATGACATAGTCTGTAATTATATCGAGCGTATTCGCGCCGTCATTTGATGTGAGGTTATCATCTGCCGTTATAACCACTACCATATCGAGGTCAGGAACCACCATAATATACTGCCCGCCGGATCCGGCGGCCCGATACGTAAAAAACTCCCTGCCATTTACATTGTCCCGGATTGTCTGCAGCCAGAACAAATATCCGTAATCCATATCATCTCCGGCAGAAATCTGTTTTTGCGTTGATTCTTTAATCCATTCCTCAGGTATTACCTGATTCCCGTCCCACGATCCGTTATGTAAATACAAATATCCGAATTTCGCCATGTCCGCAGGCTTCATGTTTATACCGAAGCCTCCGATGTTAACCCCGGCATTATCAGATTGCCAGTTGTCAACGGATATGCCTATCTTGCTGAAAAGATATTCGTCGGCAAATTCCTTCGTGCTTATGCCCGCCTGTTCAGAAATGATTGCCGAAAGAAAATGAGTAAGTCCGGTATTATAAACAAATTTATCCCCGGGTTTATCTGTTAACGGTTTTTGAAGGACATAAGAAAGAAAATCAGGACACATGAAATATGAATAATAGTCGCTGTCAATGCTTTCTAATCCGCCGGTCATTGTCAGGACGTTTTTGATTGTGATATCATTCTTTCGCAGATCATCTGATTGGGTGAAATAATTCGGGAAAAGATCAGAAAGCTTCTGATCTGTACTTGAGATGAGCCCGTCCCTTTTTGCGATTCCGGTTAAAGCCGACATTACACTTTTTGTTACGGAATAAACCGGATTTGCGTCATTTTCTGACATGCCGTTATAGTATTTCCCGTATACCAGATATTCGTGCCGAACGACAAGAAGGCTGTATACATTTGGGAAATTATCCTTTATTTTTGAATCGGCATCGGCAAGCAGCGCAGGATTGACTCCCTGTAGTTCCGGAGTGGATGTACTCCAAAAAGATTTTGGCCAGACTGCCGTACCCGGTTCTGCCGTCGGAATGGACTCTGAAATATCATGACCGCTGTCGGCAGTTTCGTTGCTGCCTCCGTTTCTTGCTTCGGCGGCACATGCACAAGTGGATAAAGTAAGTACAATTACCATCAGAAACGAAAGTAATTTTGTCATAATCAAAACACCTCTTCCATTATAGCAAAACATTTTCGGGTGCTTTCGTATCATTCAAATTATACTATACAGCCGCAAAAAAGGCAGGAGATGATTATCCGGTCTGTCAGGAAGACACTCACATTTTTATTGACTTAGTCGGGTTTAGATGATATAAATGAACAATCAATTGCAAGATACCGAAAAATACTGGAAAGGATATGCATAAGATGAAGATGGCTGTTAAAAAAACTGCTATGATGGATAGGACAATGTGCATGCGTACTGGCATGTGTAATTTGTCGTATCTCAAAATCTGACTCGCATGCAGCATATCCAAGCATTACATTATCGTAATTTGGAAGGCAGGAAACAGCGGGTTTCCTGCCTTTATTTTTCTCGCAGGAGTTAGTGTATGATTGAAATCAAAAATCTGAATAAGTCATTCAAGACGGCAAACGAAACAATTTTTGCCTTGCGTGATATCAACCTCACAATCCAGGATGGGGAAATATTCGGGATTATCGGCTTGTCAGGTGCAGGTAAGAGCACGCTGGTCCGCTGTATCAATCTTCTGGAACGCCCGACAAGCGGCGAAGTTATCCTGGACGGCCGGAGCCTGACGGAACTTCCTCAGAAAGAACTGCTGCAGGTAAGGCAGTCGATTGGTATGATCTTCCAGGGCTTTAACCTTCTGACGCAGCGAAATATCCTGCAGAATGTCTGCTATCCAATGGAAATTGCAGGTTATAAAAAGCATGATGCGGTCAGAAGGGCAGTCGAGCTGATTGAATTGGTCGGACTTGCCGACAGACAGAAATCCTACCCATCACAGTTGTCCGGAGGGCAAAAACAGCGCGTAGCCATAGCCCGGGCACTTGCCACGAGTCCAAGGTACTTACTGTGCGATGAAGCAACAAGCGCGCTTGACCCTAACACTACACAGTCCATCCTCGATCTCCTGAAGGAAATTAATCAGAAGATGGCCGTTACGATCATCGTTATTACACATGAAATGAAGGTAATTGATCAGATCTGTGACCGCGTAGCTGTTATTGATAACAGCCGAATTGCAGAATCCGGATACGTCAGCGATGTATTCACCAATCCGCAGTCGGAAATCGCCAGGGATCTGATCCTCCCCAAAGCAAATACCACGGAGTCAATGACCGGAGAGCGCAGGCTGCGTATTATTTTTGACGGAGAAGCATCCAGCAAGCCGGTCATCGCAAATCTGATCCTCGAATGTCAGGTTCCTGTCAATATCATGTTTGCAGATACAAGGGATATTGATGGCAAAGCATACGGCCAGATGATCCTCCAGCTTCCTGACGATATGCGCCAGCAGGAGCGGGTCCTGTCTTATTTGAAAGCTAATAAGATAACTTTTACAAAGGAGGCGTGATAATATGATCTCTGAGATGTTTCAAAAACTTTGGGACAACGGCATAATCCAGATGGGGGTATGGGAGACAGTCTATATGACTGTACTTGCCACTCTTTTCTCATATGGCATAGGAATGCCGCTCGGCCTGATCCTCAGCGTCACGGATAAGGACGGGATTCATCCGATACCAGTGCTAAACCGTATTCTTGGAATCATCGTTAACATTTTCCGGAGTATTCCGTTCATCATACTCATGGTAGCCATGCTGCCCGTGGCCAAATTTATCGTTGGTACCAGCCTTGGGAATCAAGCTATGATCGTAACACTTGTCATTGCGGCAGCACCGTATGTTGCACGTATGGTGGAATCGTCCATCAAAGAGGTTGATGCCGGTGTTATCGAGGCAGCGAAGGCTATGGGAACCTCATCCTTTAAACTTGTATACAAGGTCCTGATTCCCGAAGCAAAACCTGCGCTGATCATAGGGTCAGTTATCTCCATGGTTACAATCCTAGGATATTCTGCGATGGCAGGGACAATCGGCGGCGGGGGACTTGGACAGATTGCAATCACCTACGGATACCAGCGTTATAACAACGATATCATCTGGATCTGCATCATCCTGACGATTCTGATTGTACAGATTATTCAGGAAGCCGGCACACGGATTACACATACAACCGACAAAAGAATCAACTAGTATTTGCATCCTGCAGAAAGGCGGCCGCCAAAGTGAGGAATTATTTTGAAGAACTTGTCAGAGCAAACTACCGTTTTGGACGAATGTGAAGCGGTAATGATTTATTTTCCCGGACACAAGAGTATAAAAAATAATGGAACCCAAAGGAGAAAATTTATGAAAAAAATAACTTCAGTTTTACTTGCACTGACACTTGTACTATCATCTGCTTTACTTGCAGGCTGCGGCCAAAAGGCTAAGGAAGCCGTTGAAACCACTGCGGCTGCGAAAATTGTGATTACGGTTGGTGCCAGCTCAACCCCTCATGCAGAAATTCTCGAGCAAGCCAAGACCGCTCTTGCGGCTGAGGGCTACACGCTGAAAATCGTGGTGTACGATGATTACGTACTGCCGAACAAAGCGCTTGCCGACGGCGAACTTGACGCCAATTATTTTCAGCATACTCCTTATCTGAACAGCTATAATGCATCAAACGGCACAAACCTTGTTGCTGCGGCTTCGATCCACTATGAGCCCTTCGGCATATATGGAAACGGTGTTACTGATTTAAATAGCCTTGCTGCCGGCAGCACGATTATCATCCCGGCAGATGACAGCAATGAAACACGAGCGCTCCTTCTTCTTAGGCAGGAAGGGCTGATCACACTGGCTGACGGTGCCAATGCAGCGTCCGGTGTTACTGTTTTGGATATCGTCGACGATGGAGGATACAAAATCGTAGATGTTCAGGCGGATACCGTTGCCGCACAACTCAAGAACAGTGACGCAGGATCTATTGCAGTTATTAATGGCAACTATGCACTCGCTGCAGGTCTCAAGATCTCTGCCGCACTTGCACAGGAAGATGCTTCCGGCGATGCGGCAAAGACATATGCCAACATTATTGCTGTAAAAAAGGGCGATGAAAACAGCCCGAAGATCAAGGCACTCATTGCAGCTCTCGAGACAGACGCGATCAAGAGTTACATTGAAAAGACGTATAGCGGTGCCGTAGTTGCAATTTTCTGAAATACAATCTTCTATATTAGATAATCAGCTTTTGCAATTAGGAAACAGATCGTAATTTGAACAGGTTATGAGGATTGTGTGAAGAGCATGAAAAAGAGCTTTACATTCATGCTGCGGTACTGGCTGCCTGTTTTCTTTTAACCGGATGTACGGTGCTGCAGGCGTCATCGAGTGAAACTTTGACGCCGGTAGTGCCGCAGAAGACGGTGACAGCAACAAATGCACCGGTGAAGCCGAAGATACTTTCCATGGAAGCAATTACCGATCCGTCCCTCGCTGCATCTGCAGCAGAAGATCCTTATGGCGGGATCAAAGTACACACTCGGGATACAACAGCCTGACAGGGACCTCTATAATGCGCTTTATCGGGCTGCGGTTTTTCTACTTGAAGAATGTCAAATTGAGCAAGGATGGGAATACTGTTACCTTTTTCTACTATGACTTCACTAAGGATGAAATTGCCCGCAATACGGAAATACTCGATGCCCGTTTGAGCCATCTGCTCTACAACACGGCACCCGGCAATTATTCGGAACTTCAGAAATTCATGGCGGTCCACCAATACATTTGCGAAATTTCAATTACTCATCCGATATGAGAGATCCACTGACATTCTCACCATACAGCATACTTGTAAACGGCCAGGGAATCTGCGGCGGATATGCGAATCTCATGTGTTATGTCCTGAACAGGGTGAATATACAAACGGAATATGTATGTAACGAAGCGCATGCATGGAACGTTGTCAGAATCGACAGCAAATGGTATAACTCCGATCAGCGATGATGTATTACATGAAAATGGATGGAACCGTACTTACTTACGGGGAAGACGCTACGGGAACGAATGATAAATCTGTGGATCTGCTGCCTGTTCCGGAAGAGACAAATAATTCTTCTGTTCTTCCGGGAACAAGTATGCCGTGCAGCCGGTCATTTTGCTTCGAGATTCAATTTTCCGTGCCGATGGCAGCATCACAGAATTGGAATGAGTGCGTGTATCTTGTCGATGAGGAAGGGAATGCTTTGCCGCTGTATTTTTCATTGGACAGCGAACGGAAAGCACCATAAAAGGAATGATTATTGAAAAAGGTCGTGCCAAACCAAATTGCACGATTTTTTTGTTGACTTCGAAAAATGCCGGTGATATATTCATTATAACAAGCGAGCGAGCGGTCGCTCTATGGGCTGATATACTACGGCCGCCTGGCACACATTAGAATGCAACTACCATATAAAAGACTTATGGGAGGATACTATGGACAGCAGATTTTCCATCTCGAATTATCCGGATGCCAGGGAAATTGACAGGCAGTTGGATGTATTAATCTCGAAGCCGGTATATTCAGTGAGCCCGGCAGCCCTGAAAGTTTACGAGGAAGAATACTATGGTAAAAAATGTGTCAAATCGAAGGCGATGATCGAGGATGCGAAACATGTAATACCGGGCGGCGTACAGCATAATCTTGCCTTCAATTATCCATTCCCGCTGGTGTTTACCAAGGCGGAAGGACCATACCTGTATGACCTCGACGGTAATCGATACTATGATTTCCTTCAGGCCGGCGGCCCGACTGTGCTGGGAAGCAATCCGATTGAGGTCAGGAGTAAAGTCATTGAATTACTGAATGACTGCGGTCCGTGTACAGGTCTTTTCCATGAGTATGAATATAAGCTTGCAAGGAAAATATCGGATAATTTTAAGACAGTTGAAATGTTCAGGATGCTCGGATCAGGTACGGAAGCATGTATGGCTTCCATCAGGGTCGCCCGTCTTGCCACAAAGAAGAAAAATATTATAAAAATGGGCGGCGCATATCACGGATGGAGCGATCAGCTTGCTTATGGAATCCGTATACCGGGGTCTAAAGGGACGCAGGCACACGGTGTTCCCAATTATGTATTCAGGCATATTCAGGAATTTTTCCCGAATGATCTGAAAGCACTTGAAAGGACATTAAGGCGCAATCGGCTTCATGGCGGTACGGCCGCCGTTATGATGGAGCCATTGGGGCCGGAAAGCGGCACAACTCCCGTAGATATGAATTTCAATAAAGGGGTGGAGGCACTGTGCCGTAAATTCGGGGCGCTTCTGATTTTTGACGAGGTTGTCACGGGCTTCCGGGTTGGCATGGCAGGAGCACAGGGTTATTTTGATGTCAGTCCCGACCTGACCGTTTTCGGAAAAGTCGTAGCAGGCGGATATCCCGGGGCAGGCGGCCTCGGCGGCAAGAGGGAATATATGGAATATCTCGCAGCAGGAATTGCGGGCGGTCCCAAACACAGGAAAGCGCTTGTCGGCGGAACCATGGCGGCGAACCCTCTGAGCTGTGTAGCAGGATATTTTACTCTTTGTGAAATTGAGAGGACAAACGCCTCGCAGAAGGCCGGTGAGATTGGCGACAGGCTGACAGCCGGATTACAGGTGCTGATCAAAAAATATGACCTTCCCTTTGTGGCATTCAACCAGGGGTCCATCTGCCATCTGGAAACAGTTGGTACAACACATTATTCACTTAACTGGTTCAAGCCCTGGACAATTCCGGCCGTATTACATGCAACATCAATAAGAAAAAAGGAAATGGAACACATGGGAGCTGCCTACATGGCGGAAGGTATTGTGACTCTTGCAGGCAGCAGGCTCTATACCAGTGCCGCATATACAAATGAAATGGTTGATGACGTACTGGGCCGCTTTGAAAAAGTGTTTAAGAATATTGCTGTTATAGAAGAAAAATGAGTCCGGCAGGCAGACAGGAGGCTACCATGAATGAAAGGGAAGCTAAGGAAAAAGTTGTAGACGCCGGCATCCGGCTTGTTGAGTCAGGGCTTATTGCACGTACGTGGGGCAATGTGAGCTGCAGGATCAGTGACAGTCATTTTGTCATATCACCGAGCGGCCGGGACTACATGTCACTAACTCCCGGGGAAATCGTTACAGTGGCAATCGCTGATGTAAGCTATACGGGCGATATAAAGCCATCGTCCGAAAAAGGGGTTCATGCTGAAATCTATAAACACAGTTCCGGTACGAATTTTATCATGCATACGCACCAGGAA
>Ga0209430_1003069_pt1 | contig 10022 bp, 11 predicted proteins | sample BarGraIncub1133A_FD_184504 | JGI IMG/M metagenome (GOLD analysis project Ga0209430, IMG submission 184504) | Arctic peat soil microbial communities from Barrow, Alaska - Barrow Graham LP Incubations 11-33A (SPAdes) (version 2) | ecosystem: Environmental > Terrestrial > Soil > Wetlands > Peat... | reverse complement strand
TTCTATATCTTCAGGTGAAGTTTCAAGTCTTACTAAAACAACTTTCTCACCATTTGCTTTTCTTTCCTTTGCTTCTTCTGCAGTAAAGCAAACCTTACCACAGGCAGCACCAGGAGAAGCTGGAAGACCCTTAGCTATTACAGCTGCATTCTTTAATGCTGTAGCATCAAAGTTTGGATGTAACAATGAATCAAGTTGTTTTGGCTCTACCTTTAATATAGCTTCTTCTTTAGTGATTAATCCTTCTTCTACTAAATCAACAGCTATCTTTAAGGCAGCCTGAGCTGTTCTCTTACCATTTCTAGTCTGAAGGAAATAAAGTTTTGTATCTTCTATAGTAAACTCCATATCCTGCATATCTTTATAATGCTTTTCTAGTTTATCTGCAATTGCCATAAACTCATTATAAGCCTTAGGCATATCCTTTTCTAATTGGGATATATCCTTTGGTGTTCTTATACCTGCAACAACGTCTTCACCTTGTGCATTCATTAAATACTCAGCAAATATTTTGTTTTCTCCAGTACGTGCATCTCTACTAAATGCAACACCGGTTCCTGAAGTTTCGCCCATGTTACCAAATACCATTAATTGAACATTAACAGCGGTTCCCCAGCTTCCAGGAATATCATTCATTCTTCTGTAAACATTAGCTCTTGGATTATCCCAAGATCTAAAAACAGCTTTAATAGATTCAATAAGTTGATCTCTAGGATCTTCTGGGAATTTTAATCCTTTTTCTTTTAAGTAAAGATCTTTAAATTGACCAACAAGATTCTTTAAATCATTTGCATCAAGGTCAGTATCAAACTTAACGCCTTTTGATTCTTTCATTTTATCCATTAAGTGTTCAAACTTTTTCTTTTCTACATCCATTACAACATCTGCAAACATTTGAATAAAACGTCTGAAGGAATCATAAGCAAATCTAGGATTTTTTGCTTTCTTTGCAAGTGCTTCAACAGTAATATCGTTAAGACCTAGGTTTAATATTGTGTCCATCATTCCAGGCATAGAAGCTCTTGCTCCGGATCTTACGGATACAAGCATTGGACTTTCTAAAGAACCAAACTTCTTTCCAGACATACCCTCAATTGTAGCAATTGCATTGTCTATTTGATCAATAATGTCATCTGTCAACTTCTTACCATCTTCATAGTACTTAGTACAAGCTTCTGTTGTTACAGTAAAGCCTTGAGGTACTGGTATCCCTAAATTAACCATCTCAGCAAGGTTTGCACCTTTTCCGCCAAGAAGATTTTTCATGGACGCATTACCTTCACTAAAAAGGTAAACAAATTTTTTGTTTTCCAATGTAACATCCCCTTTTCGTAAATTTAGATTATACTAATGGGCCAATAAATGTCCCAGTTAGTTCAAATTAAGAATTTTATTACCGTAAATATTATAGCACGTTGTGGCAAAGAAAAAACTAACCACAAATGGCTAATATTAGACTATTTAGATTAAATAGCCTTTATTTAATAGAATTTTCGTTGCTTATCTCTATATATCTATAAATTTCAACAGGAATATTATTTATCTTTATCTATTTCATCGAATTTTACAGTATATTTATAAACATTGTCAGTAGATTGATTTTTTCCTGATTTATTATTAAACTTATCCTTAACATCCTTAGTTAAATCATTTACTTTATTTATAACATCTTTGGATATATCAGTAAATTTATCCTTTATATCCATAGCTGTATTTTTAATGATTTTATTCACAACTTCAACTGAGCCATCGGTTTTTGTGATTTCTACGGTTAAAGTTACGAAAAGAGCGGTCAATATGCCAATAGCCAATAATGAAGGCAAAATGATAATCATCAAGCCGGATACAGCTACCCCTGCAGTTACTGGTAAATTCACTATAACTTTATCATCTTTTTTTAGAACAATCCTTGTTACATTACCTTTTTCTAAAATCCCCTTAAGCCAAGCAATAAATTCATCTTTAGTTGTATATTTGTTTTCTGAATCTGTCTTGATTTTATTTTCAAGATAAATAAGGGCATCCACTACATTTCCCTCTGATGCCTCTAGAGCTTCCTTAGCTTCATTATAAGTAACATCAGCTCTTTCTCTTATTAAGTCTACCTTTTCAAGCGTAATTTCATACATTTTCATCACTCCTATTCATAAAATTTATTGATTTTAAGCTATTTGGTATTTTGCCATAATTGTTTAAAATTATAGAACTAGTTATTTTAGATAGGGAATCCTTTAATTCCTTTTCAACATTAATTCTATAAACTTTTTCCAATGGGATTTTACATAGAAATTTTAATAGGTTATAAGCTGAATAGCTTATAGCTATGCCATTTTCCTTTTTGCAAGTAGCACAAACTCCACCAGATAAATGGATATTAAAGAAATTAGAGGTTTTTATGGGATTACTGCAGACGGAGCAATTATCAAGGTCTAAAGCATAACCTGAAGCTTTTAATATGTAAAGTTCAAAAGTTCTAGCAATAAGCTCCAAATCACCAACTTTATTCTTTATTAAGTATAAAGCTTTTATGAGACTTTCGTATATGAATTCATTTACCTCACCTTCTACCATAGCCAAATCAGTAAGTTCACATAAATAAGCTCCATAGTTTAAAGTATCTAAATCTCCTAATAGCTCTTGGAAAGAATCGATAATTCTCGCTTCATTGATGGTATAAAAACTTTTTCCTTTAAAAAGTACATATTCCCCTAATACAAAAACTTGGGTGGTGGATATTAGCTTGCTTTTATATTTTTTTGCTCCATGGGCCATGACAGAAATCTTTCCTAGATCCTTTGAAAGCATCCATAGAAGCTTATCTGCTTCCTTATAATCTAAGGCTTTTATAATGATGGCATTAGTTTTACAAATAGGCAGAATATCATCTCCTATACTAGTATATCCTTAATGAATAAAAATATTATTTATAACCTAAACCTCTAAGCACAGAAGAACTGTCTCTCCAATCTTTTTTAACTTTAACCCATAATTTCAGCCTACAGCCTTTATTTAAAAACTTTTTAATATCTAATTGTGAATAATTAGTTATTTTTTTTAACATTGAGCCATCTTTACCAATTATTATACCCTTATGGGAATCTCTTTCACAAAACAAGGTAGCTTCTATCATCATATTACCGTTTTCATTTACCTTCATAGACATTATATCTACAGCAAGGCCATGTGGAATTTCATCAGATAACAGGTTCAAGCCTTTTTCTCTTATTATCTCTGAAATAATAAATTTCTCATTGCTATCAGTTATCATATCATCAGGATAATACTTTGGTCCTTCATGTATGTATTTTACCATAGTTTCCAAAAGTATGTCTGTATTTTTGCCTTTTAAGGCCGATATTGGTATTATTTCTGAAAAATCATAAGCTTTTGAGTACTGATCAATAGTCACAGCTAATCTTTCAGGAGTGATTTGATCAATTTTATTAATAATTAAAAATTTTGGAGTAGTTAGGTCTTTTAGCTTTTCTAAAATAAATCTATCTCCTCCACCAAGTATAGTATCCCCAGCAATTAGAAGCATTATTATGTCAACAGAATTCAAACTGTCCATAGACTTTTTTACCATGTATTCTCCCAGTTTTTGCTTTGGCTTATGTATACCTGGAGTATCAATAAATATAATTTGAAAATCATTTCCTGTTAATATTGTATTTATATTGTTTCTAGTAGTCTGGGGTTTGTTTGATACTATGGATAACTTTTCCCCCATAAGTTCATTAAGTAAGGTTGATTTTCCTACATTAGGACGACCTATAATAGTAACATAACCGGATTTAAACATCGTTCCTCCTATTCCATAAGATCTTCCTTTGTAAAACCATCATTATAGATTTCCTCTAAGGTACTAATCTTATACTAAATTTAGTTTTTCATAGATATAATAACATATCTACTACCCAAATAGATTATAAATTAAAATAGTGATCAAGGTGCCGAATATTCCTCCCGCGACTACTTCAATTATCGAATGAACTTTTGAGTCTACTCGACTTTGAGCTACTATAAATGCTAGTAAATAACTGAGAACTATACTTATAGGCTCCTGAGTTATAAGAGCAATGGTGGTAGCTATTGAGAAAGCAAGAGTACTATGGCCGCTTGGCATACCACCTCGGAGTGGAGTACCCTCTCCAAACATAGCTTTTATTATCAAAGTAGTAATGGACACAATCACCAATATAAAGAATATTAGATATGGATCCGAGCCTTTTATTTTTTTAATAACCACAAAGGTTATAGGCTTTAATTTGCTCCAAAATATAATATATCCAATTGCTACTGCATTTATTGCCGTTATCATAACTGCACCCGCCGCAGTATTCTTTGCTATTTTTGCTAAAGGATGATAATAATTAGTTGTTGCATCAATAGCACTCTCAATAGCTGTATTTATCATTTCAGCAGTAATAACTAAAGTAATTGTTATTATTATGATGAGGAGCTCTTCTTTACTTAAATCATAAAAAAAACATGCAGTAAGCACAAATAAAGCAGCTACCATATGAATTACCATATTTCGCTGCGTTCTTACCGCATAAACAATACCTTCAATTGCATAATTAAAACTATCAAATAATCGCTTCACCTTCATATGCTTTACTCCTTTTTAAGAGAAACATCAAATCCTTCTAAAATATTTTCTTCTCTTTCCCTCATTTTTTTTTGATCCATTTCTTCCATGTGATCATAGCCTAATAAATGCAGTATTGAATGAACTAAGAGGTAACATACCTCTCTAGGGAAAGAATGGTTATATTCTATACTCTGGTTTAGAGCTTTTTCGAATGAAATTACTATATCTCCTAGAACCAATTTTCCATTATCTAAATCTTGAATTTTAAATATGTTATCCTTATATATATCTTTAAAAACTTTACTTTTTTCATAAGGTAACATAGGAAAGGATAAAACATCCGTTTCCTTATCAATATTTCTATTTTTTTTATTTATTTTTCTAATTTGTTCATTGTCCACGTATACCAAGCTTATTTCACAAGGAATCAATACTTCTTCCTTCTTTAAGGTGTAATCTATCAAAGTTTGAATATTTTCACTTAATATGACTGCTTCCTTCACAATGCTTTGTAAATTAGAAATTTGTATATTGTTATACATTTCTTCTTTCCTCCAAAGTATTATATGCCCATTTTTCTGTAGGATATTCTATTCTTTGATGATATACGCCCTTTAATGACTTTAAAAATGATTTTCGAATCTTTTCCAAATCTTTTAAAGTTAAATCGCAGTTGTCCAATTGGCCTTGGTTTAACCTATCTTTAATTATTTTATTAACCATTTCTTCTACTTTTCCCTTAGTAGGGTCTGCAATGGATCTCACCGCAGCCTCCACCCCATCTGCTAGCATAACCACTCCTGCTTCCTTAGTTTTTGGTGTGGGGCCTGGATACTTATAATCCTCTTCTTTTACTTCCTCTGGCCTTTCAGCGGTATTTTTCATAGTAATATAAAAATATTTAACTAAGGAGGTGCCATGATGCTGCTCTATAATGTCTAATATTACCTGAGGCAACTTATTAGCTTTGCCAAGCTCAATACCATCCTTAACATGGGAAGTAATAATAAGAGTACTCAAATTAGGGGTAATTTTATTATGTGGATTTTCAGATAATTGATTCTCTTTAAAAAAGAAAGGTCTTACTATCTTACCAATATCATGATAATAAGCAGCAACTCTTGCCAGAAGTGGATTTGCGTCTACTTCTTCCGCAGCCAGTTCTGCTAGGTTGGCCACAAGAATACTATGGTGATAAGTTCCAGGAGCCTCCACCAATAATCTTTTTAATAACGGATTATTGGGATTTGAAAGCTCCAGTAACTTAATAGAAGTAACAATATCAAAAATATATTCGAATATAGGCAAAAGGCCAATAGTTAATACAGCTGAAACTAAAACTGCAATAAATACAAAGCCAGTAGCTTTAGTAACCTCTAAAATATTGCTGCTTATAATAAAGCCCATGGAAAATAAAAGTAATATGTTTAACACACCAAGGAAAAGAGAAGCAAAAAGAATATCATTACGTTGATGCATTTTTTTTATCAAAAGGGACCCTAAAATAGCATTAAAAAATGCTAAAATTGTTATATCTAATTGAAATCCCACCGAAGCACTAAGTAGTATACAATTTAGTGCACAAATAACAAGCGAAACACTATCGCTTACAAGTAAAGTCATAAGCATAGGTATGCATGCAAGAGGAATTAAAAAAGGAGATATTATACACAAGGATCTAGCTAGAATTATAGAAATAAAATTTAAAATATTAATAAGAAGTAATTTTTTCCAAGACATAAATATCTCTGTTTTACTTTTATATAAATAATACCATTGGGTAAACATTATTAATAAAATAAGTATTGCAAGGCTAAAGTAAAGATACCAGCTGAAATTGCTTTTGCTATCTACTAAACCTAAATATTTAAGTATTTCAATTTGATGCAAAGTGACGGGCTCACCATCACTTATAATAATTTGATCTTTTTTGATAACAATAGGAGTAACTTTTTTTGTAGCATTGATTTTTTGCAAATCTGTACTTTCTTTATCATAAAAGAAGTTAGGCTTTATCTCTAAATTAGTTATTGCTACCGCTATGTCTGTGTATTTTGAAAAGCTCGGATCTCCATTTAAGCTTTGTAGAATACTATCCTTGGCCTTTTTAATATCTTCTAAGGATTTTCCATTACTAAATTGGTTATTGTCTTCTATATTATTATTATCATAAAGGTCTGATAAGGTTTTGATTAAAAAAACTCCCAGATTTTTAAGCTCATCTTTATTAAGCTTTATCAAAGTTGAAAAGTTATCATCTGTTAAAATGATGGGACTAATAGCTTTTAATTTTATCAGCTTATCTTTATCAACTAAAACACTGTCCTTAACCTCATTAACATTTGAAAATAATTGATTAATTTCATTTATACTAGTTATTTTAACATCGGTTTTTTTACTGTATTGTATTGGTACTGAGTCTTCTACTTGCTTAATCCTTGCATTAGTACTAGCTTCATCTACAACTTCTCTAGGAGCCTTTACACTTTCCTTAGCAATATCTCCCTCTTTTAAATTATATTTTTTAGTAGACAAATTGGGGGATGAAGCAATCGTCATAAATATTAGTATAAATGTGACTACAAAAATAATAACTCTCTTAAATTGTATTTTCTTTACTACCTTATTGATTAGTAAAGCCACCAATAGTATCCCATCCTTACTTTTTATTTACTGCATTTGTGAAACAGCAACATTTTCTTCTCCAGTAAGCATTAATCTTAAATGTATTTTATCTCCCTCTTTAGTATAATCAGTTTTTTTATCTAATATTTTCACTGATTTATCTAAATCTAAGAGCATCTTATTGTACAATATATTTTCATATTTAGTTAGTAATATATTTAAATCATAATCCACATCAACAAATTTAGTTTCATAAATATCAATTCGTTTAAATAAATAACTACCTGTAACTATTTTATCATAAGTTTGGAATTTATTTATATTATTTTTTGAAAAGAATATATTTTGTCCTATTTGCAGATAATAATAACTCACTTTTTTCCCTGTACGTATCTTTTTAAGCTTATTTGGAATAAATTCTATGCTATCTTCATACCAAGTTTTTCCTATTACTTCACCTACTGCTGGAATTATAGCAGTATTAACATCGCTTACTTCTAGTCCTGTAATCAACTCTTGACCTTTTTTTACCATTACCCCTGGTTTAACAAGAGCTATACCTGAGGTAGTATATATATATTGAATTTGGCAATCTCTTTTTGCATAAATCTTTAAGGAGGTATTGTCAGAGTTCAGCTTAGGAACGGTTTGTCTTTCTGTTAAATCCACCGTTAGCTTTGACCCATTTAATCTTATTTTAATCCACATAATATTTTCATTGTTTAGCATTTGTCTTTCTACAGTATATACATTTATTGATTTTTTTAATATTCCTGGCTTTACCCCTAAAGATTTTAATTCATTTCTTATTTCAAAGGGGGTAATGCTTCCATCTGTTTTAATATCTATTCCCCAAAGGTAAGAGGATAAATATAAAACAACTGCCACAAACAATGCAACACAAAAGATTATATTAATACTTTTCATAACACTAGTAAATACATTAGCTAAGCCATATATTTTAAGTTGTTTCAATCTCACATTTTTTTCTGATGCTAATTTCTCGATTAAAGGGTAATTATGTCTTTTAATCTTAATTTTAAAAGTTGTTACATTTATTCGTTTTATTTCTTGAAGGGATATATGATTACTCCAGAGTATATTCAAAAACCTTTCGGGCATAAAGGCTTGGAATTCAATATCCATATATCCAAACTTAAATAACATACTATTCATAACCTAAGTAAGAAACTGACTTAAAGTTTCCCTTTATGGTGATTGTTGCTCCGCCCATAAAAAGAATTTCAAAATTGCTTCCATTTATAGATATTAAGCCCAATTTTGAGTTTATCTTAACTTCCTTTTCTTGAAATAATACTATACCCTTATGATTTTCAATTTCCAGTTCACTTTCGCCAGTAATTGTTATTTTGGGCATATCTAATACTATTTCCCTTGGAAACTCTAGTCTATCGGATAACTGCTCTCCTTTTTGTAATATTAAATTCTTTTTTATATTTTTCAAAATAATCACATCTAATTATTACTTTCATACTAATTTATGAAACATTATGTACAATAATACATACTAAAAACAAAAAGGTCCTAAAAATAGAACCTTTTACTTACTTAAATATTCTTTTACTAGTTTACTAACAATTTTGCCATCTGCTCTACCTTTTGTTTTAGCTATTACAGCGGACATCAATTTTCCCATATCTTTTATACTATTTGCTCCCACTTCTACCGCAGCATCTTTAACGTATACTAAGATTTCATTTTCATTTAACTGCTGAGGAAGGTAATTTAACAAAATTTCAATTTCTTCACTAGTTTTATCTATCAAATCCTGCCTATTACCTTTTTCAAATTCTACTATTGATTCTCGCCTTTGCTTGATTTCCTTGGCTAAAATAACAATAATATCTTCATCATTTAATGTAGCAGAGCCACTTTTTTCTACTTGTAATATTGCAGCTCTTACCATACTGATTGTTGTAGCTTTAAGTTTTTCTTTAGCCTTTAAAGCATTTTTCCAATCCAGTGCAAGTGTTTCTTTCATAGACATAACTAGCACCCTCTTTCTAAGAAACTCTATTTAAATTTTCTCTTTCTTGCAGCTTCGGACTTCAACTTTTTCTTTACACTTGGTTTTTCGTAATGTTCTCTTTTCCTTACCTCTCCAAGAACACCTGATCTAGCACATTTCCTCTTGAATCTTCTTAATGCACTTTCTAAGGTTTCCCCTTCACCAACTTTAATTTCTGACATCTATATCCCTCCCTCCACTACGGCAATTTAATTACAAATTAAAATGCAGCATTTGTGGGTTAATAGCACCTTTTTATTATACAACATATAATAAAAAACTGTCAATATAATATGGATACCTTCTTTTAACCTGGAGGCCAATTTAGTGATCTTCCTCCTAATAAGTGAAAATGTATATGATTAACAGTCTGGCCACCATCAATTCCACAATTTGAAACAATTCTATATCCTCTTTCATCAATTCCTAAAATTTTTGCAATTATTTTTGCTTTTACAAATATATCCCCAATTACTCTGCCATCCTTTTCCTCCAAAGAATTTAGGCTTTCAATATGTTTCTTTGGAATTATAACCACATGTACTGGAGCTTCTTTGTTTATATCATTAAAACAAAATATTTCCTCATTTTCATAAACGATTTGACTAGGAATCTCTCCTTTAATTATTTTGCAAAATATACATTCGCTCATAGTTTCACCTCTTATTTTATTTTTATAAGAATATTTTATTTAATTTAATTTCTTATTTCACCAAAAGCTGAATCTGCCATATTTTTTATAAGCTTAACAAAAAAAATCTTGTGGGCAATGTT
>Ga0209430_1003067_pt1 | contig 10026 bp, 7 predicted proteins | sample BarGraIncub1133A_FD_184504 | JGI IMG/M metagenome (GOLD analysis project Ga0209430, IMG submission 184504) | Arctic peat soil microbial communities from Barrow, Alaska - Barrow Graham LP Incubations 11-33A (SPAdes) (version 2) | ecosystem: Environmental > Terrestrial > Soil > Wetlands > Peat... | reverse complement strand
AGCCAGAAACGGGATGATCCAAACGCGTCGCTTCAGTAGGAAACCGACAAAAAAGGTTAGGATAATCAAATAGAAGCCAACAACTTGCAATGAATCCGGGTACAAGTTCATGGTCAGTGCATGCGGCAGATTTCCGGTGGTTTCCACCATGACTAGAAAACCATGCAGACTGCCATCGAGCAACCTCGCAAAAAAAGGGCCGATCCAGGGAATCCCACTGAGCATCAGAAAAGCCAGGGCCAGGTAAATGATCAGGCTGGAATAGGGCACCGCCACCAGGTTGTTGACCAGAAAATAGTTGGGAAAGGTATGAAAAGCATGCACGGTGAGCGGTGACGTACCCAGTTGTGCCACCAGCGAAAGGCACAGCATTTCCCAAAGATAACGGGTAGGTTTGTTGGATGGCGTCCATACGGCCACGAGTCTCGGATGGACTACAACGATGAAAAACACCGCCAGGTAGGTCAGCTGAAAACCCAGATCGTAGAAGAAGCCGGGATTCCAAACCAGCAACACAAAGGCCGAGAAAAGCACGGTATTGAGGGTCTGCGATTTGCGATGCATGCATTTACCCAACGCCAGCAGAGAAAACATGAAAGCCGAACGGAGCACGGAGGGTGAAAGGCCAGTCACAAAGGCATAGAAAAACAAGATCAGCACGATAAGCAGCTGCTTGGGCACCCGCCAGCGTTCGAACCAGTCAAGGAAAGAAAACATAAAGGCCAGTACCGCATACACCACCGCGACGTGCAAGCCGCTCACAGACAGAATGTGAGAGATGCCCGAAACTGAAAAGTCAGCCTTGGTTTCTGCCGTCAACTGGCTGGTTTCTCCCAACACCAACGCTGAAACCAGTGCAAATTCAGGTCCGTTAATGCCTTCCGTACTGAAAAGCTGCAAAAGTACGCTGCGCATCCGCTCAGACAGCGCTTTGACATTCCATGGTGAGGCTTTGGAAGTCAGTATCCAATCTTTTATATAGGCTGTGCCACAGATGCCTTTGTGCCGCAGCCAGGAGGCGAAATCAAAATCGTAGGAAGTTGCCGGTGGTTCGGGCAATTGAGGTTGCAACTTTACCTGCAAACGGTCGCCGATAGCGAGTTCAGCCGAGGCAGTCTCTTTTTTGAAATAGAGTTGCAGGTGTTTGCCTTTCCAGTTTTCATAGCCCTCTTCCGGCAATTCCACCGTGACTTCGCATTGCCTGGATTTTGGTTTCTCCACAGGCAAGGAAACAATCCGTACATTGGCAAAAAAGGACGCTGTTTCACCAGGGAAAGCTGCGTTTTGGTTTAGCCAATGCATATTGATGCCGCCCAAAGCCATCCATAGGCAGAAAATGCAGACTCCTGGCACCCAGCGCACGGACCAGGCGGAAGGCAACCGCTTCTCCAGCATGCGGTACATCAAGAGCCCCCACAAACCGAGCATCAACAGGCTCAGAATGAACCGAAAGTTATCGGCCAGCAATAAAAGTCCTGTCAAATACGGAATGAACAGCCTGGAAACCGGAAGTTTCCGGAGCAAATCAAGCAACATACGATTCATTTTAAAGAATCGCAAAGTTACTATTTATTTACAATTATTTGATATTTATTTTTTAATCCTTTGAATGGCTTCATGCGGATCGGCAGCGTGGAATACAAAGTTCCCGGCCACCAAGACATCCACGCCCGCAGTATAGAGTGCAGCAGCATTCTTGTCCGTCACACCGCCGTCCACCTGAATCAGGGCCCTGCTGTTGCGACGGAGAATCATTTCCTTGAGTTCAGCCACTTTATTGAAGGTGTTTTCGATGAAAGACTGGCCACCGAAGCCTGGATTGACGGACATGAGCAGCACCAGGTCGAGTTCTGGAATGATTTCTTCGAGCAAGGATACCGGTGTATGCGGGTTGAGGGTGACACCGGCTTTCATGCCAGCCTGTTGAATATCGTGCACCACTTTGTTCAGATGCAGGCAGGCTTCGTAATGCACATTCATGGTGAAAGCACCCAGTGCTTTCACCTGGGAAATGAATTTTTGAGGCTCGACGATCATGAGGTGTACATCCAGCGGTTTGGTGCAGATCGTTGCAACTTGTTCCATAACGGGGAAACCGAATGAGATGTTAGGTACGAAGACACCGTCCATCACATCCAGATGCAGCCAGTCGGCCTGGGAGGAATTGATCATTTCGAGATCTGCCCGCAGATCCAGAAAATTGGCTGCAAGCATGGAAGGAGCTACCATTCGCATAATCGAGGTGTTTTTACTCCGCAAAGGAACAAAAAAAACCGTAACCGTCCAATGGTTAATTCAAAACAAACTCGGTCTTTTTGGATGGCTGCTCCATACCCGGCGTGTAGGTTCTGGCGAAATTCTTCAGAAATTCAAGCGTTGCTTCCGAAGGTTGGGCGTAAACCCTTTTGATTCTGTTGCGGGTTTGGAAAGTAGGTGTAGAATGTAGTGGCATAGGCAAAATAAGTATTGGGTTTCCTATAAAACGATGAAAGGGCAAACATCGTATATAAAAATCCATATTTATTTAATATGCCAGGGAAATATCTTTTTCCTCGGCCATGCGACGCATATTCAGGACGGCATAGCGCATGCGGCCAAGGGCGGTATTAATGCTGACACCGGTCAGATCGGCAATTTCCTTGAAGCTGCGGTCTTCGTAATAGCGCAACTGAACCACTTCCTTTTGGTTCTCCGGCAAATGATGCATCAGTTTGCGAACGTCGGTGAATACTTGTTCACGCACCAACACGTCTTCCACGTTTTCTTCGCAAAGTTTGGCGTTGTTGAACAGGTCGACTTCAGCAAACTCTTCGTTGCTGACGGTGTTTTCGTTCCGTTCCCTTCGGTAAAGGTCGATGATGAGGTTGTGGGCGATGCGGCTGACCCAGGAATAGAATTTTCCGTTATCCACATAACGTCCCTGTTTGATGGTGACGATGGCTTTCATGAAGGATTCCTGAAAGATGTCATCAGCCAAGTCGCGGTTACGAACCACCAATTGGATATACGTAAATACCCGATTCTTATGGCGGTTCAACAAAACATCAAACGCTTGATTGTTTCCATTTGCAAACAAATTGACCAGCTGTTCGTCGGTCATCGTTTTAATCGTGTCCATTGCTCTTTTTTTTAGAATTCAAAGAGTAGCAGTAGATCGATAGGCAAATGGGATTAGGTGGTTAGTACTGCAAATAAAGACACTTTTTTGAATAAAACCAAATATTCGGAACTTTTTTACGTTTACTGCAGCCAAAAATCGGCAATTTCGGGAAATCCGCGCAGGAATTCGTCGCAATTCAGAGCTTTGCGACCTGCCAGCTGAAATCGTTCCAGACAAATGAAGCCATCGGCGACGGCCACCTTCAAGACTTTTTTCCCTTCAACGACCAGGGTCCCCGCTTTCAACGAATGTATACCCATTTCTGGCTTTGCCACGAAAACCTTGACACTGGTTACATTACCGTCCTTGCCGTACAATTCGGTCCAGGCTGCCGGGAACGGTGAAAGACCGCGAATAAAGTTATGGAGCTCGGCGGAAGTCCGTTCCCAGTTGATACGCGTATTTTCCTTAAAAAGTTTGGGAGCAGGTTTAAATTCGCCGACTGGTTGCGGAATGGGGTGAATGGTTCCAGCCAAAAGGGCATCCACGGTTTGACAGACCACTTCGGAACCCAGTTCCATCAACTTATCATGCACCAATCCGGTCGTGTCATCCGGTCCAATGGATATTTTATCCTGAAGCAGCAGATCACCTGTATCAATTTCGTGCTGCAGGAAAAAAGTAGAGACACCTGTTTCGGTTTCACCGTTCATGACTGCCCAGTGGATGGGGGCGGCACCACGATACTTTGGCAACAGGGATGCATGTAGATTGAACGTACCCATGGGCGGCATATTCCAGACGACGACAGGTAGCATACGGAAAGCCACTACGATTTGCAAATCGGCATGGTAACTGCGCAACTCATCCAAAAAAGAATCCTGCTTGAGTTTTTCAGGCTGGAGAACGGGGATATTTTGCCCCTGTGCATAGATTTTCACGGGCGAAGCCTGCATTTTCATGCCACGACCGGCTGGTTTGTCGGGCATCGTTACGACGGCAACAACGTTGAAAGATCCTTCCACCAGGGCCTGTAAGGGGGCAACCGCAAACTCCGGCGTACCCATATACACAATTCTCAAATCTTTTTTTTCCATAATGCTAAAAAAAATGCCAAAAGATTGCAACATTTGTACACCTTTATACGTCAAAGATACATCAATAATTTATCCTATGAAAAATCTTCGCCTCGTTCTGCCTTTGCTGCTTATTCTTTTTGTTCCGGTCCTCCTGTTCGCAACCAAACAACGGGATACCATTTTCCGGAAAAGCCTTCCGCTCGGCAATGCCAAAGAAGTGAAATCCGACATTTCCTTTTTTGCCGGTGAACTCTACATGAACGTCAATTCCAAAAAACTGACCGAATGCTATTATGGTTACAAAGACCTCTTCATCGTGCCCTACATGGTTTATAAGGAAGTGGACAGGATCGGCTACCTCACCATTAAATGCAAAAGGGAAAAAGCGGAACAGTTGGACAACCGCTCCAATGACAACAAATGGAAACTGGAGCTGAACAAAAACGTAAAAAACAACGTCTCCATCGAACTCATGGCCGGTGTAGCACACATCAACCTCGAAGGTGCAAAAATCACGAATTTTGTGTTCAAAATGACCGCTGGAGAATCCCATATCAACCTGAGAAATACGTCTGTTCCAAAAATCCGCTGCAACATGATGGCCGGTGAAACTTCCATTGACCTTTCCGGCTTATGGCAAAACAATTGCGACGCCGAAATCAAGGGCGGCGTAGGCCAGATCAACGTGAAGGTACCTTTCAGCACCGGTGTGAAAATACATGTGTCCGGACTGCTAGGTGAAGTGAAAATCCCGTTCTTCCACAAAGAAGACCGGACGTACACCAACAACGCTTGGGGAAAATCAAAACACAGCATCACCCTTGACATTTCGGGTGCCATTGGTGAAATCAACGTGGAAATGGTGGAATAGACTATTCGTCCGAAAAATGCACCAACACTTTGCGGTAGGAGTTGAAAATCTTTGACTTCGATACAAAACCCATGTATTGACCCAACTCATTGATGACGGGCAGGTTCCAGGCATTGGTTTCGTCAAAAACCCGCATCACTTCCTCCATAGAGGCATCCATGCGGAGTTTGGCGGGAGGTGATATCATGAGTTTCTGCACTTGGAAACGGTCGTAGAGTTCCGTGCGAAACATGATGTTCCGAATATCATCCAGCAGGACTATCCCTTGCAGTTTTCCGTCATTGCTGATCACCGGAAAAAGGTTCCGTTTGGCGGAGGCGATCACTTTGACAAGTTCTCCCAATGTCATATCCGGATAGACTACGTCGAAGTCCTTTTCAATCACATTTTCCACTTTCATCAATGTCAAAACGGCTTTGTCCTTATGGTGGGTCACCAACTGGCCCTTTTGTGCCAGACGCAGTGAATAGATGCTGTGTTTCTCAAAAATGAAGATAGTCAGGTAAGAACCGGCTGAAACGACCATCAGCGGCAAGAAAAGCATATAGCCACCAGTGAGTTCGGCAATCAGGAAGACACCGGTGAGCGGTGCGTGCATCACGGCAGACATGACACCGGCCATGCCCATCAAGGCGAAATTCTGTTCAGAAACGTTGGCCAAACCCAACTCATTGATGGTCCTTGCTATCACAAAACCGGTCAGGGCTCCCACGAACAAGCTGGGTGCAAAAACTCCGCCAACACCTCCTGCTCCATTTGTTGATGCAGATGCTACAATTTTTAGCAAAATGGTGAAAACCATAAAAGCAATAAGTACCCAAACATTGTCTTTAAAGGCATAAAAGAAACTTCCGTCGGTCAACGCACCCGAATGACCGCTGATCAATTGACTTATGGAAGTATAACCTTCTCCGTAAAGTGGTGGGAAAATGAATATCAACACACTCAGGATAACGGCTCCAACAATAAGTTTAATATATGGATTACCCATTTTTTTATACCAACCCTCCACCGTATTCATACCACGAATAAAATAAAGTGACACCAATCCACAGGCAACACTTAGAACGGCGACCCATGGCAAACGATTTAATTCAAAGGGCATTGCCTGATCAAAAGCGAACATGGGCTGAGTACCCGTAACTAAATAAGAAAGCGTGGCTGCTGTGATTGCAGAAATGAGTAATGGTAACACCGAAGCGGCAGTCAAATCAAGCATCAGAACCTCAATTGTGAACAACATTCCGGCAATTGGAGCTTTAAAGATACCCGCGATGGCACCAGCTGCTCCGCAACCCATCAAAACCATCAGCGTCTTATGGTTCATCTTAAAGAAACTGCCTAGATTCGATCCGATGGCAGCTCCGGTCAATACGATGGGGGCTTCTGCTCCAACCGAACCGCCCATTCCGATGGTAAGGGAGCTACCTACCAAAGAGGTCCACATATTGTGTCTCTTCAATCTTCCCTGACGTCTGGAAATGGCATACAGGATGTGTGTGACACCGTGTCCGATATCATCCTTGACAATAAACCGTACAAACAGAGAAGCCAACAGAATGCCGATGGCAGGGTAAATGAGGTAATAATAGTTCGTCTCATCGCTTGAGAAGGACGAAGTCATCAGTTTTTCCACCCAATGAATCATACTTTTCAACAAAAGCGCAGCTACCGAAGTCAGCAAACCGACCACAAAACTCAAAATCAAAATAAAATTAGATTCCTTGATGTGTTTCTCACGCCATCCGATGAGACGCAAATACCGTTGACTCTCTGCCATATTTTTTTTTACCTTGAGAAATCAAAGAACATAAAAAAAATCAGCTTTCGCAAACTTAAAACTTATTGACCTTTGCCCCTCAACAGCGGTTTGAGGGTGAAAACCAGTATTTTCAGATCAATCAGCAGGCTTTGGTTTTCGAGATAGATGAGGTCGTATTCCAGCCGCTGAATCATTTTTTCAACCGTATTCGCGTAGCCGTACTTCACCATGCCCCAAGAAGTGATGCCAGGCAGCACCTGTTGTGTCAGGTAATATTGAGGCGCCTTACGGACAATCTGCTCCACAAAATGACGGCGTTCAGGTCGAGGCCCAACCAACGACATGTCTCCTTTTAGCACATCCCAGAACTGAGGCAACTCATCCAGACGGTATTTCCGCATGAACCGACCGTAGGGGGTCACCCGAGGGTCATCGATGTTCGAAAGCTGAGGGCCGTCGGGTTCGGCATTTGTGTACATAGTCCTGAATTTGTAGATGTGGAATGGACGGCCGTCCTTGCCCAGACGTTCCTGTGCATAAAATACCTTTCCCGGGGAATCGATGTGCACCCGAATGGCCAGGAATACAAAGAACGGCGAAAGCAACACCATCACCATCAGTGAAAAGACTTTGTCCAGCAGTGCCTTGAACTTCTGTTGCCATAAGGGCATGGGTGCAGGGGTCAGATTGACCAATGGGATTCCGAAAAGCGAAAACAGGGAAACCGACCCGGCCAGCATGTCCTGGCGTTGAGCGTAGGCTTTTACCGGAAGATGCAGGGAATAAACGGAGTCCAGCAGTTTCCTGGTATTTGAGGGCTGAAGATCATCATTGGCAAAAATGATTTCTTCAACCTTGTATTCCACCAGCAAGGAAGCCAATTCTTCCATATTTCCACATATTTCACCCTCTGAAACCTGATCTTTAACCTGTCCGGTACGTATAAAACCCACTAGCCGATAGCAAAAACTGCTTTTATACCTGTTGAACTCCTTACGGATGCGCAGGGCGTTCTTGCCCGTTCCGACCACAAAAACAGGAATGCAATCGATGCCTCTGGCCTGCCGTTGAATCAAGGGACCAGTCTGCAGAAACCGCATCAGCGCGGTACAGGCAAATTGAATGAGAAAAAATCCACCCATGATTTCATAATACAGGGACGGATATTCGGGATAATCGTTGATGACAATGAGGAAAAACAAGAACAGCACTCCAAATAGGGTGCTCACACCCGTGCTCAGCAAATCACCCAGATTGGTCTTGCGTCTCGGAGTGGCGTAATAGCCTGAGAAATGATAGATAATCAGCCAGAGTGCTGGTATTAGAACACTCATCCACAGTGCTTTATCTATAGTCAGAAACTCAGTCAGGTTGGAAAATTGGATGGTATGACGGGACGTGAAGAAACGGAAGACGTTGAAGGCCTGCCAAGCCAAAAAAGCCGAGACATAGTCCAGCAAAAGATATCGTACAATACGTTTTCTGTCGTTCATGGTTTTTAAGTACCGGTTTTACACATTGAAAAAAACGTAAAAAAAGGGAATTTGGTATAGTATGCGGGAATATTTATCAAGGACGAATAATCTGAACCTGACCGCTAGCCCCTAGTTTGATGATGGACGACGCAGCCACAGGGGTTGTTTCTTCCCGACGGAAGTTCACCACATAATCCACACCCTTCAAGATTTCAGGACTGATTTCGCTGAAAAACCGTGGGGAGGGTTGCCCGCTGACATTAGCTGAAGTCGAAACGATGGCCTTGCGGAACCGTTCGCACAGGCTTCTGGAAAAGGCTTCCTTCGTGAGCCGGATGCCGATGCTGCCGTCTTCAGCCAACAAATGGAGAGCCAGATTGCGGGCACCGGGATAAATGATGGTTAGGGGTTTTTCGGCCAGATCTACCAAGTCCCAGGCAACCTCGGGTACCTCGCGGACATAAAACTGTAGTTTGGCGGAATTGTCGACCAGAATCAGCATTGCTTTGCTGTCAACGCGCTTTTTGAGTTCATACACCCGTTTCACGGCTTCCTCGTTGGTAGCATCGCAGCCGATTCCCCAGATGGTGTCTGTTGGATAGAGGATAAGACCTCCCTGGTAAAGGACTTCCTGCGCTTTTTTCAATTCTTCAATCATTGCATTCAATATTCTATAGAACAAAGATAGAAAAAACAGCGAAGGATTAGCAGTCGTTGGGATTCAATCATTTATAAAAATCCCAAAAGAATTGAGCATGGACAACGGTGAGATCTCAAAAAATAGTACTATCTTTACGAGTCTTTTTTGATATTAAAAAGACATTTGGTCCGTCCTGCGCGACGCACTTTTTTTTCAGAGGCCGCCAACGTAAGGGCGCCTCCCCCGAGCGAAAGAAAAAAAATAATAGATAAATAATGACCTACAAATGGAATCATCTAACCCTGACATCCGAACAGACCGCCGTAAAGGAGTCCCTAGCCAAAGAGCTGGGGATCAGCCCGATATTGGCGAAACTACTCGTTCAGAGGGGGATAGACAGCTTTGACAAAGCCAAACAATTTTTTCGCCCGCAACTCACCGACCTACACGACCCGTTCCTGATGAAGGACATGGATAAGGCCGTTGCCCGCCTGAACATCGCCCTCCAAACCAAAGAGCGCATCCTGGTTTATGGCGATTACGACGTGGACGGCACCACCGCGGTTGCACTCGTTTTCAAATTCATCCAACAGTATTCTTCCAATATTGGGTATTACATTCCGGACCGTTACGGAGAAGGGTACGGCATTTCCCACAAGAGCATTGACTATGCCCATGAAAACGAGTATACACTGGTCATTGCGCTGGATTGTGGCATCAAGGCAGTGGAAAAGATAGAATACGCCAAAACCCTGGGCATCGAATTCATCATTTGCGACCACCACGTGCCGGACGATGTGCTACCGGACGCCGTTGCCGTTTTGGATGCCAAACGCCTGGACAACACCTACCCCTACGACCAACTATCTGGCTGCGGGGTCGGTTTCAAGTTCATGCAGGCATTTGCCAAACACAACGACATCAAGTTTTCCGAACTGGCTCCCCTGCTCGACCTGGTGGCCGTCTCCATTGCTTCGGACATCGTGCCAATTACCGGCGAAAACCGCATTCTTGCCTATTACGGGCTGAAAAGGTTGAATGCCAACCCATCGGTGGGTTTGAAAGGCATCATCGACATTTGCGGACTCACCGGCAAGGA
>Ga0209430_1003061_pt1 | contig 10056 bp, 5 predicted proteins | sample BarGraIncub1133A_FD_184504 | JGI IMG/M metagenome (GOLD analysis project Ga0209430, IMG submission 184504) | Arctic peat soil microbial communities from Barrow, Alaska - Barrow Graham LP Incubations 11-33A (SPAdes) (version 2) | ecosystem: Environmental > Terrestrial > Soil > Wetlands > Peat... | reverse complement strand
CGTGTCTCAGTACCAGTGTGGGGGATCTTCCTCTCAGAACCCCTAGACATCGAAGCCTTGGTAAGCCGTTACCTTACCAACTAGCTAATGTCACGCATGCCCATCCTTTACCGCCGAAACTTTAAATATAAAATCATGCGATCCTATATTACTATGGGGTATTAATCCGCATTTCTACGGGCTATCCTCCAGTAAAGGGCAGATTGCATACGCGTTACTCACCCGTGCGCCGGTCTCTAAGTATTGCTACTTATACCCCTCGACTTGCATGTGTTAAGCCTCCCGCTAGCGTTCATCCTGAGCCAGGATCAAACTCTCCGTTGTATAGAAAATTTTAAATATTATTCTGTCCTGACCCGACTTTCTGAACTAATTCTTACAAGCTATCTCAGCTTATCTCTTTCGTAGTTTTGTCTTCTTTCCTTCTCAAATATCTTCAATGAACTTCTTTGTTCGTATGCTCTGTTCTCATTCACTCTCCACCCGTTTTTTCTGGTGAAAGTTCGGCAAAGGTAATCCATTTTTCCGTTTCTCCAAAACTTTTTTTTCGTTTTCTTAAAACCCCTTTTTCCTCTCTCCCAAACCCCTGAAACATGCTGTGAACGTTGATTAAAGTTCCCGTAAACCGTTCCCTGAAATCGTGGTGCAAATGTAAGCGGTTTTATTAAATTTTAACAGATGTGAAGACTTTTTTTTCAAAATAATTCAGACAGATATATATTACTGGATAATAGTTTATTAACTCATATTAAAACACAGATCCACTAAATAATTTTTCCTTAAAGGCATTTCGGAGCAGTTAAATCGTCGCATATTCCAATAAAATAAGGGATAATTGGGCATTTTATCAGCCAAGAATGAACATCATTTAAAAACCAAAATCCTTCAGAATCATCCTCGATTTTTCAATTAAACTTCACTTCATTGGATTCGGGGCGTTTTAAAGGGGCAAAATAATTTAATAGAGAAGCAAATCTGCCAAATTATTGTTGAATAATACCCTGCAAATCGTAGGATCAAGGCGACACTGGGAAAGAGATTGGTCAACAATCTTCATAAAAGGATCTATATTTCGGTTCTATGCCCTTTCGTTTGGGTCCAAACTTGCATTATCCACCACGAAAACATTAAAAACGAAAAGAGGATGCGCAATGAAAAACCACCTTCAGGTTCGGGAAACCTTTATGAAAATTAGATTTCCATTGGTTTTAAAACTTTTCAACTATGTTTAAATGTGTAAACAAATTGTATAGGCAAAAAAAACCGGAATAAATCCGGCTTCTAAATTAGTATTTGTAGTTTCCTATATCCTCAAGCGAAGAGGCCCGAATAAATTCACCCCGGGCTTTAACTTCACCCTTGGCCATTTTATTAAAAACCTGTGCAGAACGGAAATATTCCATATCACGATTGGCATCAATAACAAGCAGGTAACTCATAATAATATAAGTAGCCATTTCGACTAACCTGCGGGCATGAAAATCAATGTATTCATTGTCTCCAACGGATATCACCCTATTAGCTGCCTCTTCATAATCCTGTGTCAGTGAGATCAGGATACGACGAAATTTTTCAAGTTCAGGTCTCAGATCCAACTTCTCGTAAGCATGTATCTGTTTCAGATATCCACCTGTAGTAACACCACGTATGGCAGCAACTACCTGTAACTGGGTAGTTCCTTCGTATATTGAGGTAATTCGCGCATCCCTGTAGATACGTTCGACCGCATAATCCTTCATAAAACCTGATCCGCCATGGATCTGAATAGCATCATATGCATTCTGGTTACAGAACTCTGATGTGATTCCTTTCGCCATTGGTGTAAACAAATCAGACAAACGCTGAAATTCTTTCATTTCATCACGCTCCGGATTGGTCAGCTTACGCTCTTCCGAAATATGCTGATAGGTCTTGTAGAGATCAACAAACCTCGACGTTTCGTAAAGTAAGGTTCTGGATGCATCGAGTTTTGCTTTCATGACTGAAAGCATTTCGTAAACTGCAGGAAATTGAATGATCGCCTTCCCAAACTGAGCACGTTCCTTTGCATATTGCAATGCTTCGCGATATGCAGCTTCAGAAATGCCAACCGATTGTGCGGCAATTCCAAGTCTGGCACCATTCATTAAGGCCATTACGTATTTAATAAGACCCATCTTACGGTTACCTATTAATTCGCCGGGCGCATCTTTAAAGACAAGTTCGCAGGTCGGAGAACCAATGATACCCATCTTATGTTCGATTCTGCGTACCGTAACGCCACCTTTGCGCTTGTCGTATACGTACATAGATAAACCACGCCCGTCGCGGGTACCCTCTTCGGAGCGCGCCAAAACGAGTGCGATATCGCCGTCACCATTGGTAATAAACCGTTTAACGCCATTAAGTATCCAGGTTCCTTTTGATTCGGAATAAGTTGCTTTTAGTTGAACTGCCTGAAGATCAGATCCGGCATCTGGTTCGGTAAGGTCCATGGCCATTGTTTCGCCGGCAACAACCCGAGTAAGCCATCTTTCCTTTTGATCCTCCGATGCAAATTCATTTAAAGTCTCGGCACAATCCTGGAGACCCCATATATTTACAAATCCGGCATCAGCACGGGATACAATATCAGCTGCCATGATGTAAGGAACAATCGGGAAATTCAATCCGCCAAATCGTCTTGGCAATGTAATTCCCAACAAACCGGCTTTGACCAGCGCATCCAGGTTTTCCTGAGTTCCCCTGGCGTAAATTACCCGGCCATCCACAACCCGAGGGCCTTCGGCATCGATTGATTCTGCATTTGGGCCAATAATATCACCACTAATTTCTCCAACAACCTCAAGAACACGCTCGTAGCTATCCATCGCGTCCTCAAAATCAAGAGGGGCATAATCAAAGCTGGATTTGTCGACGAAATTACGCTCCTTTAGCATTACCAACTTCTGCATCATCGGATGCGTTAAGTGGAATTTTAAGTCTCTATTATCGTTATATAAATTTGCCATTTCTCTTTTAATTATTTGATATAAACCGGTTAATCACGATTTACTTCGTATTTTGTTTATAATACTTAATCATTTTAGGAATGATTTCCGACAGATCTCCGGTAATAACGTAATCGGCCAGAGCGTTAATCGGAGCTTCCGGGTCAATATTAATTGAGATAATCTGAGCTGATTCTTCCATTCCGGCGCGATGCTGAACCTGTCCTGAAATACCACATGCGATGTATAATTTCGGACGAACAGTAATGCCTGTTTGGCCAATCTGTCGCTCATGATCAGTATAACCGGCATCGACAGCAGCACGTGATGCACCTACTTCGGCACCCAGCACATCTGCAAGCTCATAAAGCAATTTGAAATTTTCTTTCGAGCCAACCCCATATCCTCCGGAAACAACAATTGATGCTCCTTTGATATTGATCTTCCTTTTTTCAAGATGACGTTCAATAACCTGAACTGCAAAATCGGTATCCGAAACATACTTCGATACTTCAAGACGATTGACTTTGCCAGGATATTTTGCGTTTAAAATTTCCTTTTTCATAACGCCTTCGCGTACAGTTGCCATCTGAGGACGACAATCAGGATTGATGATCCATGCAATGATATTACCACCAAAAGCCGGACGAATCTGGTACAAAAGGTTTTTGTAGATTTTACCTGCTTTCTTATCTTCATGATCACCGATTTCAAGGCTTGTACAATCCGCTGTCAAACCACTGTGCAACGCAGACGAAACTCTTGGACCTAAATCGCGACCAATAGGTGTTGCGCCCATCAAGGCAATCTGGGGTTTTTCTTCCTGAAAAAGTTTGATCAGGACAGCTGCATGTGGCGAGGTGGTGTAAGGAGCCAAGCGAGGATCCTCAATGATATGCACAACATCAGCGCCATAGGGTATAACCTGATTTTCAACATCTTTGAGATCCGCACCTACAATTACCGCTTCAAGCTGACACTTCAGCTCATTGGCCAGACTACGCCCTTTGGTGAGGAGTTCAAGACTTACGTCAGCGACAACTCCTTCTTCAACTTCACAATAAACAAATATATTATTCATTCTTCGATTATTTTTTACCAGTATACAATTAACTACTAACCAATTACGTGACTATCGATTAATTCCTTCATTAAGTCATTTATGCCTTTATCGGCAGCAGTCAATCTTTTAGCATCCTTTGCCTGCAGGATAACATTCTCGATTCGTTTTACTTTCGTCGGAGAACCGGCCAAACCCAGTTGATCCGCTTCAGACTTAATTTCCATCACTGTCATTTCATGTATATTCAGGAAAGGGCGCGAATCGTATAAATAAAGATAATCTTCGGTCGCTTCCTGACGTTCAGTCACAGTACGGGCATGTTTGTACTTCATCAACAATTTGGCATTGCGCGAACGGCAATCCGGAGCTGAACTGTTAACCGTCAACAATAAAGGAAGAGGTGCTTTCACAGTTTCAACCCCATTATCAAGTCTGCGACGAACGGTAATCTTCGATTTTTCGACTTTAAGAACCGCTTCGACATAAGTAACCTGAAACAATCCTAATTTTTCGGCGACCTGAGGTCCAACCTGAGCAGTATCGCCATCGATCGCCTGACGACCGGCAATGATGAGGTCGAACTCACCCATTTCTTTAATGGCCTGAGATAAAGCATATGAGGTAGCTAAAGTATCGGAACCGGCAAAAGCTCTGTCAGTCAACAATACACCGCCATCAGCTCCACGATATAACCCCTCTCTGATAATTTCAGCAGCCCGGCCTGGACCCATGGTTAAAATTGTAACCGTTGTCCCCGGAATCTCATCCTTTACACGTAGCGCAAGCTCCAGTGCATTGAGATCCTCAGGATTAAAAATTGCAGGAAGAACAGCCCTATTCACAGTTCCATCTGCTTTCATGGCGTCTTTCCCAACGTTTCTTGTGTCAGGAACCTGCTTTGCAAGTACAATAATTCTTAAACCCTTCATAATTATTCTATATGATTTTGAATCTTTAATGTGAAAACGAAACAGCATTAAAAGGCCATATTGAACCCTCATTGATTCTCGTCTTCTTTGACGAGCAGTTGTGCATGAGGGTTTCGGACGGCAAATATAAAACTTCAATTCTTGCCGACCAACTCTGATAATTGACCTCAATTTTATGAATTCAACATGATTAGCGACATACTATCGTTAAACAGCTTTCAAACACTCATGAATAGATTACAATCAATACATTAGAACAAGTAACTGAATCATTCGAAAATTAGATCGTCTGTTTTGACCCGATTAATTTAGAATGATTATTGAAAAAAGCACGTTATTTTCAATACAAAATGATTTTAACACCAAGGAAAATAACTGTTAATCCGTGCTTATTAATTCCCTTTCAGCCCTTTCTCTTCAAACTAACCCGATCTATCGTAATCATATTTTGAGCGTACAAATTAAAGCCTACTCTTCTATAGTTTTACTTTTGTGTAACGCCATTTCAAGACTATACATTTTATAAAATTAAAAAAAGCTCTTCCTTATGAGAAGAGCTTTAAGTATAATATTATAAATCAAAAAATTAAGCTTGACCTGTTGGACCACTATAATTCATCGGAGCCATATTGTCCTGTCCACCTTGTATATTGATGGGGCCATGCAATGATTCAAACTTAAGTATGTTTTCCTGAAGCGCTAACATCAATCGCTTTGCATGTTCGGGAGTTAAAATGATCCGAGATTTTACGTTGGCTTTTGGAATACCAGGCATCACACGGACAAAATCAATCACAAACTCAGAAGGCGAATGCGTAATAATTGCCAGATTGGAATAAGTACCCTGAGCAATTTCCTCACTTAACTCAATATTCAGCTGATGCTGACTTTGAAATTCATCATTCATGCTCAAATATTTTAAAATAATCGCATGGAATAGATATGATTGAAAGCAATTTAATACCGATTGGTAATTGTACAATCATGTCTATTTCACAGCAATCAATTAATAATCATCATCTTCGTTTTCACTATCAACTTTTTTAGAATCGATCAAACGATCATATTCGTCTCTAGAACCAACAACGATGTTCTTAAACATTGGGTTACCAGTTCCAGCAGGAATTAAATGACCGCAAATTACGTTCTCTTTTAATCCCTCAAGATAATCGATTTTACCATTTATGGCAGCTTCATTAAGAACCTTTGTTGTTTCCTGGAACGAAGCAGCTGACATCCATGACTTTGTTTGAAGAGAAGCACGTGTGATCCCCTGCAAAACCTGACTTGAAGTAGCTGGAACCGCATCGCGAGCCTCAACAGTTTTCTTATCCCTACGTTTAAGTAAGGAGTTTTCATCCCTTAACCGGCGTGCAGTAATGATCATACCAGGACGTAAAGCTTCTGAATCGCCTGATTCAATGATGATTTTCTTTGCAAAAATCCAGTCATTTTCAGTGGTGAAATCACCCTTGTCAACAACCTGTTTTTCGAGGAATCGTGTATCACCGGCATCTTCAATCTCAACTTTACGCATCATCTGACGAACAATTACTTCGAAGTGCTTGTCATTGATTTTCACACCCTGCATACGATAGACGTCCTGAACTTCATTCACAATATATTCCTGAACTTTAGTAGGCCCTTTGATTGCAAGGATATCTGACGGGGTGATTGCTCCATCTGAAAGTGCAATACCAGCGCGGACATAGTCACTTTCCTGAACCAAAATCTGTCGTGACAGTGGGACAAGGTATTTTTTGACTTCACCTGTGCGTGATGTAATTACGACTTCGCGATTACCACGTTTAATTTTTCCTAAACTTACTTCACCATCAATTTCAGATACAACAGCAGGATTCGATGGGTTACGGGCCTCGAAAAGCTCAGTAACTCGCGGAAGTCCTCCAGTGATATCGCCAGCTTTACCCGAAGCACGAGGGATCTTAACAAGAACCTCTCCACTTCGTACCATCTGATTGTCGTCGACGCTTAAGTGACCTCCAACCGGAAGGTTATAAGAACGAATTTCGTTGCCGTTTTCGTCAACTATCTGTAATGTAGGATTCTTTGTTTTATCACGTGTTTCGATGATTACCTTCTCTTTGTAACCGGTTTGTTCATCCGATTCTTCACGGCAAGTTACGCCGTCAATCAAATCGCTGTATGAAACACGTCCATTAAATTCATTTACAATTACACCATTATATGGATCCCATTCACAAATAATCGTATCTTTCTTGATATCAGCACCATTCTTAACAGTCAATTTAGATCCGTAAGGAAGACTGTGTGTTGAAAGTGTGATGCCGGTATTTTTATCAATGATTTTGAGTTCTGCAAGTCGACTGACAACTATATCAACTGACTCACCTTTTTCGTCGACCGATTCAACCGCACGTAACTCCTCAATTTCGGCAATACCATCGTAACGCGCAACAACAGTTGATTGTGTTGAAACGTTACCGGCAATACCCCCAACGTGGAAAGTACGCAACGTCAGCTGAGTTCCCGGCTCACCAATTGACTGTGCAGAGATAACCCCTACAGCTTCACCCAATTGAATCATCTTAGCCGTGGCAAGATTTCGTCCGTAACATTTCGCACATACACCATTCTCAGCTTCGCAGGTCAATACAGACCTGATTTCAACGCGTTCGATTGGTGAATCTTCAATAACTGCAGCAACATCTTCTATGATCTCTTCACCAGCTTTAATAATCAGTTTACCGGTAAGAGGATGGTAAATATCATGAACTGTAGTACGTCCCAGGATTCGTTCCGACAATGAAGCGACAACTTCTTCGTTGTTCTTCAAAGCTGAAGCAACCAATCCGCGTAAAGTACCGCAGTCTTCCAAATTAATAATCACATCCTGTGCAACATCGACCAGACGACGGGTTAAGTAACCCGCATCAGCCGTTTTCAATGCCGTATCCGCAAGACCTTTACGAGCACCGTGAGTAGAAATAAAGTACTCAAGTACCGAAAGTCCTTCCTTAAAGTTGGCCAAAATCGGGTTTTCGATAATCTGAGAACCTGTTGAACCAGACTTTTGTGGTTTCGCCATCAATCCACGCATACCGCATAACTGACGAATCTGTTCTTTCGAACCACGGGCTCCTGAATCAAGCATCATATAAACAGAGTTAAACCCTTGTTTATCTGTACTAATCGTTTTCATTACGCTCTGTGTCAACTTGGCATTTACATGTGTCCAAATATCAATAACTCCATTGTATCTTTCGTTATTGGTGATGAAACCCATATTATAGTTATTCAAGATCTCCTCAACTCCGGCAAATCCTTCAGCAACCAAATCGGCTTTCACATCAGGAATAATTACGTCATCGAGGTTAAAGGATAAACCACCGCGATAGGCCATTTTATAACCCAGATCTTTGATATCATCAAGGAACTGAGCCGTTGTAGCATTATCGGTTCTTTTAAGAATATCGGCAATAATATCTCTTAGAGCTCTTTTTGTCAGAATCTTATTAATATAACCGGCAGCCTTTGGAACATTTTCGTTAAACAGAATACGTCCCAGGGTCGTGTCAATCATCATTGTTTTAAGCTCATCATTTTCATCAAGATCCTGAGATCTGACGTTTACAATGGCGTGCATGTCTACTTTCCCCTCGTTGTAAGCAATAATTGCTTCTTCGGGAGAATAGAAAGACAAACCTTCACCTTTGGCATCCTTGCGGGCTTTAGTCATATAATACAAACCAAGAACCATGTCCTGCGAAGGAACTGTGATAGGAGCACCATTAGCCGGATTCAAAAGGTTGTGCGATGACAACATTAAAACCTGCGCCTCAAGTATAGCAGCATTTCCAAGCGGAAGGTGAACTGCCATCTGGTCACCGTCGAAGTCGGCGTTGAAACCGGTACAAACCAAAGGATGCAAGCGAATTGCTTTTCCTTCGACCAAAACAGGCTGGAATGATTGAATTGATAAACGGTGAAGAGTTGGAGCACGGTTCAATAAAACCGGATGCCCTTTCATCACGTTTTCAAGAATATCCCAAACAACCGGATCTTTACGATCAACAATTTTTTTAGCGGACTTAACAGTCTTTACAATTCCACGCTCAATCAGTTTCCTGATTACAAAAGGTTTGTAAAGCTCAGCAGCCATATCTTTAGGAATACCACATTCGTGTAGTTTCAGGTGAGGACCGACGACGATTACAGAACGAGCTGAATAATCGACACGTTTTCCTAACAAGTTCTGACGGAAACGTCCTTGTTTACCTTTCAACGAATCTGAAAGAGATTTTAAAGGACGGTTATTGTCAGTTTTAACAGCATTCGATTTCCGACTGTTGTCAAACAATGAGTCAACAGCTTCTTGCAACATTCGTTTTTCGTTACGGAGAATAACCTCAGGAGCTTTGATCTCAATCAATCGTTTTAAACGGTTGTTGCGGATAATAACCCTACGATAAAGGTCATTAAGGTCGGAGGTCGCAAAACGGCCACCATCCAATGGAACCAAAGGACGTAAATCGGGAGGAATAACCGGAACTACTTTCACGATCATCCACTCTGGTTTATTTCTTCCTTTCGATGCACGGAAAGCCTCGACAACATTCAATCGTTTTAACGCTTCATTTTTACGCTGTTGCGACGTTTCATTGCCAGCTTTATGCCTCAAATCGTAAGATAATTCATCCAATTCGAGTCTTTCAAGCAATTTATGAAGTGCAATTGCACCCATATCTGCAATGAATTTATCTGGATGCTCATCATCGAGCATCTGATTTTCTTTTGGTAAGGATTCCAAAATGTCGATGTACTCCTCTTCCGTCAAAAAATCAAGATATTTTACACCATCGTTGCGTTTGATCCCTGCATTAATTACGACATAGCGTTCGTAATATATAATCATGTCGAGTTTCTTGGTAGGCAATCCTAACAAGTAACCAACTTTATTTGGCAATGATTTAAAATACCAAATGTGAACTACGGGTACAACAAGTGAAATATGCCCCATCCGTTCACGACGTACTTTCTTTTCTGTGACTTCAACTCCACAGCGGTCGCAAACGATGCCACGGTAGCGGATACGTTTGTACTTACCGCAATG
>Ga0209430_1003060_pt1 | contig 10068 bp, 5 predicted proteins | sample BarGraIncub1133A_FD_184504 | JGI IMG/M metagenome (GOLD analysis project Ga0209430, IMG submission 184504) | Arctic peat soil microbial communities from Barrow, Alaska - Barrow Graham LP Incubations 11-33A (SPAdes) (version 2) | ecosystem: Environmental > Terrestrial > Soil > Wetlands > Peat... | reverse complement strand
AGAAAATATTTCAAGGATGAGTTCGGGGTATCGCCTTCAAATTACAAAGATCCTGATGGACAGTATGTTGAACCAACTTTGACCTAAAAGGATGTTGGGTATTAAATGTAACATTCTGCAACATTTCATCCTTTTGACAGAAGATTCGACCCATGGTACAAATGGTGTCTATGTGTGAAACAATCCGGACCAGTTTATACTTTGTCTGCCTGTACTTTTGTTACGTCTGTAAAACCCCAGACTTCAGAAGGATGGAAAACACAACTCTTACTCCCGAGAAAATCATCACAGCAGCGTACGAGAAGTATCGCGCCACCGTTCATGGATTTTTCCGTAAGCGACTTATCAATGACTTTGAAGCGGAAGACCTCACACAGGATGTATTCATCAAATTGGTGAACTGTTCACAGATGCTTCGTCCGGAGACTGTGCAATACTTCATTTTCGCCATAGCCAAAAACCTTTCCATTGACTACAACCGGCGCTTCTTCAAAAAACTTGAAGTCACCCAGAACGTTTTGGATGAAATGGCTGTATCTGCCAATACCACCGAGGATGAGATTGCTTACAACGAACTGGTCTGCATTGAACAAGATGCGCTGAAAACCTTGCCCGAACAACGTTGCAAAGTGTATCAGCTTTCCATGTATGGTGATTATTCCTACAAGGAAATGGCCGAGCAACTCCATATTAGTCCCCGCACCGTCGAAAAACATTTGCTGACTGGTCGCGCCGATGTTCGCCGCTATGTGGCTGCAGTCATTTAAGATTAACTATCAATATACGTATGCACAACATGAAGAGAGGCTCCTTACGGACATTTCTGGCTATCGTTACTGTTTGTTTGTTAGCAGGCAGTTGCAAGGACGATTACCTGTATGACGACCATGAACCTTCCTGGCTTGGAGCCAGTATTTACGACGAACTTGTCAAAAGGGGCGATTACAACTATTTTACCCAGCTCATCAAAGACTGCAATTACATGGAAGTGTTGCAGCGTACTGGAAGCAAAACACTTTTTGTTTCAAAAGACAGTGTTTTTGATGCCTTTTTTGCCGCCCCGAACAAATGGGGGGTCAGCCGATATGAAGATTTGACGGAAAGTCAAAAAAATCAGATGCTAATGTTCGGAATGATTAACAATGCCAGTCTGATTGAAACTCTCTCTAGTGCCGTCGGTCCTAAGACAGGTCAGGTACTGAGGCTGGTATCAGCTTTGTCGCAATTGGACATGCTGACTGTAGATCGGGGAGATACCTTGCCATCCAACAAGCTTTTCGCACACTATAAGGATAAAGGCATGTATCTGTTGCGGGATAATAGTGCCCCCATGCTGGTTTTATTCTCAGCACCTTATATGAAAAACCGCGGTGTCAGCAACCACGATTTTGAGTTTATCATGAACGGCGTGCAACGAGATACTTCCGATGCTCATATTTTCGGAAACAAAGTCGTGGACCGCGATATTACGTGCAAAAATGGATACATCCAGGTGTTGGACAAATTGTTGATTCCTCAGGATAACATGGCCGATTACATTCGTTTCAATCCCGAAATGAAGCAATTTACGGCCCTTATGGACCAGTTCTGTGCACCATTTCCAAGTGTCAGTCAAACAGCAAATTATAAAGCCATTCATCCGGATTTCAACGATACCATCTTTGAAAAACGCTACTACAATACCCATACCGGGCATGCATTGAGCAGAACGCCTTCCGGAGTAACGGTTCCAAGCAATGAATTGTTGCTGTATGATCCGGGTTGGAACGCATACCGTACAGAAACCAGTACAGCCGAATACGACATGGCCGCCATGTTTGTGCCCTCGGATGCTGCTTTGTTTGATTATTTCAACAATGGTTCGGGTCAGTTTCTGAAGGAACGCTACGGAAGTTGGGCCAATGTGCCGAACAGCATCACCAGTCTTTTTATCAATGCCCACCAGAAATTCAGTATGATCGAATCGCTTCCAAGTCGTTTTGATGGAATGAAGAATGAAAGTGGATATGAGATGAAAGTGAAAGAAGAGGACATTGAAAAAGTGTTCATAGCCAGTAATGGTCTGGTCTTTCAAACCAAAAAAGTATATCCTCCCATTGATTATGCGTCTGTTATCGCACCAATTTTGGTCAGCAACGAGACCAAAGTGTGGAATTGGGCAGTCAAAAATTGCAATTTTAACCTTTACTTGAATTCGATGGAAAGCAGATACAGCTTCCTGATTCCGACTGACCAATATTTGAATGATTATTTATGTCCTGTTTATCAAGGTCATACAGTGAAAGAACGTTGGAGATTCTGGTACAACGGCACCCAAGTGGTGGCTTCCCGCTTCAATGCAGTCACAGGAGACTCCATCAAAGTACCCGTGATGAGTGATCAGACCATCATCAAAGATCGGTTGGAAGACATGCTTGATTACCACATCGTCGTTGGTGACATTGAATCCGGCAAGGAATATTACATTACCAAAGGTGGTGGATTCATTCGGGTGAAAGGCACTGGTGTCGGAATGCAGTTATGGGGAGGTGGCAATATGGAAATGAATGTGACAGCCGGCTACGATGCCGTTGCATCCGATGGGCCCTATTCTGCCACCGTGAAACAGATCTACGCCATGAACAATGGTAATTCCTATCTGATCGACCGCGAACTGCAGAATCCGATGACTTCACTCTACAAAACCCTAGGAAGAACCGAATTTTCTGCCTTTTTCAACCTCTTGAAGGGCGCCGAAAATTTCTTTGTGGTCGACAAGACGTATCCCGGTCTGGATTACAATGTATCCTTTTTCTCCGCGTATCATTACACGGTCTATGTACCGACCAATGATGCTGTGAATGCCGCTTTGGCTTCGAATATGATTCCTACATGGGAAATGGTGGCTGACCAGGGGGATGTCATCAAAAGAGATTCCATGTCGAACAGACTTCTCAGTTTTCTGAAATATCATTTCCAAGACAATTCGGTTTACATCGGAGATTCCGTCACTTCCAACAAGCGGTATGAAACGGCTGCATCTTACATTGTTTCATCCGATACCGTCAATATGGAGGTTATCAATAAATACAAATTCCGGACACTCCGTGTAGATAATACCGGCAGTGAAATCCTGATCCGAGACGAAGAATCCATATTGGACCCTGTTAATCATCCGGCTGCTAAAGTTGTAACTACCGGTGGTAATCCATACAATCTAATGTGCAGGGATTATGGTTTCAGTGTTACCGCGGCGGGAGATGTAAGCACCAGTACTCAGATCGATTATTCCTCGCGCATTGTGGTACATCAGATCAATCGGGTGTTGCAATTCAAGCAGGAGTAGTTTATTACCATGGAAAACAGTAAGTTCAAGAATATGAAGAGATACATTCCCCTCCGGTTGTTCCTTTTTGCCGTCCTTTTTGCCGGAATGCTTCCGGTGCATGCTCAGACGGCGGGTTCAGACGTAGTACGAGGCGTAGTAACGGATAAGACTACCGGTGAGGTGCTTATTTCGGTGACCATCGCAGAAATTGATGCGAATAACAGGACCGTAAACGGAACTGCAACCAATGCAGACGGAGTGTTTGCCATTCGATTCAAAAGTGCGGACAACAAACTGAAGTTCAACTATCTGGGCTATCAGGTTCAGATCCTGCCCATCGGCTCCCGTCGTACGTTCAACGTGGTCATGGGTGAAGATTCCCATGCCATCAACGAAGTCGTGGTTACTGCCAAGGCAACCTCCAACACAGGTGGGCTTAACATTCCAACCCGTGAAATCTCAACGGCTATGCAGAAGATTGACGCCAAGGAATTTGAAGGATTGCAGGTGGCCTCCGTTGACGACGCCTTGCAAGGACGTATCGCCGGTTTGGATATTGTGGCCAATTCGGGGGAACCCGGTGCCGGTATGTCCATGCGTATCCGCGGTACTTCCTCCATCACCGGGAATACGCAACCCTTGATCGTGGTGAACGGAATTCCTTTTGAAACCGATATTTCCACCAATTTTGACTTCTCGACTGCCAACGAAGAACAATATGCCAGCCTGATCAGCGTGAACCCGGATGATATCCAGGAAATCACTGTGCTGAAAGATGCGGCTTCCACTGCCGTATATGGTTCCAAGGGCGCCAACGGGGTTTTGCTGATTACCACCAAAAGGGGTACTGTCGGAAAAACAAAACTACAGTATTCCTACCGTTTAACAGGTGCTAAACAACCCGAAGGTATGAAATTGCTGACTGGGGATGATTATACAATGTTGATGAAGCAGTCCTATTACAATCCAATACTAAGTCCGAGTGCAGCTGATATTAAGGAGTTCAATTATGACAAGAATTTCTCGGAATACGAAAACTTCAACAACAACACCGATTGGGTAGCTGCTGTTTCTCAACAAGGTTGGACAAACGACCATTATATAACGGTATCGGGTGGGGGAGAAAAAGCTAGATTCCGTGTTTCCGGTGGACTTTACAACCAGACCGGAACAGTAATCGGCCAAACGTTGGACCGTGTTTCTACCCGATCCTTTCTGGAATACAATGTTTCGGACCGTTTGCGCTTCACTTCCGAGTTTTCTTATACATATCAAAACAACGACAAGAACTATACGGACGGTAATAATTCAGCCTCCCTTCTGGATATCGCTTACCGAAAAATGCCGAATGTGAGCATTTACGCTCAGGATATGAACGGAAATAACACCGATGTGTTCTACAACATATCGCAGACTTCGCAGTTGAATTCCAGTCAGAAGAACCTGATGAATCCGGTTGCGTTGGCCATGTTGGCCACCAACAACGTCAAGAATTACCGCATTCTGCCGACCTTCCGTTTGCAATATGACCTGACCGATCCAAATAAGAATCTGCTTCGTTACGATGTATATGTCACTTTTGACATGAACAACAACAAGACATCACGTTTTTTGCCCAAAGCAGTGAGCAGCTATGCTTGGGACAATCAAAACGTGAACCATGCAGAAGGTGAAGATTCCGAAAGTTTGTCCATCCAAACAGAAAACAAGCTGACTTGGCAACCCAAGTTCGGAAATGAAAACCATTCTTTTATTGCGATGGTTTCACTGCAAACCAAGTCTTCTACTTCTCAGGGACAAGAGGTCATATCGTATGGTCAGACTTCATCCGAGATTTCTGATCCGAGCACGGCTGCATACCTTTATTCGACTACGAGCAGCCTCAGTGCAGCACGCACCATGGGTATTCTGGAAATGCTGCACTATGCTTACAAATCGAGATATATTTTTGACCTGACCGTGCGTACGGACGGTAGCACCCGTTTTGGTCCGAACAACCGTTTCGGTACTTTCCCTGGAATTTCCGGTAAGTGGATCGTTTCGGACGAAGATTTCTGGAAACCTCTGAAAGGTATCATCAATGATTTTGCCGTTCGACCCAGCTGGGGTATCAGCGGCAACCAACCCGCCAGAGAATATTTGCATTATAGTCTCTATGGTAACTATCCAACCGGATACATGGATATGGCTGCCATCCATCCGGTTGCCCTTCAGCTTTCTGACTTGAAGTGGGAAACGTCAACTTCCACCAACATTGGTATGGATATCAATATGTTTGACAACAAACTGACTTGGGACCTGAATTATTACCACAAGCGGACCAAGGATCTGTTGTTCCAGAGTCTTGATATTCCTTCGTCCTCCGGATATGCCGCTCTGTCTTATCAGAATGTTGGTACGATGGACAACGATGGTTGGGAAATAAACATGCATGCCAGTAATCTGATAAAGACGAAATCCTTGAGCGTTAGCTTTAGCATGAACTTGTCCAACCAAGTGAATAAGATTATCTCGCTGACCGACAAAGCACTCAATTCACTGAATGCTGATTTCTCTGGATCCAACGGATCGTATTTGACACGTGTTCAGGAAAACAATGCCTATGGTTCCATTTATGGTTTCCGCTATCTTGGTGTTTATCAGTATAATGAGTACGATGAGGCCAACGGACATACCAATGCCCCAGTAGCCAAAGATAAGGACGGCAATGTCATAACGGATGCCTACGGAATTCCAAAACCGATGGTCTATGCACCAAACGGTACTACGAAGTGGACGTTCAATGGGGGTGATGCCAAATACGAAGACATCAACCACGATGGCAGCATTGACGAACTGGACATCGTCTACTTAGGCAATTCCAACCCGAAACTGAACGGTGGTTTTGGTCCAACCATACGTTACAAAGACTTTGGATTGACCATGTTCTTCAATTTTCGTTACGGAAACAGCATCGTGAACGCGGCTCGTATGAATGCTGAGAACATGTACACCAATGATAACCAAAGTATTGCGGTAAATTGGCGTTGGAGAAAGGACGGCGACATTACGTCCATGCCGCGTGCTTTATACAACACTGGATTCAACTGGCTGGGCAGTGACCGGTATGTGGAAGATGGTTCATTCCTTCGTTTCAAATATTTGACCTTTAACTACAACGTTCCGGCTAAAGTGCTGAAACCGATTGGTCTGAGTCAAATCAGTACCTACTTGACCTTCAACAATGTGTATTGTTTTACCAAATACACCGGAGTTGATCCCGAAATCGGCTACAGCGGTTTCAGTGTGGCTAAGGACATGAACAAAACACCCCGTTCCAAGGATTTCACACTTGGTGTGACCATCGGTTTCTAACAATCAGCAAACGATAATGAACATGAAAATGATCAAAAAAATATTCAAGAAAGCTCTGATTTTGCCGGCTCTGTTGATCGGGATGAGTTCCTGCTCGGAATGGCTAAGCTTGAAACCGCAGGATCAAATGGTACTGGACGATTACTGGAAAGATGGTTCCCAAGTGGAAGCTGTTGTGGGTTCTTGTTACCGTGCGATGATCGAAGACGCCTGCATGGAGCGGATGATGATTTGGGGTGAACTGCGCTCGGACAACTTTGTTGCCAGCAAAAACGTTGGGTCGAAACAAAAGGAACTGATGCAGCACAATATATTGACATCCAATCCATATTCGCAATGGGGTCCCATGTACACGGTCATCAATTATTGCAACACGGTGTTGTATTATGCACCTGGTGTCATGGATCTGGATGCCAACTTTACGGAAGGTGAGTTGCATGCATACGAATCGGAAGCGCTGGCCATTCGTTCCCTGATGTATTTTTATTTGGTTCGTTCTTTCCGTGATGTACCATTGATTCTGGTTCCCAGTAAAGATGATACCGAAAATTTCGCGGTCACCAAGGATTCTGCCTCCGTTATCTTGAAGCAGCTTATTTCCGACCTTAAGACCGCTAAAAACTATGCCATGAGCGACTGGGACAACGCCCGTTACAACAAGGGCCGTTTCACCAAACAGTCCATCCGGGCATTGTTGGCCGATGTGTATCTCTGGAACAAGCAATATGCCGAGTGCATCCATGAATGCGATGAATTTCTAACCAACAATGCTGCCTTGGGTGAAACCGACATGTTGAAATTGGTTGAAGCGGAATATATGTATGCTGAAGTTTTCAATAGGGGAAATTCGTCTGAAAGCATCTTTGAATTGCAATTTGATGATGATGGCAAGACAAATCTTGCTGTCAATACTGTGTTCGGAACAAATACAATTAGTGGTTGGGTGAGCGCACCTAATTCTGAAGGTGGCTGGGAGTTTACCCCTGGTTCTACACAGTCTCCTTATAAATTAACAGACATTCGAGGCAAGGATTTCTTCCAACCCATTAGTGGTGGTTTCAGCAAGATCTTTAAATATGTCGGAGCTTCCCGTTCCGAAAATCAATCGGGTATAAGCACCTATACCTACCGTACCACCACTTCCAACTGGATTGTATACCGTTTGTCCGATATTTACCTGATGCGTGCTGAAGCCTTGGCTCAAAGTCCCTCTCCGGCCGACTGGCAGGATGCATTGTACATGGTGAACCAAACCTACATGCGTGCCAATCCAGATCTGGGACTTGACTCCTTGAAGTATGCCAGTTACTCCAATCAGGCATCCATACAGCAATTGGTGTTGGATGAACGCCAGCGGGAATTCGCTTTTGAAGGAAAACGTTGGTTCGACCTGGTCCGCTTGTCTGAACGAGAACAAAACACCTCAAAATTGTCCGGTTATGTGCTAAAAACATTGACTTCGGACAATACAGCGCAAACCTTGGCAAAAAGCAAGCTTAGTTTTATGGACGCATTGTATCTACCTATCTTTCAAGATGAAATCAGCGCCAATCCAAGTCTGAAACAGAATCCGTTCTACATCACGGACGAAACCGTATCCAAATAATGAAAACCATGCCAAAGAACAAAATAAAGAACGCACATAAACTCAAAAACGGATGGAGATGGTTGCTGGCTGCCAGCCTTGTGCTGACTTCTTGCAGCGACGTTTGGGAAAACCATTACGCGGCAGATCCCTCCATCAATGGTAAAACGCTGATGGATGTCCTATTGGAAGACAGCACGCTCACTTCGTTTGCCCGCATGTTGGAAACGACCGGTGCCGATACTACCTATCTTCGATCTTCTCAAGCCTTTACGGTTTGGGCACCTGTCAATTCAGCCCTTACCGACTTTGTCTGGTCAGATACTGCTGCCATGCGCATCCTTGTAAAAAATCACATTGCCCGTTATTCCATCCCTACAGCCAGTGTGACCGACAAACGCATCTATATGTTGAACGGTAAGTTCATCCGTTTTAACCAAATTGGCTCCAATTTCGCTTTTGGTGGTGAAACCCTGCTGAGCGGTGAGGCGATTGCCCAGAACGGTGTTCTTCATAAACTTCCTCATGTCATACCGTTTTCCTCCAATATTTGGGAGTATATGAACAAAAATGCGGAGATGGACTCCATCAAAAAGTTCCTCTATTCCTTTGATGTAAATTCCTTTGACGAAAAGACTTCTGTCAAGCTGGGTGTGGACCAGAAAGGAAAGTCAATTTATGACTCAACCTTCATCTACTCCAACGTACAGTTGAAACGGTTGGGTCTGCTCTCTACGGAGGACAGCCTGTACACCGCCATTTTGCCTACGAACACTGCCTGGAGGGAAGCATATACCCGAATCCGGCCTTTTTACAAATCGAATGCCGCCGATTCCTTACGTGACTCGATTCAAAACGTACATGCCAAACTGGCCCTGACCAGAGATTTGGTTTTTCGCGGTGTCATGGAACCCGAAATGATTTCTTCTTCTGAATCGGATTCCATCTTCTCAACCACTGGAAATGATTTCAATGCACCGTCCCGTTTGTTTGCCGGAGCAACACCTCATACGGTCAGCAACGGAAAGGTCTACACCACCAACCAACTCTACTTCAACGCCTGGGAATCCTGGCAGAAGCCCATCGTGCTGGAAGCGGAAAATTCCCTCGGCCGCGAAGCATATCTCTGCAATGTTTACTCAAGAACAACCTACGATTCCTGGCTTAAAGGCATATCCGATCAGAAATACCTGCTGGTGAGCCCGACAACTTCCAGTGCTAAGCCGCAAATGACCTTTTCCATACCAAACACCCTTTCGGCTACCTACAATGTTTACTGTGTCTTTGTACCGGGGAATGTAGCGGACACAACCATCAAGAACGAAACGACCAAGGTTTATTTTGAACTGACGTATCTGAACAATTTGGGTGTTTCCACCTCTATCCGATTAATCAAACCGACCATCCGTATCACTTCTCCAACAGCCATCACTAAGATGTTTGTCTATAAAATCACTTTCCCGTTTGCCAATTACAACGAACTCATCACAACGGTGAAACTGAAAGTATATTCCGATGTTGCCACAAACGAAACAAGCATCTATACCAGACGGATGCGAATAGACTGCTTGTTGCTGGAACCTGTACATTGAGATCCAGATCACGTAAAATGAAAACAATGAAGTTATCCGATATGAGACACCTTAAAAATAAATCCCTGTTCCTAATCTGCTTACTGTTGGTGAGTCCTTTGGCTCGTGCGCAAAAAACCGTAGAAAAGGTGACCGGGGTCGTTCGTGACGCTGTGACCAATGAGCCTGTAAACGGTGCACGGGTGATGGCGGTACCCTTTTCTGCACTGACAGATGAGCGGGGAGTCTTT
>Ga0209430_1003057_pt1 | contig 10072 bp, 13 predicted proteins | sample BarGraIncub1133A_FD_184504 | JGI IMG/M metagenome (GOLD analysis project Ga0209430, IMG submission 184504) | Arctic peat soil microbial communities from Barrow, Alaska - Barrow Graham LP Incubations 11-33A (SPAdes) (version 2) | ecosystem: Environmental > Terrestrial > Soil > Wetlands > Peat... | reverse complement strand
TGTAAAACGATCAGTATGCGGCTGAAAAATCATATAGTGCAAACTCTGTCGAATCTGGCTGACGGTCAGAATATTGCTGCCAGTCCCAAGACCGACGGACTCCTAGCTGGTGGATATCGAGTTAGCCTGAAAGAAAGGAATTTACCCCTTGAACAATAAGCTTCGTAATGAGCTGCTCTCGATGCAACATGAAGATCAGAATACATTGCAGGAGTTGATCGATACTGGCGAATTGGGTACGATCGAATACCATCCAAGAATTAAGGAAGTCCACGAGCGGAATAATAAGCGCATAAAGGAAATCATCGGACAGAAGGGATGGCCAGGGATTAGTCTGGTAGGCAAGGAAGCTGCCGAGGCTGCTTGGCTCATCGTCCAGCATGCGGTACTTGACACTGTGTTTATGGAGTCATGCTTGGCACTTCTCCAGCAGGCTGTTAAAAAGGGTGAAGCGGAGGGTAGCCACTTTGCTTACTTACAAGACAGAGTACTCACCATGTCTGGAAGACCTTAAATTTATGGTACGCAGCATAATGTCGATGAAAGTGGTACTGCCTTCCCCTTGCCGATTGAGAATCCCATAGAAGTTGACAGCTTGCGAAGGGAAATGGGGTTGGGCACCTTAGCCGAAGCGACGAGGCGCATTCAGCAAAGGGAGAATGATATCCGCCGAAATCGTAAGGCTAACCAGGCCGTGGAGCGGTGAACCCGCTCACCGACCAGCCGTTGGGTTGTCAGAATGACGCCTCACTTTTTTAAATAGAAAATAGTGATAAACCAAGGAGTAAAAATTATAAAATGACGAATAAAGAGTTAGCTGAGCCAATATATCCATGTCAATTTCCCATAAAAGTCATAGGAGAGAATACTGAAAAATTGGAAAATATCATCATTATGGTAATGTCGTCGATCGGTGAAGTGATTCAACCTGACGAAATAGCAATAAAGCATAGTAAAAATGAAAAATATTTATCAATTACCTTCAAAATTGTTGCTAAAAGCAGGGAACACATTGAGCAAATATATTCAGAGTTAAATGCTCAAAAAGAAGTGAAAATGGTGTTGTAAAAGAAAAGGCAACCCAACCGGTGCGTGCACCCGATCACCGGAAAGCGAGATCCGGGTGACGCCGACGCTCGATACATAGGAGTCATAATGATGAGAGCTGCCTTGATACTTCTTCTGATCCTGGGCGTATGCGGTATCGGCTTGGCCGGCGTGGCCGAGGCATTCGAAAAGGATGTCGTGAAGACGACGGCGGGAGATCTGGAAATAACCTTCATCGGCCATGGTTCGCTTATGTTGAAGTTCGGCGGCAAGATCATCCATGTCGATCCTTACAGTAAACTGGCAGATTATAAAACGCTGCCCAAGGCTGACCTGATCTTTCTCACTCACGAACATCAGGACCATCTCGACCCGGTAGCCCTGCAGCAGGTTACTACCGCGAAAACGACTGTGGTACTCACGGAAAAATGCGCAGAGAAGCTGCCGGGTGGCATCATCATGAGGAATGGAGACGCCAGGAATGTCGAGGGGCTCGCCGTCGAGGCCGTGCCAGCGTATAACATCGTGCACAAGCGCGACAACGGCCAGCCTTTTCACCCCAAGGGGGCCGGTAACGGGTATGTGCTGACATTTGCCGGCAAGCGAATCTATATTGCCGGAGACACGGAGAACGTTCCGGAGATGAAGCTGCTGAAGGGGATCGACATTGCCTTTTTGCCGATGAATTTGCCCTATACGATGACACCGGAAATGGTCGCCGCTGCGGCCAGGGCCTTCCATCCAAGAGTGCTCTATCCCTACCATTACGGGGAAACGGACCCGGCTCGGCTTGTTGCCCTCCTCAAGGAGAATCCTAAGATTGAGGTACGGATCCGCCGGATGAAGTAATCGAGCTAATTGCCTGACTTCCTGCCCAGGCTCCGGAGCCCCGGAAAGCTGGGCCAGGCAGCTCAACTTGATGTAGCTTTCAGGTTGCTTCCAGATATGAACGTATGGCGATCCGGCAATCCTCTTTGCGCTCGGTCCGGGCAATGGAACCGATAGCCTCAACGATCCTTCCCACCGAATCGTCCGCCGCGATGATCTCAAGCTTCACCTTCTCGACGAGATTCGCCACGAAGCTGGCACCACGAAAGATCATTACCTGCCCCTTCTGATGACTGTGGGTAATTACATTGCTTTCCATGAAATCCTCGACACCGATTTCATCGAGGGCGCTACGCACCTCTTCCAGTTTGAATCGATTTATGACGGCTTCTATCAGTTTCATGGCACACCTCCGTGTGCAGGATAGCTTCCCTGCACAATAATTCTGAGACATCATGAGGTCTCTGTTACACGGTGTGTGCCAAGTCGGTACATGTTTATTACGGCATGATTCCAGTTGGTTAGCAAAAGCGCTCTCTACTGGCACAGGATGCGTGCCGCAAAGGTGTGCATGTTACCAAGGTCTGCCCGGGAAGCAGTCACAATGCCCCCTCCTCCCGCCGGTCGGCAAATCCAGGAATAGACTCCCCGGAGGAGTCTGCCTTTAAAAAGAGAAAAATCGCTTAAAAAGACGAGATTCCAACCGGGTGTTTTTACCAACCGTTATAGTCGATAGGAGTGACGATGTTTGCAAGAGAATGGAAAGCTCGCTGCCCTGAGCAACAGAAGGAAGGATTTATAGAATATTTGCGTCAAACCGGGGTAAAAGATACCTCTGCAACTTCCGGATTCAAGGGAGCGCAAATATTTACCCGCGCTCTTGATGAAAATATTGAGGTTACCTTGATATCTTATTGGGATTCACTGGATTCCATAAAAGCCTACTCAGGTGATGACATTGGAGTTGCCAGACTTTATCCTGATGATTCCAAATATGAATTGGATCCGGACGAATTTGTAACACACTACGAGGTTGTTGAAAGTCTATGGTTGTAATGTTCTCCTCTCCTTTTATCCCGCCCGCTAGTCGCGCCTTCCCGGGTTGATCCTTTAACGCACCAGAAACCAGACGCCGGCGCCAAGTGCCGTGTAGAGCAGCAGCCCGAACGGGCTGGAGAGGGCGACCTTCACGTCCTGTCCGGAGGGGATCGAGCTGTAGCAAAGCAGATACACCGTGGCGTACATCAGCAGGGTGTGCGGGAGATCCAGGGGGAACCAGCGCCCCCAGCCCCGGTAGAGGTAATAGGCTACGACATTCAGGGCGAGCGGCGCAAGCGCCGAGGGGAGCGCCGAAATGGGACCTGGACGGCTGATGGTGACGGAACCCAGGAGCCAGCGCTCCCCCGTCCCGCGTGACGGATCCCGGCGCGGAAGGATGCTGAAACCGACGGGCCTACCGCCGGTGACAGCCGCGACGAGGAGATGGGCGAGTTCGTGAAGTATGGTGCCGGGAAGCGCCCAGCAGATCTGCCAGAAGGCGCCGATCCTGCCGACCCTCGCCTGCAGCACCGCCAGCAGTATGACCAGCAAGAGCCCCGCGAATTGGTGCCATGGCTCGGGGCTCTCGACTGCCAGGACCTGCATGGTGCTGCCGTTCATAGGACCTCCGGGTGGGCGTTCCGCGCAGCATACCCCGATTAGCCCCGGGGTACAACCGCCGAAAAGTTCCACGGCTTGCCGTTTCCGCCTCGCTCTGCTATGGTTAGCTCCCATCGGGCCAAAACTAGTATGAATTTATGGGAGGACAACATGTTTTTGGAAGGACAGCAAGCGCCGGATTTCAAGCTGCAGGGAAGCGACGGGAAGCAACACTCGCTGAAGGATTATGCCGGGAGGATCCTGGTGCTCTACTTCTACCCGAGGGACAACACGCCGGGGTGCACCAGCGAGGCGGTCGGCTTTCGCGAACTGCTACCGATGTTCGAGCAGATGGGCGGAGTGGTGGTCGGCGTCAGCAAGGATTCCCTCAAGTCCCATGAAAAGTTCATCGCCGAATTCAAGATCCCGTTCACGCTCCTCTCCGATCCCGACGCGGCCGTCATGACCGCCTACGGTGCCTACGGGGAGAAGATCTCCTACGGCAAGAAGACGGTGGGGAGCATCCGCTCCACTGTGGTCATCTCTCCGGACGGGACCGTCATCAAGCACTGGCCCTCGATCCCGAAGGCCTCGGAACACCCGGACAAGGTGCTCGACTTCTTCAAGATGCTCGCCAAGGGGAGGTAAGCCCCGGATTGCCGATCTCCCAGCCTGGAAAGACCGGATGGCACCTGTCTAAGGTCGGTCGTGGCTAAGAGTTGCCGGCCTGCATTTCAGGAGTCGGAAAGCTGCGCTTCCGGCGGGCCTATCCGATTTTGAGCGAGGGATGAACAACAGTATCCGTCACGGGTAAGGGAAAATAAAAGGGGCGCGATCAGCACCGGCGCTGGAGCCCGGTATCGCGTCCCTTTCAGAGGGGACCAACGTGACGGATTTTCAGACTGCGATCATCTCCAGCTAAACAGTTGCTCCCGGTCTCAATCTATGAAGTTGCCGTTTGTTTCGGCATCGAGAATCTTCAGCAGCGTTTCCGGGGTATAGGGGTATTCGGGCAATACTTCCTCCACCTCCGCCCCTTTCGGTGGGGTCCAGTGCAGCACCCAGCCACCGTTGCGCTGCATCTTGGTCAACCTCCCCTTGCATAGGCTTTCGACAGTCCGCAACATCTGATCCTGGTTGATCAATTCGAACCCGGCGATTTCGCTCGAATAATCGAGGTTTTCCAGGAACCTCGCAACCAGATCGAAATCGATGTAGTCCTCCTCGACGCGCCACCACTTGATAAAAATGCGGTCAGTGTGGGCGCGACTTTCCTTCTCGATTCCCTTTACCAATTCATATCCCTGCATGGCCGACCTCCCTTGGGTCCTCAACAATCCGGACCAGTATGAACTCGATCCAATAGTACCGATGGAGGCCGCATCCGCAAGTTGAGCCCGCTGATATGCAGTGTGCCCCGACCGCCAGCCTTCCTGTCCATTTTACCACCTTGAGCACCACTTCCGTCCCGGTCTCCTGGCAGCGCGCTCATCGATTTAAATCCGGCCTCGGCTGACGGCCATCAGGATATTTTTTCCGGATGACAGATTCAGCCGGAAGTTATAATATCGCACGGACTTGGCAATACTCCTCGATGCGTCGCTTCGCCCGGATACCCCGGATTTCGAAGAGCGGTTCGACCTGCAACATACCCGGAGGAAAAGTCATGAAAAAGCTGACCACTCTCTGCGCGATCCTACTAGCACTCAACTGCATGGCCAAAACGGTCGTGGCCTCGTCGCTATCGGCAGGTGAAGCGGGCTTTGCAGCCAACTGCGCCGGGTGCCATCCCGGCGGGGAGAACATCGTCAATCCCGCCAAGAACCTCCGGATGATGACCCTGAGGGCAAACGGCATCCTCACAGCTCAGGACATCATCGCCAAGATGCGCAAACCCGGTGCGGGCATGACGAGATTCGACCCCAAGGACCTACCGGACAGGCAAGCGCGCGAGATCGCCGAGTACATCCTCGCCACCTTCAGGTGACCCGTGAAGCATAGAGAGCCGTAACCTTAAACTCATCCCGACGCCGTCCCTGCTGCTGCCTTGCCAGGGATCGCCGCCGGCAATTACTCACACTCAACAGGAAGGTACCTCCCATCGAAGCACGCAATAAGAATCGGATACATCATCTGATCATTGAACGATTAACGGCGGATCTCGCGGTTTTCTCAGATGCCGCGCAGACCGCGCACGAAGCATCCATCCACGCGGAGAACATCCCGGACAACAAATATGACACCCTGAGCCTGGAAGCCTCGTACGTGGCTCAAGGTCAGGCAAACCGCGCTCAGGAAATCAAGGGCGCGCTGCACGCCTACCGGACCCTGACCCTGCAACCGTTCGCGGCCGATGCGCCGATTCGCCTCACCGCCCTGGTGGTCCTGGAGGCCGAGGACGAAGCAACCAGAACCCTCTTCATCGGACCGGAGGAAGGGGGATTGAAGCTCAACCTGGACGGGGAAGAGATCCTCGTCATCACGCCGGGTTCGCCCCTGGGTGCCGACCTGATCGGAAAGTGCGCCGGGGATCTGGTGACCATTGGAAGGAACCGGCTAAAAAAGGATTTCGAGATCGTCCGGGTCTGCTAAAGGCGGGACCGGGCCAGCGAAAGGAGGGAGCTACGATGCCTGAAAATTTCGTCGCCATGGTGGTGGAGGAGACCGCACCCGGGGAATTCACCCGGAGCATCAGGAAAAGGTCGATCGACGAGCTTCCTCCGGGGGAGCTTCTGGTCAAGGTGCACTACTCGTCGCTCAACTTCAAGGACGCCCTTTCCGCCCTGGGTCGCCCCGGGGTGACCAGGAAGTATCCGCACACGCCGGGCATCGACGCGGCGGGCGAGGTGGTTTCCTGCTCCGACGGCGCCTTCGCCCCCGGCGAGAAGGTGATCGTGACCGGTTACGATCTCGGCATGAACCACGCCGGCGGCTTTGGCCAGTACATCCGGGTCCCCTCGGCCTGGGCGGTCAAACTACCCGAGGGTCTTACCCTGAAAGAGAGCATGATCATCGGCACCGCCGGGCTTACCGCCGCGCTTTCCCTGCACAGGCTTGCCCTCGCCGGGGTGCGCCCCGACAGCGGCGAACTGTTGGTCACCGGCGCTACCGGCGGGGTGGGAAGTATCGCCGTCTCGCTGCTATCGGCGGCGGGGTACGAGGTGGTCGCCGTCACCGGGAAACTTTCCCAGGCTGATTTCCTGCACGACCTGGGCGCCGGGCTGGTCATGAGCCGCGAGGATATCCTGCGCGGCGCGGACCGTCCGCTTCTAAAGGAGCGCTGGGCCGGGGTGCTGGACATGGTCGGCGGCGAGATGCTGGCTGCGGCGATCAAGTCGACCTGCTACGGTGGTGTGGTCACCTGCTGCGGCTTGGCGGGATCGGCGGAACTGCCGTTGAACGTCTTCCCGTTCATCCTGAGAGCGGTGACGCTGATCGGCATCGACTCGGCCCAATGCCCGACCATTCTGAGACAGCAGGTCTGGCAGCGACTGGCGGGAGAGCTTAAGCCTACACGGCTCCTGGAGAGCGCCGTGGAAAGCCCTCTTTCCGGCCTGGAAGAGAAGTTTGCCGCCATGCTGAAGGGGGAATTGCGCGGACGCACCGTGGTGAATCTCCTCGACGCCTAGCCGCCCCACCCCGGTCATCCCTCCCGGCCCGCCTGACTCCGTTTGCAGTTGACATCGCGGCCCGGGAATTTTACATTGAGCTGTTAAAGTAATTTTTTCTCAAAGGACCGAGCCCGCGCCTGGTCCGGACAGCTACCCGCTGGAGGTTTTTTTGGTAAAGATGAAACTCGGTGAATTGCTGATCAGCGCCGGGAAGATAACCCCGGCTGAGGTTGAGGAAACCCTGAAAGGGCAGGCCATTTTCGGCGGCCGCTTCGGCACCAACCTCGTGGAGATGGGTTACCTGGACGAGCACGACCTCGCCCATTTCCTGAGCAAGAAAACGGGATTTCCCCATGCCGAGCCCGAGGATCTCATGGAGATCCCCCCGCAGGTGGTCAGGCTCATCCCCGAGGACGCGGTCAAGAAATACCGGGTGGTGCCCATCGCGCTCAACAACCGGAAGCTCTCCCTGGCGATGGCCGACCCCTCTGACTTTGCCACCATCGACGAGATTTCCTTCGTGACCGGCTATATCGTCGTGCCGCTCATCACGCCGGAGCTCCGGCTCATCTGCTCCATGGAAAAATTCTATAACATCAAGCGGGAGCTGCGCTACATCAAGGTCGCCGGCGGCGGGAGAAGCAGGCCGCGCGCCGAGCAAGTCCCCGCGCCAGCCGCCGTGCAGCTGGCGGCCCCGGGCAAGCCATCCCAAAGCGAACCGGATGACTCCGACATCTTCGACCTCCCGCTGTTGGCTGAGTCCGAATGTTTCGGCGACATGGGTGAGACCGCGCCTCAGGCGCCGGTCTCCCTTTCCGGTATCGCCCTGCATCGGGAAGCTGATGAGGACCGCAGCCTGGAGTCGGTCCTGCGCGGGCTCGCCCAGGCAAAGGACCGGCAAAGCATCGCCGAGCTGATCGTCGGCCATGCCGCGCAGCAGTTCAACCGGTCGGCCCTGTTTCTGCTCAAGGGGGGCAAGGCGACCGGGTGGGTGGCGCAGGTTGGTAAAAAGCCGCTGTCCGGGTTCGACTCCCTGGAGATCCCGCTCAACGAGCCGTCGATTCTCAGGGTGGTCGCCGAAAGCAAGAACCACTACCAGGGCCCGATGCCGATCTCACCCTGCAACGGCAGGATCATCGCCGCCCTGGGCGGAGGGACCCAGACGAACCCGCTCCTGATTCCACTGATGATGGTGGGGAGGGTGATCGCCATCCTTTATCTGGAAGGAAGTTCCCTGCACCCGGAGCAACACATCCTCGACCTGCAAAAGCTGCTCGGCAAGGGGTCCATGGCCTTCGAAATACTTATCCTGAGAAGCAAGATACTTCTGACATAGCCCTCTGTGACTGTTACTGTTTCACCCGAGTCAATCTCACATGGCTCCAGCGCGAGCGCAACCTGTCATTGCCAGGATTGCTATGGCTGTTATTTCGAGGATGTCTGAGCAGTGAACGCGCGAAAATGTATGGAGTCACTGTTTAGATCTGGTCGCGCAAAAGTTCACCCATTGCGCATCCCATCCCTGGTAAACCTGACAGTCACAAAAATATTTAGGGACAATCGCCGCCCCCCGCATTGACATTCACCGACCGAACGGTAGATTATACGGGTGCCGGAACGACCAATCTTTCTCCCATCAATAAGGCCACCATGCCAGTAACCGCACAGCAGGCCGAGCTGATCCCTCTCGCAGCATACTCGCTCATCGCGGTTGCCCTCATTATCGTCCTGCTGCTGGCGGCCTACTACCTCGGTTCCGGCCGGGACGCGGCGGGCAAGGGTATCCCCTACGAATCCGGAATCCTCCCGACCGGGAGCGCCCGTCACGCCTCCCAAGTCCCCTTTTACCTGATAGCCATCTTTTTCATCGTGTTCGACGTCGAGGGTGCCTTCATTTTCACCTGGGCCACGGCCTGGGACCTGCTCGGGCTGTCGGGGCTGGTCCACATCACCCTGTTCATCACCGTCCTTTTGCTGGGGCTCGTCTGGATCTGGATCAAGGGTGGACTGGACTGGGGGCCGACAGCGAGGAAACAGGTTAAGGTTGAGGTTAAGATTTAGAAAGGCCTTTCCTGAACCTCAACCTCAACCTTAACCTGATTTATAGTCCCGGAGCAGCCTTGAGCGAAGTGGAGTTTGAAAAAATACCCGACAATGTGCTGCTTACCTCCCTGGACGACCTCATCAACTGGGGTAGGGCGAACTCCCTTTGGCCGATGTTCTTCGGTCTCTCCTGCTGCTTCGTCGAAATGATGACCTCCTTTACCTCCCGCTACGACGTGTCGCGCTTCGGCGCCGAGGTGCTGCGCGGCACCCCGCGCGAGGCCGACCTGATGGTGATCGCCGGCACCGTGTTCAAGAAGATGGCTCCGAGCATCCTGAGGCTCTACGAACAGATGGCGGAGCCGAAGTGGGTCATCTCCATGGGTAGTTGCGCCAATTCCGGCGGCATGTACGACGTCTACAGCGTAGTGCAGGGGGTGAACCAGATCCTACCGGTGGACGTTTACATCCCCGGCTGCCCGCCGCGACCCGAGGCGTTCCTGGAAGGGCTCATGCTGCTGCAGCAAAAGATCAAGAGCGACGAGCGCCCCACCCGCCCGGTCCTGCGCATGCAGGGTGGCACCCAGGGGACCACCGCGCCGGTGCTGGTCGATGCGCTTACCAAGACGCGCGACCCGAGGGGGCCCGGCATGGAGGGGTGTGTCCTGCGTGGCAGTTCCAGGCAGCAGCCGAACTTCCCCATTCCGCGTTCTGATGAGCTTTGGCGTCCCCGACAGCCGAAACAGGAATATGCCGACTTCGGCCTCGCCGGGGAACTGGAGGCCGCCTTCGGCGGCGAGGTGCGGCTCGACGACTCGGCCTGCGACATGCTGACCTACCGGGTCCCGTCAAGGCTCCTGCCGGCGCTCCTCACGCACCTCAAGGGGCGGCCGGACGCACCTTTC
>Ga0209430_1003055_pt1 | contig 10075 bp, 9 predicted proteins | sample BarGraIncub1133A_FD_184504 | JGI IMG/M metagenome (GOLD analysis project Ga0209430, IMG submission 184504) | Arctic peat soil microbial communities from Barrow, Alaska - Barrow Graham LP Incubations 11-33A (SPAdes) (version 2) | ecosystem: Environmental > Terrestrial > Soil > Wetlands > Peat... | reverse complement strand
AACAAATACTTAAGAAGAGGTGATTTTCTTGTTCTTTAACAAAACTATAGAGGAAGTTATAAAGGAATTAGACTCAAATATAGAACTAGGACTTTCTCAAAAGGAAACCGAACTAAAAGCAGAAGAATTTGGGCTAAATCAGTTAGTAGTTAAAAAACCTAAAACTATACTAGCAATGTTTTTTGCTCAATTAAATGATATTTTAATTTATATTCTGTTAGCTGCAGCAGTAGTTTCTGCTATTCTTGGTGAAACAAGTGACGCAATTATAATTGCTATTGTTATTTTTATTAATGCTACAGTAGGAATTATTCAAGAGTCTAAAGCAGAAAAAGCACTTGATTCACTAAAAAAATTATCTACCCCTAAGGCTGTAGTTAGAAGAGATGGAAAGATAAAAGAAATTCTATCTAAAGAGGTTGTCCCGGGAGATATTATTATTATTGACGCTGGAAGATATGTGCCCTGCGATATGCGACTTATTGAAGCTGTGAATTTAAAAACCGAAGAATCTGCGCTTACAGGAGAATCTGTGCCAGTAGATAAAGATGCTTCCCTAGTCTTAACAAGTATTGATACCCCACTGGGGGATCAGAAGAATATGCTTTTCATGTCTACCTTATCTACCTATGGTAGAGGGATAGGCATAGCTGTTTATACTGGAATGAATACTGAAATAGGTAAGATTGCAAAGATGCTAGATGAAAAGGTAGACAATGAGACTCCACTTCAAAAGAAACTAGCTGAGCTTGGAAAGTACCTGGGAATAGGTACACTTGTTATATGTGCTCTTATGTTTCTAGTGGGTGTTATTCAAAAAAGAGATCTCTTTGAGATGCTACTTACTTCTATCAGTTTAGCAGTTGCTGCAATTCCGGAAGGTCTCCCTGCTATAGTAACTATAGTCCTAGCAGTAGGCGTTCAAAGAATGATAAAGGAAAATGCTATTGTAAGGAAATTACCAGCTGTTGAAACTTTAGGTTCAGTTAATATTATATGTTCTGACAAGACTGGAACCTTAACTCAAAACAAAATGACTGTAACAAAGTTCTATGCAGATGGCTATCTAGGAAATATAGAAAGCCTAAATATTGATGATGCTAATCATAAGCTTTTGCTTGAAAATCTTATTTTATGCAATGATGCTACTTATGCAGAAAACTCAAAAACAGGTGACCCCACTGAAATTGCTTTACTCATAGCTGGGGTAGGCTATAACATATTTAAAGACGACCTAGAGAAAAAACATAAAAGAATTGATGAAATCCCGTTTGAGTCAGATAGAAAGTTAATGACTACCGTAAATAAATATGATAATGAATATTATGTAATGACAAAAGGGGCCATTGATAATCTGATAAATATATGTAATAAGACCTTTATCAAAGGCAAGACAGTAGAGCTTACGCCGGAAATCAGAAAACAAATAGCAGCTGCTTCTAATAATATGTCCAACTCTGCTTTAAGAGTTCTAGGTGCAGCTTATAAAGTTATTAAGAGTTCACATGTAGATATTGATTCTTTAGAAAGTGATTTAATACTAATTGGACTAGTTGGTATGATAGATCCACCTAGACTAGAGGTTAAAGATTCTATTTCCTTATGTAGGAAGTCGGGAATAAAGACTGTAATGATAACCGGTGACCATAAAAACACAGCTTTTGCCATAGCCAAAGAACTTGCCATTACTTATGATGCATCTGAAGTTATATCTGGTAAGGAATTGGATAAAATGTCTGATGAAGAGTTAAATAGAAAAATTGATAATATAAGAGTATTTGCAAGAGTATCTCCAGAACATAAAGTGAAGATTATAAAGTCTTATAAAGACAAAGGGAATATTGTATCTATGACGGGTGACGGCGTAAATGATGCACCCTCTCTGAAAATGGCAAATATAGGGGTAGCAATGGGTATAACTGGTACGGATGTAGCAAAAGGTGCTTCGGATATGATACTCGTAGATGATAATTTTTCAACTATCGTTGCGGCTATAAAGGAAGGCAGAAACATCTTCACAAATATAAAGAAAACTATAATATTTCTTATCTCTTGTAATATTGGAGAAATTATAGCTCTATTTCTTGCAATAGTTTTAGGTTGGGCGGCGCCTCTTAGACCTATCCATATATTGTGGGTTAACTTAATAACAGATACTCTACCAGCTTTAGCTTTAGGAGTAGATCCAGGTGATCCTGATATAATGAAATATAGACCACGTAACCCAAAAGATAGTTTGTTTAAAGGAGTAACCTTAAATTTACTTCTAAATGGATTATTAATCGGTACCTTAGCCTTAACAGCATTTATAGTAGGTGCAAAATTCTATAGTGGAACTACTAGTTTATTCCCACTATTCCCTAAAAATATCTCAAAAGATGCTCTAATGCACGCGCAAACTATGGCCTTTGTGGTACTTAGTGTTTCTGAGCTAGTTCATGCCTTAAACATGAGAAACGAAAAGAAATCCATATTCCAAATAGGTTTATTTTCAAATAAACTTTTAGTTGGAGCTATAGTTTTTGGGATAATATTACAAGACTCAATAATTATGATACCAGCTCTAGCAAATGTTTTTGGTGCTCATGCTTTAAGCATAACGGATTGGATTTTTGTTACTATTCTATCCTTGATGCCTTTACTCATTAATGAAATCGTGAAAATATTTAAACGTAGAGCATCTCAAATATGAATTAACATCAAAAAAACACCATTTTCTATTTATGAAAATGGTGTTTTACGCTTTTTGATTATCTGATATTTCTATATTTGCATTTTTATAATGCTCTAAAATCATATCTTTAGCAATATATCCAGTTTGATAAGTGCCACTCATAATACGGCCTCCATAATAAAAAATTAAAGGTCTATGTAACAAATTTTTATTTATGAATAAATTTTTATTTATTAATTATAGCACAGAATTTGTTAAATTGTTGCAGCAGTAAGTCTAACTTTATACTTATTTTTCTTATAAATCTGCCTAGTTTCAAGTGTCTCTAAAGAAGCATAAGTAGATTTAATGAATATAGCTGCTGTAATGAAGGATATAACATCTGATACTGGATAAGCAAGCCATGCACCTACGACGCCAATTCCTAAACCACTTACAAGTAAATATGCCAGTGGAATAAACATTATTAGCTGTCTGTAAATAGATAACAGGAAGGAGGCTCTAACTCTATTTATAGCTTGACAATAGTAGATTGACAAATAATATATACCAAGGCAAGGGAATACCGCTATAATTATTCTTAAAGCCTTTGATGCCTCTTCTATAATAACAACATCAGTTATAAATAAGCCAATAAGTTGTTTTGAAAAGATCATGAAAATTGCCCATAATAAAGTTGAGCTTACGGATACTGCAATAATAGATTTTTTAACAACTTCTTTTAAGCGGGTGTAATCACCAGCACCATAATTATAGGCTGCGATAGGTTGCATGGCTGAGCTTATGCCGATTACTGTCATAAATAGAAACATTGAAATTCTTGTAGTTAAACCAACTGTTATTATAGCCAAATCCCCACCATATGAGGATAGCAAATTGTTTAGTATAGCAGCCACCACTGCATCTGAGATCTCTATTATAAAGGTTGAAAATCCAACGCATATTATTCCAATTGTTACTGCTTTATTAAGAGTGAATTTAATAGAAAATTTTATTCCGTTCTTCATCTTCATAAATTGTTTTAGAACATATATAAAGGCTATTATCTGAGAGGACACTGTTGCTATAGCAGCTCCTTTTACGCCAAAAGAGAACATGGTTACTAAAAAATAATTTATTATTACATTAAAAATTGCACCAATAAAAGTACTTATTAAAACTATTTTTGTATTTCCTAGGGCTGTTATTGTATAAGAAGCAATCAATGTAAATGCTTGAAACATAACGCCTAGTAGTATTATACTTACGTAATCTTTAGTAAGTGGGAATGTATTTTTTGAAGCACCTAAGCTTAATATGATTTTATCTTGGAAAGTAAAGATACCTATACCTACCACGGATACAATTATTAGCATTAGAACTATAGCATTAGGTATTATACTTCTTAAATTTTCAAAATTTCCTTCTCCACAGCTTCTTGCAACATAGGTAGAAGTTCCAATAGCTATAAGCATAGATATAGCTAAAAATAATCTTTGAATTGGGAAAGCTATGGTTAAGGCACCTATAGCATTAGCTCCTATGGCTCGCCCAACAAATATAGAATCCACTACGTTATACATTTCTGCTACCATTAAAGAAATTATTGCTGGTATAGAAAATCTTAATAATAGTTTCCCGATTTTCTCTTCTCCAAATATTTTATTGCTTTCTGCAAGGCTTCCTATTGTCATGAAAAACACGTCCCCTTATTGAATGTTTGTTCCCTTATCTTATTTTAAGCTAATTTCAAGATTTTAACATTCACACAGTTGCTCGGTTAAAAGTACAAAGTTGCTAACCTGCAAGTTTTTACTTTACTGAAATAACACAAAAGCACCCTAAAAGAGGTGCTTTTGTACTTTTTGAAGAACTATTAAGGTAGAACCATAGCCTTCTATCTTTATTATATTGTTATAAACTGCAGTTTTTTTAGCATAAGATAAAGAAACATTAGGAGAGGAGATATTAGTTAGAATTTTCTCTTCATCACAACTAAGTCTATTAGGCTTACCCATCCTTAACCAAATATCGTAAGCAGAGCCAACCTTCTCGCCAATCTCATATTTTATAATTTTATAATCATAATCTAAATTCTTAATGGATAAGGATATCTTTCTCTCAGTAATATTTTTACTACCCTTACCTTTAGATAAATCCTCTATCTTAATTAAAGTATTAAGTTCGTCACTGTAACTGTAAAGTAAGACCTGGATATCATCCTCTAGTCTTGTGATAATGTATCCATCCCCCTGGTCTATAACCTCATCTCCTAGTTTAGATAATAAATAATATGCATAGTAGGAAACTTTTCTTATCCCATTTAAAGTAAGTAAGCCAGGAGATCCGAAAAATAGTTCGTTATTTAAAACTGAGTTTTCCTCTACAGTATCAAAAGCCTTCAGTGTGAGTAGACTGCTTTGATCATTAATAAAATTATGAATAATATATGGAAGCATATACGAGGAATCATAAATAGTATTTATAATAGGAGGAACATCAAAAGGGTCCTCTATCAAATCCTGTAGTTCATATTTTTTAAAAATCTCCCTTGTAATATCTATATAATCGATAGATAAATCTTTTGAGGCTTGAAATTTCCATAGCTTTACTACTTCAATTCCATATATATCTGCAAAATATAGTATAAAGCTCTCTAAAAGCTTTATGAAGGAGCTTTTATCTTCAAAAGTTTGATTCAAAATAATTAATGGTGTAAGGGATATATCCATTAAAAACTCCAATAGCTTTTCAACTTCGTTCCAATTTAAAAAGCTTACATTTTCGTTGAAATATATTTTCATTTCTTTTCCAAATAAATTTTGAACTATACCCTTCTCAAATCCGATAGCTTCTTGTATAGTTCTTAAATATTCCTGCTCTTGAGCCTTTATAAGTTCTTTTGCTTCACCTAAATTTATTTTTTCCTTCCAAATATGTTTTAGATCTCTGCTTGGAAGTAAGAAATCCGTTTGAAGTTTTATGATCTTGTCAGTATAGTTAAACCTATCATAGTCTTCTAAATAGTTAGATAAGAAATCCAATGCTTCAGGTAAATCGAAGGTTTGCATTTTCTTGAAGCTATCAAACTTACCCTCTGGTATATGATATTTTTTCTTAAATTGTAGGGGAGTACAATTATAGTGATCCTTAAAGCTCTTATTATAATATCTAGTATGAGAAAAACCAACATCCAAAGATATATCTGATAGGGTTTTATCCGTATCTAATATTAATTTAATTGACTCATCTACCCGGACACCATTTAAGAGCTCTTTAAAATTCGTTCCAGCCATATCCTTTATTTGATGAGATAAATAATAAGAACTTAAATATTCTTGATTAGCTATATCCTGTAAACTAATTTTATTCATGTAGTTATTATAAATATACTTGCTGATTCTATGATATCTCTGAAATTGGAGCTCATTTTCTTTTACATCTTTCTCATCATAATTAAGATAGTGAAAGTTGTTTATTAAATGGAATAATAACTCTACTAAAACCTCCTCAATTTCATCATCAAAGTTTTCACTTTTCTGAATTGCCTCGCAAGCTAAAATAGATAAATATCTTCTGAGAACATCATACTTCTCTTCTTGCTGGGCGCCTTCTTCACTAGAGTTCGTATAGAAATAAATATTTTTCATATCATCATAATATTTCTCGAAAAAGGTGGGATCTATATGGAAGACTAAAACCTTATTTTTATTCTCTGAATAAATTCTATGGGCTTCATCACAATTTATAATTTCAATTTCTTTTTCTACAACTTCGTATATCCCTGACTCTATAAGCACATTAATATTGCCCTCAAGAACAAAGATTATTTCTATAGAATTATGCCAATGTATTGGATAGTCACTTATACTCTCCAGGGTGATATTTATAGGTAAATCATTCATATAGCTTACATATTCTTTTCTCATAGCAATAACCTCTTCATTTCAAAGTGATGTATAATGTATCTATACATTATACATCATAAACAACAATATTATAAATAGTATAACATTTGGAAAGACTAAATAAATAATGTCATTTAAGGAGTGAGTAAAATTAATAAGAAACACGAAAAACTTTTTGAGCCAATAAAAATCGGGAAAGTTCAGATTAAAAACAGATATTGTATGGCACCCATGGGACCTTTTGGTTTATGTGATGATAATGGTTTATTTAACGAAAAAGGCATAGAATATTATGTGGCAAGAGCAAAGGGAGGTACTGGACTCATAATAACTGGTCTTTGCAGTGTGGAAACTGAGATAGAGGAACTTAGAAGACCATCTATCCCATGTCCATCAATTAATCCAGCAGCATTTCTTAGCACCTCAAAAAATATGACTGAGAGAGTGCATGCTTATGATTCCAAGATTTTTCTACAATTAACAGCAGGCTTTGGGAGAGTGGGACTGCTAAATTTAATTAAGAGTAATGTTGCACCCTCACCTGTAACCAACAGGTGGGATCCAAGCGTTAAGCATAGAGAGCTCACAACGGAGGAAGTAGAAACCTATGTAAGAAAGTTTGCTGAAGCTGCAGCAATCGCTAAAGCTTCTGGCTTTGATGGAGTTGAAATACATGCGGTTCATGAAGGCTACTTGCTCGACCAATTCACAATTGCCTTGTTTAATCAAAGAAAAGATAAATACGGTGGAAATTTAATGAATAGGTTAAGATTCCCTATAGAAATTGTGCAGGCAATTAAGAAACTTTGTGGTGAGGATTTCCCTGTTTCCTTAAGATACAGTATAAAGAGCTATATAAAAGGAATCAGGCAAGGAGCACTTCCAGGAGAAGAATTTAAAGAATTAGGTAGAGATATAGAGGAAGGCTTAGAAGTTGGTAAAATACTAGAGGAGGCTGGCTATGATGCGTTAGATGCGGATGCTGGGTGCTATGATTCTTGGTATTGGAATCATCCACCAATGTACTTTGAACATGGTATGTATTTACCACTAACTAAAAAGCTAAAAGAGGCGGTAAAGATTCCTGTGATTGTTGCAGGAAGAATGGATGATCCAGATTTAGCATCAAAAGCCTTAGAAGAGGGCGCAGCAGATATGATTGGGCTTGGAAGACCTCTACTTGCAGATCCGGAGCTCCCCAATAAAATTAGAAAAGGTGAGATGGGCAAAATACGCCCTTGTTTATCCTGCCATGAAGGCTGCCTTGGAAGAGCTGCAAAAGGTGGAGACTTATCTTGCGCAGTTAATCCTGCTTGTGGTAGAGAAATAGAATATGCCATCAAACCCGCAACTATAAATAAAAAAGTTGTTATTATAGGTGGCGGTATAGCTGGCATGGAAGCTGCAAGAGTTTGTGCTATAAGAGGGCACAATGTGCACCTTTACGAAAAATCAGGAGAGCTGGGAGGAAATGTAGTTCCAGGGTCAGTTCCTAAATTCAAAAATAATGATAAAGCCTTGATTGAATGGTACGGTAAGGAATTAAAGGCTTTAAAGGTAGAAGTTAATCTTAATACAGAAGGTACAAAGGCTATGATTATAAAATTACAGGCAGATACAGTAGTTGTAGCAACTGGTTCAAATCCAATCCTTTTAAAAATACCAGGGATGGAAAGTAAAAAGGTATTTGAAGCTAATCAGGTCTTACTTGATGAAAACAAAGCTGGCCAAAATATTGTAATAATAGGTGGGGGACTTGTTGGCTGTGAAACTGCTCTTTGGCTAGCACAGAAAGGTAAAAAAGTAACAGTAGTTGAAGGACTTCCAGTTATTTTAGGCGGACCTCACAATATGCCTTTTATGAATTATGAAATGCTAAAAGATTTGTTAAATTATCATAAGGTTGAGATAATTACAGATACCTTTATTACTGGAGTGAACGAAAAAGGAGCTATAGTTAAGACAAAAGATGTAGAACGAGTATTAGAGGCAGATACTATAATAATGGCTGTAGGGTATCAATCAGAAAACAAATTATACAAAGAAATAAAAAATGTTATAGGTGATGTTCACATTCTTGGGGATGCAAGAAAAGTTAATAACATTATGTATGCAATTTGGGATTCCTATGAGGTGGCAAGAAATATTTAAAACTGGTTTGAAACTCTTTTTAGTTATGTTATAATTGCTTATAGGCGGTGAAATAAATGGATAAGGAAAGTAGAGAGTTTTTAGAAAATATGTCTAGTAATATAAACATGAGATTTGATAATCTTACAGGTAAATTTGATAATCTTACAAATAAAGTTGATAATCTTTCAGGGAGATTTGATAACCTTACAGAACAAGTAAAAGAAAATACAAGCTTACTTATAAGCTTAGAGGAAAACGTAAAAATTACTAGGGCTGAGGTAGATAAGATTGGTAATGATGTAATTCATATCAAAGGAGATGTTGCAGCTCTTAGAAAAGACTTATCTAACGTTGAAATTATAACCAGTAGCAATTGGAATGATATAGCTAAATTAAAAGCAGTAAAATAATTAAATCATAAACCAGAAGTTTATATAATATAACCTTCTGGTTTATTTAATTGAGTGTATTTCATACCATAAGAAGAATTTCTATATTATCTTTATATATTTTATCAAACTGATTTAATGCAACAGGATTTTTACCTTTTCCTACCTCGATAGTAAATCCAGGTCTTACATACTTTGATATAAACCAATCTTTATAGCCTGCATAGGATACAATTCCAGTAGGCAAGGCTAAAGCATATCCACTAGCTTTTGAAAAAAGTTCAGCTATGGCTCTAGAATTAGGAGGCACTATATCTGAATAGGTCCAATAGATTACCTCTCCTTGACTATGGCTTATGATTTAAATCCACACTTTTAATATTTGCCTCCCACACTTTTGAGAAATTCGTACTTCCATTATTCCATTCGATAAGCTTTGAATAATATGGATTATCCGTTTGCAAACCATTAATTACTAGGTTTACACCATCTGGGTTTACCATTGGAATTATATAGATAGTGCTAGTATTCCAAATATCGCTTATGTTATAGCCATTGATCGTGGTCCCCGCCCTAGTTTGATGTAATATAAGCTTTTACCAAGTACACTTTCCCCTGCTATACCGGTCTCTATAAAGGAATATCTTGCCACCAATTCTTCTATATCCTTAACCATTATTTCATAAGTATAATTTACATTTGTATTAACCACATCAATCACTCCAAAGTAATAGCCTGTTTTGGATAAAATGGCTTGCATTTTCATTACATCTGATCCACTTGCTCCTAATTTTAATATTCTCACTGGGCACCTCTTAATATTATCTGTTATTACTATATGATTTTTAAAACCATTTGTGCTATACCACTGGTTAGACCTTTGTGAGATATTAATACAAAATTTTTGAATTGAAGGTACAAATATGGTATAATAACACAATTATTAATTTATTTTGTAGTTATAGTAATTAATTATTTTGGGGTGATGATAT
>Ga0209430_1003054_pt1 | contig 10077 bp, 8 predicted proteins | sample BarGraIncub1133A_FD_184504 | JGI IMG/M metagenome (GOLD analysis project Ga0209430, IMG submission 184504) | Arctic peat soil microbial communities from Barrow, Alaska - Barrow Graham LP Incubations 11-33A (SPAdes) (version 2) | ecosystem: Environmental > Terrestrial > Soil > Wetlands > Peat... | reverse complement strand
CATGCCGCAACGTTCCATGAACTCGATGGTGGGTTCGATGGAAATGGTAATGGCCCAACCGGGGCCGAATTTGTTGACGTAGGGTTGGTCGATCCAGGTACCGGCCAAATCCAGACGGAAAGGCAACTGGCATTGGGCTTCGCCAGAGCGAAGGGCGGTGGTGGAACGGGGTGGCAATCCGGCTTCTGGGATGCGCTTCAGAATAAGATACTGAATGTTGAGTTCGGCACAGAGTTTTTCTTTGGCTGGGGAGTGGCCATCCTCGTTTACAACAAAGACGTCTGGTTGGAATGAGCGAAGATCGGTCTCGAAATCGAGGATTCCGGAGCCTTTGTTTACCCAGGCGTCGGTGACGTAACGGCAGGATTTGACCATGTAGAGTCGTTCCTGCTCAGAATTAACGGTATTTCGGCCTTTCAAGTCGCGAATGGTGAAATCGGAGCCGAGGCCGACGAAGAGATCGCCATAATTGGCGGCTTCTTTGAAAAAAGCGACATGTCCGCTGTGGAGCATGTCGTAACAACCTGAAACAAAAATCCGTTTATTCATCTTAGTAAAGTTAGTAATTGGGCCGAAGGGGGTTAATAGAATGATTTTATCAGGAGAATTCCTCGGGACTTGTTCCGAGGTGATTTAATCGAATTTGTAGGCATTTTCTAAAAGGGGAGCGGCAATATCTTTCGGCGAAAGAATCAATTCCTGCAATTCAATAGGCCATTCGATGCCAATGGTAGGATCCGCATAATTTAAGGCAACTTCGGAGGACTGGTTGTAGGGGTTGTCTACTTTGTAGGAAAAAATGGCTTCGTGGGAAAGCACCAGAAAGCCGTGGTAAAAGCCGCGAGGCACGTAAAGCTGAAGTTTATTTTCGGCTGAAAGTTCGACGGCAACGGATTTTCCGAAGGTCGGAGAATCTTTACGGCCATCAACGACAACGTCAAGCACCGAACCCTGAATGACACGAACCAGTTTGGACTGAGAAGCGGAACCTGATTGAGCATGAAGGCCGCGGAGGACGCCGAAAGTGGATTTGGATTCATTGTCTTGAATGAACTCAACGGGGCCTATGTTTTTTTCAAATTCGGCCTTTTTCCAAGCTTCCATGAAGTAGCCGCGGGGGTCGTAGTTGACCTTGGGTTCGATGATGAAAACACCTGGGATTTTCTGTTCTATAAAATTCATAATCTTAACGGTTACCATACATGGTATCATAGTACTTTTGATAATCGCCAGAAGTGACTTCGTTCGACCAGGCTTGGTTTTCGAGGTACCAGCGGATGGTGCGCTCGATGCCGGTGGCGAAGTTGGTTTCGGGCAACCAGCCGAGTTCGTTGCTGATCTTGGTTGGATCGATGGCATAGCGTTGGTCGTGGCCGAGACGGTCGGCAACGTAAGTGATGAGATCGTAACTGATATTTTTCAGATCGGTTTTCAGAACAGCCTGATAGGCAGGTTCTTCCTCCATCAGCCGTTTGATGGTGTCGATGGTGAGCTTCACAATCTCGATGTTTTGCTTCTCGTTGTGACCACCGACGTTGTAAGCCTCTCCTACTCTGCCATAGCGCACGACTTTGTCGATGGCCTTGCAATGGTCTTCGACGTACAACCAGTCACGGACATTGGTGCCGTCTCCATAAACGGGCAGTTTTTTCCCTTCAAGGATATTCTTGATGATGAGTGGGATAAGCTTTTCGGGGAAATGATAAGGGCCGTAGTTGTTGGAGCAGCGGGTGATGGTGGCTGGAAACTTGTAGGTTTCCATATAGGCTTTCACGATGAGGTCAGCAGAGGTTTTGGATGCTGAATACGGGCTGCGGGGATCCAACGGTGTGGTTTCGGTGAAATAGCCTTCGGAGCCAAGGCTACCATAGACTTCGTCGGTGGAAACCTGATGGTAGCGTACTCCTTCTTTCCAAGTGGGATAGCCTTTATCGTCCTTGCCGGTAACCCAATGTTTGCGGGCAACGTCCATTAGGTTCTGGGTGCCCATGATGTTGGTTTCCAGGAACAGGCGGGGATTTTCGATGCTGCGGTCCACGTGGCTTTCGGCGGCGAAATTGACGACCACTTCTACAGGGTATTGTGAGAAAAGGCTATCGACTAGTGCTTGGTCGCAAATGTCGCCTTTCACAAAGATGCAACGGCTGCCATCCACGTCGTTGGCAATGGTGCCAAGGTTGCCGGCGTATGTTAGGGAGTCCAGAACGATAAGCTGAACGTCATCGTACTTGGAAAGAAGGAATTTGACGTAATTTGCTCCGATAAAACCAGCGCCGCCGGTTACGATATAGGTTTTCATAAGTTGTTAATCGATGAGGTGAAGAATGTATTGTCCGTATTCCGTCTTGTCTAGTTTGCGGCCCAAAATAAGCAATTGTTCGTTATTGATCCAGCCATTACGCCAGGCGATTTCTTCAATGCAGGAAACGTAGAATCCCTGACGGTTTTGAATGGTGGAAACGAAGTTGGAAGCATCCAATAAACTGTCGCAATTGCCGGTGTCCAACCAAGCGAAACCACGACCAAAGATTTCAACCTGAAGCGTGCCCTCTTCGAGATAGACCTTGTTCAAGTCTGTGATTTCGTATTCGCCACGGGCAGAAGGCTTTAAAGCGGCTGCTTTGGCGGTTACGGTGCTGTCGTAAAAATACAGGCCAGGGACAGCATAATGCGATTTGGGTTGTTCGGGTTTTTCTTCGAGGGACAGGACTTTGCCTTCGGCATCGAATTCCACCACGCCATAAGCACGGGGATCCTTAACGTAATAACCGAAAACGCAGGCGCCTTTGTCCATATTGGCGGCGCGTTTAAGCATGGAAGAAAAGTTTTGACCGTAGAACATGTTGTCGCCCAAAATGAGGCAGCCGGGTTCGCCGTTCAGGAATTCAGCTCCCAAAACGAATGCCTGAGCCAGTCCGTTCGGAATGTCCTGAATTTTGTACTGAAACGACATGCCAAGTTCTTCACCGGTTCCAAGCAAATCGCGGAACATGGGCAAATCTCTGGGCGTCGAGATGATGAGGACTTCCTGTATTCCAGCCAACATTAGTGTGGATAAGGGGTAATATATCATGGGTTTGTCGTAAACCGGCATGATTTGTTTGGAGATCGCTTTCGAAAGCGGAAACAGACGGGTGGCACTGCCACCAGCTAATATGATGCCTTTCATAGCGTAAAGATATTACTTTTTACTCAAATACCAGTGGTACATGGTTTCAATACCATCTTCGATTTCCATCGTATGATGCCACCCGAGTTTGTGCAATTTGGACGGATCGGTGAGCTTTCGCATGGTTCCGTCTGGTTTGGTTGCATCGAAGAAAAGTTCGCCTTCATATCCAATTTTGCGTTTAACCAATTCAGCCAATTCCTTGATCGTGATTTCTTTGCCTGTACCGATGTTGATGTGGCAATTGCGAACCTCTGGGTCTGTACCTTTCAGGTCGTTGAACGAAACCTTTTCCATGATGAAGACGCAGGCATCGGCCATGTCTTCACTCCAAAGGAATTCGCGGTAGGGTGTACCGGTTCCCCAAAGGTTTATCCGGCCGTTGGTGACACCGTATTTGTTAAGAACCTGAAGGATGTCGGCTTGGCTGCTATCTCCATTCACGCCTTCCACCGGATACGTGTTGAAATCGTGACGCAGGGCATCCCAATCATTGTTCATCAGGCATTTACCCAGATGTGCCTTGCGGATCATGGCAGGCAGGACGTGGCTTTTTTCGAGGTTGAAATTATCGTTGGGGCCATACAGGTTCGTGGGCATCACAGCAATAAAATTTGTTCCGTATTGGAGATTGAAGCTTTCGCACATTTTCAGTCCGGCTATCTTGGCAATGGCATAAGGCTCGTTGGTGTATTCAAGAGGCGAAGTCAGCAAGCTATCTTCGGGCATGGGCTGCGGTGCATCTCGCGGATAAATGCAGGTGCTGCCTAAGAACAGCAGTTTCTTGACGCCACTTTTCCACGATTCATGGATGATGTTATTCTGAATCTGCATATTGATGTAGATAAAGTCGGCACGGTACAGCGAATTGGCGACGATGCCTCCTACATGAGCGGCAGCCAGAAACACATAATCGGGTTTTTCTGAAGCAAAGAATTCAGCGACTGCCGCTTGATTGGTCAGATCCAGTTCATGAATGGTACGCAACACGAAGTTGTGGTAACCTTTGGATTTCAGGTTCTTTAGAATGGCTGAACCTACCAGACCAGTGTGACCGGCCAGGTATATTTTTGCATCTTTTTGCATGTCTATTCGAAATAATTCATAATTCTATATCCGCCTTCTTTCAGATAGGTTTCCTTTTTCATCAGCTTGATGTCGCTCAGCATCATGTCTTCGCAAAGCGCTTTCAGATCGTACTGAGGAGTCCAATTCAGTTTGGTGCGGGCTTTGGTGGCATCACCGATGAGTAGCTCCACTTCGGTGGGGCGGAAATAGGCTTTGTCCACTCCGACTAGTTTGTCACCCATGCGGGCTGCAAAGGCTTCGTAATGTTCGGCCCCTACCCTTTGTTCGAAAAGTGTTTTGTCGATGCCGGCCAGGTAACCCTTTTCGTCGGCTCCTTCTCCTTTGAAGTCGATTGAAACACCGACTTCGCTGAAAGCCATCCGAACAAATTCGCGGATGGTGGTGGTCACACCAGTGGCGATGACGTAATCATCGGGCTGATCTTGTTGGAGAATAAGGTACATGGCTTTGATGTAATCCTTGGCATGGCCCCAGTCACGCTGAGAGGAGAGGTTTCCCAAAAAGAGATTTTTCTGCATGCCCAAGACGATGCGGGCTGCAGCACGGGTCACTTTGCGGGTCACGAACGTTTCACCTCGAAGCGGAGATTCATGGTTGAACAGGATGCCGTTGCTGGCATGCATGCCGTAGGCTTCGCGGTAATTGACCGTGATCCAGTAGGCGTACATTTTGGCTACGGCATACGGGCTTCTGGGATAGAAGGGCGTAGTTTCCTTTTGAGGCACCTCCTGTACCAAACCATAAAGTTCGGATGTGGATGCTTGATAGATGCGGGTTTTTTTAGTCAGTTCGAGCAAACGAACGGCTTCCAATATGCGTAAAGTTCCAAGACCATCGGCATTGGCAGTATATTCAGGAGTGTCGAAACTCACTTTCACATGACTCATGGCGGCTAAGTTGTAAATCTCGTCTGGTTTGGTTTCACCGATGATGCGGGTAAGGTTCATGCTATCGGTCAAATCACCGTAGTGGAGAATCAGATTGCGGTTTTCTTCCCAGGGACCTTGATAGAGGTGGTCGATGCGATCGGTATTGAACATGGAGGAACGGCGTTTGATGCCGTGTACGATATAGCCTTTACGGATCAAGTATTCGGCAAGGTAGGCGCCGTCCTGACCGGTTACGCCGGTTATCAATGCTACTTTGGACATTTTTAATGGTATTTAGAAAATATTTTAGTTGTTCTGAAATCAATGCAAATTTAACAAAATTATGGGGACTAGCGAATTTTTAATGTCAAACAGGTGCTGGATACCATTATTAAATGCTGGTATAAAGCGTTTTCATCTATGTCTTATAAACGGATCGCGAACTTTTTGAGTCTGGCATCGAGCATGTGCTCCGGAATGATGCTCTTGACCGTTTCTGCCACGGCATTGAGCACGCGTTCACGAACAAAATCCGGATGGATGATGAGGGAAATTTCCCGCACGGCTTCAGGGCTGACGATGGGTCGGATGTTTTTATGCTGCTCTTCTGTCAGAAATGGCAGGTGTAGCTCGGGAATGATGGTGTAACCACCGTTGGTATCGACAATGCGGATAAGCGTATCGATGCTGCCGGCTTCGTACATGTACGATCTGGGGGTCTTGTCTTCGCAGAAATTGAAAATCTGGTTCCTCAGGCAATGGCCTTCCTGCAAAACCCATAAGTCTTTCAAAGGCAAATTGACGGCTGAAAGCGACTCCTCACCGATAAACGGGGATGACGGGGATACGTAAGCCACGAATTTCTCGTAATAAAGCGGAATTTCGAGTATGGTCGGATGTTTGAGCGGCGTAGCCAGAATAGCGGCGTCGATTTTGCCGGATAGAATGCATTCGATAATGGTGTCGGTTCGGATTTCGGACACTTTCAAGTTGACATCCGGGAATTTGGCCGTGAAGTTCGGAAAAAAACGAGGCAATAAATACGGTGCAACGGTTGGAATGATGGCCAAACGGAAGTCACAGATCAATCCATCTTTTTCGGAGGAAACGAATTCTTTGAGGCGTTCGGTATTCACTAAAATGCCCTTGGCTTTTTCAATGATTTCAGCACCGGTCTGCGTGGGCTCAATGGGATGCTTGGAACGGTCGAATATCTTGACGCCCAGTTCATCCTCCAATTTCTGCACCATCATGCTCAGGGTGGGTTGTGTCACGCGGCAATCTTCGGCTGCTCGAGCGAAATGGCGGAACTGTTCCACTGATACAATGTATTCTAGTTGTTGCAAAGTCATAACACATAGATTTGATTGATGCAAATATAAAGAAATTAGGATTGATAATTTGCAGTTCAGAACAGACGGGAAGTGATTCTCGTCTGTTTTTTTGTATTTTTGTTGCAAAATGAACATGGTGCCCGATGTCCGATGACTTTTCTGAACTGGATTTCCTGACAGCTTCTGACCGAAGTTTTGCCGTTTACAGAGTGCCTGGTCGTGCACCCATCTTAGTGATTCAGCAAGAGGGGCAGCCAGAGTCCTTTGAAACATTGTCCGAACTGAACGATCGTTCCGGTTTCGTCATAGCACCTTTTCAATCCAATACGACTCATCCGGTCGTACTGATACGGTCCGATCATACCTTTCAGGGGAAAAATAAGATACTTAGCTATTTAAAAGGCATACCTCATCATACTGATTCCATATCGAATTTTCCAGAATCTTCCAGCAATGCGGACTTTGAAATCTATAAAGCAGCGTTTGATCTTTTCCAGAAAGCGCTTCATGCCGGCTCCTGCGATAAAATAGTATTATCCAGAACTTTGCAGATACCGTTACCATCGGGTTTTTCAGCTGGAGCATTGTTCGGTACAGCCTGCACAGCTTATCCGGATGCTTTTATCTATTTGTGTCATACTCCGGTGACCGGAACTTGGTTCGGAAGCACGCCCGAATTATTGTTGGCCGGCGAAAATGGCAGCTGGCAGACAGTTGCATTGGCCGGAACACGCCGGATGAAGGATCCCGAAGAAGTTTGGGACGGCAAAAACATACGCGAACAACGGGTCGTGACGGCCTATTTGGAAAAGCAGCTCCGAATCAAGAACCTGATCGGAACCATTTCAGAACCCTATACCGTCCGCGCCGGGCAACTGATGCACATCAAAACGGACTTTCGTTTCCAAATGCCAGATCAAGGTTGTGTCGGCGATTTGCTGGACTTCCTCCACCCTACTCCTGCTGTTTGCGGGTATCCCAAAACGGAAGCTTGTCGGTTGATTCTTGCCCATGAGGGCTACGACCGGTCCTATTACAGCGGATTTATAGGCCCTTTGAACCAGGTGGGGAAAACGGATCTGTATGTAAATCTCCGCTGTGCCAGCATGACAGACAAAAATTTGATCCTATATGCCGGTGGTGGCCTGATGCCCGATTCGGACTTGAAATCCGAATGGGAAGAGACCGAAGTGAAATTACAAACCCTTTTGTCATTGATCAACGAATAGCCTATGTTCTCCTCCAAAAAAAACGTCCTGGAAACAGTGGCTTTGTTCAAAGCACACGGCATCTCTGAAGTAGTTCTTTCTCCTGGTTCGCGAAACACTCCGCTCATCCAGTCGTTTGCTTCGGATCCGTTTTTTAACTGCCATACAGTGGTGGATGAACGCAGTGCCGGTTTTTTTGCCATTGGCATCATCAACTGCATCAACAAGCCGGTGGCTGTTTGCTGTACATCTGGAACGGCGTTGCTCAACTACGGACCTGCCGTTGCCGAGGCTTTTTATCAGGAACTACCCTTGGTGGTGCTTTCAGCCGACCGTCCCGAGGCTTGGATCGGGCAAATGGATGGTCAGACATTACCACAACCTGGAGTTTTTGGTCCGTTGGTACTTAAGTCAGTGCAACTACCTGAGGTTAAAACCGATGAAGATTCCTGGCATTGCAACCGTTTGGTGAATGAAGCTCTGAATGCCTGTTTACACACTGGTCCGGTGCACATCAACATTCCCATTTCGGAACCACTCTTTGATTTTTCGGTCGAAACGTTGCCTTCGGTTCGCAAAACGGAAGTTATTATTCCGCAGGGGTTGACGGACATGCAGCCGCTGGTAGAAATGTATAAACAGGCTGAAAAGGTTTTAATTGTGGTCGGGCAAATGCCTGCAAAGGGCTCGGATTTTAATCGGCTTTTAGGGAAAAGTTCAGAAGTCGTTCTTTCTGAGCATCTTGGCCAATATCATACGGAGGACAACATCGGCAATTTCGATGCCTTGATTTCCACGTGGGATGCGCCTACCGCTCAGGAATTCGCTCCCGATTTGCTCCTGACATTTGGAGGGCATATCGTTTCGAAGCGGTTGAAGAAATGGCTGCGGGAACATCCGCCTAAAGTGCATGGACACATTGGTTTGAGCAGTCAGATGCCGGATACATACCAACATGCTACCCATTACATCCGTACGACTCCGGAGGCTTTTTTGGAATCGTTCTTACCGAGTATGGAAAAGCATGCTGTCAGCCCTTGGGCTTTACGCTGGAATAAGGCTTCGAGGGAGTTGCCTGAACCGGATCGTTCTTTGCCCTTTTCGGACATTACGGTGACGGGTGCCTTTCTGAATGCTATAGGTCGGCAAAGCGTCCTTTTTACTGGGAACAGTTCGCCGGTACGGAATCTGCAATTATATAGAAAACCTTTTGCCAACCCCGTGTTCTGCAACAGGGGCACCAGCGGTATCGAGGGCACACTTTCAGCTGCTTGTGGTTATGCCTCCGTTACGAAAGAGCTGGTTTTTGTCATTATTGGAGACCTCAGTTTCTTTTACGATCTGAACATTCTGACACATCAACCTTTTCCGTCGAATCTGCGGATTCTACTCATCAACAATGGAGGTGGTGCCATTTTCAAGCAATTGACTGGATTGGAGAATTCAGACATTATAAATAAGTATGTTTCAGCGAGTCATGCCATGAAGGCTAAAGGCTTTGTTGAGGCATCCAACCTCAACTATCTCACTGCTTCCGACTACGACGGATTGGATAAGGCACTAAAAGTCCTTCAACAAAGGGAGGGGGATTCAGCCATTTTTCTGGAGGTTTTTACAGACGAAAGGCAGAACCAGGCTGCCATTCAAAACTACAATCGATTACTCAAAAATTTATAGCTTATGTCAGAAATCAGAAAATGGGAAACCATTAAAGCGTACGAAGAGATCCTGTTCGATTATTTCGAAGGAATTGGACGGATCACCATCAATAGAGAGCGTTATCGGAACGCCTTCACTCCCACCACTTCCATGGAAATGAGTGATGCCTTGCGTATTTGTCGTGAAAGTCAGGAAATTGGCGTGGTGGTGCTGACAGGTGCTGGTGACAAGGCTTTTTGTGCGGGGGGCGACCAAAATGTTAAGGGCAAGGGCGGCTACATCGGCAAAGACGGTGTGCCTCGGCTCAACATTCTGGATGTCCAGAAACAGATTCGCTCCATGCCCAAACCAGTCATTGCCATGGTGAACGGTTTTGCCATCGGTGGCGGGCATGTGCTCCACGTGATCTGCGACCTTTCCATCGCTTCTGAAAATGCCATTTTCGGACAAACAGGGCCTCGTGTAGGCAGTTTTGACGCCGGTTTCGGTTCCTCCTACTTGGCGCGGATCGTTGGGCAGAAAAAGGCCAGGGAAATCTGGTTCCTCTGCCGCCAATACAACGCACAGGAGGCTCTGGAAATGGGTCTGGTGAACAAAGTAGTACCTTTTGACAAGCTGGAAGACGAAGTGGTTCAATGGGCCACAGAAATGATGCAGCACAGCCCTATGGCTTTGAGAATGATCAAACTAGGACTGAATGCTGAATTGGATGGTCAGGCTGGCTTGCAAGAATTGGCCGGAAACGCCAC
>Ga0209430_1003052_pt1 | contig 10081 bp, 7 predicted proteins | sample BarGraIncub1133A_FD_184504 | JGI IMG/M metagenome (GOLD analysis project Ga0209430, IMG submission 184504) | Arctic peat soil microbial communities from Barrow, Alaska - Barrow Graham LP Incubations 11-33A (SPAdes) (version 2) | ecosystem: Environmental > Terrestrial > Soil > Wetlands > Peat... | reverse complement strand
GCTAGATTCAGGTTCTAGTATTCGAAAGGATGTGCTGGTTCGATTCCAGTCTTCGGCACCAAGAAAAAAATCAGAGAGTTACGGGAAACCGTAGCTCTCTTTTTTTTATTGTTCGACATGACAACCCAACTCCGATCGGCGCCCCCTACCATTCCCTTCGCATTCATCCTTTACTCTTTGAGCGGTTCACGTTTAAGGATGCTTCTGCATTTCGCAGGGAACTGTCAAACCTCATGGGTCCCCCGACAGAGACGGGTGTCTCAGGAGGATTTACAGTTACGGGCAGGCACCACCCTATAGTATGTGACAACTTGCGTGGCATCTGATCAGCATTGCTCGTATCGAGACCGATATAGACAAAACCCGCTGCCTGGAGGATCGGTTTTATCGGTCCTTTTGGTGCAAAGACAGGCAATTAAAGCAAAGAAGGCAAGGTTCGGCCGAACGCATCAGTTCGATTTTGAATTTTCAGCCTTTACCCCTGCCCCTCAGCCCCTACCCCCCCACTCTACTCAGTTGCTCTTCAGGCGATAGCCGACCCCCAGTTCAGTAACGATATACCTCGGCCGCGAGGGATCCTCTTCAATCTTCTGCCGGAGGTTGCTGATGTTTACCCGGAGCACGTTCTGCTGTTCGGCGTAGGCAGCGCCCCAGATCTGCCTCAAGATCTGGCCGTGCGTCAGCACCTTACCGGCGTGACTCACCAGGAACCGGAGGAGCTCATATTCGGTCGGGGTGAGCTGGACCTCCTCGCCCCGCACCACGACTCGCCGGCGCGAGAGGTCCACCTCCAGCCCACAGAAGCTAAAGAACGGCTCCGGCGTTTGCTGCAGGCTCCTTCTGAGGGAGACCCTGATGCGCGCCTGCAGCTCTGCTACGCTGAAGGGTTTGACCAGGTAGTCGTCCGCGCCGGCATCGAGTGCTCCCACCTTGTTGTCCTCGCCGTCGCGCACCGAGAGCACGATAATCGGCACCTGCGACCACTCCCGGATCCTTCGTATCACCTCGACCCCGTCCATGTCGGGAAGGCCCAGGTCGAGCAGGATGATGTCAGGCCGGACCGCAGTGGCCGCCGCCAGTGCCGCATGGCCGTTATCAGCCTCGTGCAGTGAGAACTCGCCTGTGTCGAGCGCCGTGCGCAGGAAGCGCAGGATCGCCACTTCGTCGTCGACGACAAGCACGCGCGGTAGGTTGGCACTACTCTTAAGATTGGACACTGTATTCTTTCTCCCTTAGCCTCATGCAGTGGGGAGAACCACGATCACCCGTAGCCCTCCCCCGTCGCGGTTTTCCGCACGAATGCTCCCGCCGTGAGCCTCAACAATCCCCTTGCAGATGGAGAGCCCGAGCCCCGTACCGCCAGCCCCCTCCGGGACAGGTATGCGGTAGAACTTGTCGAAAACCCGCTTCAGGTCGTTTTGGGGAATGCCGGGACCTCGGTCGGAGATAGCCAAGGTCAGCGTGCGGTCGCCAAGCCCAGCGGCGAGTTCTATACTGCTTTCGCGTGGCGTGTATTTCAGGGCATTGTCGAGCAGGTTCACCACGACCTGCGTCATCAGGACCATGTCCATCCTGACCAGCGTGAGCCCGGAAGGGACACGCACCTCGATCTTCCTCTTGCCGAGTTGAGGCTCCAAGGCGGCAAGGGCGCAGCCGAAGAGGTCCTGGACGTCGCAGGGAACCTGCTTCAGCTTCAGCGCCCCCGACTCTAGGCGGGTCATGTCGAGGAGGTTGCCGACAAAACGGTTCAGCCGTCCCGCCTCCTCCAAGGCTGCGTCAAGGAGATCCTCCCGGGCATCCTTGTCAAGGGCGCTCCCCTTGTCCTTGAGCGCGCCGAGCGCCCCGGTTATGGAGACGAGCGGCGTGCGCAGATCGTGAGAGATGGAGTTCAGGAGTGCGCGCTCCAATGACTCTCGCGCCAGGAGGATCTGGGCCTGCTCCGCCTGCTTGCCGAGATGGACTCGCTCGATGGCAAGAGCCGCCTGTGTGGCGAACGCCTGGAGCAGCCTGCGGGAAAGGGGGGAGGTGTAGTCGGCCTCGTCGTCAAGCCTCACCCCGAGGATGCCGAGCACGTCGCCGGTCGTCTGCATCGGCAAGCAGAGGAGGGCCGCCGAGACGAGGGTTTCGGTGCCGCGCCCTGCAGGAGAGCGGTTCCTGAAGGCCCAGTCCGCAACCGCCAACTCCTTCGTGTCGAGTGAGAGCTTGCGGCTCGCCCTTTTCACCTCCAGCCGCTCCCCTTCCGGCAGGAGCACAGCGATATGCGCACCGACGCTCTCCTCGATGTTCCTGACCATTGCGTCCAGTATCCCCGCCAGGTCGGCGGCGGCCGCCAGGTCGCGGCTCAGGTAGTAGAGGCTCGACGTCTGGACCTCGCGCTCCCGGATAGCATCGGCCCTCTCGCTGGAGCGGGAAACCAGCGTGCTGATGACGATGCCGACCGTGAAAAGGGCGCTGAAGGTAATCAAGTACTGCGTGTCGGCCACCGCGAAGGTTAAGCGTGGTGGCACGAAGAAAAAGTCGAAGGCGAGCACGCTCAAAAACGAGGTCAACATCGCCGGCCGACGCCCCAGCCGGGTCGCCACGAGGACCACCCCGAGGAGGTAGATCATCACCAGGTTGGTGGGGTCGAGGTATCGGTCTGCGGGCGCGCAGACAAGCGAGATTGCCAGAACCAGCACCAGACTCTTCAGATACCCCGTCCAGGGAATTGGGATATGGGGGCGGGGGGCGCCTTTGGGAGGGTTCTTCTGCTCTTCGGTGATGCTCACCACATGCACATCGATAGAGTCGCTCAGGCGGATAATCTGGTCCACGAGCGGTTGGCGCAGGAACTCCCGCCAGCGCGGTTTTGTCGGCTTCCCCACCACGATCTTGGTGGCGTTATTTTTCACGGCGTAGCCGATGAGCGCCTCGGCAACCGAGGTGGAGGTCAGGGTCGCGACCTGCGCACCTAGGCTCTCCGCCAGGCGCAGGTCGCGCCAGACCCGCTCCCGGTTCTCCCTGGTGTGCCTGCTGCTGTCCGGAGTCTCGATGTAAACCGTGTGCCAGGTGGCCTTCATCTCGTCGGCGAGTCTTCTCGTAGTGCGGATCAGCCGCTCGCTGAAGGGGCTGCCGCTGACGCAGACCAGGAGCCTCTCGGCCACCGGCCAGGGGCCTGCAATGGAGCGCGACTCCATGTATGCCCGCATCTGGTCGTCGACGCGGGATGCCGCCCGGCGCAGAGAGAGCTCGCGCAACGCCATCAGGTTCCCCGGCTTGAAGAACTTCTCCGTGGCGAGCGCCGCCTTCTCGGGAATGTAGATTTTCCCTTCGTGCAGCCGCTGCAGCAGGTCCTCCGGGGGGATGTCCACCAGCCTGATCTCGACGGCGAAGTCGAGTAGCCTGTCGGGGACCGTCTCACGCACGATCACCCCGGTTATCTGCGCCACCACATCGTTCAAGCTCTCGAAGTGCTGGATGTTCACTGTGGTATATACGTCGATGCCGGCGGCAAGGAGCTCCTCCACATCCTGCCAGCGCTTCTCGTGGCGCGAGCCTGGTGCATTGCTGTGGGCGAGCTCGTCGACGAGCGCTATCTGCGGCCTGCGCGCGAGCACCGCGTCGATGTCCATCTCGGGGAGGAGCACCCCCATGTAGTCGATCTGCGCCTTCGGGATCACCTCAAGCCCCTCGAGGAGGAGGTCGGTTTCGGACCTGCCGTGGGACTCAACGTAGGCGACCACCACATCCCTGCCGTCGCCTTTTCTCTGCTGGGCTGCCTCCAACATGGCGTAGGTCTTGCCGACGCCGGCTGCATAGCCGAGGAATATCTTCAGCTTGGCACGCCCGCTTTCAGCCTCCTCGGCCTGGGCGACCTTCAGGAGCGTCTCGGGCGATGGTCGTGATTCTTCGTCTGCTCTCATGGTCTTTCCATCTCCGGTACCTTCCGCGAGCGATCATCGAATGCCGCTTCGGGGGGACATTTTACCGTCCCCCTGAAGGAGCATTGCCGCTCCCGATTCTTATCACTTCCAGCCGCTTCAGACAAGTAACTACTGGGCGGCAAACACGGTACCCGCGGCAGCTGCAACGAGCATCATCGACAAAGTACCTATCCTGGCTAGTCTTTTCGTGGGACTCTTCCTCATCACTGGGATCGGCTGCACAATCGGTTGTGCTTCGTTATTTCCGCGCATCCAGCGCCAGGTTCAACTCCAGCACGTTCACCCGCGGCTCCCCCAGGAAACCGAGCTGACGCTTCTCGGTATGGGCGGCAATAACCTTCCTGAGCTCCTCCTCGCCGATGCTGCGCGACTTGGCGACCCGTGGCAACTGCAGCGACGCTGACTCCGGCGTTATGTGCGGATCGAGTCCGCTGGCCGACGCCTGCACCAAGTCGGCAGGAATGCTACCGCTAATCCCTGTGTCACGCAGAGCCTTGACCCGGTCCCCAACCGTCTTCAGAAAATCGGGATTTGTGGGACCTGCGTTGGAGCCGCCGGAAGCCATCGGGTTGTTGCCGAAATCGCTGGTGGCGGATGGGCGGCCCCAGAAATACTTGGTATCCGAGAATGGTTGACCGATGAGGCTGGAGCCGATCTCACGGTTTTTGCTATCGGTGATGAAACTCCCTTTGGCCTGCTTCGGGAAGACTGCGTAGGCGACGCCGGTGACGACGGCCGGGTAGATGCCGCCGCAGATGACGGTGAACAGGACAAGCATCAGAATGGCTGGACGAATATCTTTCATGGTTTCCTCCGGTGGGGGCGACCGATCGGATCGCCCCCACATGTGCGTTAGATTTTCAGGCATCCTTACACGAACAGTCCGACCACCAGGTCGATCGCCTTGATCCCCACGAACGGCGCGATCATCCCCCCGACTCCGTAGATGAGGAGGTTGTGGATCAGGAGTTTCTCGGCCGGCATGGGGCGGAATTTGGTCCCCCTGAGCGCGAGCGGAACCAGCATCGGGATGATGATGGCGTTGAAGACCACCGCCGACAGGATCGCGCTCATGGGGGTCGCCAGGTGCATCACGTTCAGTACTCCGAGCTGGGGGTAGATGGAGAGTAGCATCGCCGGGATGATAGCGAAGTACTTGGCGATGTCGTTGGAGATGCTGAAGGTGGTGAGGTTCCCGCGGGTCATAAGGATCTGCTTGCCGATCTCGACGATGTCGAGGAGCTTGGTCGGGTTAGAGTCCAGGTCGATTATGTTGGCCGCCTCGCGGGCCGGTTGAGTGCCGGTGTTCATGGCGACTGCCACGTCCGCCTGGGCGAGCGCCGGCGCGTCGTTGGTGCCGTCGCCGGTCATGGCCACCATGTACCCCTGATCCTGGTAGTCGCGGATAAGCTTAAGCTTGTCTTCCGGTTTCGCCTGCGCCAGGAAATCGTCCACGTTCGCCTCCGCAGCGATCGCCGCCGCGGTGAGTGGGTTGTCGCCGGTGACCATGATGGTTTTGATCCCCATGCTGCGCAACTGCTGGAAGCGCTCCTGGATTCCCCCCTTGATGATGTCCTTGAGGTTTATAACCCCGAAGATCTCGGCATCGCAGCTCACCACAAGCGGTGTCGCGCCGCCGCGGGCGATCTTGTCTACCACATCAGTAAGGTTGCTCGGGATGGTGCTGGCGCCCTGGTTTTTCACGAAGGAGACCGTCGAGTCGGAGGCACCTTTACGGTACTTTTTCCCACCCGTGTTCACCCCGGAAAGCCGGGTGTCGGCGGAAAAGGCGATACTCTCCGCGTCGGTCGGTAGCGCCTCCAGCTTCAGGTCGTATTTCTTCCTGGCCAGTACCACGATTGAGCGACCCTCAGGGGTTTCATCGGTTAGAGACGCGATGAGTGCCGCCTCGGCCAGTTCCTTCTCGGTGTGCCCCCCAACCGGCACGAACTCCACCGCCTCGCGGTTGCCAAGCGTTATGGTGCCGGTCTTGTCCAGCAGGAGCACGTTCACGTCACCCGCCGCCTCGATGGCGCGGCCCGAGAGCGCGATCACGTTCTTCTGGAACAGCCGGTCCATTCCGGCGATTCCGATGGCAGGCAGCAGCGCCGCGATGGTAGTGGGCGCCAGGCAGACGAAGAGGGCGACCAGGATGGTGAGCGACACCGGTGTGCCGTGTCCCGCCGCCTTCACGCTATAGATGGAGAGCGGGCTGATGTTGATGCACACCAGCAGGAACACGAGTGTAAGCGCGATAAGGAGCACCTCCAGCGCGACCTCGTTGGGGGTCTTGCGCCTTTTCGCACCTTCGATGAGCGAGATCATCCGGTCCAGGAAGGTCTCGCCTGGATTGGCGGTGATTCGCACGATGATGGCGTTGGCGATCACCTCGGTGCCGCCGGTGACAGCAGAGCGGTCGCCACCAGATTCGCGCACCACCGGGGCCGACTCTCCGGTCACGGCAGCCTCGTTCACGAGAGCAGCTCCCGCCACCACGTCGCCGTCGCCGGCGATGGTCTCGGGCGCCTCCACCAGGATGTAATCGCCCTTTCTGAGCGTTTCCGCGGGGACCGTCTCGCAGGGGCTGCCGAACTCCGGCTTTTTCAGGCGCTTGGCGGACACCTCGGTGCGGCTCTTTCTTAAAGATGCGGCGCGCGCCTTGCCGCGTCCCTCGGCGAGGGCCTCGGCAAAGGTGGCGAAGATGACCGTGAGCCAGAGCCAGACTGAGACTTGTCCCGTGAACCAGGCAGGCTCAAGGTTGGCACCGGTGAGCGACAGGACAAAGGTGACCAGGGTAATGACACTGGCGATCTCGACGCATAGCATGACGGGGTTGCGCCACAGCTCCCTTGGGTCGAGCTTTTTCAGCGAATCGATCAGGGCGGGTCCCATGATCCGCTTATCAAACATGGAAATAGGTTCGGGTGTATGTTTTGACATTGTTATCTACCTCCCAGCATGGTCAGGTGTTCAACGATCGGCCCCAGGGAGAGTGCCGGGAAAAAGGTGAGCGCTCCGACGATGATGATCACCAGCGTGAGCCATATGGCAAACGGCGCCTTGTCCGTGGGGAGTGTCCCGAGACTTGGTGGGACGTACTTCTTCTCCGCCAGGGAGCCCGCCATGGCGAGCACCGCCACCGCCGGCACGTAACGGCCGATGGTCATGGCCAGGGAGCCTAATATGTTGTAGAAGTTGACGTTGGCATTTAAGCCGGCAAACGCGCTCCCGTTGTTGTTGGCCATGGAGGCGAAGGCATAGAGCACCTCGGAGAGGCCATGGGCGCCAGGATTTGCCATTGATGCCACGGCGGCAGGGGTGATCATGGCGATCCCCGAGGTGATCAGGACCACTATTCCCGCCGTGAGTATCGTTATGATCGACATCCACATCTCCCGCACCTCGATCTTCTTCCCGAGATACTCCGGCGTCCGCCCGATCATGAGGCCGGAGACGAAGACCGCTATCACCGCGAAGGCGAGCATGGTGTAGAGACCGGAGCCGACCCCGCCGGGGGCGACCTCCCCCAGAAGCATCAGGGAGAGGGGAATCATGCCGCCCAAGGGGGTGAGGGAGTCGTGCATTGCGGACACCGCACCGCAGGAGGTGCCGGTGGTGGCCACTTCAAAGAGGTTGGTGCCGGCCAGGCTGAAACGGAGTTCTTTCCCCTCCATGTTGGCCCCCTGTACCCCGAGCTTGGCGAGGAGCGGATTTCCAGTTGCCTCAGCCCACTGCAGCACACCGAACGATAGGATCAACAGGAAGAGCATGACCCCAAGAAGCGCCCACCCCTGGCGCGGGTTACCCACCATGACACCGAAGGTGTAGGTGAGGGCGCCGGGGATCAGCAGAATCATGAGGATCTCCACCATATGGGAGAGAGGTGTCGGGTTTTCAAAGGGGTGGGCCGAGTTGGCGTTGAAAAAGCCGCCGCCGTTGGTCCCCAACTCCTTGATGATTTCCTGGGAGGCGACCGGCCCCATGGGAATGGTGACCTCCTTCGCCGTTACGCTCTCGGTCACCGCGTTCCCCTTGGCATCCTTGATCGCGTTCCCTTTGTCGTCCATTTTGGGTTTGTCGTAGGTTTCCGACTGCACGAGCGGCACCGTCTTGTAGTCGCTGAAGTTCTGGATCACCCCCTGGGAGACCAGGAAAAGGGCGCCGATAATGGAAATGGGGAGCAGGATGTAGAGGGTGCCGCGGGTCATATCGACCCAGAAGTTCCCCAGCATCGAGGTCTTGCGCCGCGCGAAACCGCGGATCAGCGCAATGACGATCGCCATCCCGGTTGCGGCGGAGACGAAGTTGTGCACCGCGAGCCCCACCATCTGGGTGAAGTAGCTCGCCGCCTGCTCTCCGACATAGGCCTGCCAGTTGGTGTTGGTGACGAAGCTGACCGCCGTGTTGAGTGCCAGTTGCCAGGTGAAGGCCGGCAGCTTCTGCGGATTGAGCGGCAGCAGGTGCTGGAGCATCAAGATGGCGAAGAGCGCCACGAAGAGGGCCAGGTTGAAGAGGACCATGGCCCAGGCATAGCGCTGCCACCCCATCTCCTCGTCCTTCTTCACCCCGCAGATCCGGTACAGGAGATTTTCGCACGGGACGAGAACCGGCGAAAGGAAGGTCCGCTCCCCCTGGTATACCTTGGCCATGAAGGTGCCGAGAGGCTTCACCAGGGCCAGCAGGACGACAAAAAAGAGGACCGTTTCCAGCCATTCGTACATGTTCATGATTTATCCTCCGGTGTTAGATGGCGCTGTTCGTGTTCCTTTGAATATTCCATTGGCCTGCACTACATATCTCAAAAGAGAGTTAATGTTTCGGCTTAAAGCGCGTCGTAATGAGACAGGCGACCGTCCCCTTAAGTGCAAGGTAACCGGGCACGACATAACCTTCAATCACCTCGCCCTCGAAATAGTAATCACCCAGCGTGGCGACAACTCTCACCTTGCCGGATTCCTTGGAAATGCCAGAGATGTCCGGCGGGTATTGCCGATACACGGTGAGCACGTCGTTGATCTTTATCGCGTTCCTGACATCCTCCGTGCCGCTGTGAAACATATGTACCTTCGCCCCGACCTTCAAGTACTCTTCGTCCGTCAGGTACGTTGGCTCCTTTGCCGACAGAGGGTAGGATACGGCATGAAGGGGGGCCGCCATGAAAAACGGAACTGCGAGAAAAAGGAACAGAATCCTTTTCATGGTCATTCCTCCTCTTGCCGTGGTGACTGCTTAAATGTTTGGCGCTTCGACTGCCGGCTTGCCTGCTCGCATGGAGCATCATCACCCCCAGCAACCACTGAGGAAACGGGCCGAATCTCCCATTTATTTTCAGCAACCGTGAAGACCGGCGTCTCTCCGCGCCTGAAGGGTGGCGGTGCGATGGTCGTGGCATGAGGCTGGACCGCCCCGCGTTCCTGGCACATCGACAGATCGTCGGCAAAGTCCTCGCCTTGGTAGACTCCGGTTTCGGGGTTGAAGAGGTAGATTTTCATGGTGACACTCCGCTCGCTCAGAAGTAGTTACGTCTCTGAGTATGACCATATGCGCCTCGACATAAAGACGGTGTTAAAATGCAGGCTAAAAGCATTAAGACGGCATTAAGATCCCGAAAACAGCCAGAGGCGCTTGACATTTCGTGCGCGTTGTCGCTCCACAATATTAGAATTAACCATGCCTATCATAACACTCAGAAAAGTTGCGACAAGGAGACGCCCTCCCTTTCATGGTTTACAGTGGGTCGCACTGCCCAGACGGAAGATTTCGCTATGCGTTGGGGTAGCGTTTACTCTACTTCACTAAAGTCTCTGCCCCCTCAGGGGAAATGACCGGAGCGTTCCCCGTACCGGAGCCGACTCATTCCCAGAATGCACCCCTCGCTTGCCAAGATCAGCCGCACCTGCCTTGTGAAACAACATCTTTTCTTGTCTTAATTCTTTCTTAATGCTTTTCGCCATCCTTTTAACACCTTCTTAATATCAAAACGGCTAGGGTGATGATCAGTTCGATAAAATCCTGATGTTGACGGAGGGATGTATAGTGGACCCCGGTTTGAGGACAATAGTTTAAGATGGTAGCCTGACCAAAAAGGAGCAGGCTATGAGTGAAAAGAATCGCAAGACCTTCACCGGTCAGTTTAAGGCCAAAGTCGCACTTGAGGC
>Ga0209430_1003048_pt1 | contig 10097 bp, 6 predicted proteins | sample BarGraIncub1133A_FD_184504 | JGI IMG/M metagenome (GOLD analysis project Ga0209430, IMG submission 184504) | Arctic peat soil microbial communities from Barrow, Alaska - Barrow Graham LP Incubations 11-33A (SPAdes) (version 2) | ecosystem: Environmental > Terrestrial > Soil > Wetlands > Peat... | reverse complement strand
CAGCCGAAAAATAGGCTTCCTCCTGCCTATACGAATAATCCTCCTGACCGGATGAACCCAAGTAGTCGGGATTCAGGTAATGTTGGCGAGCTTGGTTGAATTTGGTATTCAGCTGCATCGAAAATCGTTTACCCAACGACTGTTCGTAATGTGCCTGAGCAAACGCAGAACGATCCCACAAATGCTGCGTAGAAATCGGATTGTAAAGTATGACAGCACCGGGCAAACCACGGTCGGATTCATAATAATAGGCCTTGACCTCCAGTTCTCGGTCAGCGCCGAACTGACCGATCAAAGACGATTCTATGCGCAGGTTTTGAACAGCATTGTTGGTACGGGGGACGATGGTAAATTCATTCTGTCCATTGCCATAATACAAACGGTAATCATAATCGCCTTTTGATTTTTGTGACAAGACGGACAGACTGGCTGACCAACTATCAGAAATTTTGTAGGCAGTAAAGGCATTGATTTCTTGCTGTCCGTACGAACCGTATTTGAAGGCAACTTTTCCGTTCAGACGTTCTTTTCCTTCAAAAACCGGCCGTCGGGTGCGAATGGTGAGTACACCGGAAGATGCGAATACCCTTGCTGGTTGGAATATACTATTGCCGTCGCCAATGCTAAGTGATATAAGGTCAACATTTTCGACGGAAAAGCGACTTAAGTCGGTCTGACCGGTCTGACAATCGGTCAACACAATGCCGTCATAGGAAACAGCCGTATGCTGGGCACCCATGCTGCGGACGGAAATGGTTTTCATGCCACCCATACCACCATAATCTTTAACCGTCACACCCGAAAAAAACTTGACAGCATCACCAACCTGTTCAGCAGAAATGCCCTGAAGGTTTTTTCGGTCCATGATTTGAAACGGACTGACAGCAGGATTGGCAGATGTTTTATCGGCTGAAAGCACGGTGACTTCGCCGATGCGATAGGCGGCTATGGAATCGGATCCGGAAACGATTTCCGGCGAAGGTATACTTTGGGCTGTCACCTGAAGGGCTGACGCAAAAACGCCGGCCATAGCCAATTTTAGAATAAAGGGAACATGCACATTCATCACTCCTCGGTTCAAAACACATGGCAGGTCTTCTGACTCGCTCCAGTTTCCGAGGCCTTCCCGTTCCCGCGGACTAACCGCTAAAGCACAGTGGCATAAGTATTTCGGAAACCTTGCAATGGAGCTTACAGCAGCGGGACTGTTCCGGATTTTCACCGGATTCCCTTTTAATCACTTGCCCAAAAGGCTTCGTGAACCAATGCAGGGCAAAGGTACAAAATCAATCGCTGGAAATCAAGAAGATGTTTTGTCCTCCACCGATCGAACAATGATAATTATATTCTTTTATAAGCAATTAAAAATTGGATATTATCGGATAAAAACTTACTTTTGGATTATTCGTTTTGTCTCAGCTTACTTATTATTCTTACCTTAATGTTGGATTTGAGAACACTTATGGTTGCGCTAATCGTCATGTTTGCGATTCAGGCGGCGCTCCTAATAACCATGTCTGTGGCCCTTAAAGCTTATCGGGGCTTACGGTTATGGGCTATCGCATGCATACTTCTCACCTTATATTTAGTTCTGCTGTTTTTTCAAAAATACGGTGTTTGGGAGAACTTTTTTGTTATTTCCACCAATCTGAGCGCCCTTTCGACATTTCTTTTCTTTTATTTCGGCGCCAAAAATCTACTGAATCTGCCGGTTAAAACCTTCATACCCTTAGTTCTTTCGAGTATTTTCATGGCTTTAATAGCCTATTTCACGTTCATTTCGAACCAGCTGAATATTCGAATTGAATTATTTTCGGTCATGTCAGCTTTTATTTTGATCAAAATCGGCACGATGATGATAGTTCATCATAAAAAATCGTTTAGATCATCTGCCCTGATTTTGGCTTCTCTCTTTCTAATTTTAGGAGTGCTCTTTTTGATTCGGGCAATCAACACAATGATTCATACACCCGAAAACGACCTTTATTTCCAAACGAACAGTATGCAAGCGCTTACCTTTTTATTCAGCATTTGTATATGCTTTGTATGGTGCATAGGGGTCATCATGCTTGTCAATCAGAAATTGTATGGAGAATTAAAAGAGAAAACGGAGGAACTAAAATCATCCAATGTTGATAAGGACAAGTTTTTCTCCATACTTGCTCACGACCTGAGAGGTCCAATGGCAACCATCGAGAGTATGATTGATCTGATGACTGATATCAAATACGATATTGATGAGAAGCAGCATTTGGCAATGACTCTGGCTATGAAAAAATCAGTCCATTCCACAAACATCCTGTTGGACAACCTGTTGGATTGGGCTAGCATGCAAAGTGGATTGAGAACTATTCATCGTGTAGAAACCACCTACGGAAAAATGATGGTTCCTGTCATGCCTGTCTTGCAAGCTCAGGCGAACAACAAACACATTACCATTAAAGAGCAAATTCCTGCAGAGACACTCTTGACAGCCGATCCTAAAATGGTCCAGTCCGTGTTTAGGAATCTGGTCGCTAACGCCATCAAATTCACTCCAACCAATGGAACTATTTTATTGAAGGCGAACACTACTGAAGATGGAACTATAGTTTTCTCCATTTCGGACAACGGCATTGGCATGGATGAGGGCTTGATGGAAAACCTCTTTAACAAAGGGTCAAGTGGCCTGCGTTTAGGCACAAATGGCGAAACCAGCACTGGCCTGGGGCTGATGATCTGCAAAGAATTCATTGAGAAACATGGCGGTAAGATCTGGATTGAAAGTAAAGTAAACCAAGGCAGCACCTTTTATTTCAGCTTGGATCCTACATCTTAAATTTTCAGAAAACGTGTAGCGCTATGACTGCGCAAGCTTCGGCATCGGCTAACGCATGATGGTGTTGTTGTAAATTAAAACCGCAATGGCCTGAAACGGTATGCAGCTGATGGTTAATCAAATGCGGAAATATTTTGCGGGAAGCGCGGCAGGTACAGCGGAATTCGTAACGGGGATACGCCAAATCGTACCAAGTGTGTACCGCTTTGAGGCAACCTTCGTCAAATGGACTGTTGTGAGCTACCAACGTCATTCCTTCCAATTTTGAAGCAATTTTAGCCCAGACTTCTGGAAATTCAGGAGCTTCGTTGGTATCCATGGCAGTCAAGCCATGTACTTGAGTATTCCAGTAGCTGTAAAAGTTGGGAACGGGTTTGATCAGGCTGTAAAACGTTTCTTCAATGACACCGTCCCGTACGATGACAATCCCGACACTGCATACACTGGCGCGGTTGTTGTTGGCAGTTTCAAAGTCGATGGCAGCGAATGTTTTCATTTCTCAGGGTTCCAGCCGTCACTGCCACCAAGAATCATCTTTATGGTGTAGGTCTCGGCTTCATTTTTAGTGAGTTGGTGTGACCAAAGGACGCGGTTTTTCACATCACTGCCTTTGGTTTTGTATTCAGCATAGAACGTAGTCTTTTCCGCTTCGGGTTTGTTCCAGTTGAACCAGCCTTCGGGCTTGATGTGGTTGCCCATCTCGCAACCGATGAACACGGTTTTGGCGTATGGACGCCATGGTCTGCCTAAATATACATTCGTGACCGCTGAATCGGCTGTCAATGAACAGTTCATAAAAACATAGCCGTATGCAGTGCCTTCCAGTGTGGAAGCGGCGGTAAGATAGCCACCCGTTCTTTTGGCGTGGATTTCACAACCGTCAAAAACGCAGGTGGAGGAGCCGAAAATGAAATCTACCGTTCCTTCGATGTAACAATCTTTATAATATTGCCGGCTGTACTTTCCCCAGGTATAAAGGGTATCCTGATTGCCTAAAAATCGGCAATTCCGAAAGGCCACCTGATCAGCTGCAACAAAGACGGCAACTGCCTGGCCGACGTTTCCGGCACTGTTTTCGAAGGTCATGTTTTCGGCCTCGAATCCGTTGGCGTAGATGTAAATGCTGGAAGAACCCGAGGTTCCCATGTTTTCGCCCAAAGTCGTTTTCCGGGAAGCAAAATTATCGAAAGTCAATACCGTTTCAGTCTTATTTTCACCAATGAAGGAAATGTTCGTTTGAGTTTCGGGTATAACCACGCGCTCCTTATAAATGCCCTTGCGAATGAAAATGGTGGTGTGTTGCTTGCGATTTACCGGCACGGCATTTACGGCTTCCTGTACGGTCATGAAGTCGCCGCTGCCGTCCTTGGCAACCACAAAATCATAGCTGTGGATGTATTTTTTTAGGGCGGGAATCTTTTCGGATAGTTCATTCACGGCTAATCTGGCCATGGCTCTGGCACCGGCAGCACGCAGGTGAGTGTCATCCTGTTTACCTTCGGGAGCAGCAGCATTAGTGCCTTTTTCCACCCACATGAACAGGGATTTGGAACTGTCGGGCCCAAGACTTTCAACGAGGGCCTTACTCGACTTGTTGTGATCGATCAAAATAACTTTCAATTCGGCAGCCAGTTCACGTACAGCCTTAGGATAATCACCGTGTGTTTCATCCAGTTTGCCTTGATCGTTGAATTTGCGGCGTACAATGGGAGTGAACAGCACCGGGATGCCACCTTTTTCGCGGGTTTCGGTCACGTATTTCTTCAGGATTTCCTTGTACGTGGTTGCAGGGTCGGTGTGACGTGCCGAATCGGGTTTTTCGTCGTTGTGTCCGAACTGGATAAAAACGTAATCGCCTTTTTGAATCTTGTCCAAGATGGGCTTCCAGCGGCCTTCGTTCAGGAAACTCAAACTACTTCGACCATTTTGAGCATGGTTGTCCACAACCATGTAGCGTTCGTCAAAAAAACTGGAGAGCGCTTGCCCCCATCCTCTTTCCAGGTTCTGGTTTTCGAGTGGTTTATTCGCGCAAGTAGAATCGCCTATGGTGAATATGGTTATTTTTCTTTCGGGTACGAAACCGAAAAGCAAAATCGTCACTGCAAAGACAAAGAGGCATTTGAAGAATTTCATGGTTTTTCCGTTTAGATTCACAAATTTAGACAAAACCCTATCGTCAAGTAGGTAATTTTTGCCAAAAAAGGAGTACAAATTACAAATGTTTCTTCAAAAACTGCCCCGTATAGCTCTCTTCACAAAGCACCAAAGCTTCCGGAGTTCCTTCGAATACGATGAAACCGCCCTTGTCGCCGCCTTCGGGCCCAAGATCGATTACATGGTCGGCATTCTTGATGACTTCGATGTTGTGTTCGATGATGATGACGGTATGCCCCTTGGCTATCAGCGCATTGAATGCATCCATCAGAATCCGGATGTCGTGGAAATGCAGACCGGTGGTTGGTTCGTCAAAGACATAGATGGCTGGATCAATGTGGTCAGCACTCAGGAAGAAGGCCAGTTTGACACGTTGGCTTTCTCCGCCCGAAAGCGTGGAGGAAGATTGCCCGAGTTTGATGTAGCCCAGACCGACGTCCTGCAACGGTTTCAACCGTTTGATAATTTTCTTTTCTGTGGAACCGGTATGCTCATTGAAGAAGTCCATAGCCTGGTTTACTGTCATGTCGAGTACATCTGCAATGCTCTTTTCGCGGTAATGCACATCGAGGATATCCTGTTTGAAACGTTTGCCGTGGCAGGCTTCGCAAGGCAAAACCAGGTCGGCCATGAATTGCATTTCCACCGTGATGGTGCCTTCTCCCTGGCATTCGTCGCAGCGGCCACCAGCAACGTTAAAGGAAAAATACGAGGCACTATAGCCCATTTGCTTGGAAAGGGTCTGATCGGAGAAGAGTTTGCGGATTTCGTCGAAGGCTTTCAGGTAGGTCACTGGATTCGATCGGGAGGACTTTCCGATGGGGTTCTGGTCCACAAATTCGATTTCCTTGGCCATGTGCAAGTCGCCCCTTAGTTCACCAAAGGAGCCGGCCTTGTCAACGTTACCGCCGTAATAGCGTTTTACCGCAGCATAGAAAATATCGCGCACCAGGGAGGACTTGCCCGAACCGCTCACTCCGGTGACGACGGTGAGTACGTGAAGGGGGAACTTTACGTTGATGCTTTTCAGATTGTTTTGGTTGGCGGCCAATACTTCGATGTAGCTGTTCCAACTGCGTCGAGTCTTCGGTACTGGGATTTTTTCTTTTCCGGTGAGGTACTTGAGGGTGTAACTGCGGTCGTTCAATTCATCGTTGGATGATTCCAGCAAATCCTTGATGGCGCCCTGATAGACAACTTCGCCCCCCAATCGCCCTGCATCGGGTCCGATATCGATGATGTAATCGGATGCGCGCATGATTTCTTCGTCGTGTTCCACCACCACCACGGTGTTCCCGAGTGCTTGCAGTTGTCTCAAGACCTTGACGAGCAAATGGGTGTCGCGGGAATGCAGCCCGATGCTGGGTTCGTCCAAAATATAGAGTGAACCGACCAGACTGCTGCCCAGCGAAGTGGCCAGATTGATGCGCTGGCTTTCACCGCCGGAAAGCGAGGCTGACAAGCGGTTCAATGTGAGATAACCCAGACCAACATCCAGCAAAAACTGGATCCGACTGGTTATTTCCAACAACAAACGCTTGGATACCAGTGTGTCAGTTTCATTGAGTTCCAACGTTTCAAAAAAAACTTTTAATTTCAGAATAGGCAGATCGACGAGTTCAGAAATAGCCTTGCAACCGACTTTAACGTAGGAAGCTGGCCTCTTGAGACGGGTGCCGTTGCATTCGGGGCAAAGAGTCTTGCCGCGGTAACGGGCCTGCATGACGCGGTATTGAATCTTGTACTGGTTTTCCTCCAGCATTTTGAAGAATTCATTCAGGCCATGGAAATACTTGTTTCCGGTCCAAACTAATTTGCGTTCTTCGGGCGTAAGCTGATACCAGGGACGGAACACCGGGAAATCGAACTTGATGGCGTTGTGCACCAGTTTTTCCTTCCACTCGCTCATTTTTTCGCCGCGCCAGCAAAAGATAGCCTCCTCGTAGATGGAAAGCGACTTGTTGGGCACCACCAGGTCTTCGTCGATGCCGATGACCTTGCCGTAGCCTTCGCAAACCGGACACGCACCCATGGGGGAATTAAAGTTGAACAGGTCGTCGGTGGGCTCATCAAAAAGCATGCCATCGGCCTCGAATTGCTTGGAAAACGGTTTTAATTCAGAGTCGCCCTGTTCGTCGAACACGCGAATGAAGCAGCTGTTTTGTCCTTCGTAAAAAGCGGTTTCGATGGAATCCGTCATGCGGCTGCGTCCGGCTTTGTCGGTGGGAATGCTCATGCGGTCAATGAGGAGAAACAAGTTTTCTGAAGGGCAATTCTTAAGGATTTCCGACTCGGTGGGTGCCATTGGATCATTCAGCATTCCGGCGGGAACCAAGTCTTCGATGCGGTGGAGTTCGCTATTGGCTTCAACCCTTGTAAATCCTTGTTTCAGAAGCATTTCCAGTTGAAAAGCCAGACTGCGGCCTTCGGGAACGATGACCGGGCAAAGCACGTAAAAGCGGAAATCTTCGGGGAAGCCGAACAGGTAATGCAACACGTCTTCCACCTGATGCTTCTGCACCAGTTCGCCAGAAACCGGGGAATAGGTCTTGCCGATGCGGGCATAAAGCATGCGCAGATAGTCATAGATTTCTGTCGATGTTCCAACGGTGGAACGCGGATTCCTGGTGTTTACCTTCTGTTCAATAGCGATGGCGGGCGGAATGCCCTTGATGAAATCCACTTCCGGCTTGTCAATGCGCCCCAAAAACTGGCGGGCGTACGAGGAAAGACTTTCCACATAGCGGCGCTGCCCTTCGGCGTAAAGCGTATCAAAAGCGAGGGAAGATTTTCCGGAACCGGAAAGACCGGTAATGACTACCAGCTGGTTGCGGGGGATTCGGACGTCCACGTTTTTCAGGTTGTTCACCCTGGCCCCCTTTATTTCGATGTATTTTTCTACTGCCATCTGTTGTGTTATGAACCGACAAAAATACGGATTTAAGACCGAAAATGCTATCTTTGTAGACCATTAACTTTTCCGCGATACGCATGAATCTTCTTAGACTTCGACTCCTCTTACTCCTACTCATACTTTCCACCGTTCTTAAAGCTCAGGTTCCCCCGAAACGTGAATTCAGAGCAGCTTGGGTCCACACGGTCGGCCAGTCAAAATATGCAACGATGTCCAAAACGGTGATGCAGACCTATTTTACAGGCTTGTTGGACAGTTTGCAACATTGCGGAATCAATGCCGTTCTTTTTCAGGTTCGCCCCGAGGCAGATGCCTGGTATAAGTCGCAGTTGGAACCCTGGAGCCGCTATATCACAGGGACGCAGGGCAAGGATCCGGGCTGGGATCCGTTGGAATTCCTTGTCACAGAATGCCACAAACGCAACATGGAACTCCACGCTTGGATGAATCCCTATAGGGCTAGAATGACCTTGAGCAAACCATTCGCCCCGGACCATATCTTTTTCAAGCACCCGGATTGGTTCATTCCCTACGGAGACCTGACCTGGTTCGATCCCGGCAATCCGGATTGTCGCTCCTTCATCAAGGATGTAGTGCGCGATCTGGTGCAACATTACGACATCGACGCCGTTCACATGGACGATTATTTTTACCCTTATCCGGTGGCAGGCAAGGAATTCGGGGATGCCAACAGTTTCCGGATATACGGTTTTGCCATGGGTTTCTTACCCGATCAACGAAGCGCCTGGCGCCGTGAAAACGTGAACATTCTGATCCGCGAGCTGCATCAGGTCGTTCACGAAGTCAAACCCTGGGTTCGCTTCGGCGTCAGCCCATTCGGTATATGGCGCAACCAGAAAACCGACCCCAAAGGCAGCAAAACCAATGGTCTGAGCAATTACGACGACCTGTATGCCGATGTGCTGACTTGGGTTCAAAACGACTGGGTGGACTATAATATTCCGCAACTTTATTGGGAAATCGGGCACCGGTCTGCCGACTATTCGACCCTTCTGAAATGGTGGGCCGACAACAACTTTGGCAAACCGCTCTACATCGGACAAGATGTTTTACGAACGATGAAACTGGATACTTCCGGCAAGTCGCAACTTTTTCGAAAAATGAACCAAGCAGCTTTGGATCCACGCATTACCGGCCATTGCTTCTGGCCCGCCTACGAACTGGAAAACAATGCGGGTCACATTTGCGACAGCCTTCGGGAGAACTATTTCAAGTATCCTGCCCTACTGCCTTCAGACAATAGCTACGACCAGCTACCGCCGAAACCTGTGGAAGAACTCAGTTGGGGTAAAAACGCCACAGGCAATCTGGTTCTCTCATGGAAAGCGTCTCCGACTACGGTGGAAATGGACAAATCGGCCTACTTCGTGGTTTATAGGTTTAAAAAAGGAGCGGATCAGGATTTAACCGACCCCAGAAACATTCTGAAAATCACCCGTGAATGCTCTATTGAAGTCCCCACCTGGATGAAGAGCAAACCGGTGTTTGTGGTGACAGCAGTGGATCGGTCTCACAATGAGAGTGTGGCACAAAGCATTGAACAATAAAATAATTTATACGTTCTACCCTTACCCAGCGTTTTTACAAAAGGGCATACTTTTCAAGGTTAGTGGTGAAATATTGGGTTCGATTTGTTGAAAAATCAAACGAAGTGAACCTGACTTAATTCCTGCCCAAAAGCCTGCAATTTCTTTTCAATTTTCTCAACTGTTTTTTGACTTGGTTTGCGATGTCCAGTAGAATAATGACTTAACTGTCCCTTATTTACACCGGTCAACACTTCCAATCCGGCTAATGATAGAATGCCGGAATAGTACTGAAGAAACGAGGACACATCATATTTGAATACAAATTCTAATTCCCCTGTTTCTTGATAATACGCCTTCATTTCTTCATAAGAATTAGTGAAATCTTCTATTGTCTCCTTTACAGTTGATCCATCGCCGATTAATCCAAAACTTAGATTCTTAGCTTCCATAAAAGCAGAATAAGTTCCGTTAATACCTCTTTCAATCAGTACATTTACTTACATTGTTGAGGTTGTTGTGAACGATTTTAACTTGATGATGATTAGGGTTTAAAATTCAACTCCTGAGTCTTTACTGATGCTATTGAGTGTTCCTGGTTTAACTTCTTCACTTCTATGTCTCGTGGTGCAACTGAATAAAACTACAGCCACCAGTAAAACAA
>Ga0209430_1003045_pt1 | contig 10104 bp, 8 predicted proteins | sample BarGraIncub1133A_FD_184504 | JGI IMG/M metagenome (GOLD analysis project Ga0209430, IMG submission 184504) | Arctic peat soil microbial communities from Barrow, Alaska - Barrow Graham LP Incubations 11-33A (SPAdes) (version 2) | ecosystem: Environmental > Terrestrial > Soil > Wetlands > Peat... | reverse complement strand
GCGCAGACGCCGAGAGAGGACGACTTCGGTGAAGTCGTCCCGCTCGGCCGCCAGCTTCTCCGGCTCCACGTCTGACCCGTGGGCGACCTGGTAGCCGAGTTCGCCCAGCCACGCGAGCATGGCTTCTTCCACGTGCGACTCGACGATCGTGGCCCCAGGAGTCACGGCTGCCCCTCTTTTGGTCGTAGACCCTCCGGCCGCAATCGTACACCCGCACTCGGTCGGAGCGAGGCTGCGACGGCTGGTGTCAGTGATGTCACTCTGCCGGGGAGAGAGAGCGCTCGACAAGCGCGCTCAGCGGCACACGCAAGTCACGCAGGCAGACATCGAACCCGGCGCATGAGCCACCATCCGCCGCAGGCCCTTCTACCCTGCGCTCCACGGTCTCGGCCGTCATGGGCGAGGCGTGATATTGTCGAGAACGCACCACCGCGCGTCACGACGGCCTCTGGCAACGCGTGTCGGGTCGAGCACCTGGAGCCCGGGACCCACATGTGCTCTCAGGCGCTCCAGACCGGGCTCACGCAGACCCAGCTTCTCCAGGCACCATCCGAGACGAGCACTGACCGCCTTGGACCCAAAACGAAGCGCGTACTCCACGAGTCGCTGCAGGTCGATCTGCTCTCCATGCTCGTTCAGGGTCGCGAGGCCTGTGTCGAGACCGCCGAACGCGCGCGGGTTCGCGAAGAGGTCGAGTGTGGTGCGTTCGGGATCCATGATCGGCACACGGGATTCCTGATCGACCCAAACGTCTTCGACGCCGAAGAACCGGTCCTGGCGCACCTTCACGAAGTCGATGTTGAGCTCACCCACGACCCAAAGATGCCTGCGCTGAGACTTCCCATCATCGTCGGCGCTCTTGCGCATGCTCGGAGTCATCACCTGCTTGGGACTCGTCACCGTGACCACCCACGGCACCTGAGTCGTGAGTCCGTGATGGCTGAGCGCCGACCACTGGCTCACCGCCGATGGCTGCACCAACGCCGTCGCCACCGCGAAAGGATGCACGTCGACGCCACCCGGCAGACGGCCGGTCCCGGCGTAGAGCCCGCGCTTCAACCTCCGTATCCACTTGGCGTCGGCAAGCCGCCCCAGCGTGACGGCAACGCTCGACTGAGGTAACCCGACCTCTTCGGCCGCGCGCCTCGCGTCCTCGATCGTGAAGATGTAGCGCCCGGATTCGGCAAGCCGCGCTGCAAGCGCGATACCCCTGTTGAGGGAGTACCCGGTTCTGTCCTCGCGCTCGGTCATGTCGTGATTGTACTGCACAAACAACGGATTCCGTTAGTATCGTTGTCCGATAGCGACAGGCTGGAGCGCACCAAATCCTTCAGCACGGACCCCCTCCTTACCATGGAGGTGCACCGACTGACGAGGAATCCGGCCGCAGGTCGGCGTACACTCAATGAGAAGCACTCCAGTAAAGGGACCCCATGCCCGACTCACCGACGATTCTTACCATCGGCTACGAGAAACGCTCGATCGACGACGTGATCTGGATCCTGCGCGCACGGCACGTCGACCGCGTTATCGATGTGCGCCTGACGCCGGCGAGCCGCCGTCCCGACTTCGCGAAGAAGCGGCTGTGTAGCGCCCTGGAAGCAGCTGGCATCGCCTACGAACACCGCGCGGCCCTCGGCAACCCGCCAGCCATTCGCGAGGTATACCTCTCAGGAGACACAGAGGGCGGTCACCGGCGATTCCGAGAACACCTCAGCAACGGCGCCGGCTCCGCGCTGGATGACCTTGCCAAGTCGATCGGCTCGCAGACGGCGGCCCTCCTGTGTCTGGAGCGTGACGCGCAAAGGTGCCACCGCTCGGTCGTGGCCTCAATGACCGCCGAGCGGCTGCCCGACGAGCGCGCGGTCATTCACCTCTAGCTGCGCGGCGGCCAGAACACCCCGAGCACCTTGGTCTTTTCGGTCCACTCCCTCGCCTCAGTATTTATGACCCGGCTCATCGCTTATGCCCAAGCCGTGGGGCTCGGTCATAACGAACGCTTCGTCAGGGTGACGACGCCGGGTGCCTTGCCGGTGCGCCGTCACGTGCCTCTCGTCGTGGTCCAGGCCGGGAACTGTGAAACGGACCCCGGCCCCTCTCTGTAGGCAGAATGGCCAGCCGAGCCCAGCTCCCTCGACGCGTTGACGCTTCCGGCAATCGCTTGACCTCGGAGCGCCCCCGGTCGATACTCCAAGTGGCTCATCTACTACGCGTAGAAAGAGCATCGACGTCGTCCGCTTGCGGGCGACGTCAGCCTTTAAGGGGGTCTTTCCCGCCATTTTGGCGGAAGAAATGGCGTGATGAACGGATCCAGAAGTCCTGGCGCACCGCATCCCGCCATTCCGACGGACTGGACAGCGGGATAGTTGCGGGCCGCCGAACGGCTACCGCCGCACCGTCTCGTGGTAGGTCGATCGGCCGGAGCCCCGCTTGCGCACAAGCCCCAGCTCGGTCAGGTGCCTCAGGTGATTGAGGGCCGTCCGGACCGGCACGGCCACGGCCGCGCTGTACTCGGCGGAGGTCGTCCGCTCACCCTGAGCCAGCCGTTCCCATCCCGCCCGCTCGGACCTGCTCATGGCACTGAGAACGGCCCCATCCAGGCCGGCCAGCGAGGCAGCCGCGGACATGTAGACAGTGAGAACCAGGTAGGGAGCCTGCCATGAATACGTCGGCAGAGGCAGACCCGCCTTGCCCACCTGGCGGGCACCGCGCACGATCAGCGGCTTGCGCCGCTGAGCCTGAACTGTCAAAAAGTCAAGGCTCTTCTTCACCTCAACTGCAGATAAATCAAACCTTCATCCGAGCTATCCCAGCGTCGGGGAGGAAGACGCGGATGGCCTTACCGGTCACGATGGTGTGCCTCCTCCGTTTATGAGGGGGTCTCACAAGTTATGGGAAGACAGTGAGACCCCCTCATAAAGACATCCTCGGCCCCGGGAAGTACTTGGTGCCCTTGCGCTCGCCTTCCCGAATGAGCCATTCATCCTCGACCCACGCCCTCAGCAAGTCGCGCGCACGCTCCCGTTCGACGCCGAGAGCCTGCCTCACGTCCGCGTTCCTGAGGAACCCACGAGCGTGCAGAACGTCGAGGAGCGGCTCCAACTCCTGCGGCACCACGACTGGAGGCGCCACCTCGATCACCGAGTACACGCGGCCACCCTTCTTCTCGCTCTTCACGAACCCCCTGCGAATCAGGTCCCTTATGTCGCGCGAGGCGCCGTAGATGTCAGTGCCCACGAGCTTCTGATACTCGCGGCTCGTGAATGTACCTTCATGGCTGTGCGCCCAGGCAAGCAGGCGCCGTTGATCGCGGGTCAATCCCACATCCCCGAAACGCTCCAGCCACGCCACGGTCTCGGAGTCGAAGACCACTTCGTTCCGCAAAGTCACGTGCAAACGAGAGGAGCCGTCCAGGTCGATCTGCGGAGGATTGCAGCCGGCTCGCTCCATTTCGTCGAACATCCTCGGAATGCCCTCGCCCAGTTCACGCATATGCCCCAGGTCGGTCAGAACGCGCACGACCAAGGGATTACGAGCTGCGTGCACGGGATGAGCCGCCCGGAGCTCCTCCACGGTGACGGGATTGGGCGGAGCACCCGGGCTGATGACCTCGAGCCGGTCATCGTATTTGTGGATATCGACGGCCGTCCCCGAGATCCCGTAGTCGCGATGAGCCACGGCGTTCACAACCGCCTCTTGCCAGGCAAACGTGGGGTACTCGAGCGTCTCACCAAAGAACAGGTCGTGAAGACGCTGGCGGGCCTTCACGTGCGGCTGCACGGCGGCGACGGTCTTGTCGACGAGTACAGCCAGCGGCCCGCCAATACGCTCACGCCCGACGACGTTCAGCCCCGCCCCAGTCCCCCGATCGACTCCCTCGAAGCGCACGAAGTCGATATCGCAACGAGGATGCCAGCGGGAGGGATCGCGTCCGAAGAGCAGCAGGCATGCGAGGTTGGGGATGAAGCGCTTGCCACGCCGCTCAAGCAGGCCGTAGGAGGCAAGGATAGCCTCGGCGGATGGACCCGGCCGCAGCCTCTCGCGCAGCGAGTCGACGAGATCCAGATCGATGTCGCCCATCGTCGCACCCGGTGGATACTGCCTCTCGACGAGCCCCTGCGCCTTGGTCGCCTTGAGCGCCGCGACCTCAGACTGGGAAAACGGCATGTTCTGGTCGCGGATCCGGAGCAGCGTGCGACCATCAGTCAGGTCGTGGACCTCAGGGCTCCAGTCCACAGAGAAATGGAGCAGCAGCAGGCCGTCGCTTTCCACCGTGCGCCACTGGTAGACGACAGGAGGGATGCAGCGGGAGCGAGCTGCGTCCGTGATGACGGCCAGCCTGTCGGATGGCTGGTCGACACCCGTCACCTCGCCGTCGTCTTCGATGCCGACGACCAGCTCGCCGCCATCGGCATTGGCCATCGCCGAGAGGGTGTCCGCGACGTCGGCAGCGATGGCGGTGGCTTTGCGCCGCCTCGCCGACGAGCCGGACCTGTCCCAAGCGCTCTTGCGCTCGAAGAACTGGCCCTCCGGCTGAGTCATCCAGTCTCGAATCACGCTGCTATCCACAGCTTCTCTCATGCGCACCGCATCGTGGCAGAGGTCCCGAAGTAGTCAAGAGCGGGCCTGGATGACGATTCTCGCCGTTGTCATCAGAAGACAGCCGCTTGAGGACGTTGTCGCCCTCGCCGATGTAGGCCAGCGCCGGCGACGGGTCGTCCGGGTCGGGGCCGACGAGCAGGTAGACGCCGGTGCGCCGTACCTCCTCCCTCTTGCTGAGCTGGTCGAGCTGGGAGCGCGGCGCGACCAGCACCTTGCCGGTCCAGTTGCTGATCTCGGCGAGGAGGATGCCGGCGGGCTCGCCGTCGGCGAGGAAGATGCCGATGGTCTTGCCGGTCACGTCGGACCGTCCTCAAGCTCGCTGTCAGTATCGTTTGGCACAATGCGGCCGCCAAGCAGCTGGAACTCGACCCCATCCGCGGACGAAACTCCCACTCCGGACGACGGATAGAGGTAGCTCCTCAGCATGGAGTGAAGAAGGAGCACCAGGTCTTTGGACAGAGGCTCCAGGTCGCTACACCGCTTGTCGGCCGCCCGACGCCGCTTGCAGCGACTCTCGTCAGGGTCGCACCTGCCAGCGTGAATGATGCAGTTGCGACGTTGATGAACAGCGGCAAGAAACCCGAGTCTCGCGTCTTCCCAGGTTCCCTTCGTGAAGACAATACCGTTGTCCACCTCCGTCTCGAGCTGCTCAACTAGAGCAGCGACCTTCAGAAGCGTCTTGTTCCCCTTCTGGTTCCTCGCAGCTCGTGCACCAAGAGCGTCAGCCATGAGCTCGAGTGTCATCCAGCCCTTCACGACACGATACTCGGGGTTGTCATCAGACAAGAGGTCGCGAAATGCGCGGAGTAGGAGAAAGGCGTGACCGCTGCCTGTCTCCGCCGCCATGACGCTGTCCACGAATTGACGCGCGCCTTCCGGATAGAAGAAGTAGGGCACTGCAGAGCCGACAAGCATGTTGAACAGCATGCTGCCTCGATTGAGATCCTCGACTGCCTCACACAAGACCCTGCAGGGCGTCATGAGGCGGTGAGCCAGCGACAGCACGTGCGGCAAGGCCAAGGAGTGCAGCATCGCCAGAGCCTCCTCGGCAGTGTCCCCGGGCACGCTCTCGAAGCGAATAGCGGCACAAGGGTGGGTCACTGCAAACCTGTGATCAGCATCTGGCGGCCGCCACGATCGATCGCTCAACACGCGTGTGATGACATCGAAGAATGATTCGGGACTGAGGTGCCCGAGCGGACGCACGAAGACGGAATCACCCAGCAACTCCTTCGCCTGTACTGGGCATTCGTCGAGAATCACAAAGCCTGCGAATCCGGGTGGTGCGCTCACGACGCAGTCAGCCTCCCCGCGAGCAGCTGCGGCAGTAGGCTGTCTCGCAGTGCAACGAGCGACTGGCACTGCAAATCGCTCATTGCCATCAGCGCCACTGCGGAATGGGCAACCTGCCCGAAGGCCCCAAGAAGTGCATCGGGCGGCCTGACCACCGGAAGACGCTCGAGTGCCTCGACCGGAACCCGCTGACGACCTGACGACCCATTCATGCTTCCGACGGCGTAGTCACGAAAGCCGTCGGACCGCGAGAGACAATAGACGTACTCAGTGGGAACCGGCTCTTGAGGACGGAGAACGAGGAACTCAGTGGAGCCCCACGCAGTCTCATCGCCGTCGAGGAAGTCGACGAGAGCCGTCTTGCCGTTCTCGAGACAGGGCGTGATCCGGGCGACGAGGACATCTCCATTCCGGAATCGACTTCCTGAAGTGAACTCCCTGATGCGCCACTGAGTAATGCGCGCGGCATCGGCCGGCAGGCCGCTCATCTCCACGTAGGGAACCCGGGAGCCGCGCGCCAGCGCGTACTTGGGGTTCACGTTCACCAGTGACGATAGTGGGATCACGGGCCACCCTCGCGGAACGCTGCCCATGGTCGAGTCCTCGAACGATGCCGGGAAGAGGGTCGCGAGATCGGGCGGTAGATCGACTTCGCCGCCCTCCATCTGCTTGCGCACCGGATCGAAGTCGACGAACCACGACTTGAAGATGGCGCGGGCAATCGACTCAAGAGCGTGGTTCATGCGGCGGTTGAGCTCGATCTTGTCGTCGAGTGCCCCAAGAATCCCCGCGATCCTGCGCTGTTCAGGCACGTCGGGAACTCGAATGCGTATCGGGTAGATGTAGTTGCGATTGAGCGAGGCCTGTGCGCTTCCCGAGTCGAAACGCCGCAAGTTCAAGTGCTGCAGGAAGTAGTAGACGAAACGATGGTCATTCCCGAGAAAATCGGTGACGTACAGGACCGTGTTGTGCGGCCAGTAGTCGTCCGGGCTGTAGGAAACGACTCCCATCGAGCCGACGCCACTTCGGCCTATCACGACGCCAGGTCCCTTCGCTTTCGCCGTGTCGTGGAACCCCCTCTGCCCTGCAGACCCCATGACGGGAACAGGCCCCAGCCGACGGTCCGCATCCGTCAGGTCGTGACCGCGCTGTAGACGAACGAAGTCGCCCAGCGTCGTCTCTCGCCAGCTACTGGCGGCCATATCCAAGCTCGTCGAGGCTCGCCCGAATACTCGCCTCCAGTTTCGCCGACTCCTCGAACTGCTCGCGCAGCTCCGCCGTCAGGCGCTTCATCTTCTCGTCAAAGGGCTCGCCGTCGTCTTCAGCTTCGGCGGCACCGACGTAGCGGCCAGGGGTGAGCACGAAGCCGTGGTCTGCGATCAGCTCGCTGGGGGTGCCCTTGCAGAAGCCGGGGATGTCTTCGTAGTCGCCGGCGTCATCCTCGCCGCGCCAGGCGTGGTACGCACCCGCGATGCGCGCGATGTCCTCGTCGCTCAGCTCCTTGTGCGTGCGGTCGACGAGCGCGCCCATCTGGCGGGCGTCGATGAACAGCGTCTCGCGGCGGCGGTCGCGGCAGGCGCCGCCGCTCCCCGGTCCGTCGCTCTTGTCGCGCGCCAGGAACCACAGGCACACGGGGATCTGCGTCGTGTAGAAGAGCTGGCCGGGCAGGGCGATCATGCAGTCGACCTGGTCGGCCTCCACGAGCTGCTTGCGGATCTCCCCCTCCCCGCTCTGCTGCGAGCTCATCGAGCCGTTGGCGAGCACGAAGCCGGCCACGCCCTGCGGCGCCAGGTGGTGCACCATGTGCTGCACCCAGGCGAAGTTGGCGTTGCCCGGCGGCGGCGCGCCATACTTCCAGCGCACGTCGTCGCGCAGGCGGTCGCCGCCCCAGTCGCTCACGTTGAACGGCGGGTTGGCGAGGATGAAGTCGGCCTTGAGGTCCTTGTGCTGGTCGGCGTGGAAGGTGTCGGCGTTGTGCGGCCCCAGGTCGCCCTCGAGCCCGCGGATGGCGAGGTTCATCTTGGCCAGGCGCCAGGTGGTGGGGTTGCTCTCCTGCCCGTAGATGGCGATGTCGCCCTTGCCGCCGCCGTGCTCCTCCACAAAGCGCTCGCTCTGCACGAACATGCCGCCCGAGCCGCAGCAGGGGTCGTAGACGCGACCCTTGAACGGCTCGATCATCTCGACCAGCAGCTTGACCACGCAGCGCGCCGTGTAGAACTCGCCGCCGCCCTTGCCCTCGGCGCTGGCGAAGCGCCCGAGGAAGTACTCGTAGACGCGGCCGAGCAGGTCCTTGCCGCGGCTCTCCGCGTCGCCCATGGCGATGGTGCTCATGAGGTCGATGAGCTCGCCGAGCTGCTGCTTGTTGATGGTGGGGCGTGCGTAGTCCTTGCTCAGCACGCCCTTGAGGCTCGGGTTCTCGCGCTCGATGGCCACCATGGCGTCGTCGATGAGCTTGCCGATCTCGGGCTGCTTGGCGCTCGCCTGGAGGTGCGACCAGCGCGCCTCGCGCGGCACCCAGAAGACGTTGTCGGCGAGGTACTCGTCGCGGTCTTCGGGGTCGACGCCGGACTCGCCGGGGCCGCCGGCCGCAAGGCTCCTGGCGGCCTCGTCCTCGGCCTCCGCCAGCAGGGCCGAGTGCTTCTCCTCGAACGCATCCGAGATGTACTTGAGGAAGATCAGGCCGAGCGCCACGTGCTTGTACTCGGCCGGGTCCATGTGGCCGCGCATCTTGTCGGCCGCGGCCCAGAGCTTCTGCTCGAAGCCGAGCGGCTCCTTGCCGTTGCCCTTCTTCGTGCGCTTCGCAGCCACAGACCCCCCTGACCCCAGGTCGTGGCGGCCGGGCGGCGGCCACGGATGACATTCTACGCCCTGCCGGGGTCGGAAGACTGAGCCATCCATCGCGCCGCCTACCGCACCTGCGCGACCGGCCACCGCATGGCCAACGCCCTTCACGGCCGTGAGCGCCTGCGCTTCGTCGGGCACACCGTCGCCGTCGAGATCGACACTGCGGAATGGGCGGGTCACTACGCCAGCAGCCGTCGCGACACCGGTTCCAACAGCTACTGCGCCAGTGCTGACACCCGCGCCCACCGCCTTCGCAGCATCCTCGAGGGCCTCCAGCGCGTGGTTGGGTTCGTCGTCGCTCTTCTCAGGCTTGGCGGGGACATCGAGATAGTCCGGGAACGCGGTGGGCGCCTCCGCGAAGGCCGACTGTGCGGCGTCAACGACCTCACGGCCGAAGGCGAACCTGGTGAGGCGCGCCTCCAGCGGCCGGCTCTCGTGACCGGTCACGTTGTGGCACCAGAACACGATCTCGGTCGACGGGCTCAGCTTCTTCACCACCCCGGAGATGTAGCGGAACTGCACCGCCAGGGCCGGGTTGACCCAGGAGAAGACCAGCGCGTCGGGCCGCAGGCGCGCTATTCTTCGCGCCGCCTTGCGCCAGGAGAACGGGTTGGAGAAGGAGATGAGCCGCTCGCACTCGGCCTCGATGCGCTCACTGGATTCATCGATCTGGGTGCGCCCGGGGAACAGGAACTGCGGGTACTGCCTGCTGTAAGACACGAACAGGACCTCGTGCCTCTCCCTGAGCTTGTTGACCAGCTGGGTGGTGTAGTGGGCGATCCCGCCCCTGATGGGCCAGGTCGGCCCCACGATCGCTATCTTCAAATGCCATCTCCTCACAGGACCCGGCCAGCGGGTCACTCGAAATGCGACACCGTGTCCTCGAGCCGGGGCGCCCGCAGCGAGCGCTCCAGCCGCCTGCGCGCCAGCAGTATCTTCGGCAGATTGAGCAGGTTCACCAGGTACGCCTTGTTGAGCGGCACCGCCTGCTCCCAGGCCTCGATCATCCCCAGCCAGCGCTCCTCCATCGGCAGCGAGCGGTTGAGCAGGAACGACCAGGAGAAGTTCTTGAGCAGGAAGCGTATGCGGTTCTTGTGGTAGAGGTAGTAATACCTCTCGCTGAACTTGCCCGTGGTGGTGGCCTCGTGGTGCACCACCCGCGCGCCCGGCACGTACACCACCCGGTGCCCCAGCCTCCTGGCGCTCAGGCACAGCTCGGTCTCCTCGAAGTACGCCGGGTAGTAGCCGGGGTCGAGCATCCCCACGCGCTCGAAGAGCTCCCTTCGGACCGCCAGCGCCGCGCCGGTCACGTAGGCGACGTCCCTCATCTCCTCGTACTGCCCCTCGTCGGGCTCGTCCACCCCG
>Ga0209430_1003043_pt1 | contig 10105 bp, 8 predicted proteins | sample BarGraIncub1133A_FD_184504 | JGI IMG/M metagenome (GOLD analysis project Ga0209430, IMG submission 184504) | Arctic peat soil microbial communities from Barrow, Alaska - Barrow Graham LP Incubations 11-33A (SPAdes) (version 2) | ecosystem: Environmental > Terrestrial > Soil > Wetlands > Peat... | reverse complement strand
TCAATCCGCTACATAAAATTAGACAAGCAACGTAAAACAACATAGCACTCAACTGCGTTTATTATTAGACAAGATTATATTTTTGTAAAATAAAGGAAAGTGCGAATAGCTTTCTGTGCATATAGTTTGATAATATACAGATGCAGGATAAGCTTACCGACACTTGAAAGAATTTTGTAGATAAATGAGAGGGAAGATTAAATGGATAATACTACTATTTTAATTGTAATTATTGTAGTGATTTTACTATTTGGTGGTGGATTTTGCTATAATCGGAGAAGAATAAAATAAAAAGAAGACTTCTTGTAATTACTCTATTTTAAAATAGAAGGTGAAACATTATGTGGACAATAGCTATAATTCTTTTGATATTATGGGCTCTTGGTATGATTATTTCGACTACTTTGGGAGGAATTATTCATATTCTACTCATAATTGCTTTGGTTGTAATTGTACTCAGGCTTATTAAGGGTAGGAGAATATAAAGTTTGTTTCTTCGGATTATGAGTATACAGAAAACATATAAAGGAGATGAATTCTGATTATGACAAAGTTTGAAAAATTTGAAAATAACAAAGAAAAGCTCACAGGTGAAATCAAGGAAGCAGGTGGCAAAATTTCTGGTAACGAACAGCTAGAATTGAAGGGTAAAATTCAGTCCTCGAAAGCAGATTTTGAGAAAAAAACGAATCTGCATAATAATGTGGAGGAAATAAAAGAAGGCATTGCAGGAAAGTTGAATGACATGATAGATAAAAAGGAATACAAGTAACCTGATATCTATAAAACATTTACAGATATTCAGGAGATAGAACATGCAAGGTCTATCTAATCACACATAAAAAGTTTAGGCAGGCGTATGCAAGATGAAAAGATACCTGGAGAGAGTCTTTATCATGGATTAAATTATTTCTTTCAATTTCCACATAATACTAAATTGTTTTATGGAGACTGAATTATAACGAAAGAGGATCTCTATTCGATCATAGAGACCCTCTTTACTAGTGATAATGCAAAATAGAACCAGAGATACATAAAAAGCGGGTTAGAACCTGCTAAAAAGCTGTTCTTATGGTTAAGTCCATCCATTTGTTGTAAGTATTCGGCTTTCAAAGAACATTTTCAGAAGTTTGGGCAGCTTAGTAAGAATGTATTGTAATAATTATTACAAAAGTTAGTTGATAGGTATAATATTTTTTATGGATTATATTATTGAAAAAATATTTAAGTAGTAATAACGAGAGGATCAAAAATGATGAACAAAAAGGAAAAGGCTGATAAACATGCAGAGTTTTTTTTAGCTGAAGAGCCCAACAACATCACTGAAACAGAAATGCCGGAGGTAGACTTTCCCATTATCGGTATTGGAGCTTCAGCTGGGGGGCTAGAAGCCTTGGAACTCTTCTTGAGGAATGTTCCGGAGAAAAGCGGTATGGCTTTTATCGTGGTTCAGCACCTCAATCCAACTCGCAAAAGCATTATGGTAGAACTGCTTCATAGTGTTACAGCCATGACTGTATTACTGGTCAAGGAAAATACTTCTGTTCAGCCGAACTGCGTCTATATAATTCCGCCGAAGATGGACATGTCCCTCTTCCATGGTGTTTCACACCTTCTTGAACCAGTAGCGGCACGCGGTCATCGTCTGCCCATTGATTGTTTGTTTTGCACTATGGCCGATGATCTGCGCAAACTAGCAATAGGCGTTATTCTCTCAGGTATGGGTAGTGACGGTACCCAGGGACTTAAAGCTATCAAGGAAAAAGGAGGTGTGGTCTTTGTGCAGGAACCGGTTTCTGCACAATTTGATAGTATGCCCAAAAGTGCTATCAACACTGGATTAGTAGATATTGTTGCTCCAGCTGTGGAGCCGCCACTAAAGATTATTTTTTATCTTAAGCACAAACCAGTTATTAGTGGTCTAAAACCAGACTTGGTAGGCAAAGACTATTGCGACTTTGAAAAGATCGTAATTCTACTACGTTCTCAGACTGGTCATGATTTTTCAAGCTACAACAAAGCTATTGTCTACTGCCGTATTGAACGGCGCATGGGCATTCACAAGATTGACGAACTCGTAACTTATGTCCGATTCCTGCAAGATAATCCACAAGAACTACAAGTGTTGTTTAAGGAACTCTTGATCGGTGTGACCAGCTTTTTCCGCGACACTGAGGAATGGGAAAGATTGAAGGAACAAACTATACCTGAACTTTTTACAGGCTGTACACCACACCACCCGCTACGGGCGTGGGTTGCTGGCTGCTCGACGGGGGAGGAAGCTTATTCTCTGGCTATAATTTTCAAAGAGGCGCTGGAGCACACCAAACCTACTGCAAACTTATCGCTTCAGATATTCGCCACCGATCTTGACAATGACGCCATTGGAAAAGCCCGAAAGGGCTTTTATACTGCCAATATAGAGGCACATGTTTCCCCAGAACGACTACGACGCTTTTTCATTAAAGAGGAAAATGGGTACCGAGTAGGTAAAGAGATCCGTGATATGGTTGTTTTCGCCCATCAAAATATCATCATGGATCCACCTTTCACTAAGATTGATATTCTAACCTGCCGCAACCTGCTGATCTATCTGACTCCGGAGTTGCAGAAAAAGCTCATGTTACTATTTCACCACAGTCTAAATCCAGGAGGAGTTTTGTTTTTGGGTAGTGCGGAAACAATCGGTGTTTTAACTGACCGTTTCAAACCGTTGGAAAGCAAATCACGGCTCTATATGCGGATGGAGACCACATGGCAAAAGGAGCTGTTCGAATTTCACCACTCGAAATATTGCTCTCCATCCGGAGTGTGGAATGCTGATATATCTTTGCCAAAAGCATGTGATCACACCCCAAACCTGGAGAACCTGGCCAACCAGTTGATTTTGCAGCGTTACTCTCCTGCTGCCGTGTTGGTCAGTGACAAAGGGGATATACTCTATACCAGTGGGCGAATAGGTAAGTACCTGGAGCTAACAGCTGGTAAAGCTAATTGGAACATTTTTGCCATGATCCCCGCAGGATTGTGCTACAAGTTAAATAGATCCTTTCAGAAAGCAGTGCAGCAAAATAGTACTATAACCCTAAAAAAAGTAAAGATAGATACCGATGACAAGACACAGAATATAGATATTATTATCCAGCCGCTTACAGAGCCGGAAGAGTTGCGACGACTGCTTATGATTGTCTTTATTGAATTAAGAATACCAACTAAAACGAGTGGGAGTAACAGACACATATCTACCCACATCAACTGTATAGAGGAACTTGAGTTAGAACTGGAGGAATCCCTTCAGAAGTTGAAAACCGTTCGTGAAGAGAAGCAGTCCTCCCAAGAGGAACTCATAGCTGCCCACGAGGAGTTACAGTCCATGAATGAGGAACTGCAGTCCACAAATGAAGAAATAACCATATCCATGAAAGAATCGCAGACGGTCAACTATCAACTGAAGACAAAAGTAAATGAGCTGTCTCAGGTGAATAACGAAATGAAAAATCTGCTCGAAAACACGCAGATAGCTACCTTATTCATGGATAACGCTCTTTGTGTGCGGCGTTTTACCGCTCGGACGGTCAAAATTATCAAGCTGATATCAGCAGACGTGGGGCGGCCAATTACTGACATTACTACCAAACTGGCTTATCCGGAAATGATCAAAGATGCCCAAGAAGTTCTGCGAACATTGTCATTTGCGGAAAAAGCAGTCACCACTAGCGAAGGTCTCTGGTTTGCAGTGCGAATCATGCCCTACCGTACGCTTGAAAGCAAAATTGATGGCTTAGTAATCACTTTTACAGACATCACTGCATTCAAAGAACTGGAATCCAAGCTAAATCAGACCCAGACCGGTTTGGAAGAACGCATAACGAATAAAGTTATAGAGAAGAATAAACTGAAGTCTGAAATTCAGCAGAATTATAAAGGGAAGCGCTCCAGTAAAACACGGAAATCTGGCAAAACAACGGAGGTATAGTCGTGGGCAGTGACAAAAATAAATCAACGCAAGAGCTACGAGATCGGGCAGAGAAACAATTTATTAAAAGCGAGCGAAAAGGAACTTATTCCGATACGTATGCACAAATGCAGCGGCTAGTCCATGAACTGGAGGTGCATCAAATTGAGTTGGAGATGCAAAACTATGAACTACAGCACGTACGTTCAGAGTTGGAATTATATCTAGCCATATATACAGACCTCTACGACTTTGCTCCCGTGGGTTATTTGACACTGGATATAAACGGTTTGATCCTGCAAGTTAACTTGACCGGAGTGCGTATGCTCGGGATGGAGCGCACCCGACTGGTTAATCAACACTTCGATCAGTTTGTCATTGCTGACTACCGGCCTGGGTTTGCCTCTTTACTGGCGAAAGTATTTAATAGCCATTCCCAGGAAACCGCAGTGACTAGATTGAAAAAAGAGGGGAGTGGAACGTTTTTTGTACACGTTGAGGCCATGGCCTCTCAAGGCGGGCTGGATTGCCGCGTCGTACTGATGGACATAACAGCGCAAAAACATGCGGAAGAATCTTTCCAAGAAAGCGAGCGAAAATACCGCACTTTATATGAAACCATGTCACAGGGTGCTATTTATGTGGGGACGGATGGTAAGGTCACTTCAGCTAATCCTGCATTCCAACACATCCTGGGCTTATCGATAGGTCAAATGCAGGAAAAGAAATGGATTGATCACCACTGGCAAACTATTAATGAGGAGGGTTCCGAATTTCCGGAACCCTCCACGATGGTCCTTAGCACGGGCAAAGCGCTGCATAATGTGGTCATGGGAGTATTTTTACTAAATACTAACGGGTATATTTGGCTCAATATCAGTGTGATACCGTTGTTTTTGCCCGGTGAAGAAAACCCATTTGAGGTTTTTATAACCTTTGAAGACATCACAGATTGCAAGCGTATGTTGGTATATAACAAGCTAACTTCAAGAGAAAAAGAGATTTTTAAGCTGTTAGTCAAAGGTCTCAAGCGTAATATCATAGGGAAAATATTGGACATAAACGTAAGAACTGTGGACAAGCACAGGGAAAATCTAATGGAAAAGCCAAACCTATATAAGATAGAGGAAATTGTGCAGTTTGCCGAGTTTATAGGGTTGGTGTGAAGCAAAGGAACGGCAGACCACAGTCACATCAAGTTAAAAAATGATTATAATGCTTTTGATATTGATCCTGAAGATTACGATCTGATCTTCATCGGAACTCCAGTCTGGGCGTGGACATTTATACCAGCATTGAGGACGTTAGATAATATATACAGACGATATTAAAGTAAATACGCCTAACCATCAAACATACATATTTGTAGTTGTGACAGATCAGAAAATGAGAAATTGAATCTCACAGAATGTAAAATAGGGTAAGTTTATTAATGGTGCTGGAACATGTGATTTAGAAGTTTTTCTCACCTATGCGACCGTTTTCAAATCAAAATGCACTAGGGGTGTACAAAGGTGTGCATTTTCTTTGAGGGGGTGTGCATACTTTTTAGCAGAATTATTTATGGGTGTATTTGATGCGTTTTCAAGAGCGGGACGTTGTTGAGTACTGTTGAAATAATGTGTGATAATCTCGTAAGTATAAATCTAAACGGAAATGAGTATTACTATATACGAAACGGGCAAAGTGATATAATAGGATTGTTCGATAGAACAGGAACCTAGGTGGTAAGCTATGCCTATGATACATGGGGAAGGTTTGTTAATGCGGATAGCAGCTATATTTTAGCTAATTCAGGTAAACTAATGAACTAAAGGTTAATTTTTAGTACATTACCTGCATTAACCTTTAGTCTTTTTTACGGGGGACTTAAATGAATAGTTATAAATTATTTCAAAAGTTTAAATTTATTTTAGTAATTATTTTTTACATTGTATCTTTGATAAATTCATTTTTTTATATGATGGTATCAAAATATGAAAATGATATAGCATACTTTCTTCCGCTTATTTTTGTTGGAATATATTATATATTATCAATTATCAATTTTATCAACTTTTTGTCTAATAATCATAAAGTCGACAGTTTAGGATATATCAAAGTTAAATACCCAATCATCTGGGAAAAAGTCTTTTCAGGTGGATTTTCAATAATTAATCCATTTAGTATAGTAATGGTTAATTTTTTGAAAGGACATTTCGACGATGGTAATGATGAAATTATGAATAATTTAAAATCTATCTTAAAAAAGGATTTATATATTCATATATTTGCATTTTTTATAATACCTGTTGTTTGGTTTACAAACTTAATATTTATTTATATCAAATTATAAAGACAAATTTAAATTCTATGCCAAGGTTTAAATTACTAACATTGAGTGTAATATAATGAATAACATAAAACCTTCGGTTTTTTCATTTTAATGACGTGATCCTTGGGTTAGCTATAATTACTGGGATTTAGTAGGTACAAACAAAAAGAATTTTGAGAGTGGAGAAAGATGTAATGTAGTATTTATGTAAAAGGAGAAAATAAATGTTATTTCTAGATTTAAACTTAAATCCATCTATTATAAAAGCTATAGAGGATCAAAAATATGAAAAACCAACGCCAATACAAGAAAAAGCTATTCCAGCAATATTATGTGGGAAAGATTTGCTTGGATGTGCCCAGACAGGAACCGGTAAAACTGCAGCATTTGCAATGCCGATATTACATATGCTTTCAAAAGATAGTATTACTCGTAGAGAATTTAATCAAATTAGAGCTTTGGTTTTAGCACCTACTCGAGAATTAGCTATTCAAATTGGTGAAAGTTTTAATACTTATGGACAACATCTAAATATTCAGACTGGTGTTATATATGGGGGAGTAACTCCAAAACGTCATATCAAGGTATTGAAAAAAGGGCCCAACATTTTAGTTGCAACACCTGGACGACTTCTTGACTTAGTTGAACAAGGACATGTTGATTTAAATAATATTGAAATGTTTGTGCTTGATGAAGCAGATAGGATGCTTGATTTAGGAATGATACAAGATGTTAAAACTATCATCTCAAAACTACCAAAAGTGAGACAAAACATGTTATTTTCAGCAACTATACCAAAAGAGATTTCAAAACTTGTTAATTCAATTTTAAGGAATCCAGTAAAAATAGAAGTTAAAAGCAAGCCTTTAAATAAAAAAGATATTAAACAACAAGTATATTTCGTTGATGAACAAGACAAAACATCATTATTATTACATTTGCTAAAGGATAAATCATTTGAATCTGTATTGGTTTTTGTAAGAACTAAAATGAAAGCAGATAAAGTAAGTAAGGCTATTAATATAGAAAATATAAGGTCTAAAGCTATTCATGGCGATAAAAATCAATCTGAAAGACTAAAGGCTTTGGAGCGCTTTAAAAATAAAGAAATAAGGGTTTTAGTTGCCACAGATATAGCGGCAAGAGGTATTGATATAGAAAAATTGTCACATGTAGTTAATATGAATATTCCAAACATTCCAGAAACTTATATTCATAGAATTGGACGCACAGGAAGAGCGGGTCTGAGTGGAACTGCAATTTCATTTTGTAGCAATCAAGAAACAGCATTTTTAAAAGATATTGAAAAACTTCAAGGCAAATCAATAGATGTTGTGGAAAATCATCCGTATGGATATTAGAGCAGTTGTGCATGAAATGTTAGTGATTCTAATTGTATTGGATATATGTAACTTCCAAGGAAGCATAGAGTTTCTACGAAACAAATAAAAACTTATAACACATTCGGGCTACTTAAGCACACAAAAAAAAAACTTGAACATAAAATGCTATAGAAAGTAATTCGGAGGTTTTTATTTATGTTCAGGTACTTGCTAAAGCTATTGATTATACATATCAGAATATTTTTTAGCTTTTTATTCCACAAATTATCCAAAGAAGATGTAAAAGAAACCAGGGGTATGGTAACTCCACTTGATCCTGCTGATATAACGAAATTTTCAAATCAATTAGTGACTCCCCCTGTGTACGAGCCACAAATAATTAAGAATTCATTTCGGACAAAAGTTAAGAACCCTGTGTATTTTGTTGATGTAAGTGAATTCAAGCAACAGATTCTGCCCTTCGGTTTTCCAAAAACTACTGTCTGGGGTTATGGAGGTACGATAAGAGATCCTGAAACAGGGCGAAAGGTCTATTTTAGGAATTCTCCGGGTGCAACTTTTGAAGCAAAAAGGGGTATTCCTGTTACAGTCAAATGGATTAACAGGTTGAGAGGTCCTAGTATGTTTGCTGTAGACCCTACTCTTCATTGGGCTAACCCAAACAATATACCAATGGATCATAGCCAACATGGGATGGCTATGGATTCTTCAATGATGTGACCACCATTTCCTCCCGGGGTACCCAAAGCACAAAAACCAGTACCCATAGTTACACATTTACATGGAGCAGAAGTACCTTCCATTTTTGATGGGCATCCTGATGCATGGTTTACTTATAGCAAAAAGAAGGGACCTGAATACAAAACTTCATGCTATACATATCCAAATGGACAGGAACCAACAACACTTTGGTATCATGATCATTCACTAGGTATCACACGTATAAACGTATACGCAGGGCTTGCAGGATTTTATCTGCTGCGTGATCCTGAAAACTGTTTGGATAATCCCGAATGTCCAGAAAAACAAATTCTGCCTAATGGCAAATATGAAATACCGTTAGCGATCCAGGATAGGTCATTTAATACCGATGGATCACTAAGATTTGATAATGTAGGGATAAACCCCGAAATTCACCCATACTGGACTCCTGAGTACTTTGGGGATTCAATAATGGTAAATGGAAAGGTATGACCAAACCTAGATGTTGAACGTCGTCAATACCGTTTCCGTTTGCTCAATGGTTCAAATGCCCGTTTTTATAACTTGAATTTTTCTAATGGCATGTCTTTTATACAAATTGGGAGTGACGGAGGTTACTTACCAGAACCTGTGACAATGGAATCCTTATTGATTGGACCTGGGGAGAGGGCTGATATATTAGTTTGTTTTTCTGATATTGAGCCAGGAACTTCAGTTATCCTTAAAAATGATGCTAATACTCCATTTCCTGATGGATATCCGGTAGACGAACAAACAGTAGGGCAAATTATGCAGTTCACAGTACCTGCGGATGCTAAACCGCCAGTTTATCCCAAACAGCTGCCTTCTACCCTCAATAAGATTACTCCATTGAAGCCGGATGCTCCCACAAGAACCTTGACACTGGTTGAAGTAATGGGAGAGAATGGACCTCTGGAAGTTCTTTTGAATGGACAGAAGTGGAGTGCTCCGATAACTGAACTGCCAAGGGTTGGTTCAACAGAAGATTGGCAGATCATTAACCTAACAGAAGATACACACCCAATTCACCTTCATCTTGTGCAATTCCAGGTTTTAAACCGTCAAGCTTTTGATTCGGATAAGTATATGGAAGACTGGATGAATATAAACCAGGGTATGCCACCGTTTGACCATACAACAAAAGTATTACTTGTGGGCGCTTATCTTACAGGTGATCTCATGAGCCCTCCAGATAATGAGAAGGGTTGGAAGGATACGGTTAAATCTAACCCTGGAGAGGTAACCCGGTTCAGAGTCCACTTCGCTCCACAGGATATACCTGCATCAAAAGTACACCCGGGCGATAACTTTTTTACCTTTGATCCGACCTGTGGCCCCGGCTATGTATGGCATTGTCATATACTTGACCATGAGGATAATGAGATGATGAGACCCTATAAGGTTAAACCTTAAGAAAATTTATGCAGCTAAAATAAATCATAAACTTCATCAGTTTGTAATTACTGGTATGTCGATGACTAACGGACGAATTAAAGTAATACTTGTTGGAGAATGTTTAGGCTTTTAGATTTAATATCGTGTAGTTAATTAACATAATAACTATTCAGACCCGTCTATAATGGCGGGTTTCTTCAAGAAGAAAATGAATATTGAGAATCATTATGCAGGTATAAAACGTAGAAGATAAGCTGAATTATGTCGAGACAGTTGGAGTACAGGAGTTATTAGATGTCATAATCACTGTATGGCAAAATTCTACTTAAAAATCGTTTTGTTCTTTCCTCGCGTGGTTTTGAAAAGACCTCCTTT
>Ga0209430_1003042_pt1 | contig 10105 bp, 12 predicted proteins | sample BarGraIncub1133A_FD_184504 | JGI IMG/M metagenome (GOLD analysis project Ga0209430, IMG submission 184504) | Arctic peat soil microbial communities from Barrow, Alaska - Barrow Graham LP Incubations 11-33A (SPAdes) (version 2) | ecosystem: Environmental > Terrestrial > Soil > Wetlands > Peat... | reverse complement strand
TGTGAATCGGCGTGCAATAATGACCCACTTTCGAGGATAATCGGCGTCCAAAATTGACCCACCCCAGCACTCTGCTCCATACTCTCAGTTTTTATCGGAGAGAGGAGTTCAAAGGAGATGCTGAACGTGGAAACCATCCGTAAAGTTCGTCAGGCCCATCTTCGTGACGGCAAGGGGATTCGTGAGATAGCCCTTGATTTTAATCTGTCACGCAATACCGTCCGTTCCATTATCCGAAGCGGCATTACCGATCAGAAGTATGAGCGGAGTGTGCAACCTCGCCCCAAGCTCGGCTCTTTTATTGAGCAGTTGTTGGAATGGTTGAAGGAAGATCGTGATAAACCGGTTAAACATCGCCGTCGCGCCCAGATTCTTTTTGAGCAGTTGCAGCGGGAAGGGTATGCCGGAGGATATGATGCTGTCCGTCGTTATGTGGGCACGTGGAGAAAAGAGGATGGTACGGCTTTAGTCAAAGCCTTCATCCCCCTCGAATGGGATCCAGGCGACGCCTTCCAGTTCGACTGGAGTTATGAGGATGTAGAGTTGGGAGGTGTTCCGGTAAACGTGAAGGTATCCCACTTCCGCCTGTGCCACAGCCGCAAACCGTACTGTGTCGCTTATACCCGTGAGTGCTTGGAGATGGTCCTTGATGCCCATATCCGTGCCTTCGAATTTTATGGCGGTTTATGTAGACGTGGCATCTACGACAACCTGAAAACGGTCGTTACCAAGGTTCTGATGGGTAAGGACCGGGTTTTTAACCGTCGGTTCCAGAACCTGGCCTCACACTACCTGTTCGATCCAGTGGCATGCACCCCAGCGGCTGGCTGGGAGAAGGGACAGGTGGAGAATCAGGTTGGTGTGGTCCGTTACCGTTTCTTTGCCCAGCGCCGACGCTTCGCCTCCCTTGAGGAACTGAACGAATGGCTGGAGGGTGAATGCCGCCATTATTCTGCCACGGCAAAGCATCCTGAGATCAAGGAGAGCACCATTGACCAGGTCTTTGCCGAAGAGAAGACCAAACTCCTGGCACTTCCGGTGTCTCCCTTCGACGGCTATCAGGAAACTGTTGTCCGTGTCACGTCACAACTCTTGATCAGTTTCGACCGCAATCGATACAGTGTCAATGCCATGGCTGTCGGCAAAACCGTCTCATTGCGGTCATACGCAGACCGGCTCGTCATTCTACGGGACGACACAGTGGTCGGTATTCATCGGCGCCATTTTGGCCGTGACAAAGTCATCTACGACCCCTGGCACTATCTGGCTGTTCTGGAACGGAAACCGGGAGCATTGAGAAACGGAGCTCCGTTCAAACGATGGGACCTGCCGGAAACTCTGAGCGAAGTCAGGACGATATTGGAAGGCCGCGCTGGTGGCGACCGAGAGTTCGTCGGGATTCTCTCAGTCGTCAGCCGCTATGGACTGGATGCAGTAGCCGCCGCCTGTACGCAGGCTCTCGTTGATAAAACTGTCAGTAGTGATGTCATACTCAGCATCCTGTCTCGCACACACGATGAACCGCCAGCGGAACCAGTGAAACTGTCGACACAACTGCCGATTCTCAAGCTGATCCCGGTGGTGGATTGCTCCCGCTACGACCGTCTTCTCAGGGGAGGTCCGTATGGTACTGCGTGAACGTCTGATGGAGGCGATGGGAACACTTGGGCTGTACGGCATGAAGGCTACCTTCGATGAGATACTGGCGGCAGGCATAAAAAGTCGAGCCACCCCGGAGAAGATCCTCGGTGATCTTCTGGACACGGAGTTGGCAGAGCGCAAGGCAAGGAGCATCCGCTACCGAATGGGCCTGGCTAAGTTCCCCGTAGACAAGGACCTGGACCGGTTTGAATTCACTGACTCGCCGGTCAACGAGATGCAGGTAAGGCACCTCTACGAAGGCAGCTTTCTCTCTGATCAAACCAACATCATCATGGTTGGAGGCACAGGTACCGGCAAAACCCACCTGGCCATAGCGATTGCCAAGCAGAGCATCAGAAATGGAGGGAAGGCCAGATTCTTCAATGTTCTGGATCTGGTGAACCAACTTGAGCAGGAGAAACTAGACAACCGGGGTGGTAAGCTGGCGGAACAACTGCTCAGGCATGACCTGGTCATACTCGATGAACTGGGATACCTGCCGTTCTCCAAGAGTGGCGGCCAGTTCCTGTTTCACCTGATCTCAAAGCTCTACGAGAGGACGTCGCTGATTCTCACGACGAATCTGACGTTCGGTGAATGGCCACAGGTCTTCGGCGACGGTAAGATGACGACGGCACTCCTGGACAGGGTCACCCATCACTGCGAGATAATCGAAACCGGGAACGAAAGCTGGAGAATCAAAACGAGGATAAAAGGCTGAAAACTACTGCCTGGGGTGGGTCAATTTTGGACGCCGATGGTGGGTCAATTTTGGACGCCGATTGACAGCCTATCCCTCCCCAGGCAATAATCCAGCGGCACCATCTCCCCCTCAAGTTTTTCACAAATAACCCGAAAACAAAATTACAACCGTCTCAGAGGTAAGAGAGGGTACGGAATAAAAGGAGATAACATATGGCTCTTCATTGGGATGATGGATTATTGCTTGGTAATACTGAAATTGATGGACATCACCGGCAAATTTTTGGTCATTTTGAAAAACTCTCGCTCGCTTGCCAGGCAGGAGTGGGGGAGGAAGTTCTTAAAGAATTATTGAGCGACTTGAACGATTATGTCAACATCCACTTCTCTGCTGAAGAATCTTTCATGGTACAGCACAATTATCCAAAACTTTCAGAGCAGCAAGGGCAACACACAATTTTCCGTAAAATAGTTAATGATTTACATGAAATGGCTTTGGGGGACAAAGATTTACATCAACTTTCAATCATTGTTGATCGGCAACTAATACTTTGGTTCATTCAACATATCAAGCATTCAGACCAAGATATGGCTAACTACATTTCGGCACAACTACCTGAATCTGCTCTACAATGAGTGAACTGGAAAAATTGACAGCCAGGGTCAAAGACCTGGAAAAGCAGCTTCTGGATCTTAAACAGAGTGAGACAGGGCTGCGCAAGCTCGCGTCGGCTGTGGAACACAGCCCTATGTCCGTAATGATTGCTGATCGCGCTGGCACAATCGAGTATGTCAATCCGAAATTTTGTGAGGTTACCGGCTACCTACCTCAGGAGGTAATTGGCAAAAATCCACGTATCCTCAAAGGAGATGCCCAGCCAGAACAGGTTTACAGTAATATGTGGGCGACCATTCTCTCTGGATGCGAATGGCATGGCGAATTCCAGAACCGGAATAAGGACGGGAGCCTGGTTTGGGAACTTTCTTCCATTTCACCCGTATGCGACGAGCTTGGAGCGATTACTCACTTTGTCGGGGTTAAGGAAGACATCTGCGAACTCAAGAGGCTGCAACATGAATTGAGTCAGATGGCTTATTTTGACAAGCTTACCGGTCTACCCAACCGGGCGCTTTTTTATGACCGGTTAGAACAGGCCATAGTTCAAGCCCGTCGCAGACACAAAATGGTTGCTCTACTTTTTACTGATTTAGATGGCTTTAAGGCTATTAACGACACCTACGGGCATAAAGTGGGCGACGAATTGCTACAAGCCGCGGCCCACAGGCTTATCGCCTGCATCCGGGAATCCGATACGGTGGCTCGAATGGGAGGTGACGAGTTTATCGTTATCCTTAGTGATATTAGCCACCGGGAAGAATCGGGTATTGCAGCAAAGAAGCTATTGGATGCTTTTACGAAACCTTTCAATCTCGGCGAGATTATCTGCCGTGTCGGAATTTCTTTAGGTATCAGTATTTATCCAGACGATGCCGAAAATGCCCAAGAACTCATATCTTGCGCTGATTCAGCCATGTATGAGGACAAAAGGTCCGGTAAAAAATAATTTTCGCTACCGTTCCGGTTCTTGAATATCAACTTTATTCTATAAGTTGATATTGGATAAGAAATACAGCCCGGTGGGTCGCACTACGACTGGCCCAATGAAACAGGCCCGCCCCCCCTCGATGGGAGCGGGCCTGTTTCATTGGGCCTTATATTTTCCGGGGTCACTCTAAGTAGCCAGCTTCTTTCTGATGTCGAACAGCCACAATGACAGCGGTTTGAGCATCGTAGTGATAAAGCGCAACATAGCCACTGTCACCAAAATCAATCAGCCATTCCCTGTACGCCGGATCCATGTCTTCCGTTGGTCTGCCAACTCCCGGTTGTACGCTGATGATCCTCACGCCTTCACGAATTGACTCCACGGCGCGCTTGGCTGCGTCGATGTTCTTCGTCGCCAAAAAGCGATAGAGCCGTTGCACGTCCAGTAGTGCAGCCGGCGACCAAATCAGACGTGGCATGCAGGTGTCTCCACGTCTTGACCTGCTTCCAGCTTGGCAAGCCATGCGTCAGCTTCTTCGAATGTCACATGAAGCCCGGTGGCTTGATACTCCTCCCATGCCTGAATTCCGCTTTGCCGAAATGCGTCGCGCTTTTCCTCATGTTCAACATACTGCTGGATGGCCTCACGCATCATCCAATGTGTAGTCCGGCGGCGGGATTCCGCCAGGCGTTCAATCCGAGCACGCATATCTTGGTCTAACTTTACCGACATTGGCCGAGCAGCGGTAGCAGTCACAATGACATCTCCTGTGGTTAGTAATTGGTATTACCTGATCATACTCCTATTGGGGTGACTTAGTCAAACAGGTTTGCACGCTTCTCGGGGTTTTTGGCCCATGGTGGAAACGGCCACAGAGGGGGAAAGGCAATACACGAGTGGGCGTCCCGCATAAACCGTGGGCGAACGTACACCAGTTATACATAGTAGATCGGCCCACGCCAAGAATGAAATACCCAGGGCAGGCTCGGTAGCCCTGGGTGGCAATTTGGGCGGAGTGAGAAGATCGAATCGGTTGCAATATCGGCCTACGGGGATGCCAAATCCCAGAGATTGCCCCATCTCATTGAGCTTTTTGATTTGAATAGTGTGGCACAATATGGTACATACCGATGAAACAAACCGATACGGGGGGTGGGATGTGCCAATCGTGAACATGACACAGGCTGCTACGATGGCTGGCATTGGAAGGTCTACACTCTACAGACACGCAAAAAAAGGAACTTTAAGCACAGTAACATTACCGGATGGTTCGCCTGGGATTGACACCTCTGAGTTGTTCCGAGTGTTCCCCGTGGCACAGTCTCAGGGACACGGGGAAGCAGTTAAAGTGATACATGAAGAAACACGTGACACAGCCTTGCTGAAACTGGAAATTGACCATTTGAGGGAATTGCTCGCTGCGGAACGAAGGAATAACGAGGATCTGCGGTTGGCTATGCGACAGATTGAGCACAAGCATCAAAACGAGGTCCCGGAACGCTCCAGGGGATTCTTCTCCCGGGTGTTCGGCGGGAAACAATGAAAGAAATTCCGGCCGAAGCATGGCACGCCCTAGAGCATGGCCTTGATGCTCACGACCGTGCGCCGTTGATCGGTTCGCTATTTGTCAAATTCCTGGTCGCATCGGGGTACTCCGATAACGAGATCCGACTGGTAGCGTCCACAATGGTTTCTTACGTTGAGTTAATGGGGGGGCCGGGAGATGATTACCAAGCAGATAGAACGCCTCTTAGCTGAGGCCGTGGCAATCGAGGAAGAAGCTGCTAAGGAAGCCGGTGCCCTTGGGTTTATGGCAAGGGCAATGGTACAGGCTACGATGCCGCACCGTGACCCAAAAACTAACGAATTCCGCAGACGCAACGGTAACTACTCGCTGACCATGATGGCACCGTCTGATATCGGGTTGCCTTATGGCGTGATACCCCGCTTGCTCCTGGCCTGGATCAGCACCGAGGCAGTCCGGGCGCAGAGCCGGTCGTTGTCCCTGGGCGATAGCCTGTCCGAGTTCATGCACCAGCTAGATATGGTTCCTACGGGAGGGCGTTGGGGAACGATAACCAGGCTGAGGGAGCAGGCGAAGCGTCTCTTCTCTTGCCACATCACGCTTGATTACAGTGATGGTGGGAGGGATAGAGGCAAGCACATCACCATCGTTGACGCCTACGACCTATGGTGGACCCCTCCTGACCCTCGCCAGGGGGGGCTATTTACTTCTACAATCGAGTTGAACGAGCGATTCTATCAGGAGTTGGTCAAGAGCCCTATCCCAGTTGATATGCGAGCACTGAAGGCCCTCAAGAAGTCGCCACTTGCCCTGGATATTTATTGCTGGCTTACTTACCGGATGAGTTACCTTAAGGACTCCACCGTCATCCCCTGGCCCTTGCTCGTGGCCCAGTTCGGCGCAGACTATGCGGTTCCGAGGCAGTTCAAGGCAGCTTTCATCGAGGCACTTCAAAAGGTCATAACCATCTACCCTGGAGCAAAAGCAACTCCGACGCCCCAGGGGTTGCAGCTCAAGCCGTCACCAGTACACGTTGCTAAAAGCGGGAAAACCCTGTCGATTGGCTGAGTTGTTCACGCATTAACGGTGACGATTTCAGTCCCTTCCTACGCATTAACGGTGACGTTTTTACGCATTAACGGTGACGCTCTATTTATATCCTGTATGTACCTGTAGATAAAAACATCCTGTAGTATGTCAGCACGGGCTTGTGCATAACTCGCCCTCCTCTCCTCCACGACCTTCCGGAAGGCCCTATGAAAACCTATGATAAGGCCCTGTTGACCACCAAGCTGTCAAAAGCACCAATTATGTCTCTTCTGAGTTGTTAAAAAGCCCTCCGGAAGCAAAACGTGACCAAGACCCCGGAAAAGATGCGTTCTTGGCAAGAAGCAAAACTTTTTCGTAACTCATAACATGCTTAAATGACATAGTATTTTGCTAATGGCACTTTTCCAGCTTGATGCTTGATGGTTACTACCCCAACATGCAGACTTTATATCTAAAAACTCAAAGCGCAAAAACGAATAAATGCGCCTCTTGATGACGGCAAGCCGTCTGGCGGGGTGGGGCTTACGCCAGCAAAGCATGGCGCAGCTTCTTAGCAAAAAGCGCTGTTGAAGGAAGAACCCAAGACCATCCCCCGAAAAATGAAAACTGACGCACGAGCTTTCTTTTTGACGGCAACTTTAGGTTGCAAGGATACCATTCCATATCTTATTCGGAACAACCGCCTTAAGCCCGGAATTTGGAGCTTTCAATTTTTTCACGGGTCTTGGCGTACCGCTCTGGTTTTTTCTCTTGCTCAGCCAGTACTGCTGCCTCAAGCTCTGCTAGGTCGCCATGTGACACCATGGCTATCTGCCGGGCTATATTGGGGGCAATACCCTGGGCAATGGCATCGGCCACGTCCTGGGCAAATTCTTTCTGAGCCTTGGCCAGTCGGGCGGCAGGGGCACCGGGCCGCTTTCTTCGGATTGTGCCTTCTAAAAAACGCTTGTCCTCAAGGAGGACCAAAGGCGGAGTCCCTTTTGTTTTCCATCCTCCTTTTAGGCCGGTATAGCGGAACAGGCTGATTTTCTCTAGGGCTGAGACTATTCGGCCTTCTGTTACGTTTACCTCCCGTTGGATACCGCGGATGATGTACCGGAAATCTGGCAGTCTTACCCCGACCGCAGGGTGAGGGTCCAGGATCCGATCAACAGCCACCCACTCCACTTTTTTCAGCGCCCAGTGTTGCTGGTATGTTTGAGGTACATCCACCAGGACAATGGTTTCGCGGTCCACAGCACGCATCAGGTATGCCTTGAATCTTGCAGTCAGGTAAAGGTCCTCCTCCGTTACGTCCCTCCGGAATCTAGTCGCCGCCATTATTCCCCTCCAATCGCTCCAGATCCTCGATGACCGACCGCAGATACATGTGGGTCACATCAAAGCGGTGGTACTGCTTCAGATAGGCGGCACAGTTCCTCCAACCGAACCCTTCCTTGCGGCGGAGTCCTTGGACCTCCTGGTAGAACTTGAGTCGAATTGCCTCGCGTTTGGGGCTCGGTTTTCCCTTTTGCCGCGAAGCCTTGAACCGTGCGACTCTCCTTTCGTGAACTTTTTTGGCTTCGCCCTGGTCGAGTCGCGCCTTCATGCGTAAGGACTCTTCCTCATGCCGCATCTTGCGGCACGCCTCGGCCAAGAGATCGCGCACCAGGTTGGGGGTGAGCTTCGCGCCGCCGGCGCGGGCCTGTCGCAGCAGGTCGGTTTGGAACTTTAACGCCTCGGCCTGGACGGGGCCGGGCTGCTCGCCGAACCACCGCAACGCTGCTGCCTTCTCGCTCTCTGGCACTGCCATACATCTCTCTCCCTTGCCGTAAAGTACACCGTAGCACATTGACCGTATACCATGCCGTAAACAATAGTTCAACAAAATGTTGCAACTATTCGTAATGCTTACTCCTCTCGCTTTAGTTCCAACGGAACTAAAGCGAGAGGTTTTAAAAATCCACTTGACCGCGGCACGGGGGCAAGTGTAAGATGTGCTCATATTCTTCCCCTCTTCTATGCCCTTGGCATCTTACCTCTTTCTTTGCTGTCACTAAGTTTTTTGGCCTTCAGTTTTTTTCACGATTGAAGACAAAAAATGACAGCGGTGACCCTTGGTCGCAAAGCTTCTGCACCACGCTAAGGGACACTCGGTCCCAGGTTGCAAAAGGTCTATAGATTGGCCCTGGTAGGTGTGAAAAACAATCTTTGAGTTCAAGCCAGTTACCCGTCAGGGGGCAAATAATACCTGAACGACAAGACGAAAGGAATGATCCATGCGGGGAAACGTAAACTACCAAGTCCAGCAACTGTACGAAACCGTGAAGGCCATAGGTCAGAAAAAACACCAGGCAAAGGAAGACGCTAGAACCGCGGGAGCAAAAACAACCGCCCAGGTCGCGCAACAGACGGGCATCCATTCCTATGCTACGGCAGACGCCTACAGGGCCGTTTGGCGCCAAATCGGCGAACATGCCAAAACGGCATATGGGGTCAAAGATTTGGAGCGCCTGAACGGGCAGCATGTCGCCTCATTCCTGCAAATAAAAATCAACCAGGGCGTTAGCCGCGCCACGCTTGACCAGTACGCTGCGGCAGCCGCTAAAATGGAAAACGGCTTAAACCGGTATGCCGACCGGAACAAAACTGGCAACAGTTACCGCTTTGACTTAAAAGAGGTCCGCGCCCTGGGAGCGAAGGAACTGGGAAACCGGAACCATGAACCCCGTGCCTATGCTGACCGGGGAAAACTGGTGGAGAAAATAGAGGGTAAGGCGGCCCTGGTCGCGGCGATCCAGGCTGAGGGGGGTGCTCGCTTCAAGGAGGCCAGACAGATCAAAGAGGGGCAATTGAAAGGAATCCTCCTCGACAAGGATGTCACCGGCCAACTGCGTGGCCAGATCGAGGTTATCGGCAAAGGGGGTAAAGAAAGAACCATCCAGGTCTCTCCGGCAACATACGCGCAATTGAAAGGTGCAGTCGCAGTCGGCGGCGGAACCTTTCGACTAGAAAATTACCGGTCGTACTGCGACAGCCTAAAAAATGCGGCGAAGGAGACCGGCCAGGACTACACCGGAAGTCATGGGTTGAGATGGTCTTGGGCGCAAGATCGGATGGAACAATGTCAGCAAAAAATGAGCTACGAGGAAGCACTGGGGGTGGTTAGCCGCGAAATGGGCCATGAAAGGTCGGATATCACGGAACACTATCTTCGGTAAGTTCTCCTGGTTAACGCGCTTAACGAACGTGCCCGCCCCCTCGAGGGGGCGGGCACGTTCGTTTTTGACTTGGCTTTTCTCGGGCGGGCGGTGGGGCTTCAGGCCATATATGCCCCGACGCTCGCCCGGCCTGCTTTATCGACAGTAGAGCCATTTGCCCTGTCGGAGTAGGACGGGACGTGGGAACCTGGCGGTCGAAGTCCGACCAGGTGCCCGCGTTCGGGTCGAATCTAAAGAAATAGAATAAAGTTGATATTCAAGATGGAGCTTTATAGGCGACGTTTAATGTGATATTGAGGGTGCTGTATCCGCATGTCACCGGCGAGCTGAAAGTGTGATTTTTGTGGCTTCTTGAAAATGTTTCTTCTTCTGGTCCTTCTTCTGGTTCTTCTTCGCTTTAACCCATCAAATCCTTTGATTTTTCTTCTCGCTTTTAATCC
>Ga0209430_1003038_pt1 | contig 10113 bp, 7 predicted proteins | sample BarGraIncub1133A_FD_184504 | JGI IMG/M metagenome (GOLD analysis project Ga0209430, IMG submission 184504) | Arctic peat soil microbial communities from Barrow, Alaska - Barrow Graham LP Incubations 11-33A (SPAdes) (version 2) | ecosystem: Environmental > Terrestrial > Soil > Wetlands > Peat... | reverse complement strand
AGCAACGAAGCAACCGAGGACGGGAAGGCATCGGAGGGGCGAGTGGTATCACCGAAACGCAGAATCTTGGAATCACAAACAATACCGAGTTCTCAAAAGCGCTGAAAATTAATGGAGACGGCACTTACAACCATACTTCCAATCTGACGAAGACTTCTTCGGAACGTGAAAGTTGGCTTAGTGGAGTGACCTACAATAACCTCAACGAATCGGGAACGAGCAGAGAAAACCAGGAGGCAAACGTGCGTCTGGAACTGGAATGCAAACTCGATTCATTCACCACGATGATTTTGCAACCGGAGTTGGATGCTTCAAAAGGGTTCACGTCCAGAACCAGCCAGTATACGTATTTTGCAGATGGCGACAGCATCAGTTGGGGCAATTCAAACAACAACGGCGAAAATGATGGAAAAAGCGCCAATCTCAATATCATTTTCAGTCGCAAATCAAAATTCAAAAAAGGTAGATCCTTAACGTTCAGTCTGGGTGGATCGTTCAATGATTCAAAGAGTTCAGGTATCAATTATTCTGAAAAAAGGACCTTGGATACGACCGTCGTTGTGGATCAGCGGACTGAAACAAGTGCGACTTCAACCAATGTCAACTTTCGGGTTTCGTTCGTGGAACCCTTATGGAATCTGGAGAATTTCTTAGAATCTTCGGCATCGGTTCGGTTGAGCAACCGAAATTCCGAGAAATTGCAATTCAGAAGGGGAGAAAACAATCTTTACAATGAGCTGGACTCGGTTTACAGCAACAATTTCGAAAATGCTTTTTACAACGAAGTGGTCGAATTGAACTTTCGACATTCGGAACCCAAGTTCAATTATATGATTGGAGCCAAAGTGGAGCCCTCTCAAACGTACAATACGATGTATTATAAAGATGGTTATGTGCTCAGCAGACCAAATGAGGTCATCAATGTGTCTCCGACTGCGACCTACCGCTATGTATTCGGGAAAAAGAGATTCGCCCGCCTGGAGTATCGTGGCCGCACCAGTCAACCCAGCATCGAGCAGATGCAACCCGTCAAAAATAACAACAACCTGATGCATGAAACCATTGGCAATCCACTGTTGAACCCTTCATTCGAACACACGTTGCGATTGATGTACAGCAGCTTCAATGCGAAACGGTTCTCTTCGTTCAGTATCGGACTGAACGGGTCTTTTACAAAAGACGCCCTGATTGCGAACAGCATTTACGACAAAACCGGAAAACAATACAGCCAAATCATCAATGCAGTGAAAGCGCCCTTCCGAACGAATGCAAACATCATGTTCAATACCCCAATCATTAAAAATCGATTGCAATTCAATACCCAAACAGATATTAGCTTCCAGCAACGCTATGGTTACTCAGACAGAGACAAAACGGTTGATGCATTCGATGCGGACGGAAATCTTCGTTTGGGCAAGTTGAACAGTACACAGAACGGCAGTGCCGGTGAAAACCTTTCCCTTACTTTTACGACGGATTTGTTGGAAGTGGGGCTTCGTGGTTCCGTTCGCTATTCCAATACTCAGAATAACCTGAATGCCAAAAAAAATCAGGAAACCAAGGACTGGTCGGGCTCCAGCAATGTGAACCTGCATTTGTCTTTAAAGTTGAACATATCCAGCGATTTAAGTTATACCAATCGGCAAGGGTACTCCGCTTTTGACAGAGACGAGTGGGTGTGGAACGCTTCCATCGACAAATCCTTTTTCAGGAATAAAGGAACGTTGTCCTTGCATTTTTACGATATACTCCAGCAAAAACTCACTATCCGTGAGAACATCGGCGACAACTTCAGACAATTGAACAGATTCAATGCCTTAACGTCTTATGTTATGCTGAGCTTCACCTATAAGATTCTTCGATTTGGGGGAGTTAAACGTGAAATGAAGTAAGGATCCGTTCATTTCATCTGCTTGATGATCAGTTTGGTGTTGGTGTAGGGTTTGAGCAGTTCTTGTACCTTAGTCATATCGGTATCTCCAAAGTGGTAGGGATATACGATGGTCGGTTTAAAAAGCTGAACCGCATGAACCAATTGTTCAGGCAACATCGTATAGGGCTGGTTCACAGGTAAGAAAGCGATGTCAATATCTTTTAGCGAAGCCATTTCAGGGATATCCTCCGTATCACCAGCCACATAGACCTTCTTGTTACCGAAGTGAATCACGTATCCATTGTCCCTGCCTTTCGGATGAAACTTTTCCTTGCCCGGCGTGCTGTTATAGGCAGGAACAGCTTCGATGGTCAGGCCTTGTTTTTTTAGGCTGTCACCGTTTTTCATCACGATGCCTTGTTTGATTTTATCAGCCGTTTCAGCATTGACAATCAGAACGGTACCTTCCTTGGACGTTTTTCGGATGGCGGCCGTATCCAAATGGTCTCCATGCGCATGCGTGATTAAAATGAGGTCGGCCTTCGGCAGAACTCCATAATCAGCCAGTTTTCCCCATGGATCCACCTGAATGGTTTTCCCGTTGAACTGGAACATCAAAGTGCCGTGGCCGATGAAAGTAATGGTCAGTTTGCCCTGGTTTGTTTCATAAACATCGGAACTGAAGCTCTGTGCATGGACCAGGGTGAAAACCAACAATGCCATAGTAAGTAGGAAGGATTTTTTCATAGGGATTTATATTTTCTCAAATGTAACAAAAGACTGCGAGTTTAAATTCAGAATTTTGATTGAAAAAACGAAGAATATGACCATTCTCCCTCCCTTTGAGAAAATAGAAAAACGTACTTTTGATACGAAAACAATCCTTCAACCCCTAAATCTATGAAACCGAAGTTGCGGATACCCTTCATCTTGATTGCTGGCATCCTTTTAAATTCCATTCAGATGCTGGCAAAAGCCGCTTCCCCTACGTTTGAAGGCAATCTCGTCGCAAAAGAAGGCGCTTGGTGTTGGTATGCCGACCCTCGCGCCATACATTACGAAAACGCTGCCGGCACCATCAACAGCACTTATAATGCCTACATCGATGTACATGGTAGCATCAAAGCGACCCAGCATAACTTTCTGACCGGAAAAAGCAACGAGGTCCTGATCCGTTCGTATTTTCAGCCGGATGACCACGATGTTCCATCGTTTCTGGTTTTGCCCGATGAGCGGATCATGATCTTTTATTCCCGGCATACCGATGAACCTTGTTTTTATTACCGTATTTCCAGGAAAGCTGGCGATATTACCAGTCTGGGAGCTGAAATCAAGATTCCGACGGCGGCCAATACGACCTATCCGTCACCTTTCATCCTTTCGGACGACCCCACGCACATCTACCTGTGCTGGCGCGGCATCAACTGGCATCCCACCATCGCCAAACTATCCATCCCAGACAGCAACGACAACCTCAGCGTCGTTTGGGGGCCCTATCAGATGGTTCAGTCCACGGGAGCGCGACCCTATGCAAAATACTGTTCGAACGGTAAGGATAAAATTTTTGTGACCTATACGACAGGACACCCTGACAATGAATATCCGAATTATATTTATTACAACTATATTGATATCAATGCATTGCAACTGAAAGACATCACTGGAACCGTATTGTCCACCATCGCCAACGGTGCACACAATGTCAATAAAACGACTTATCCCACAACCTATCCAAATGCCATGGTAGATGTACCGACCAACCAACGGGACTGGGTGTGGCAGACTGCCCTCGGCAAAGATGGTTTGCCAGTTGTTGCCATGGTGCAGATCAGCAACGATAAGAATACCCACAATTATTATTATGCCAAGTGGACGGGGTCGACCTGGAGAAAAACCTTTCTGGCATACGGAGGTGGAAAATTTCACCAATCGGCAGATTTGGAACTTTGTTACAGCGGTGGCATGGCGCTGGATGATACCAATGCGAACATCGTTTATTGTTCCGTTCCGGTTGCAGGCACATCCGGAAACGTTTATGAAATTGTGAAATATACCATTGGTGCTGACGGAACTAAAACGGACTCTGCAAAGATCACCTCGAACTCTGCACTGAACAACTCCAGACCGTTCATCGTTTTGAATTCTGCGAATTCGCCTTTACGTCTTACCTGGATGCACGGCAATTACTACGATTGGATTGTCAGTTCCACGCATCCGGAAGGTTACCCTACGGAAATCCGTAGTGAATGGGCATTGCCGCAAGAGGCTACAGACTTGGCCAACGGTTTGGTTCTGAGCGAAGATTTTAATGGTGCGGTGAATGGTACGGCCACCACTTCAAACGGTGTCCTGTTCACAACAACCACGACTTCAGCCACGCTTTCAGTCGCTGCTTCTCCTGCCTTTTCCATTTCAATGTCGCCTTATGTTTATGAAAATGCCTACTATGGAAACTTGCTGAAAATGGGCGATTTGACATACGGTCTGGATGCTACCACTCTGAAACCCTTCGTCACAATTGGTTCAACAACCTATGCCAGCACCAACCTGTTGGGTACTTCCGATTGTTGGCAAACAACGGCACGCGGAACAGGAGGGGAGTGGTACACACCCACGAAGCTAAAATACTTCAATCTCACGCTGACCTATGCGGATGGAATTCTACGTCTGTATCGCAACGGTTTGATCGATCAGGTCATAGAAGCTAAAGATTTGGTGTTGTCGGATGTGAAAATCGGAGGCTTCACCGGTTGGGTGGAAGATTGCAAGATCTACAACCGCGCGCTTAATCAGGCTGAAGTGAAGAAACTGACGGAATCCAGTTTGGCTTATACATTGAATAGCAGCCAATTGATCAATGTGGGGCTGGAATCTTTGACGGTTCCATCAAAAGTCTGTACGGACATTATCCTTCCGACAAAGACTTCTTCTGGTAACACAGTTACTTGGTCTTCCAGCAATTCGACGGTTTTGCCGGTAACAGGCTTGGTCACCTTTCCACTAACGACGACGGCCGTTACGTTGACAGCGACCATCGGAACACTGTCCAAAACCTTTAACGTGTCGGTTGGCCCCCGCGACATCAGCCAAAATAAGCAACTTGTTTATTTGTTTGAAGCGGACGATGTGTACACGAGCAATGCCGTCCGATACATTCATGATCGGTCCGGAAACGCCAACGATGCCACTATTTTCGGCAGTGCGGCAGTAAACGGTTGCCTGGATTTGACGGCCAATACAGCAACTGGTTTTTCGTCAAACGGTTATGCCATGGCTCCAGCCGGCATGCTGAAAAATCTGAGAAGTTATACTTTTCTGGCCAAAGTGAAGCCAACGAGTCTGGTCGGTGCACCACGCATTCTAGATTTCGGTTCAGCCAGTTCGAACAGTTTGCTGTTGCGCGCAAGTGCCTTTACGGCCGGTTTAAAATACAATGGAGCGTCAACGATTCTGATCAACTCTTCCTCCAGCTTAACCGCAGGTCAGGAAGCCAAAGTTGCCCTTTCGTTCGATGCCAAAACTAAAATGACCAAGATTTTTCTAAACGGGTCGGAAGTCGCCAACTCAGCAACCAATACCTACGAGCCCTATCAGCTCAGTCTTATCGCCAACGACACCAGAAACTACATTGGCAGAACCCAATGGTGGGACAGCTCGGTAGCCTCCAGCAATGTGGATTTAGTTGGCACCATTGATGACTTCATGTTGTACAATATTGCCCTCTCAGCTGCTGAAATCCAGCAGGTTCAGGAAAGCACGTTGACAGGGCTTAAACTTTCCGTGAACAATCAAAACCTCCTGTATCCGAATCCGATTCAAAGAAATGCCGATTTGCAACTTTCATATACCTCTGGAAAAGAGCTATGTAAGAATTTGAAGGCTGAAATCTTTGCTCCAACAGGACAATTGGTACGATCCGTTACACTTTATGCAGCAGATGTCCTCATCGATGGATTCCAACAGAGCGGTTTGTATATGATCAGACTCCTTCAGAAGGGTGTTTGTACTTTTTCAGGGAAAATGATGGTGCTGTAAAACCTCGCATTTTTTCAAATCCAGCATACCAATATTATTAAAATAATTGCACACTTTTTGTGTCATTGTGCAGAGTATGTTTTATAACATACAAAGTTGCCTGAATATAAATAATATGATGTAGGAATATTTCGTAGAAGAAACTAAATTTGCGCATCCAAACCAAATTATTTCTCTTTTGCTGCAAACAATTTGCAAATAAGGGTGTTAGATTTGTGTAGAGCTGCATTTATTCACTAAAACATATACATTATGCCAAACAATCTCGAAGCCCAGGTTCAGCTGCTGGAAAAGCAGATGAAGAAATTGCAAGCCAGCCAACAAAACGACCAGTTATCCATAGTGGTTTTCTCAGGAGATCTTGATAAGGTCCTGGCAGCCATGATCATTGCTACCGGTGCCCGTGCCATGGATATGGAAGTGAAACTGTTCTTTACCTTTTGGGCTACTACGATGTTGCGAGACAAAAAGAAAAATGTCAAGGGCAAAGATTTGATTTCAAAGATGTTCGGTTTCATGCTTCCTAAGGGCAGCAAACAACTTAAACTTTCCCAAATGCACATGTGCGGAATGGGTACTGCCATGATCCGCGATCTGATGAAAAAGAAACACGTCGCATCCCTCGAAGAAATGATTACCATCGCTGGTGAACTCGGTGTGGAAATAAACATCTGCCAGATGTCAATGGATTTGATGGGTTTCAAAAAGGAAGAAATGATCGATTACCCCCATCTGAAATATGTGGGAGTGGGTTCCTACCTGGCCGACGCCGGTGAAAGTCGTGTACAACTATTCATTTAAAAATATATATTAATATGACCAACGAAGAACTGAAAGCCCTGAAAGTTGACCTCTCCATCGATGCTCGCGGAACCGCTTGCCCTGGACCACTTTTGGCTGCTAAAAAAGCTATCGGCGAAATAGAATCCGGTGAAATCATGGAAGTGCTTTCCGCCGATGAAGGCACCAAGAGCGACATCCCCCGCTGGTGTGGTAAAATTGGACACGAATACTTAGGCTTCTACGACGAGGATAGCTTTAGCCGCTTATTCCTCCGCAAAGAATAAATTCTTTAATTGAGCGCCAATCTCTGCGTTACTGTTCACTCAACTCTCCTCACGTACGTTAAGTACGCTCCGGGAGTTTTCGTAAACAGTGCCTTGACCTTGACGCTCAATTAAAGAATTCTCCCTGCACAATCAACATTTACGGTGTCAAATGAATTTTGATACTGGTGATGCTTACAGTCTAAATCGAACAAAATCAAGCTATATGAGTACTTCCAGCACACCAAAAATTCTGGTGTTTTCAACCGACAAGATTTCAGATCCGGGCATCGATCAGGCGGGATTGCGCAAGATTCATTACGCTCCGAGCGTCTATGTGATCAGCATGCCTTGTTCCTCCGGAATTAAAACCCGATGGATCCTACGAGCCTTTGAGCAAGGTTTCGACGGGGTGTTCATCGCTGCCGACGGACACGAGTGTTCGTACAGCTCCCGCTGTGCCGACCATACCAATCGGATTGTCGAGGAAGCTCAGGTTGCCATGAAGGAGTTGAACATCAATCCCAAGCGCATTCGTATGGCCGCCCTTTGTTCGGTTTGTGCGGAACCCTTCATGAACCACATGGAGAATTTTGGTAAAATATTAGCTGGTCTGGAAGAATGAAAACAACAAAAAAATATGATGCCCTCGTTATCGGCGGTGGCATAGCCGGACAAGAAACCGCTCTTAGTCTGGCCGACATGGGCAAGAAAGTCCTACTGGTGGAGAAAGGCCTTTCCATCGGCGGAAAGATGATTCAGCTTAGTAAGGTTTTTCCAACATTGGACTGCGCAGCCTGTATCACCACTCCGAAAATGTCTGAAACGGCACGTCATCCAAACATTACGTTAATGCTTAACAGCGATGTGGATAGCGTCGAAAAGAAAGACGGCAGTTTTGACGTCCGCATTTCAAAGAATCCGCGCTATGTGGTTCAAGCAGACTGTACCGGTTGTGGCGAATGCGAAATCGTTTGTCCTGAAGTGCGCAGTGACGAATATAATACGCATCTGGCTGGTCGCAAGGTGGCCTATATCCCCTTCAACCTGGCCAATCCGCGCATTGCGACGATTGATAGAATGGGGCATTCCGCTCCTTGCATCAACGAATGTCCGGGTGGCGTTAAGTCGTATGGTTTCATCACGTTATCCCGCAATGGTCAGTACGAGGAAGCCATGAAGTTGCACCTCGAAGACATACCTTTCCCTGGCAGTTTGGGTCGCGCCTGCTATGCACCTTGTGAAGGCGCCTGCACCCGTGCCGGACTGGAAGCCGGTGTGGACATTCGCCGCATAAAACGCCATTTCGCCGATTGGTATTACTCCAACTATCCGGAAGCTCCTGCTGTGGAAACTGCTCCCAAAACGGGTAAAAAGGTAGCCGTCATCGGTTCAGGCCCAGCTGGACTTACTTGTGCCTACCATTTGGCACTCAAGCGCCACGAAGTTAAGATTTTTGAAGCCGCTCCAGGTGCTGGTGGCATGCTGAAACTAGCTTTGCCAGAATACCGCGCACCGAAAGACGTCGTTGACCGTGATATCCAGAACGTCACTGTTTTGGGCGTCGAAATCGAATTGAACCATAAAGTCGAAAATCTCGCAGCGTTGAAGGAACAAGGCTTCGATCTCATATTCATCGGTGTCGGTACACACGTCAGCGTTAAAACGAACGCTCCGGGTTCCGATCTGAAAAACATCATCGGTTGCATGGAATTCCTCCGCGAATCCAATATTGGTCAGAAAGTAGACCTCACTGGTAAGAAAGTTATGGTCATCGGTGGTGGAAACACGGCCATCGATGCTGCCAGGACATCATTAAGATTGGGCGCTTCTTCCGTGAAAGTGATTTATCGCCGCAGCCGCGAGGAAATGCCCTGTTTCGCTCCCGAAATCAAGGAAGCAGAGGAAGAAGGTGCTGAAATAATCGTACTCCGCAATCCCGTGGAATATATCGGCGAAAGCGGCAACGTGAAGAAAGTCAAACTGACCAAGATGCAGTTGGGCGAAACCGATGCTAGCGGACGTCGCAGTTCCGAGCCTGTCAAGGGTTCAGAATACATCGAAGACGTGGATTATGTCATCGAAGCCGTTGGTTTGAAACCTACGACCGCACCCTTTGTCGGTCAAGTCGAATTGAACAAGAACGGAACCGTCAAAGCCGATTCCAAGACCCTACAGACTTCCGTTGATTACATATTTGCCGGCGGTGACTCCACCACCGGTGCCACCACGCTGATCGAAGCTGCCGGACAAGGCAAGAAGGCTGCGTTCTACATGGATAAACTGTTGCGCGGACAGGATATGTTGGATTTCGAAGACGGGGACAAATTGCCTGCTGTTGATAAGACCAAAGTGCTTTCAACGTTCAAAGGCCCTTTCAGACAGTCTATCAAGCCCCAACACATGCCACTAGCCGCTAGGAGAACCAGCTGGGAAGAAGTGGAACAAACCTACACCGAAGACGAAGTGAAGGCCGCCACTGCCCGCTGCCTCGATTGCAGCAACTGCCGCGAATGCCACCAATGTGCCAACGTTTGTCCGTCCAATGCCATCGATTTCAGCCAAAAGAAAATAACGGTGGAAGCCAGCGTCGGTTCTGTTGTCGTAGCCACCGGTTATCAACTGTTTCCGCCACAGGGCAAACCTGAATACGGCTACGACCAATATGCCAACGTCGTTGATTCCCTCCAGATGGACCGACTCATCGCACCGACCCGTCCGTACAACAACTTATTGCGTCCAGGTGACGGCAAGGTGCCCGACAATATCGCCTATGTTTTGTGTACCGGTTCCAGGGATTCCTCCATCGAGAATACCGGTTGCGGAAGCGATTGTGCCAACAACCCAATCTGCTCGCAAATCTGCTGCATGTATTCCATCAAGCAGGCTCAATTGCTCATGGGTGCTCTCCCGATGGCCGACATCACCATTTATTACATGGACATCCGCGCCTTCGGTAAGGGGTATGAAGAATTCTTCATGCAGTCCAAATCGATGGGTGTGAACTTTGTCAAAGGCAAGGTGGCCAAAATTCGTGAGAACGAAAACGGAAGCGGCGATTTGATTCTACGGTACGAAGACGTGACAAAAGGCATCGTCAAGGAAGCCAAACACGATATGGTGGTGCTTTCCACCGGTGTGGTTCCCAACAAACACGTT